>Ga0335075_10014944_pt1 | contig 11638 bp, 10 predicted proteins | sample Lox_Sample_24_FD_206723 | JGI IMG/M metagenome (GOLD analysis project Ga0335075, IMG submission 206723) | Soil microbial communities from Loxahatchee National Wildlife Refuge, Florida, United States - Lox_Sample_2.4 | ecosystem: Environmental > Terrestrial > Soil > Wetlands | place: USA...
CCAACGCCTCCACCAGAGGCGTCTGCTCTTCGGGCCGGATGATGGGAAGCTCCACCTTCATGCTTTTCAGAATAGGAAGCCCACGGGCGATCAGCTGCGCCAGTTTTCAGAATGATTGAGAAGCTACGAAATCGCCACGGAACATCGGATGTATGAATGAGTTAGGGCATGGTATCATGATTCAGGCTCACCGGAAACTACTGAAGCTACCTTCCCAGGAGGAGTTTCGTGTAATCTAATAAACGACAGACCTGCCGAAGCTCCCTGCCTGCTCCGACGAGATGAACGCATGAACCGCAGCCTTGCTCGTTGCCGTCTCTCCTTCGCAATCGCCGCCGCGGCCTTGCTATTGCTCGCGACATCACTTCCCGGCGCGGAGCCGTCCTCGGAAGCCGTCCGATTCTTCGAGCTGCGGATTCGCCCTCTCTTGGTAGACAATTGCTTCAAATGCCATGCAGACAAGAAACAGCGCGGCAGCCTGCGCGTCGATTCGCGCGCGGCCCTGTTGACAGGCGGCGATCAAGGTCCCGCCTTCGTGCCAGGGAAACCGGAAGAGAGCTTGCTCATCAAGGCCGTTCGGCACGACGATGAGCTGAAGATGCCGCCCACGAAAAAGCTGGCGAAAGAACAGATCGCCGACCTGACTCGGTGGATCCGCATGGGGGCGCCGTGGCCTGGTCCCGATTCCCCGGCACCGGTTCTCGGTAAACGTGAGTTTCATATCCGTGAGCGCGACCGAGCACACTGGGCGTTCCAACCGATCAAGCGCCCGTTGCTGCCCACGGTAAAAAATCGGCGCTGGGTGCGCAATCCCATCGACGCCTTTATTCTGGCCAGGCTTGAGAGCCGGGGATTCTTTCCGAATCCGCCGGCCACGAAACGAGAGCTTATCCGCCGGGTTTGCTACGACTTGACCGGATTGCCGCCGACGCCGCGCGAGGTCGAGCGATTCGTTGCCGATACCTCGCCGGAAGCTTACGAGAAGCTGATCGATCGCTTGCTGGCGTCGCCGCGCTACGGCGAGAAATGGGGCCGAAACTGGCTCGACCTGGTGCGATTCGCCGAGACCAACAGCTACGAACGCGACGGTCGTAAACCGAATGCTTGGCGTTATCGCGATTACGTCGTTCGGGCTTTCAACGACGATAAGGCGTATGATCGCTTCCTCCGCGAGCAGCTGGCCGGCGATGAGATGCCGGACGGCGGCGCCGATGGCATCATCGCCACGGGCTATTATCGCCTGGGAATCTGGGACGATGAGCCGACCGACCGCGAGCAGGCCCGATACGACGGCCTCGACGACATCGTGGCTACGACGGGTCAGGTGTTTCTCGGACTGACCGTCGATTGCGCCCGCTGCCACGATCACAAAATCGATCCGATCCCGCAGAAGGATTACTATCGGCTCCTGTCGTTCTTCCACAACATCAACCCCTATCGCAACGGCGGACCCACCGACGAACGGCCGATCGTCTCCGAGTCCGAAAGCAAGCTCGCCTTCGAGCAAAAGCGCGACGAATTGCAGGGTGCCCTGAGCGTTTTCGAGACGGACTTCCGCAAGCTCTACGAACAAATACACGGCAAAGCTCCGGAGCGGCGCGAGCTTCCGCGTCTGATCCGCTCCGAAGGGCCGAAGCTGCTTGGCGGCGAGCGTTACCAGCGCTACGCCGAGCGGCGCCGTGAATTGCAAATCCTGATGCGTCGCAAGATCGGCGGCGAGGCGGCCCTTTGCGTCACCGAATCCGGCGGCCATGCTCCGGATACCTTTGTCCTCCTTCGCGGCAATGCGCACGTGAAGGGCGACAAGGTCGAACCGGCTTTCCCTGTTATCCTTGGCGGCGTCAAACCCATTCTTCCCACGCTGCCTTCCGGCGCGAAAACATGCGGCCGGCGTCTCGCCCTCGCCAACTGGATCGCCTCGCCGGACAATCCATTGACGGCCCGTGTCATGGTGAATCGCATCTGGCAATACCACTTCGGCCGTGGCATCGTGCGTTCGTCGAGCAATTTCGGCTTGCAGGGCGACAGGCCGACGCATCCCGAATTGCTCGACTTCCTGGCCGACGAGTTCATCCGCCGCGGCTGGAGCATGAAGGCGATGCACCGGCTGATTCTCACCTCGAACGCTTATCGCATGTCGTCGCGCTCGAATGACAAGGCATTGTCAGCGGATCCCACCAACGATCTCTTCTGGCGTTTCGACATGCGGCGCTTGACGGCCGAGGAGATCCGCGATTCTATCCTCGCGCTCAGCGGTACGCTCAGCTTGAAGATGTACGGCCCCGGCGTTTACACGGCGATCCCGCGCGAAGTGCTGGCCGGCCAGTCGATGCCGGGCAACGGCTGGGGCCAATCGCCCTTTGAGGAACAATGCCGCCGCAGCATCTACGTTCACGTCAAGCGCTCGCTGTTGACGCCGATCCTCGAAAGTTTCGACACGGCCGAGACGGATCGCTCGACGGCGGTGCGGTTCGTGACGACGCAACCGACGCAGGCGCTGGCGCTGCTCAACGGCGATTTCGTTCACAAACAGGCCAGTCTCTTCGCCGAGCGCATTCGCCGTGAGGTTGGCGACGAGCGCGGCAGGCAAGTTCGTCTAGCGCTCACGCTGGCCACGACTCGGCCGCCGAACGATGCCGACGTTCGCCGCGGGGTGGAGCTGATCGAGACTCTGCAAACGAAAGATGGTTTGAGTGCGGAGTCGGCGCTGGAATCTTTCTGTCTTGTGGTGCTGAACCTTAACGAGTTTGTGTATCTGGATTGAAGGCAACGACGCAAAGCGGCTTGATGACTGAACGAGCATCGATTAGCTTAGAGCAATCAGTTCCGTCGCTTGAGGAGATTGACATGGCTACTCAAAATGGCGTCGCAACGAAACGATGGACGGCCGCCGAGTTACTTAAACTGCCGATGGAGGAACGGAATGCCATCTTGGAAGCCGCCGCTGCTCTCGCGGAAGAGGAATACCGGACGAATCCGGAATTGACGGCGTTTGAAGCCTTTGGCAAGGACGACCTCTATGGCGACAGCTCCAGCACCGAGACGAGGTGAGATCTGGCTGGTGGATTTCGATCCATCGATTGGAGCGGAAATCCGTAAAGTTCGCCCCGCCGTTGTCATCAGCTTGGATGGCATCGGACGTTTACCTCTCCGGATGGTTGTACCTGTGACCGACTGGAAACCGATTTATGCCGCGTTTCCGTGGTTCGTGGAGCTGCCCGCCACACCAGGCAATGGACTCGCCAAGGATTCGGGAGCAGACTGTTTTCAAACCAAGTCGGTGTCGGAAAACCGTTTTGTTCACCAGTTGGGTGTTGTAACTGCTTCGCAGTTGGATGAAATCGCTTTGGCCATCGGTTTGTGTGTGGGTGTACCGTAACGCACTCAAAGAACGACTAGACTGTGACGCTTATTCCTGCTTATCAGTTTTTCCCGGTTCCCAAACTCTGGGCACCAGAGGAAAACGACTGGAGAGACGGAACCCCGAGCCAGGAGGAAAACCGATGGGATGGTGGCGAATCGACCCGCAAACAGGCGAGCCCTTGAGCAACAGTCGCTCTCGGTTGAGCCGCTCTCCTGATTTCGTCCTCCTCAATGCTGTTCCAAGCGTCGATAATGATGAAGAGGCTCATTACCTGGGCGATGATCCGTGGGACTTCGCTTACTCAGCTGTCCAGAAGATCAACGCTCTAATCGTCAGGATGCCAACGCCGTCAGAAAATGAATTACGGCAGTTGTTTCTGGAGCGCGTGATTCCTCAAACATTCCAGCAAAGGAAACCGGAAGCCATCGCAAGCATGCTCCAAACTGTGGACAAACTTTGGGAAAATGTTAATTGGGTTTATGAAGAGGACTGGAAGCGACCTGCACTTCCTGCCGAGAAACGCTGGGTCTGCGAGTATGCCGTTAGGCGACTTACCGAACGGGATTGACTCTCCTATGAGAACTATCGTCCACGGACGAGCATTCCCATTCCGCAACTTGCGCTTGCCCGGATGATTGCAAGGCGACTGACGATTATCGACGGAGACTTGTCATGATTAGCCGATCATCGGATTCGTCGAACCTCACTGGTTCCTTTTGCCGTCGTACTCGCCGCGAGTTTCTCTGGGAAGCCGGCGCCGGCTTCACCGGCCTCGCGCTGACGGGCTTGCTGTCGCTGGACAACTTCTTCGCACAGCAGGCGAGCGCCGCCGAGGGCGTGACGAAGTTCGGCAATCCCCTCGCTCCAAAGAAGGCGCCGCTGCCGGCGAAGGCGAAGAGCGTGATCTTCCTCTTCATGTACGGCGGTCCCAGTCATGTGGATACGTTCGATTACAAGCCCGCGCTCTATCCGCTGGACGGCAAAACCATCACCGTCAAGACGTTCGGCCGCGGCGGCCGCAAGAACCAGGGCCGCGTCGTCGGTCCCAAGTGGCAATTCAAGCAATATGGCCAGTGCGGCAAGTGGATCAGCGATCTCTTTCCGCACCTGGCGACCTGCGTGGACGACGTTGCCTTTTTGCACTCGATGACCGCCGATTCGCCGATCCACGGCTCGGCCATGCTGCAAATGAACACGGGCAAGATCCTGTCCGGCAGTCCGTGTCTCGGTTCATGGGTCAATTACGGACTCGGCAGTGTCAACGAGAACCTGCCGGGTTTCGTCGTCATGCTCGATCCGACCGGCGGGCCGATCAGCGGCGCCAAGAACTGGTCGAGCGGCTACATGCCGGCCAGCTACCAGGGGACCATCCTGCGCTCGGCCGGCGCTCCGGTGCTGAACTTGCAACGTCCGAGCGGTATGAGTGAATCCGCTCAGCGCCGTCTACTCGACGCCTTGCACGATTATAACGCCGAGCATCAGGCGCCGCGTGCGGACAACAGCAATCTCGCCGCGCGCATCGCCAGTTACGAGATGGCCTTCAACATGCAAAGGCACGCTCCGGAAGCCGTCGATCTCAGCAAAGAAACCGAGGCGACGAAGGAGCTGTACGGCCTCAACGACAAGCGAACGCGCGATTTCGGCACGCGCTGCCTGCTGGCGCGCCGCCTCGTCGAGCGCGGCGTGCGCTTCGTGCAGCTGTACGCGGGCGGCGCTCATAACGACGATAACTGGGACGCACACGGCGACCTGATGAAGAACCACACATTCCACGCCGGACGAACCGATAAGCCGATCGCGGCGTTATTGAAAGACCTGAAGCGCCGCGGCCTGCTCGATTCGACGCTGGTGATTTGGGGCGGCGAGTTTGGCCGGCAGCCGACGGCCGAATATGTCAAGGGCACCGGTCGCGATCACAATGCCTACGGGTTTACGATGTGGCTGGCCGGCGGCGGCATCAAGGGCGGCGTCAGCGTCGGCGAGACCGACGAGCTTGGCGCTGCCGCCGTGGTCGATCGCCTTCACGTCAAGAACCTGCACGCCACGGCGCTGGCGCAGCTCGGCTTCGATCCGAACAAGCTGACGTATTTCTACGGCGGCCTCGATCAAAAGCTGGTAGGCGTCGAGGGGGCGGAGCCGATCCGGCAGATTATTTGACCCCAGGAGTGGGAGATTCGTGTTTTCCGGGCGTCAGCCCGCCGCGATCTCCTGGAGACAGGTAGGAAAGCCTTCCGGTTTTGTCAGCGCGACCGGAGCCATTTATCTACTTGCGTCGCCCAACAGCATTCGCCAGTTGGTTTGAGGCGAAGCCTCGTTAGACTCTCTCGATGATCTAGCGCGGCTCCGGCAGAATGTCCGGCTCGACCTGGTAGGCGTCGGCCAGTTTGTTCATCTGGTTGAAGAGACCGACGACGGCCAGCACTTCCCCCAGCCCTTCGTTGTCCAACCCCAACCGCTGCACGGCGGCGGTGTGTGAATTGATACAATAACGGCAATTGTTCGTCGCCGACACGGCCAGGGCGATGATCTCCTTGGTCAGCAGATCGACCTTGCCCGGCTGCATGATCGCCTTGAGGCGCGTCCAGCACATTTCCAGGTGCGGCGGGTGGCTCGCCAAAGCCCTCCAGATCGCCGGTATGAAATCGATTTTCTTGGTGGCCTTGATGTCCGCGAATACTCGCTGGACAATGGGGTCCGGATCATTCTCATCCACCAGCTTCACGGTCGGCATGGGTCGGCTCCTCTCGGGATTAGTCCACCTGACAAGTCGCAAAGGCAAGGTGTTTCACGGCTTACCTATCTCACGCTTTCGCTAGCTTATGCAGCGGCCCTGGGAGCTTCCTGGGATCCGCCGAGTTTTTTTGCAGAAATCGAGCTGATTCTGCCGATTGTGACGATGTTGTGGCTAAAGCGGATACTTCCGCTGCTCTGACGAACGGTACAAGGGGGACACGATGGAAGATCCCTCGACGATTCCGATGGCGAAGGGAGCGACTTCCCGACTTGCCGTCCACCCGGAAGCCGAGCCGGTGTTGCTCGCTCTGCCCCCACGTCGGAGTCCCGGCCCGTCCCGATCGCAGGAAGTCGGCGAGGAGGTTTTTCTGGACCAATTGCAGATCATTGAGACCGGATGCGGCCCGCAGGTCGAATCGGCCTTGCTGCGAGATCTTCTATCGCGAAGTCCGGGGTTGGAAGAGGGCCTCGTCGATCCGGCCGAGGTACACAGCTATCCCAATCCGCTCGCCGCAGTGAGCGCCTACAAGCATCGCCTGCACGCGCTTCGCTGCGAATTCGTCAATGTCCGCCTTCTGATGCACGAGCTGGAGACCCAGCTAAATCAGTCGCGCTATCGCAACGAAGTCCTGGAAAAGCATGTTCAATTCCTCGAAGGAACGCTCGAAGCCATGCGCGCGTCGCGGGCCTGGAAATGGGCCGAGAAATGCAGCTGCTGGCGCCGCATTGCGGCGGCATGGGGTCAACGTTTTCGCTTTAGGAGTCGTCCGAGAATAACTTCGGTTAGCGACGCTTCGTAGAAGCGTCGCTGCCGGCAACGCTTCCGCGAAGCGTCGCTAAACCAGAACGGATGCGCAGCTCATGGTCGATGCCGCGACAGATGGAAAAGAGTTGGCTACCAGGCAAGCGAAAGCACGTTTGTGCGACTTTATGGAGTCGAATAGTATTTTTGAGCTTCCCTGTCCCAAGGTCGTGCAGCTGAGCATCCTTCTGGTCCTCCACAACCGGGCGGAATTGACGCTGGCCTGTCTGCGGTCGATGCAGCCGCGCTTGCAAGAGGTCGGTGCTGAGGTCGTTCTCGTGGACAACGCCAGCCGCGATGAAACGAGCACGCTGTTGGAGCGCATCCGCGGCGCGAAGGTGATCCGCAATCGCGACAACCGCGGCTTTCCCCGTGCAGTCAACCAGGCCGCCGCGGCGGCCGCCGGAGAGCTTCTGCTGTTGCTCAACAACGATACGGAAGTGCTGGGCGACAGCCTGGGCGCCGCCGTGCGCTTCCTGGCGGCCAATCCGCATGTCGGCGCCGTCGGCGGAAGGATCATTCTCCTCGACGGCACCCTGCAAGAAGCCGGCTGCACGCTCTGGCGAGAAGGACATGTTTTTCAGTACGGCCGCGGCGACAACCCCAACGCGGCGGAGTACCTGTTCCAGCGCGACGTGGATTATTGTTCGGCCGCCTTTCTGATGACGCGCCGCGAGCTGTTTGCCCGCATGGGCGGCCTGGACACCGCTTACTCGCCGGGCTATTTCGAGGATCTCGACTATTGTGTCCGTCTGTGGCGAGCCGGCTGGCGCGTCGTCTATTTGCCGAATATCGCCCTCCTGCACTACGAGAATGCCAGCTCTCCTTGCCGCAAGGAGCTGCTCCAGCTTTATCAACGCAATCACTTTTATTTCAAGCAAAAACACGCGGACTGGCTGGGTTGGCAATGTCCGTCCTCTACCCCGCGCTTGTGGGCGCGAGGCTCGCACGACGATCGTTTCAAGGTCCTCTACCTGCCGAAACAAGCTGCCGCACAGGCACCGACCTTGCGACGGATCGTCCATGAGCTACACCGCCGCAACTGCTTTGTCACCGTCTATCCGATCGGCGAGGAAGAGAGCATGGCAGACAGTGAGACGCCGGAATTGCCCGCGGACGTGGAGTTGCTGCCGGGCGGCAGTCTCGCCACCCTGCCCTCCTTGTTGGCCGACCGAGACAATTACTACGACTGTGTACTGGCGAGCGATCCGGAGGTCGTCGCGCAGCTGAAGAAATGCGAGCAGCGAATCCGCAACACCGGGTGAGTAGCGGCGGATTCAAGTTCTGTGAGGATTTGATGGATAGTATTGAACCGTCGCAAGACGATCGCGGGGCAGCGCAGCGATTCACGGCTCGGTTCGCCGCTCTTTGGGCGGAGCATCGCCATGTCGCCGAGCGGTTGGCCGCCATCGAGTCCAGCACCGCCTGGGCGGTGGCGCGTCGTCTGTCCCAGCTGTGCCGGCGTCTGGCTCCGGAGGGAAGCCGGAGACAGTGGGGTGTGCGTTTGTGCGTTCGCGGCGTGCGGCTGTGGCGACGCGAGGGAACGATCACCCTCCTACGTAGGACGGCAGCTAAGCTGCGCCGCCGACTGACGGGAAAACCACGGCGCGGTGAGTACGTGGCAGCCGAAGGGTGGGACGAGCTTGCGAGACCCACCACACTCGCCGGTGGTACTCGAAAGCTCGCCCCCTCCTACGGCCCGACCACGCCGACGCCGCGAAGCTGCGACTGTCGCGTCGCCTTCATCGGCTCCTCCGCCGCCACGGAGGCGCCGTCCATGCGCTATCGTGCCCATCATATCATCGAGGCACTGGACCTCGTCGGGCTAGAAGGAACTTTTGTCGCGCTAGAAAATGTGCGTTCCAACCTGCCCGCTATCCTGTCTCACGACCTGATCGTCCTGGTCCGCATGATGCACAACGATATCGCCGCGGAGCTTATCGGGTCCGCCCGGAAGAGGAACCTGCCGCTCGTGTTCGACCTCGACGACTATCTGTTTGATTCCTGGGTCATGCCGTACGTCGAGGCCATGCATCACGGAATGAGCCAGGCGGAGGCTTTGCGGATTCTGGACACCTTCGGCGCATGTCTGGATCAATGCGATTATTTCACCGGCTCGACTTCCTATCTTGCGGCAAAGGCGGCGGAATGGGGAAAAGAGAGCTTCGTGATCCGCAATGGCTTGAGCGCGGCGCAGCTGCTTCTGTCGCAGCTGGCCCTGGAGCAACGCAGCATTCACCGGCGCGGCCCCGGTATGCGCATCGGCTATTTCAGCGGCACGCGGACCCATCAGGCGGACTTCCGCGTCGTTTATCCCGCTTTGATGAGGCTGCTGCGCGAGCAGGCCGACGCTCGTCTGGTGATCGTCGGACGCCTGGATGTCGGCGAATTTCCAGGCCTGGCTCCGTTCATGGATCAAATCGACCTATTGCCGATCCGTCACTGGAGCGAGCTACCTGCGGTCATTACCGGCGTCGATATCAACCTTATTCCGCTGGAGCTGACGCCGTTCAATGAGGGCAAGAGCAACCTGAAGTATTACGAGGCGGGTCTGCTCAAGGTGCCGTCGATCGCTTCACCGACGCGAATCCACCTGGAGAACATCACACCAGGGTACAACGGCTTGCTGGCGCGGACTACGGAAGAATGGTACAACGGCCTGAAAGAGCTGGTCACACGGCCAGACCGACGCGACTACATGGGACAGAACGCCTTCGACCACATCATGAAGAATTATACTCCCGCGGCAGTCGCCGCTGAGGCAGTCGCGACCTATCGACAGATCCTCCAGCTCCATCGATCCCAACGCGCCGCGGCGTAAGCCCGCGCCGCAACGACGTTCCCGCCGATGCCCGAATAGTCCCCAGTCGCCCCACTTTCACAGTCGCAGGCGACCTCTCTTGCACGGAAATCGGCGAAGAAGTATAACCCTTCGCCGTGGTATCTTTTCCCCAAGCCGCTTGCGCCTTAGCGTATCTCCAAGCCCCGCTAAGCCGCAAATGGCTTGAGGAACAAACTCCAACAGGAATTCGGAATGCGTGGCATCATTCTCGCCGGCGGCAAGGGAACACGTCTGGGCGATCTGACGCGGGTGACGAACAAGCACTTGTTGCCGGTCGGTCCGTATCCGATGGTGTATCATCCGCTGAAGAAGCTGGTCGGTGCCGGCATTCAGGACATCTTGCTGGTTTCGGGCACCGAGCACATGGGCGATTTCGTCGAGCTGCTGGGCTCCGGCCGCGAGCATCAGTGCCGGCTGACCTACCGCGTGCAGGATGAGGCCGGCGGTATCGCTCAGGCTCTGGGATTGGCCGAGCTGTTCTGCAAGGATGAGCGTTGCGCCGTCATCCTGGGAGACAATATTTTCGAGGCCCCGCTGTCGTCCCTGCTGGAGGAGGCGTCCGGCCACCCCGATTCCGCCTGGGTGGGATTGAAGAAGGTACACGATCCGTCTCGTTACGGCGTGGCCGAGCTTGACGGCTGGCGATTGGCGTCCATCGAGGAGAAGCCGGCTCGACCCAAGAGCGATTATGCGGTCCTCGGCATCTACATCTATCCGCCCGACGTGTTTGAGGTCATCAAGACGTTGAAGCCCAGCCGTCGAGGCGAGCTGGAGATTACCGACGTCAATCGTTATTACCTGGAGCGCCAGCGGCTCGGCTACACCATCCTGCCCGGCTACTGGACCGACGCCGGCACCCTCGCTTCGCTGGCCCACGCCAACGAGCTGGTCCGCGCCACGCCTCCGCGCTGGGAGCAGTCGATCGCCCCTTCCTCGCGCGCCGCGTAGAGGCACTATTACTTCGGCACGGAATCGAATCACGAAAACACGAAAGAAAATACGAATGAATAGAATGGCTTGTTCTTCTTGTCTTCCTTCTTTCGTGGTTTCCTTCTTTCGTGTTTTCGTGATTCAATTGTTGTGCGAACCTAACCTGTCGGCGTAATATATTCAAGCAGCGCGGACATAGATGGGCGTGCTGACCGTCGGCACCTGGTTCAGGTCAATAAGCGTCGAGCCGTAATCGTCAAAGACAACGGGGACTTCCTGCAAGTCGGCCAGGGCGCGCCGCAGCCGCTCCTGCTCGCTCTCGGCCGCGTAAAACAACAAAAAGCCGCAGCCCCCCGCACCGAGCAGCTTCCCGCCCTGAGCGCCGTTGTTCCTCGCAACTTCATAGTAATGATCGATAAGATCGTTGGAGATCCCGCGGGCCAATTCCTTCTTATACATCCAACCGGCGTGCAGCGTTTCGCCCATGACATCGAGATCGCCGCGGCCCAGCGCCACACAGAGATCTTTCGCCAGCTGAACCATCTTCCGCAAATTGCCGACCTTGCGGCGATCGGTGCGAATGTTGATCTGCTGTTCACGCAGGATCTCGGAAGCGGCGCGCGTTTGATTGAGGTAATACAGGACAAGGTTTTTCTGCAATTGTTGATAGTCTCGCGGCATCATGGTGATGCGCTCGACCCGCACCGAGCTGTCCGGCAGAAACTGGATCAGATTCATGCCGCCAAACGCGGCGGCGTATTGGTCCTGTTTGCCGATCGGCTCGTGCAAGCGCTCGATCTCCACCTGGCAGGCCGCGGCCGCCAGCTCGGCCGTCGTCATGCGCCTTCCAGTGTAGGCATTGCACAAATTTATCAGTCCCACGGTGAAGGTGGAGGACGATCCCAGTCCGGTGCCGGCCGGCACATCGGCGCTGGAATTGAAATCGACGCCCTTGATATCGTAAGCG
>Ga0335075_10014945_pt1 | contig 11638 bp, 8 predicted proteins | sample Lox_Sample_24_FD_206723 | JGI IMG/M metagenome (GOLD analysis project Ga0335075, IMG submission 206723) | Soil microbial communities from Loxahatchee National Wildlife Refuge, Florida, United States - Lox_Sample_2.4 | ecosystem: Environmental > Terrestrial > Soil > Wetlands | place: USA: Florida...
GTACGTTGTCCACCTGATTCGATCACACTGCACAGTTACAAGAGGCAGAGTTCTTTGATGGCTGTGTGGTCATGGCTTTCCCAAGGGCTTCTACCGTCTCACAGTCATCTGTAGTGGAACATTGCCCCTGATATGCCGTGAAGTGCATCTTTGGCACAGTCGAGAGCTCTGCAAATCGTTATACGTTCATTCTATGAGTCTATTGAGAATGCTGTAACCGAATCGCCGGGCCTTAGGACAGCTGCCAATATGCGCCAAAACAATATACAAGCTAGGTGGCAGTGTGCTACTCAACATAGATGCATCATCTCTTGACCGCGTTCTTCTTTGTGGCACCGTGAACCACTGACCAACTTAAGACGAGCTCTTCTCCGGCCTAAAGCCAACTATTGGGAGTTTGCTTCTCAGAATCAGGCTGCTACAGACCACGCTTACGCTGCTCAGAGCCATAGCCAAACTTGCCCACACCGGATCCAGAGTGATATGGGCGCCTTTGCTGACAACTGGATATAACACTCCTGCTGCGATGGGCATTGCGATCAAGTTGTAAACAAGCGCCCATCCAAAATTGAACCAAACACGTCGAAAGACTTTTCGGCTAAGGTCGATGAGTGTCAACAGAGCCTTTAGATCCGATGAGATGAGAATGAAGTCAGCCGAGGATATGGCAACATCGGAACCCGAACCAATCGCTATTCCAACGTCTGCCATCGTTAAAGCGGGTGAATCGTTGATTCCATCTCCGACCATCGCAACCGTAGCTCGAGGACGATTCTTTCGGGGTTGCAGAGTCTTCTGAAGCCATTTGATCTTCTCGGCTTTCTGGTCAGGCAGCACTCCAGCAATAACATTGCTTTCCGGAATGCCGACCATTCTGCCCACAGCCTGTGCCGTTGTCGGGTTATCTCCGGAAAGCATCCAGACGTCGATGCCTCGGTTCTGGAGAGCTGTAATTGTGCTTGGTGCTTCGGAGCGGATGGCATCAGAGACGGCAAACATTGCGTTCAGAGTCCAAGCTGTGCTGCTACTACCGGTTGACGGAGTAGACATCCGAGTCGCTATAAGTGCGACAGATTTGCCTTGCTCCTTCCAAAGCTGTAGATTTGACCTCGATGAAGCGCAAATGGTGATATTGTAGTCTGACATCAGTTGTTCATTTCCAACCAGCACTTCGACATTGAGAGTGCCGGCATCCTCTTCGTTGGCCTGAATGCGTCCGGTCATTCCCTTTCCGAGTACTTCCTGAACGTTTGAAGAGCTAAATTTTTTGGTAGACCGCTGTTTACAAAAGTCGACAATCGCTTTGGCAATGGGATGACTGCTATTCTCTTCCAGGCTCTTTACCATTCCTAGAAGCTTTCCGTCTTCGGTATCGCTAATGCGCTCGTAGTCAGTCACAACCGGTTCACCGCCTTGGGTTAGGGTTCCCGTTTTATCGAAGACGATACAATCCAAAGTGCTGGATTCTTGGAATGCCTCACCACCGCCTTTCACCAGGATACCATACTTCGCGGCCAGACCACCGCCGACAAAGAGTGCGGTCGGAGCTGCAAGACCGATTCCACAAGGACAGGCAATAACGAAGACAGCGATCGCGAATCTCAATGACCAGAGAGGCCAGCCACCGGGTTGATTTCCAAGCCATTCTTCGGGCAGAGTCTTTGATACTCCTAACCCAAGCCAGACAACCCAAGTATGTATGGCGACTAGGATGACGAATGGCACGAAATGGCTTGTGATGACATCTACGACTCTCTCGACCGGAGCGCGTTTCGTCTGACCTTCGCGGACAATCTTGATGATTTGATCGAGCATCGAGGAACCGGAAATGCTGGTGAGCTTCAAAGAAACTGGCCCGCCTTTGTTGACAGTGCCGGAGAAGGCCTGCTGGCCAACCTTTTTGTTCACGAGTCGTGATTCACCCGTCAAGCTGGACTCGTCGAATGTCGAGGATCCAGACACTATGACGCCGTCAAATGGAGGTGAGCTCCCATGCGGAACCAGCACGACATCGCCTACTTCGAGCAGGTCAACAGAGACCTTCTGTCCCTCTGCTTCCGCATCTCTGACCAACACAGCTTCAGTAGGCCGCAGCTTGCCCAACGATGTCACGGCATCGCCGGTCTTAGCCTTGCTGTACGCCTCAATAAAGCGGCCCATCAGCAGAAACATGGTGAGGAAGACGACGGAATCGAAGTAGCTCGCATCCATGGCGGAGGCGGCCATCTCCGCGCTCCGCGGCTGCGTCGCGGCAATGGCCAGCTCGGCGATGCTCGAGAAGTACGCGATGGTGGTCCCGAGAGAGATGAGCATGTTCATGCTGCCGAAGCGGACGAAGCGGCGCCAGATCGGGGTCGGGCTGCCGCGCCGCCACATGCTTCGCACCTCCTTGATCGCCCGGCGGTGGAACGTGTCGGCCGCAAAGAAGTACACGGGAGTGGCGATGATGAAGAGTGCCCATTCTGCGCGCGACACATTGCCCGCTCCGACAGGCTCCATGACAAACTGCCGTAGCGAGGAATCGGCTGGCATGAGGCTCGTGAACACGACGCCAATGATGAACGCGGGTATTGCAGCGGCGATACAGAGGGCGAGTCGAAAAAGGATACGTTGTCGTTCTTGCGCATGCATTGCTCTGCTTCGGTCTTCGAGGGTCGGTGGGTGGTAAATTGAAGGGACAATGCGAGTGTCGATGGAGCTTAGAGTTTTCAAAATATGTCGAATGGTGAGCTCAGGTAGGTCTGGTGAATATTTGAGTCGTAGGATAGGCTTTGCCAAGGTAGGAGCTTCCCCGATAACGACTGCATCACCGTATATGTCGAAAAGAGCTGATGTGACCCTTGGTGGACAATGGCGACAGAACATACCCTCTATTCGAATTGAGACTTCGCGGGCGACTTGTTCATCTGAAGAGGCACCAAATCGGTCAATGCGATCTAGATTCGCATCAAATCCTGCGTCCTCGATTACGTTTGTGATTTTGTCGACGTTGTCTCTACCCCGGAACAGGACTGTGGCAGTATTCGAAATCAAAGTAACATCTGCTTTATCGACGAACGGTAATGCTTCCACGAGATTTGTCACAGTACCGACACATGCACTGCAGGTCATTCCCCCGATAGCATACACCACTTTCCAGAGTTCGTCAGATACCTGAGTGCTTTTAGTCTTGGTTTCCACCACTTCCAGTTGGACCTCGGAGGCGTCAAATCCAGTATCCTCGATGGTTTGAACGACTTTACTAGCGTTTCCCTTGCCCTCGAAGGTGACGGATGCGCTATTGCTAAGTAGCGACACGTTGATAGAATGCACAAACTCCAACTTTTCGACTGCTCGCGTGATACTTGCAACGCATGAGCTACAGGTCATACCAGTGATTGAGAGTTCTGCTCGGTAGATGGTTGGATTCGGTGGTGTTTCAATCTTAATAAAGTTCTTCGGCGTAATAGCCTCTTCGACGTCTTCGTGACGAGAATCTTCATGACGAGAATCTTCATCGTCAGGTTGAGTTGCGTGGAAGAGATACCAATCTTTCCAACTATCATGTTGCGAATTTCGTGGAGTGGCATCCGTCGAGAATAGCTCTTTCTCATTCATGTATCCCTCGACTTCCATTTGACACTCAGGGCAGCATTCTGCGTGCGTTCGCTTCCTATCCATATCTGACGTCTCCGCACAGGGAAAAATTCCATGATTCTGTAACGTTGCACCTTCTCTCTCTGCCTGACTCTGTCTCCACGTTCGACGCCAACGCTTGACAGCTTTGTTCAGGTCATCTGCCCACTCAGAACTGTGCTCTTCTACAGGTGTGGTGGACGGGCCTTCACCTGCCATTTGGGTTTGTTCGAATACACTGTGTATCTCGAATCCTTCAACCTCGAGGGACCCAACGATGGTGAGATGATGGATATGGAGATACTCTGAGGTTTGGGCGAAAGAGAGTTTAGAGTCTGCTCGATCCGTGTTACACATGAAGGGCAGTGGAGATTTGAAATAAATAAAGTTGTGAGTAGAACGCCGTGGTCAATGTCGTCCCGTTCATTTTGGCGCTTGGTGTTGGTTACGCAGCAGTGCATTTCGTTCATCGTTGGCATGCTGTGTCAAGTAGAGATGAGCACGGGAAGATTCGGCTCATGAGCGCGAATTCCAGTTACGCTTTAAAGGAAATTTTCATTCAGGATGTGCAGAAAATTATGTAAAATGTAGGTACGAGGACATTAGGTGGACATGGCTGTTGTTTCGAACAGACGGTATAGAGTGGACGCAGAAGTAACTCAGCCTGAAGCTCGGAGATCGTCAGGTGCACAACGTAGCCAACAGGAGCTTAGAAATAATTGGAAGGGCTAGACACGTCCTCTGAGTCTTTCAGATTTCGCATTGCATACGTAAATGTGACTCAGATCTCCACGAACAGCGAAACTCATTTGTTCAAACAATAGAGTATGGGCGCACTAATCGCGCAGGTACGAGACGCGCGTGGCAACGTTAGCATGACGAAAGTTCAAGGTTTGTTCGCAAACCTACGTTAACGTTTCAAACTATCTGATTCAATGGAAAGATGAAGCGAAAATTCTCTTCCTTGGGATCAATTAGAGGATCCCAATCGTGAGTTTGTGTGCTCTTTAGCTGGCATGACGTTGTTGAACAACGCGAGTTTGTCCAAGCATTCTCAAAATTACGCTTATGTGGAGTTGGTCGTGGCACATCTATAGTGTCCTCGGCATTCAGCCCAAGTTCCGAGATATCTAACGTAACCAAACGTACTCCAAATTCATGTCTAAATTGCTTGCTATACAGTGGAGATCCTCCCATCGTATATGTAGATTGCATTAGCCCAATTCGTCAAGCCATGGAAGCCTCGGTCCGCCTCATGGAAGCTTTCACACGTGGCTCTATAGAATGCCTGACGCCAGCAATGCAGGAAAAGATAAATAAAGATCAATCACCAAAGTCTTAATGCCATTACTAATCGTATGTGCAGTTTCAATCCCATGCGCCTTGAGGGTATCTTGAGTTTTGGACAAACGGTGCCCCTGCGGTGGCTGTCGGATGACGACTCGACGAATGCCACTGGAGCGTTCAACGAATGTCAAGGTCGAAAAATGATCTGAAAATCTCCGTGGTTCAAGCTGCCAGCTTCGACCCTCCAGCCTTCTCCAGTGTTCCTAATCCCATAGAATAGCCTCCAAATGGACTCGCCTTCCTAGGTATTGCCGATTGGCTTGGAAAGGATGACATCGCTTGCGTAGGATTTGATGATGTGTGAGTTGTCGATATTCTTTCCGGCTCGGAGGATTTGTGGGCACCTGGAAGACCTGGAATAGCCTTCATCGTGTTAAGTGGTGAGTCTGATGATTCCCGAGGTCCATCTGAGCTTGGTCCGGGCACAGAGGCTGATGGCGGATTGGACGCTAGCTCGACGGTTGACTGCGAGCCATTCGTAGCTGAAGGATTCATAGTTGGCATCTGCTTCGCCGGTGTTACTAGATCGGCTGCCGGTGTTGGTTTATGAAGTGCTGTGTATGCTGCGTGAGCGTGAGCTGGATGCTGGGGATTTGCCCACGGATTCTGCTGCAAAAATTGCACATCTGCTATTGCACCGTCTGGGTTTTCCACGGACAGGAAGGACGTTGGATTGGTGAAGGGAACCGTATTCTTCCGCGTCTGCTGCAATCAGTACTGTGACAACACTGTTAGAGTTACTTGCACTTACTCCCATAATGGATAAGTCCTGTTCTACATCGATAGCAGATAAACCGTTTATAACGGGAGCACCCGGGAAGCCGACATGCTTCGCTATACCAGAGAGGATTGAAACTTCGAGGTTACGCGCTCTCTGCTGGTGGATCTGTACTGAGCGTGACGGGTTGTACAGCATAGTGTAGTCGCTTGTATCAGCTCCCCAGCTTCGTCGATCTTTCTGTAGTGCGAAGTACTCCTTCCAACATGTCTCGAGGGCTTTATCTTTTATCTCTCGAACTTCTTGGAAGAATTGACTGTGATGAGTACATCGTTCCGCAACAGTCCGTGTTCTCAACGCTTTCTTATCAAACTCGAGAAGGACGTTCTCATAATGTACTTTCTCATCGGATCGCTTGTCAATGCATCGCATCTGTGCCAGGTATTCGGGATGGGTAGGGTGATCTCCTTGAAGGAGGTCGAGCTCAGCATTGGCATTGCTAAGTTGTTGCTTCAACCACCTATTGCAATGATTAACTATCATGAATGAAAAAAAGATTATAGAGGAAACTTACTCTCCATGAAAGGAGTTGTAGCTGTTCTCAGCGCCACCAAAAACGTCCAGACCAGTTCTCTTCTTGCTTTCTGCAGGGTTGTTAGCGAGATACAGCAAATGGTCATTATTGCACGCACTATCTTCAAACGAGGGTGTCTCTTCTTCATCCAGCTCCTCTCCATCAGGTTGGTTGTTTTGATCCTGTGCTCCAGTGTCTGATCCATAACTTGGTTCTTCTGTGGCAGCCATGTCGGCCCAACTTCGAGGGACAAGTACTCCCTTGTCTTTCTTGGAGGCATGATGACCTTTTCCCTTCTTACGTCTTCCAACTCGTTTTGTAGGCATGGCAGATGATTCATCCATAGGTGTATGTTCTTCAGCGCCTTCTTGTGTTATCTCGTTCTCTGCTTCAGTTGTGGCGGCATGATTGTCGTTGTCTTGATCTCGCTCGGAACTCGGCCGCGATGATGGATCGGCATTATCAACCTGTATCTCAATCCCACCATCTGGATGCTGTTCCACCGATTGACTCCGCTTTGATGCTACTCTCTCTTCGTCGAGGTCGCTAAGACTGCTAGGTTCGGAGGAGGCGCGTTTCCGCTTTCTGCTTGGCGAGGCGGCATTCTCAATGGATGCAGTAGCGGTCGTATCATTCGTATCAGCGGGTTCGGGGGAATCCACGCTCAACATTAATTGTTGCGCGAGCTTGCTTGGCGTTTTCTCTACATCTTTCTGTCGTTGCGCAGCAAGCTTTTGTGGTGTCTTCTCCAAACGTTCTGTCTCCGCTTCCGAATCAACCTCTTGGTCGAGCGCATGATCTGAGTGTGCCATTTCTACATTTGTACGCTCGTCAAGGCCATCGTCAGGGTCACTAAGACTGCTCGATCGATCATCGATCCCATCCAGCCGATCGTCACTCATCTCGACGTCGGCCGTGGAGTTTGACTGTTGCAATGTTTGTTTCTTTTGACTTGTAATGGTTGATATCATTGTTTTAGAGGCCTGCGCTGACCTCTGGGTCTAGCCAAGAGGCAGCAAATCGGCTTCGATCGACAAAGTGAGGGCGGTCGGGATAAGGAGGCTGACAAGTTAGAATCGTTCGCGTATCGACGCCTGACGAAGAATGTTAGCAGGACAGAATTCTTCCACTTGATGTTGAAGGCCATGTGAGGTGATTTTGAAGCCGACTGTATTACTGTCACAGCGCCCGGATAAGACTCCGATTGACGCGCAACGTACATCTGCAAAGTTTACGTTGGAATTGCAGGATGATTGAGCAGAAGTGGACTTCTTTCGGTGCAAGAAGGCCACTGACGAAGTTTGGGAGAGATGGGAGCTTTATCTCACCGTTTTCCGTAGTGCGTTGGCGACGCTTGAGGACCCGCAGCGCGACGAGCGCGACGAGCTTCCCAGCTCACAGATCTCGCGACAACTTCCCAAGGTGTGATGTATATAGGCCAGATGCAATGATCTGGGCAACAAAAATAAGCGTCTCGATTGTGGAGCGTGAGGTGATATGGTGGTGCCGGGATTCGTGCGAAGAAGGACCAGTTGACTGCCGAGCGCGCAGCGGTACGGTAGGGGACGGAGGGGTGTGATCTGGAAAAGAAAAACGGATGGAAGCAAGCCAGTGGAGTAAAGATAGTTGTGAATGGCCGCAATCAAGCCAAATTGAAGTGGGCGCGGTGAAGTCGGGGATTGTGCGTGGAAAGAGGGTGGAGCGGAATCGAGCAGACGCAGAAGCCAGAAGCAGCCGACCACCGGATGAGGTTTTCGGCGCCTCATTGCCTGGAATCCGGAAAAGACTCCGACAATTTTCTCGGTCTTGGCATCGGCTTTTGCTTGAATTCCTCCCTCAGATCAACTATTCTCGACGGCAGTGCCAGAAGCTCAAATATGGTCAAGTCCAAGAAACAGGACAGCTCTAAACATGTCAATGGCTCTAACTTGGCCAAATCTTCACTTTTCGCAAGAGACACTGAGCTCGATCCCACCTTAGTCTCATTATTCTCTTCAGCTGTGCGTATTCCGTATGAACTTTAGAAGCTCTTGAGCACTAACAATGACCAGACGCCTGTTTCAAAGGATCATGCTCTTCTGAAATCAGCGGCTCAAACAGCTAATCTACGCGCAAATAGCCTCAATCGAGTTGAAACTCAGCAGCAAGAAGACCAAGTGGTGGGTGGTGAAGAGGACGCTTCAGAGAGCGAGGATGAATCACTTGAAGAGGATCACAACGTTCAGGTAGTTGAGGATGTATCGTTTGAGCTTCGTACCCGGAAACGTAAGCGAAGAGATGAGAATGAAGACTTAGAGGCACTCTATATGCAGCAATTGGAGAACGAAGAAGCAAAGCAACGAGCCAGGAAAGACTTACAGTCTTCAAGCAAGCGCAGTAAAATACCAGCTACGGAACAATCGAATATCGACGGTTCTGAGGACGAGGAGGGCGATGAGGACTCGACGTCTCAGGCAGAGCCAGTTGACGAAGAGGGCGATGATGGACCCTTTGAAGTGCCGGCACATGAAACAATGAACCAAGGAACTTCTACCAATCTAGAGAAATCAAATCGGACCATATTTCTCGGAAACGTATCCACTCAAGCAATCGCTTCTAAATCAGCAAAGAAGGCACTTGTGAAGCACCTCTCCTCCTTTTTGGATTCACTTCCAAATGAAGATGCTCCACACAAGGTCGAATCAATCCGATTCCGATCTACTGCTTACGATGTCAAGATACCTAAGAAGGCTGCTTTCGCAAGAAAGGAGTTGATGGATGCAACTACTAAAAGCACAAATGCATACGTCGTATACACAACCCAAGTAGCGGCGCGAGAGGCAGTGAAGAGTTTAAATGGTACCGTTATTCTAGAACGGCATTTGCGAGCAGATAGTGTATCACATCCGGCAAAGATTGATCACAGAAGGTGTATCTTCGTTGGTAACCTTGACTTTGTAGACGACGATAGTCAAATACGCGAAGCAAATGAGGAAGAGAGACGAGGCAAGAAGAAACAAAAGGAGCCAGCTGATGTTGAAGAAGGCTTGTGGCGGCAGTTTGGCAAAGTCGGGACCGTTGAGAGCGTTCGTGTAGTACGCGACTCAAAGACAAGAATCGGAAAGGGCTTTGCATATGTTCAGTTTACAGACGAGAATGCCGTCGAAGCAGCACTCTTGTTCAACGACAAGAAGTTCCCGCCATTGCTACCTCGAAAGATCCGAGTAATGCGGGCAAAGGCTATCAAGCGAAATTCCGCATCGCGACCGTCTTCTCGCTATCAAACACTCAATCGAGGGGTAAAGTCAATCCAAGGACGTGCGAGGAAGGTGCTCGGACATGGTGGAGCTGAGAACTTGAAGAAAGCTGGTCCCAACCAGATTCAATCGCTTTCCATTAAACCGCCAGAGGCATTCGTCTTTGAGGGGCAACGTGCAAGCAGCAAGCAAGGTAATAACGGACTCAAACTAGGTAGCTCTGGGAAGCGAAAAGACAAGGCACGATCTCGGAGTAGCAAACGGGCAGCTGCTTGGAAAGCCACGAAAGGGAAGACTTTGAAAAAGTAGGCTGATAGCACTCCATCCCAAGCATGAGGTCATATGTTTAAGCTGAGATAATGACGCGAAGGTAACCGAGCTCCACCTCTCAGCCTTATACTAGTATGATTTGTCTTCTGGTCTTCCCCCTCGATTGTTGTTCAGGCGGTAACCGATACTTCAAGTGCAGATATAGACAGAAGCGCTATGAATAATTCTGCATTGATATCTACATAGAGTTCATTCTCCAAGTTCAATACTATGGATGTTTTTGCAGCCGTACTTTTAAGTATTTTGGATGATATGATAGTTACTCATCTGCTGTACCATGTACGTCTGCATCTCCAACAGACGTTCAACGGTGCTCTCTTAGAAGCTATGAAAACATGAAATGGCGAAGCACACCGTGGAGGACTGCATAAGCCTGGTAGAAATGGGAGCAGCTGCACCTGAAAAGGACATTCATAATCACACATCGCCGGGGGCAATTTTCTGTACAATCAAGCCGGTCGAAGCGCCACCGCCATTGCAAATGGCCGCACAGCCATATTCCCCATCCTTCAACTGGTGCAGCAGCGTGACGAGGATCCTGCTACCGGAGCTGCCGAGGGCGTGGCCCAGCGCGATGGCGCCGCCGCGCGGATTGACGTTGTCGACGCCGAGGCCGAGGATCTTCGCGTTGGCCTTGATGACGGCGGCGAAGGCCTCGTTGAACTCCCACACGGCGATGTCCTCCTTCTTCAGGCCGGCGCGCGCCAGCACCAGGGGCACGACCTTGGCCGGCGCCACGGGGAAGTCGATGGGGTCGACGGCCGCGTCGCCGTAGCTGACGATGCGCGCGAGCACGCGGCTGCCGGCGGCGTGCTGGGCGGCGAGCGGCCCGGCGGCGAGCACGAGGGCGCTGGCGCCGTCGCTGAGCGGCGACGAGTTGGCGGCGGTGATGGTGGCGTCGGGGCCTTTGGCGAAGGCCGGCTTCAGCGTCGCCACCTTGTCCGGCTTCAGCTTGGTGAACTGCTCGTCCTCCTTCACCACCACGTCGCCCTTTTTGCCCTTGACCGTCACCGGCACGACTTCCTCGTCGAACAGCCCCTTTGCCCACGCCTCCTGCGCGCGCTTGTAGCTGAGGATCGCGTACTCGTCCTGCTCCTGTCGGGAGATGCTGTGCACTTTGGCGGTGTTTTCCGCGCAGTTGCCCATGTGGATCTGGTTGTAGACGTCCCAGAGTCCGTCGACGATGAGACCGTCCGGAAGCGGTTGGTTACCGAACGCTGGTTGCTGGCTCGCTCGTGGGAGGTAGTAAGGCACGCGTGTCATGTTCTCCATACCACCGGCGATCATGGCATCGGCTTGGCCCAGCTGGATTGCTTGCGCGGCGAGCGATACAGACTTCAGTCCTGATGCACACACCTTGTTGATGGTGGTACATTCTAGGGACGTTGGCAGACCGGCGAAGATGGAAGCTTGTCGTGCTGGTGCTTGTCCTATGTTGCTCTGGAGCACTTGGCCCATATAGACGTGGTCGAACTTTTCCACTGGAACACCAGATTTCTCAACGGCGGACTTGATGGCCACTGCACCGAGTTGGGGTGCTGACACAGATGTGAAGGCGCCATTGAACTGAGGGAGACGTGTTAACAATGGCGACGTTCAGCATATCAGGAATGATGTTCTGCCACGTACCACTCCCACCGGTGTCCTTGAACCACTCAAAATATACGCGTCTCTGATTTCTTGTTGTTGCCGCCGGCCCGAAGCGAATGATCTGGTCGGAACGGGAATGGCACGTCGCGATCGCGACAGGGGACGAAGAGATGAAGATAACCGAGTGGCAGGCATGCTGAAATGGTTACAAGTACAGCTCAGGAGAAT
>Ga0335075_10014946_pt1 | contig 11637 bp, 12 predicted proteins | sample Lox_Sample_24_FD_206723 | JGI IMG/M metagenome (GOLD analysis project Ga0335075, IMG submission 206723) | Soil microbial communities from Loxahatchee National Wildlife Refuge, Florida, United States - Lox_Sample_2.4 | ecosystem: Environmental > Terrestrial > Soil > Wetlands | place: USA...
CGCGGTTCTGAACAATGGCGCGAGCTGCACGGCGCAGATTGTGTTTACCCCGGCGGCGACCGGCGCGATTGCGGCCACGCTGGTGGTGTCTTCGTCGACGTTGGGTGTGTCGGCGGCTTCGGTTGCGCTGGGCGGCTCGGGACAGCTGGCCGGCGTTCTGGGCACGAATCCCTCTCAGGTGCAGTTCGCGTCGGCGGTGGGTGTTGGCCAGTCGAGCACGCCGCAGACGGTGACCGTGACCAACACCAGCGGCTATGCGATTGCGTCGGTCACGGTTGCTGTGACCGCGCCGTTCACGCTGGCCGAAAACAACTGCACGGGCGCGCTGGCGGCAGGCGCCAACTGCAGCGCTTCGGTGGCATTTGCGCCCACGGCCGCCGGGCCGGCAACGGGAGCGCTTACCGTCTCGTCAGCCGTAGTCGCTGCACCGGCAACCGTGGCGCTCGCCGGCACCGGGTTCGATTTTGCTGTTGCAATGTCCGGGCCCGCGGGGGTTACGGTGTCGAGCGGGCAGACCGCGAACTTTGCGCTGACGATTACCCCCAACGGATCGCAGGGGACGTTCGCGTTTTCGTGCGGAACGCCGCCGGCGAATGCGGCGTGCAGCTTCAATCCGGGCTCGGAGACGCTCAGCGCCGGAGTGGAGGGCAATGTGACGGTGCAGATTGCTACGGGGCAGTCGAGCGCGGCGGCACGCGTGGGCGGTCGTTTCGGCTGGAGCGCCGTGCCGCTTGTCTGCGGCCTGCTGCTCATCCCGTTTGCGCGCGCGCCTGGGCGCAGGTTCCTGTTGGTCGTCGTCCTCCTGGGCGCCATCGCTGCCGGAGTTTCAAGCTGCACCACTTCGAGCGGCGGCGCCGGCGGCAGCCCGCCGGGCGGCAGCGGATCGAGCACGCCCGCTGGAACCTACACGATTCCTGTCTCTGTGAGCTCAACCGGCGTGTCGCACGCCGTCAACCTCACGCTCACGGTGGATTGAGCTGCTCTCAAAAGGACGAAGGGCAGGCTCTATACTTGAACTTCAGGAATTTCGACGGAAAATTCCGGTGCGCGGAGCGCATCGGATGCGCCACAAACCGAGACGGGAAACGGGAAATGACGGCAAAAGTAACAGTAGACGATGTGGAGCGGGTCGCAGAGCTGGCCCACCTGCAGCTCACACCGGACGAGTCGGCGCACATGCTCACAGACCTGAACGCCATCCTGGATTATGTGGCCGAGCTGAACGAGCTCGACACAGCCGGAGTGGCTCCGCTGGCCCAGGTGAGCGAGTTGGACAACTTTGTAAGCGCGCCGCGCCCGGACCAGCTGGTGCCGTCGCTGGATCGCGCCGCGGTGATGCCGCAGGCGCCGGAGTCGGACAAGGTGTTCTTCAAGGTGCCGAAGGTGATTGAGCGGTAACAGGCAGGGACTGAGGGATCAGGGACTAAAACTGGTTGCATAAATCCTGTTTTGAAAGAGCACAGCTTCAGCCGTGCCACAAAACCCGCGTAAACGTTGGGCTTTAGCCCTGCGGGAAGTTTTTCATCGCACTGGGGTAATCGTGCAGCCAGCTCTGGGGAATTAGGACTGGTCGTTGAAAAAAGGGAGTTCAGGTTGGCGAGCGAGAACTTTGTAGAAAAGCCGAAGACGCTGGCAGAGCTGCGTGCCGGGATTGTCGAAGGTCGCACCAGGGCAGCCGATCTCGCGGCGGATTATTACCGGCGGATCGAGAAGATCAATCCGCGGCTCAATGTATATTTGAGCCTGACGAAAGAGCGCGCGCTCGAGCAGGCTGCGCACGTGGATGCGCTGGCCGCGAAGGGTGATCCCCTGCCGCCGTTAGCCGGGGTTCCGGTCGGCATCAAAGACGTGCTGGTGATGAAGGGCGCGCCGGCTACGGCAGGCTCGAAGATTCTCAAAGGCTATCTGCCGCCTTACGATGCGACGCCGGTCACCAGGCTCGCGGCTGCGGGCGCGGTGCTCTTGGGCAAAATCAACTGCGATGAGTTTGCGATGGGCTCGTCGAACGAGAACTCGGCGTACGGGCCGGTGCGCAATCCTGTGGACACCGAGCGGGTGCCGGGCGGATCGAGCGGCGGCTCGGCGGCCGCGGTCGCGGCGAACATGGCGGTGGCTACGCTGGGCACGGATACGGGCGGGTCGATCCGGCAGCCGGCGAGCTTTTGCGGCGTGGTAGGCGTGCTGCCGACCTATGGACGCGTCTCGCGTTACGGCCTGATTGCCTTTGCTTCATCGCTCGATCGCGTGGGGCCGTTTGCCGCCAACGTGCGCGATGCAGCCACGTTGCTGCAGGTAATTGCCGGTGAGGATACGCGCGATGCGACCAGCTCGCCCGTGCCTGTCGAGGACTACGCGGCGGAAAGCGACAAACCCGTGGAGGGCATGCGCATCGGCGTGCCGGAGGAGTACTTCGCCGAGGGGCTCGACCCGGAGGTGCGCGCGGCCATCGAAAAGGGAATCGACGCGCTGAAGGCTGCTGGATGCTCCATCGAGCGGGTCTCGCTGCCGCATACCAAGTACGCAATTCCCACCTACTACCTGGTGGCGACCGCTGAGGCCAGCGCAAACCTTGCCCGCTTTGACGGCGTGCGCTACGGGTACCGCTCGCCGCAGTCGGCCACGCTCTCTGACATGTACTCCCACTCGCGCGACGAGGGCTTCGGCGCCGAGGTCAAGCGGCGTATCCTGCTGGGCACCTACGCGCTTTCGGCGGGCTACTACGATGCGTATTACCGCAAGGCGCAGCAGGTGCGGCGGCTGCTGGCTCAGGAGTTCCTGCGCGCATTTGCTCATGTCGACGCCATCGTGACACCGACCTCGCCGGTTCCGGCGTTCAAACTGGGCGAGAAGAGCGGCGATCCGCTGGCCATGTACCTGGCCGATATTTATACGGTGACGGCGAGCCTGGCCGGCCTCTGCGGCGTGACCGTGCCGTGCGGCGCGACAGCGGCCGGTCTGCCGGTAGGCATGCAGGTGCTGGGCGCGCACTTCAAGGAAGCGAATGCATTTCGCGTGGCGCGCGCGGTTGAGGCGGCGGGCATTTAGTCCCCGCCTGGGCCGGTTCGCTGAGTCTCCTGGCCGGCACGGGACACATCGATTGACTGTGGACGAATCTCCGGCTTTGCGCTAAAGTTTGTGTCTGTTGGCAGAACACTCCCCCGTAAAAAGGTAGAAGTTTCTCGCGTTTTGAGACGGGGGAGAAGATGAAGCGCTGGGCCAGGTATCGCTTTTTGGCATTAGCTATAGTCGCGGCCGGCATCTTGCCGGCTCACGCTGCTCCGCGCAAGGCGCACAGTGTGGTTCTGGGCGCGGTGAAAAGCGTTCACTACTCCAAGGAAGGCGATCCCGCAGGCAACGCCGCCGGAGACGATACGCTCAAGACGCGCGCGCTGCTGGTCGATGGCGTGCTCAAAGAGTGGACCACCGGCGAGGCGCACGATGTGACCGACCGCAGCTTCGTCGTGCGCCGCGCAATTCGGCTCAATGACAGCCTGCCCGGCGACAAGCCCTCCGCGGCGGGGCAGTGGGTGTGGCAGCGCGGGCCGTGGCTGCTCGTCGATCGGGTGACCGGACGGGTGACCGCGCTCAAACTGCCCGATTACGACCCCGGCGTGAGCCAGGTGACCTGGTTCCGTGACTACGGCGCATATTGCGGCATCACCGCCAGCGGGAAGAGCCTTTACGCCGTGGTGGCGCAGGTGGCGGCGCGCAAACCTGTTCTGTCAAAAAAGCTTACGGCGTGGGACGAAGAGAACCATCCCGATCCGGCCTGCGCGCCGACAGAGTGGCAGCGCGAGCCGATGCGGGTCACCTTTCATCCCGCAGGGAGAGATGCTCTGAGCTTCGATGTTGTTCCCGGGTCGGCGGTCCTGGTGGAAGATACCGACGATGATGCGGAGGCGCCGGATTCCGGAGCGGCTCCAGCGCCAAAATAGCGAGTCGGCAACTCAGCGGGTCCGCGAATGGGTCAGTGGATGGGCCGAGGCCTCGCCTGACCTGTGCACACCCCAACTGGGGCTACCCGAAGCCTGGCGATTCTCTCCCGCAGACGCGTGGATATGCAGCGGATAGACCACCCGCGCACTGGCGCGATGCTTTCTGTCTTCCTTGATGAGGTTCCACAGAACCCAGAGCAGAAATGCGACTGCAAGCAGTGGGACAACAAGCCAAATGAAGCCGGGATGCGCGATTTCCATGTGGATGTAGCTCCTGTTACGGGCTCGCCGGCGTGCGCGCGATGGGCTGCAGGTGCATTTTCGAGCCAGGCGCCGCAGCCGGAAGGCCCTTGAGAAATAAAAGAAATCTACGGCGATAAAGATGGAGTAGAAGAACCGTAAAGACTTCGTAAGAGTCTCTTGCGCACGATGAGCACGGCCGGGACGGCGCGGGCATGAGAAGATGAAGGTTCGGCAACAGGCTGGAAAGCCGGGCCGCAAACCTTGACACGCAACCGGGCGCGCGTATCTTATCTTTACTAGGCAATCTTTTGGGGCATCCGGGCGTGGAAGCGCCATTTTCAGATGGTTTGTTGAGCCGAGCCGGATACCGGAAAGAAAGCTGTGTCGAACAGGAAGCAGACGGCAGAGGGGCCTTTCAAGGCTTGGCGTGACATGCGCGCGGCCACCGGGTCCTCCTTCCAGAGCCTGGGCCAGGCAGATGGCGATGCCCAGGACCGTTCCCGGAGACAAATCTTAGTGAACGATCAGGCCCGCGCCGTGGGTGTGCGCCTGTGTTCGGGATGGCCTGAAAATGGCCATGCGGGACGAGTAAAGGATGAGAGTGGCGACAAGTTTGGCATTCCTGGCGGCGGGGGCCGCTCCGGCAAGCGGAGGGCTTTCGATGATCCTCCCCCTGCTACTGATGATTCCGCTGTTTTACCTGTTCCTGATGCGCCCCCAGCAGAAAAAACAGAAGCAGTGGCAGCAGATGCTGGCCAGCATCAAGGCCGGCGACCGCGTGACAACCGCTGGCGGCATCCGGGGCATCATTTTGTCTATTAAGGACGATGCGTTCATCATCCGCGTGGCGCCCGACAACCTGAAGCTTGAAATCGCCAAGACGGCCATTGCCTCAGTGACCACGCAGGACGCGAACTCCGCCTCCTAGCGCACATTTTCGCAGATTTTTGATCCATTAGGACTCGAGAAACGGAACCATGAAGAAGAATCTCAAAGGCAGGGTTGCACTCATCGTTGCCGTCCTGCTGATCTTTACCTACGGCATCTTTGGCATCCCCTCTGGCTTTACCGGCAAAGACCTCGCGGCATCTCTCACCAAGCGGATTCATCTGGGCCTCGACCTTCAGGGCGGTGTGCACCTGATTCTTCAGGTTGTGGTCTCAGAGGCGGTGAGCGATGAGACCGACAGCATGGTCTCGCGCCTCCAGCAGGACTTAAAGGCCGCGAAGCTGAGCTACTCGCAGGTCTACAAGCCCGATCCCAACAAGCCCGAGCTGGTGAGGGTCGAAGGCATTACTCCGGCCAGCTCAGGCGCGGTGCGCAACGTGCTGGATGACAAGTACTCGAATGAGTACGACATCGACAGCGCCAATAATGACACGGCCTACACGCTGACCATGAAGCCGCAGGTGGAGAAGGCGCTCGAGGCCAAAACCGTCGATCAGGCTATCGAGACCATCAGCGACCGCGTCAACTCTCTCGGCGTAAGCGAGCCCAAGGTTGCGCCCTACAGTCTGGGCTCTGACCAGATCCTGGTGGAGCTGCCGGGCATCAGCGACACGGACCAGGTGAAGAACGCCATTCAATCCACGGCCCGGCTTGAGATTCACGCCGTGGTGGGTGGCCCGTATCAGGATGAGCAGGCCGCTCTGGCTGCTAATGGCGGCTCCCTTCCGCCGGATGAAGAGATCAGCTCCGGCTCGGGCAACATGGTGAACGGCGGCGATACGGACAGCGTGTATGTGCTCCAGCGCGCTCCGGTAGTCTCGGGCAGCGACTTCCGCTCTGCCGATCCGGGCACCAACCAGAATACCGGGCAGAGGATTGTGCAGTTCACGCTGACCGACGAGGCCGGCAACCGCTTCTACGACTTCACCAGCCAGAATGTCGGCAAGAGCATGGCGGTGGTGATGGGCGGACGGGTGCGCGAGGTCGCCAACATCAAGGAGCCGATCCGCGACACCGGCGAGATTGAAGGCGCGTTCAGCCAGGACGAAGTCGAGATGCTTTCGAAGTTGCTGCGCACCGGCGCCCTGCCCACTTCGCTCAAATTCCTTGAGGAGCGCAATGTGGGCGCGTCGCTCGGAGCCGATTCGATCCGCGAGGGCGTGACCGCGGCCGTGGTCGGCGTGCTGGTAGTCATGGCCTTCATGCTCATCTACTACCGCAGCTCGGGCATCAACGCCGACCTGGCGCTGTTTCTCAACCTGGTCATCCTGCTCGGCTTTATGGGCTTCAGCCACGCCGTGCTCACCCTGCCGGGAATCGCAGGCGTAATTCTCACCATTGGTATGGGCGTGGACTCGAACGTGCTGATCTTCGAGCGCATCCGCGAGGAGATTCGCGCCGGCAAGTCCGCCTCGGCGGCCGTGGATCAGGGCTTTGCGCACGCATGGATCACGATCGTAGACACCCACGTGACCACGATTGTGTCGGCGGCAATCCTGTTCCTGTTTGGAAGCGGCCCGGTGAAGGGGTTTGCCGTCACTTTGACTTTTGGTCTGGCGGCCAACCTGTTCACGGCGGTTTATGTTTCGAGGGTCATCTTTGAAGCCCATCTGAACAAGCTGAAGACCGGCGAGATGGTTTCCATCTAGCCGGTCGGGGCTGGACGCTTGGGTCGCCCTGGAGCAGTCGGAAGCGGAAAAATATTGGATGCCGAGGCCTGCGAGATGCGGGTCTTCAAGGCAAGAGAATCGGAAGGGAAGAGAATCAGTGGAACTGTTTCATAGCGTGAATGTGGACTGGCTGGGGAAGAAGTGGTACTTCCTTGCCTTTTCAATGATCTTCAGCGTGGCCGGCATTGTCTCGATGGTCTGGCACGTGCACACGATCGGCTCCCCGGTTCCTCTGGGCGTGGACTTCCGCGGCGGAACCGAAGTGGAAGTCCAGTTTCAGCAGCCGCCGGACATCAATGCCATCCGCAAGGCTATGGACGCAGCCGGCATTCGCGGCGCAACTCCAACGAGCTATGATGTGCCCGCCAAGCAGGAAGTGCTGATCAGCCTGCCCGAGCAGACCAACGAGAATGGCCTCGACGCCGGCCGGCAGCAGATTGAAAATGCGCTCCGGGCCCATTACAGCAATCCCGGAACCGTCGAGAGTGTGCAGGTCGTCGGGCCCACGGTCGGCCACCAGTTGGAGCGGCAGGCGGGCCTGGCCACGCTCTACTCCATGCTCGGTATGCTGGTCTACCTGTGGTTCCGTTTTCAGTTGATCTATGGCGTGGCCGCGGTGGTGGCCTGCTTCCACGACACGCTGATCACCGTGGGAGCCTTCGCCCTGACCGACCGCGAGATCAGCCTGACGGTGATCGCGGCCATTCTGACGCTGGTCGGCTACTCCATGAACGACACGATCGTGGTCTTCGACCGCATCCGCGAGAATCTGCGCCTGAGCCGCCGCGAGCCGCTGGCCGATCTGGTCAACCGCAGCATTAACCAGACGCTGAGCCGGACGGTCCTTACCTCGGGACTGACCTTCCTAACTGTTCTTTCGCTTTATATCTTTGGCGGCGAGGTTCTGAAAGGCTTTTCATTTGCCCTGGTGGTGGGTATTCTTATCGGTACATACTCATCCATCGCAGTGGCTGCTCCCATGCTGGTGGCCTGGCAGCAGTGGCGCGCAGAAAAAGGCAAGACGGCGTCGCTGCCGGCTGCACGGCGCTCCAGAGCTTAGCATCTAACCACTCGGAACGACGCGGGATTGTCTGCGCCCGCGCACAACAGGTAACGTTTTCTTGGCACGCGGGACCATTCGCAGAAAAGTGTCGGTTGCAAAGCAAAAAACAGCTTTGAGTACACCGGCGCCGGCGATTTGCACAGTTTTTGCAGCACTCTTTGCACCCGAAGCGTGGTTCTGATAAGGTTGACACGCTTCTATGGGACGATTTTCATGTACGGGAACAATTGCCGTTCTCGCGGTGTCTAAGTAGAGGTAACCAACACCCGAACTCGAGGCTGGCCATGTTTGAAGACTCAACATTTGAATCGTCGGGCAAGATCAGGAAAGCGACCAAGAGCGGCCGCTGGATGATGGTCACATTCATCGTCAATGGTTCGATTCTTCTGCTCCTGATTTTGATTCCGCTGATCTACCCCGAAGCGCTTCCGAAGGAAGCAATGGCGACCCTCCTGATTGCCCCGCCCCCGCCGCCGCCACCACCGCCACCGCCGCCGCCGCCTGAGGTGATTCACGTCGTCCACGTGCAGTCGGAGATGATGAATAACCAGCTCACGGCGCCGACCAAGATTCCGAAGAATATCGAGATGGTGGCCAAAGAAGCGCCGCCGAGCAGCTTTGGCGTCGCCGGCAGCATGGGCGATGGCAACGCCGGCGGTGTCATGGGCAGCATCTTCGGCAGCGGTACAGGGCCGCAGGTAAAGGCTGCCCCCCCCAAGAAGGTCAACATTTCGGCCGGCGTGGCCGTGGGTATGCTGCTGCAGAAGACGCAGCCGATCTATCCTCCGATTGCCAAGGCGGCGCGCGTCTCCGGCACCGTCGTGTTGCAGGCGATGATCTCCAAGCAGGGGACCATCCAGGATCTGAAGGTTGTCAGCGGCCCGGCCATGCTCCAGCAGGCCGCGCTGGATGCGGTCAGGACCTGGCGCTACCGGCCTTACCTGCTGAATAATGACCCGGTCGAAGTGGAAACCACAATCAACGTGATCTTCACTCTAGGCGGATGATGAACTCTCTGGCTCCCTGCTGCGTCGTGGGCAGGGAGTTTATCTTTTGACTTGAATGCGAATCCCCCAAGAGGCGCATTCTCAGCACGTCCGCCGCGCGGACATCCTCAGTCCAATAACTCCTTAGGAGGAACGATTCAGTGATTCTCGCTCAGCTCACTCACTTTGCTTCGCATACGGTCAACAGCCTGGCCATGTTTCAGGACGATCAGGCGGTCGGCTTCAGCCCCATGGACCTGTGGGGACATATGGGATGGCCAGTCCGCGCAATCGCCATCGCTCTTTTTGTCGAATCGATCTGGTCGCTGGCCGTCATGATCGACCGTTACCTGTACTTCTCGGCAGCCCGCAAGCAGTCGCGCGAGTTTGCGCCCAAGGTGGCCGGCGCGCTGAAAGACAGCAAGCTGGAAGAGGCAATCAAGATCGCCGACCGCAACAAGAAGTCGCACCTGGCCGAGGTGGTCACGGCCGGCCTGCAGGAGTTCCGCTCCTCGGCAGGCGTTGCCAACGACGAGACCATCGCCAGCTCGGGTCGCGCGCTTGAGCGCTCCGAAGCGATTGTTCACGCCAAGCTGAAGAGGGGCCTGTCGGTTCTGGCCACCATCGGCGCAACGGCTCCGTTCGTGGGCCTGCTCGGCACCGTGATCGGTATTCTCCACGCCTTCCAGCAGATCGCCACGCAGAAGACTTCGGGCATCGGCGCAGTCGCCGGTGGTATCTCCGAGGCCCTCGTGACCACCGCGTTCGGGCTGCTCGTGGCCATCCCCGCCGTGATGGCGTTCAACTACTTTACCGGCCGTGTTGAGGCCTTCGACGTGGAGATGGACAACTCCTCGAGCGAGCTGATTGACTACTTCATCAAACAGAGCCACAAGCGCTAAACGGCGCGGCTTCCGGCTGGTGCGAGTCTTTTTGTCGGGCGGAAGGGGTAAAGCCCTTCTGCCCGCAGATTTCAAAGCCGCACAGGCCGCTTGATTTACCGGAAAGCCGGACTGGTTCCGGATCCGATTTCACACGCACGGAGCCAAATTACCATGGGAATTGCAGTACGCAACGAAGGCGGCAATGTTAACTCCAACATCAACGTCACCCCCATGGTGGATGTGATGCTGGTGCTTCTGATCATCTTCATGGTCATTACCCCCATGCTCCAGAATAAAGTCCAGATCGACATGGCCAAGGTGGACAACGCTGTGGCGATGCCGGATGCGGACAAGGACGATGCAATCGTTGTTGCGGTGACCCGTGATGGTGGTATCTTCCTGGGGCAGAACCGGGTCGATCCCAGCCAGCTCGGCAGCCTGGTGCGGGACAAGCTGGCCGACAAGACCGACAAGACGATCTATATCCGTGCCGATGCCCGCGCGCAGTACCGGACCGTTGAAGACGCCATCGACGATGTACGCACCGCTGGCGTGGAAGAAGTGGGTCTGCTGACGCAGCGCAAGGAGAACAACCTTGCCGGCGGCGAGTAGCGACGCACCTGTACGGTCTATTCACGATTTTTCTCAGCACTTGAGACGAGGAGCTTAAGCCATGGCATTTTCAATGGGCGGCAAAGGCAGCATGGCCGACATCAATGTCACGCCGATGATCGACATTCTTCTGGTTCTGCTGATCATCTTCATGGTCATCGTGCCGGTTACCCCGCGAGGCCTGGATGCGCTGGTGCCCCAGCCCCCCAAGAATCCGCAGCAGCAGCAGCAGCCTAACGACCGCACCATCGTGGTCCAGGTGCTGTACCGTGCCGGCGCTCCTCCGGCGTACAAGATCAATGAGACCGACGTTGCGCACGCCGATCTGCTCAGCCAGCTCACCAACATCTACGCCAACCGCGCCGAGCGCGTGATGTTTGTGAAGGGCGACGACGACGTGACCTTCGGCTACATTGCCGACGTCATCGATATCGGCAAGGCGGCAAACGTGGATCACATCGGTTTGATGACGCCTAAGATTCAGGCTGGCCAATAGCCCGCCGGGGTCGTTCCACTGTCGGCGGAAAGCGGGGGCTTCAGGATGACGGTGAATCAGAGTGTGCCGGAAGGTATGTCGTCGGAGATCAATGTGACTCCGATGATCGATGTGCTCCTGGTGCTGTTGATCATCTTCATGCTGATCGTTCCCATTACATCTGTGGGCGAAAGAGCTCTGGCCCCAAAGCCTGCGCAGAACGATCGAGACTCCAGTGGCGCGGTGGTTCTGGAAGTTCTGAGTGGAACCGGTGGGGAAGCGAGTTTCAGGGTCAATCGCCAGAACGTGTCGCGGGAAGAGCTGCCGGCTCGGCTGGAGGCCATCTATGCCAACCGGGCCGAAAGGGTGCTTTTCGTGAAGGCAGACGATAAGCTGGCCTTCTCGCAGGTTGCAACCGCTATTGATGTGGCCCACGCTGCCGGCGTGGATCGGGTCGGTCTTCTCACTCCCCGGGTGGAAGCTGGGGCTGGGATGTAGAAGTTCAATTGCTCGACGGCAGTGAGTCCCGGCTGCACTTGCATGAGACGGGTCCTGTGGCGGCGGGAGTAAAATTTTTTTACCTGGCGTGCTGCCAGTTGCAGTGGATTCCAGGAGCGGCTTGAACGGCCGAAGCCTGAAGGAGAAGAAAACGAACATGAATGGACCCGCACGTTTTTCGGCGCTCGTGGTTGTCCTGGCCGGCATGGTTCTATCCATGAGCGGGTGCAGCCAGCTCGAAGCCCGTGACCAGTTGAACAAGGGCGTAGATGCCTACAAGAGCGCCCGCTACGAAGAGGCGATCGACCACTTCCAGAGAGCGA
>Ga0335075_10014947_pt1 | contig 11637 bp, 11 predicted proteins | sample Lox_Sample_24_FD_206723 | JGI IMG/M metagenome (GOLD analysis project Ga0335075, IMG submission 206723) | Soil microbial communities from Loxahatchee National Wildlife Refuge, Florida, United States - Lox_Sample_2.4 | ecosystem: Environmental > Terrestrial > Soil > Wetlands | place: USA...
GATGGGCTGCTCACCGCATGAACCACATGCGTTGACTTCAAAGGTCTGAGCTGCATTGCCATCTTCGGCGCGTTCTCGACTTGCCGCTTCGACGCGCGTGTCGTGAAGCCGAAATCTACCGGACCGCTGAGACAGGGATACCAATGGGTTATAATTGCCGCTAATCGCGGACCGTCTCGCAAACTCCGGAATCTGGCTGGTAGCGTTGCCGTTAATCCTGGATTTTGACGCCGAACGGTGCGGCAAGGTCGGACGTTGCCCCCTCTCATGCCGAAGAATCACGTGCCGACCTTGTAAGCTCCAAAAGCGCAGTGGAAGAAGGGGTTGAGGTGTGTTTCGGCGTCCAAATTTGACCCTGTTTATATTCCGTCTACCCGTTTGATATTATTGATGTTTTAATCGTTCGTGCCGATAGGCGATCGGCTTCCAATATTGACCCTCTTCCCTGCGCCGTCATGATATTGATCTCATCGGTAGATTTGGCCTTCCACCGGGGGCAGATTTGGACGTCGAAAAGGGGTCAAACGCCGACGCCGGAACACAGCCCGACCCGTCTTTGCCACCGGAGCGCCTATGCGGACGCCCCGATGACTGGCCGGGCACCACAGGAACTCGATTCTGACGGTAAGGCTGCCGCCGAGTTGGAGCGCCTGTTCCTGTTCATCTGTGAACATGTGAAATTGCGAAGGAGTGAACATGGCGAAGATGGCCGCGATTCAAGTGTAGCCTCCTGCTTGTCCGGGCGCAAACCGGCAAGGACGTTCAGAGCCTTGAGGGAATGCATGCATCCGGAACAGGCCTTGTCGCCCGGCGCTGGTTTGTCATCCCTGGCGGGCGTTATCGCCCCTCGCAGCGATGACGTGGGCGGTAACGCCTGCCCGGGCGCTGCCTCTCGTGCAACCCGGCAAATCAACATAGATTCGGCAAAGACCGGCGTCGCCCCCGGGTGCAAGAACACGGCCAATCGGGATGCTTCTGCGGCCGTCAAGGGGCAACACCATGCGTACACCGCTCGACAATCATGGCACGACCCAAATCGCCACGGTGCTGACCGCGTTGCTGGCGGATACCTTTGCGTCCTGCGTCAAGGTCAAAAATTTCCATTGGCACGTAACCGGGCCGCATTTCCCTGGCTATCACCTGCTGCTGGATGAGCAAGCGGGGCAGGTCATCGGCATGGTGGATTCGATGGCCGAGCGCGCACGTAAGCTCGGGCGCAACACGCAGCGGCCGATCGACGATATCGCCAGGCAACAAAGGGTTGCCGACAACGACGCCGAGTATGTTGCCCCGCAGGCGATGGTGGCCGGACTTCTGAGCGGCAATCTGCAACTCGCCGATGCAATGCGAAAGCTTCACGCGCTCTGTGCCGGGCGTGGCGGCGTCGCGACTGCGAGCTTGTTTGAAACCCGGATCGACCGTGGCAGAGGGATACGCCTGGTTCATGCGGGAAACAACGCAGTGCCAATGAGTGTGGACGAGCGGTAGATGACGTAACCAAGCCTCGAAGGGATTTTCGCCATGACGCGCTGGAGGCGAACGAGTTGTATGCCAATGGCGATCGTCGCCATCGCCGCGTTTGGTGCCGTCGGTGCCGGGACGCCGGCGATCGCGGCACCGCCAAGTGCCTGCAACGTCACGGACGTTGTCGCACATGCCTTGCCGGCGATCGTCAATATCACTGTAGTGAAGGTCCTCACGAACGACAGCGAGGACGAAGGTGAGGCGATCAATGCGGATAGCAAGCCGCTTACGCCAGCAGCCACACCCTCCAGCACGCGGATCGAAGCGGCTGGCCCGCATTTCGAGACGTTCGTTGGTTCGGGGGCAATTATCAATCCCGCTGGGATCATCGTCACCAACAAGCATGTCATCAAGGATGCGGCGGTCATTAGGGTCACGTTCAGCAACAAGACCCAAGTTCCGGCGCAGTTGATCGCAGCGGCGTCGCTGATGGACCTCGCGGTGCTCAAGGTGAATGTGCCCCAACCGCTGCCAACGCTCGAGTTCGGCGACAGCGACGCCTTGCAGGTCGGCCAGACGGTGATTGCAGTAGGCAATCCGTTGGGCCTGGGCACGTCGGTCAGCGTCGGCGTGGTCAGCGCACGCGGCCGGAATCTGATGCGCTCGCCATTCGACGATTACGTCCAGACCGACGCGACAATCAACCCGGGTAACTCCGGCGGTCCGTTGCTGAATTGTTCCGGCAGGATCGTCGGGATCAATACTGCGTTGCTGTCCAACAGCAAGGTCCTGGGTTCCATCGGGATTGGGTTTGCGCTGCCATCCAACGATGCGCAGTTCGTCGCAAACAGGCTGGCCAATCCGGAGAGTATCGCACCGAACTGGATCGGATTGCATCTGCAAACCCTGACGTCCCGGCTCGCGAGGATATTTGGGCGCCCGGACATGTTGGGCGCAATTGTCACGGCGGTGACCCCGGGCAGCCCGGGCGCGCAGGCCGAAATCCAGCCTGGCGACATCATCGCCGGAGCCGACGGGCAGGAAATGGACACCCCCAGTGCCCTGCTGCGCTATGTCGTCACCAGGCCGATGACGCAGCCGATCTCGTTGTTGATATGGCGCGATCGCGAGATGGAGGAAGTAGTGCTGCGCGGCAAGCCTTGGCCGCACATGGCCGACTTACGCAGCGACGTGCTGGCCAGCGCCGCCGATGTCGCGCAGGCCCAGTCAGCAGGCCTTGGCTTGCACCTTGCCCCAACGACGACCACCGTAAACACGCTTGATGGGCCGGTAACCGGCGTGCTGGTTGATGCGGTAACCCCCAAGTCGCAGGCTGATGCCATGGGCATACGCCCCGGCGACGTCATCGAGCGCGTGGACGGCAAGGCGGCGGTGAGCCCTGCCGATGTCATGGACCAGTTCGCGCATGGTTCGAAGGACGACGGTGACCTGGTAGCGCTTCTCGTGCACAGCAATACCTCTACGCAATGGGTCACCTTGTATGTCGGGCGCGTTTACGTTGCCGGGCTGATCGCGACGCCATCGCTGCCAGGCGGGTTCGGCCCGATCGACGACGCGACTGCCGCGCCGTAGCGGCCGATCGGGCGAGCCAACGTGCGACCGCCCCGCAGGGGGCCAGCGCGATAATCTCGGGGTTAGCGTCCGCCACCGCCGTAATGGCGGCGGTGTTCCAATGGACAGCCATCGCCGCGACCAGGGTGCGGCGTCAGCAGTCCATGAGGTGGCATCGGCGGTCGGCGCATCATCGCGTTCACAATGAAAAGTGTGCTGAGTGGTCCTCGGCCCCGTAACTCACCAGCCGGATCGCGGGGCGCAGCTCGATAATTGAGCAACAGCGAGCCACACGAAACCGTCTTGCCGGCGTCGTGCGGGCGTTCGATGTCGCCACCGGGAAAGCGCTGAATCGCTGTGTGACCTTCACGCTGGGCGCGATACGTCGCGCCTGACGGGACGTCGCCCTGTAGCAACCCCCGGCTGGCATGATCCAGAGTCATCCGTAGCAACGACCGCGGCAATTGACACGTGACTGGAGAAAACCGGATCTTTGCCCTTATTGTGTTGAGATTCTGCCTTGGATGGAGGCCAAGAATGGCCACAAAACATGGCATGCATTGGTTGCCAACCAAGTCGCCCCAATCGACAAAACGACGCTCGACTGCGTCGGCGTATGGGTGGTTCTATAGCAGAATCCGTTTAGGTTGACCGAGGGTAGCCTGCATGGCGCAGCTATGCGGCGCATTGAGCGGGGGAGAACTGGTTCAACCCCTTGCGAACGCCTGTCAGCAAGCTGCGGAGCGAGCGTAGGCCAAGTTTGCGCAGGAACGCCTTGAGCTTGCCAATCGGTTGCTCGATCGCAGTGAGGTCCGGACTGTACGCAGGGAAGTCGGCGATCGAAACGCCGAGCTTCGCCAGAGCGTTATGGACGCCATTGGTCCGATTCAAGGGAACGTTGTCCATGACCACAAGGTCGCCACGATGCATCTCCGGCGCCAGGACACGAGAGACATAAGTGCGGAAAGCCTCGCCCGTCATCGCTCCCTTCAACAGCATCGGTGCGATGATCCGGTCGTACCGCAGACCCAGCACCATGGTGACGGTCCGCCATGCCTGAAAGGGCACCTTGCACACCACGCGTGTGCCTCGCGGCCCGCGCCCACCTCGCCGTGTCATGCCGCAACACAGTCTGGGACTGGTGCGAGAAGACAGGGGCCCGTGGCCGGAGGGTGACCGTCAAGGTCAAGTGGGCCAACTTGCGCCTATGCACCCGCAGCCGCTCTCTCCCTTCACCGGTATCCCGCCGGGAAGCGCTGCACGACAGCAGTCTGGCGCTGATCCGCTCGGTGTACCCTCCCCGGGCCGGCATCCGGCTGGTTGGGGTGACGCTGTCGAACTTCCAGGGGGACGAGACGGAGCCAGACGGTCAGCTTCTGCTGGGGAGGCCGCCACCTGTTGAGGCGCCCCTCTCCGGAACTGGCCAAGCTCTCGGCGGATGTGCTCCCGCTCACCTGACGTGAAATCCGCACTGGATAGGTAGTCGTGTTAATATGGGCAGTTCCATAGCCTGTCCTCCCCTGGCAGCATCGTATACTTAAATGCAGTAGCACAATTTCGCTCATTCAGTTTGGCGGCACGGGTGACGTCGCGCATCCTGTCAGCGGCATGGCCGAATCATTCAGAGGCCGGCTCCTCCTGATCAACCTCAGACTGACCACAAGCGTTTGGCCTGCGCAGCATTCTTGCTAGGGCTCACAGCCCTTGCGGAATCGAAGTGACGCGTCGCGTTAATGGAAATATTAGGTCACCGCCAAAGGCAATCGTCGCGGTCCTGACATTGACTGCGCGTCATGACTTTCACAGGCACGTGAAAGTCCGCAAACGCCGCAGAAATTCTAGCAAGGGTCTGAAAACTGTCACTTGCAGCCGCTTCGACGTGGGTACTAGCCTCGCGATCGAGGACGCCGTGACCGTGACGATTCGTGCAACATTTGGCGTAGGCTGGTTTGCGGTGGCAGCCAGCGGGCCAGCCCATAGAATCAGGGCGGTATGCCGGAGCGTACCTAACTCTGTTCCGTGCTGCGCCCGATTGAGGTCGGTGATACCGCTTAATATGTCCGTGGGTAGTCAGCGCGGTCGCCACGCAAATGGCCGACGGAGAGCCACGAAACACCGTAGGCCCGAGATGCGCGCGCCTGTCGCTCAGGGACGGTTGACGAAATGATCACCTCACTGGCCCTGTTGACCCAGCTGGCGGGGGTCTGCGCGCCCCAGGACGGACCGGGGACGTTGGCGGCGATCGCGTTCGTCGAGAGCCACTTCAACACGCTCGCGATCCATGACAACACGACAGGTAAAGCCTTATGGCCGAATGACCCGGCAGAGGCGATCGCGCTGGCCCGTCGGGCGATCTCCGCGGGGCACTCCATTGATCTCGGCCTCATGCAGATCAATTCGCGTAACCTGGCATCACTACATCTTTCCGTTCCCGCGGCGTTTGACCCATGCCTCAACCTGCGCGCCGGCGCGGCGCTGCTGGCGAGTGACTATGGCGGCGGCAAAACGCCGGCCGAGGAACAGGCGGCGCTCCGTGCGGCCCTCCTTCGCTACAATACAGGCACAGCGCAGGGGAGTGTCGCCGGCGGCTATGTTGCGCAGGTAGTCGGTGCGGCGAAGCGGGTGGTGCCGGAGATCGATCCGAGCGCGACGCAGCCCCCGCACTCGCCGCCAGCCGCAACTCCGAAGGATTGGAACGTCTTTCCGGATTCGCCTGGCCCCGGGCGATTAGCGCAGCCGTTCGCGCGCCGGGCATTGGACATGTACCGGCCTAGGACGTCTGAACGCTCGCCCCACGTGGCCAGCTCGGCAGTGAAGGTGACTGGGCAGCGTACATCCCGGGCTGAAATGGCAACGGAGGGATCGGATGAATGAACGGTGGTCGAGCGTCCAAGCAGGACTATGCAAGACCGTTATGGCGGTAGGCCGTTGGGTAGGACTGGCCGTGCGCAATCGCTTGCCATTGCTTGTAATAGCAAGCCTATTGATGCCGACGCTGGCACATGCACAGGTCGTCTCGGGCGGAACCAACCCCGCGACAATTCTTACTAACATCGCGACTTTTATCCTCGGGCCTTTCGGCGAAAGTCTGGCCGTGTTGGCAATGATAGGAATCGGGTTCGCATTCATCCTGGGCCGGGCATCGCTCGGCATTGTCGGCAGCATCGTCGGCGGACTCGTGCTGATCTTCGGAGCCAGTTACCTGGTTACGACGTTCGTTGGAGCAGGCTGATGGAGGAGCTGGAGGAAGTGCCCTTGTTCGTGGCTGCCACCCGGCCCGCGCTCATTGCAGGACTCCCGCTTGGAGTTGCCGTCACGTTCATGATGCTGGGCGGACTCATCATGATCCTCGGGCAGAATCCGTTGTACGAACTGGTGTTGCTGCCGTTATGGGTCGGTGCACGGGCGATTCTCCGCTACGACTACAACGCCATGCGAATTCTGATGCTCTGGATGCGCTCCTCGGCTCTCTCGATCGATGCGCATCGCTGGGGTGGCGCCTCACCGTCGCCGTTCCCTGCCAAGCCCGCGATGGCCTGGCGGCGCGCCGGCTGGACCCTGGCTCGCCGGCCGCGCGCGCCGCGGGGAGTCCTCAATGCGCTTTGACCCGGCATGGGCGGAACGTTCCGCCGAACAGTACCTGCCGTATGTCGGCCATGTCGATAACTTTGTCGTGCTTCTGGAGGATGGCTCCCTGCTCTCTATCGGCCCGGCGCACGGCGTGCCCACCGAGCTCGCTGCCGATGACGAAAGGAACGCGCTGGCGCGCGTCCTGAATGGAATATTGCGCAACATCGCCGACGACAATGTGACGATCTATGTGCACATGGTGCGCCATCAACGCGTCGACGACCTGCCTCGCGGCGTGTTCCGCAACGGCTTTTCCGCCGATCTTGACCGGCTCTACCGGCAGCGTGTGCTCGCCGGGCGATTGTTCGAGAACACCTACTTCGTCTCCGTCATTGTCTCTCCCCGCAACCCGCTCGGCGGCACGCCAGGGACGCGCCGCGCGAGGCGCGTCCTGGCGCGGATGCGCCGGCGCGATACGGCCGTCTCTCGGGAACTGCTAACGCAACTCGAGGACATATGGGGTACTCTCGCCCGCAGCCTCGAAGGGTACGGACTCGGCCGGTGCGGATTGCGCACCCGCGGACCAGCACAGTTCTCCGAGATCGCGGAGGCGCTGCGGCTGATCTTGACGGCCGAGTTCCTTCCGGTGCCGCTGGTGAGCGGGTGCCTCGGCAACGTGATTTACACCGATCGCGTCATTTTTGGCCGCCGGGCTTATGAGATCCGTGGCCCGGGGGCGTCTCGATACGGCGCCCTCTTTGGTTTCCGCGAGTACCCACCGGCAACCTGGCCAGGGATGCTTGCCCCGATCCTGGCACTCCCGTGCCCGCTCGTGATGTCGCAAAGCTTCGAATTCCTGGCCCGGCCCGACAGCCTCGCCATGCTCGGGTTGCGCGAGCGGCAGATGATGGCGGCCGGCGACAAGGCCATCTCGCAGATCGCGGGCCTGGCCGACGCGCAGGACCAGGTGGCCTCAAGCGATTCGGTGATGGGGACGCATCATTTCTCGCTGGCGGTCTATGCCGACACTCTCGCTGACCTGGATCGGCACGCTGGTGCCGCGCGCGCTGAACTGGCGAACGCCGGCACCGCCGGCGCGCAAGAGTCCAAGGCGATGGAAGCGGCCTATTTCGGCCAGCTTTCGGGCAACCTCGCCTGGCGGGCGCGGCCGGGAGTACTCTCTTCGCGCAATTTCGCCCACCTCGCCGGCTTCGACGCGTTCCCGCGCGGTCAGCGGACCGGCCGCTGGGGGCCGGCCATGATGCGCTTCAAGACCACCGCAGCAACTTATTACGACTACATCCCGCACGTTGGCGACGTGGGCATGACCGCGATCTTCGGCCGGATAGGCGGTGGGAAGACGACGTTCCTGCTGTTCCTGCTCGCGATGTTCGACCAGTACTTGGCGACACGGGGAGGGGCGGTCGTGTTCTTCGACAAGGACCGCGGAGGCGAGTTGCTCACGCGAGCAACCGGCGGGCGCTACCTAATCGTTCGGTCGGGAGAGGCAAGCGGCCTAGCGCCACTGCGGGGCCTCGACAACACGCCGGCCTCGCGTGCCTTCCTGGTAAAGTGGCTGAAGGCATTGATTAGTCACGATGGCCACGGGCCGCTGCCTCCGGAGGACGACGCCCGCGTGGCCCGCGGCGTGGCCGCGGTGATGCGGCTGCCGCCCGAGATGCGCACCCTGGAAGGGCTGCGGCAGTTTCTCGGCTGGCGTGACCCAAAGGGTGCGGGAGCGCGGCTCGAGCGCTGGTGTCGGGGCGGTTCCCTCGGCTGGGCCTTCGACGGCCAGCACGATGAGGTGGCGCTCGATGCCGGCATGATCGGCTTCGACCTGACGGCGATCCTCGGCGATTCAACGATCGTTGAGCCGGCGGCGCACTACCTGCTGCATCGCATCCGCACCGTTGTGGACGGGCGGCGCTTCGTCATCTCCTGCGACGAATTTCGTGCCTACCTCATCAACCCGCAGTTCCGCGAGATGTGGGAAGACTTCATGCTGACGGTACGCAAGAGCAATGCCGTCGTCCTGCTCGTGACGCAGCAGCCGGAGCATGTGCTCGGATCCACGCTTGGCGCGACGCTTGTGGGCCAGTGCCTCACCAAGGTGTTCTTCCCGACGCCGACTGCGGACGAGAACGTCTACCGCGAGCAGTTGCATCTGACCGCCGGGGAGTTACGGGCAATCCGGGACGACATGCTGCCGGGCTCACGGCAGTTCCTGATCAAGCGCGAGACCGGCTCGGTCATCGTCGATTTCGATCTATCGGCGATGCCGGAATGTATCGCGGTACTTTCTGGCCGGGCCAACACAGTACGGTTCGCCGAGCGCCTGCGCGCCGAGGCTGGCACGGACGACCCGGCGGTCTGGCTGCCGGAATTCATGTCCCGGTTCCACGAGGCGGTCGATTGAGGGAGACGCCGATGCGCAGATATTCGCGTTGGTTTCCGTTCGGGATCTTGCTCGCCGTCCTCGTGACGCCTGCGGTTGCGCAGGCGCAAGTGCCGGTGATCGACGGCGCATCCCTTGCGCAGCTCATCAACAATGTCCGGGTCGCGCAGCAGCAGTACCAGGAATTGGTGCAGAGCTATGATCAGCTTCGGGAAACCTACCAAGCGCTCGCACAGGTGGTGAACCCAAACCAGTGGGCGCAGCAACTTGAACAGCCGTTCCTTGAGGATCCTCTTCCGAACACGAATATCGTGCCCAGCCTTCTGGACGGGCTAAGCCCGCCGAGCGCGCTTGGCGGGAACCTCGGCAGCTTGGCGCAACAATACCTTGGCGAAAACCAGGTTTATCAACCCCAGGGAACAGATTTCGAGGCGACGCAAATCCGGAATGCGGCCAACTCAACGGCGGAGATCGAGGCCGTCGCAACTCAGAACCTCCAATCGCTACAGCTGCGGGAAGCCGACCTCACACAGCTCCAAAATCAGCTTAGCTCCGCCAGCACGCTGCAACAGGTAGCGTCAATCCAGGCGCGGCTCACGGCCGAGCAGGACTACGTCCAGGCACAGACCGCGCAGGCCGAGAACCTGCAAATCCTCGCGAATGAACAGATCGCGAAGCAACGTGAGGCACAGGATCAGGCCGCACGGCAAAGTGCGGACCAGGACATTCAAGAAGATTGCACGGCTTTATCCCAACTCGGTTCCAGTGATCCGGAGTGCCAATGATGTCGTGCGCCAAGCTTCTCGCCGCGCTCGTTCTTCTGTTGGCAGTCGGTGCGGTTAGTGCGGTTGTAATCCACGCCGAATTGTCCAGCAACATCACCGATGTTGCCAGTAGGAACACCGTGGTGACGCCGAGCAACAGCTGGCTGGCACAGCACATCCAGGCCTCGGACCGTGCCGCCAAGCGCAGTGCGAACGAAGACATTCGGGAGGATTGCGAGGCCCTTCAGAAGCTAGCTACCACTGACCCAGAGTGTGCCCAGCTAAGCTCCCACGGACGTTAGGCCATGCAGATGACTGGATTCAACGTCTTCGAATTTATCTATCAGACATACGTGACAAGCATTGCTGGCGCGATTACGGGAGTGGTGGACAAGGCGATCACTGCGGCCCGAGGGCCGCTTGATGTCACTTTGATTTTGCTCCTGATGTTCTACGGATATGAAGTGATTGCTGCACAGGGAACAACTTTTGGACATATGATGAGGCGGTTCATACGGATATCCTTTGTGGTTTATCTTTTGTCCAATACATCGGCATACAACTATTACGTGGTATCCTTTTTTACCACGGGGATCCCGGATTTCTTCGCACAGAACATCGCGGGTGCTCCAGGTGGGACGAACCCCGGAGCCACCTTCGATGCGGTCCTGGTCGATATGTGGATGAAGACCCAGATCGTCTGGGAAGCATCGCCAGGATGGATCAAGGGGGTCTTTTTCGATATTGGTTCTGTCATTGCATTTGTGATCGTAGCATGCTCCTTGGTGATTATGTTTGCGGTGTTCCTTGTAGTTCAAATGCTTATCGGCGTGTGGGTCGTGTTTGGGCCTATCCTGCTCCTTGGCTGGCTCTTCGATTATACCAAAAGAATCGTTAATGGCTGGATCGATGTCTTGATCACATTGTCTCTCATAACATTCGGCATCAATATCTTACTTGAGCTTCTCGTCACGGCGATGAAGATGACCTTAAGCAGCACCGACCTGGCCGGTCCACCAAGCCATGAACTCTTGCAGCTTCTTGGCATATCTCTCGTTGTTCTCGTCCTGAGTGCCTCTGTCGTTGTCCTTCCACGCATGCTCGAACGTGTCGCAGGCGGTGTCGCTGCGGGTGTGGGGCTGGAAGGCGCACGCCGCTGGATGCATGGCGGACCGGCGTGGCGAACCGCCGGACAGACCGTGAGGCAGGGTGCTCCGATCGTTACATCGGGCGTGCGCAGCGGCACCGCCGCGGCGGCGCGAAGTGCACGCCGTATCGCAGGCCGCCTGAGAGGACGAACGGAAGGATGAGCGGAAGGTCTGGCATGCGCCCGGTTGTGATCCTTGTGCTCCTCGCCGGACTGCTCGCCGGCTGTGCGGACGGCGAGCGGTTGCCTCGGGCTCACGGGCCTCTGTTCCCACTCAACGCGGGGCTTTGGCATCCGACCCCGACTGATCTGTCGCAGGTTCCGAAGGTCGCGCAGCAATGAACGCTGAGATGCAAGCCCCGCCGGTCGATGCTGCACACCTGATGGATTACTTTCGGGACGTCGAGAGCTTCCAGGCCCAGCGGACGCGAAGTGCGAAGCGGACTGCGAGGGTCGCCTGCATCGTCGCCGGCCTGTCGCTTCTGGCGAACGTAGCCCTTGCGTTCGCTGTCGCCTCCATGCTGCCGCTGGAGCGCTTGGTACCACTGCCCATGTGGGTGCGGGCAGACGGGACGGTGGATGTTCTGCCGAAAATGTCCGATCTTCCGCCGACCCAAAGCGTGGCGGTGACGCGGGCAGCAATCTGGCAGTACATCCGCGACCGTGCGGGCTATGACTTTGCCGACGCGCGCTACCGGTACGACGTGGTGTCGATGATGTCGGCA
>Ga0335075_10014948_pt1 | contig 11637 bp, 11 predicted proteins | sample Lox_Sample_24_FD_206723 | JGI IMG/M metagenome (GOLD analysis project Ga0335075, IMG submission 206723) | Soil microbial communities from Loxahatchee National Wildlife Refuge, Florida, United States - Lox_Sample_2.4 | ecosystem: Environmental > Terrestrial > Soil > Wetlands | place: USA...
TCGCCACGTCCTGGAACAGGCCACCAGGGTCCTGCCGCGCGCCACCGTGACCGAGCTGGCGGGCGTGGGCCACTACCCCCAATCCGAAGCCGCAGAGGTCGTCGCCGCAGCCGTGCGGATGGCAGCCAACTAGCAGCGATCACACGCCGCTACGAGATGGCGCTCGCCTCCTCGGGCGCTGGGGGGCAGTACGCGTCGGTCGCGATTCCCGTGAAAGTGGCGGCCCGGTCCCATCCGAGTCGAGGGTTGGAGTTACTGATCGCCATGATGACATTCACTTCGCTCATGCCCTGGTCCCCCGACATTGTGCACACCGATTTGCCGGCTGCAATTGCCTTCTCCGGGCTGGGATAGGTGATGCCGGCCGCTCCGAGTGCCGCGAGGAATTGGTCATCGGTGCTATCGGCGTGTGCGGGCGCAGCCATGCCAATCACGGCGGCAAGGCTCGCCAATGTAAGGAGAATTTTCATGCCTAGTGATCCTCCCAGAGCGGCGGTGAGCCCGCATCTTTTGCGACGGACTCACGGCGTGACAGCGCGCAGATTATGGCCTCTGAGCAGTGGAAACGCATTGCCGCTACTTACCGGGGGCGGGTGGCCGCGGATTCACATTCTGTCGGCTCGAGAAGTGAAAGAGCACCTCAGGGAGGGGCTCAGAGAAAACCAGAGCTGCCTCTATTGGTTTCACCCATATTAAATTCTTGTGCCGATTCGAAGACGTCGAGCATTGATCATTCCGACGGGCCGGGGCTCATCGATCCGATGTAATAGATTTCGCGCCCGGTTGGGTATCCGCCACCACTGGTGGCGATGTGCACATGGTCGTAATGGTTGGCGGTTTCCGACCCCAAGTCCGCGGTCCAGCTTCCGTTGCCGACGCCCGGGTAAATCTTCTGCCTCCAGATGACGTGGTTCACCCCCCACCGTTTCGCATTCGCCAGGGCATACCCGGCGATTTGGTCGCCGAGCTCAATGCCCTCGGGGCTGTTGTGGTCCGGGATCATCACGTCGATCGCCAGCCCGTTGGGATGCCACGGCAGCGGATCTTGCCGGTACCCGTAGATGGTGGTGATCTGCGGAAAGAGCACGCTGATGACGCGTGCCGCCCAGATGGTCTTCACCTGCAACCTGTCCTCCGACGCGACGCCGGGGGATAACGGGAACAGGAAGCCCTGGGCGGCGACGGGCGCGTTCGCCGCCGACGCCGCCAACGATTCCACCTCCGCGGGAGTGGCGACGTTTGGCGCGCCTGCCGGGACCGACCCCGGGGCGGCCAGGATCGCCGCCGGAGGTGCAACCGTCGGGGTCGCCGTCGGGGCCGCGGTTGGGGCCACTGTCGGAGCCGCTGCCCGGGCCTGAAAGCAGCACCGATGCTCCGTGGTCTGCGCGTAGACCATCCCGGCGGAGACGACCAGCGAGCCGGCCAGTGCCAACCACCGGCCCCGGCCATTGGCTAACACGTTTGCAATCACGAACAGCAGCTTAGTGTTGTGTGTGTCACACGTGGCAGTCTTTCGTCTCTTGGTTGTCGGCTGATTTATCGTCGACCCGTGGCTTCAGCCTCCGATCGGGCGCGCTCGCGCTGGATATTGGCCGCCGTCTCGACGGCATTGTTCTGCGTGCAGATCGATTACTTCGCGATGAACCTCGCCTTGCCCCGAATGGCATCGGATCTGAGCAGTACGACGGCCGACCTGCAGTGGGTGATCAGCGTCTACATGCTGGCCTTGGGTGCGTTCATGGTCCCGGCGGGCCGCATCGGCGACATTTTCGGGCGCCGCCGCGCGCTGCTGGCCGGGATTGCACTGTTCGGTGTGGCATCGGTATTTTGCGCGATCGCGCCGAACGCCGCGGTGGTCATCGGATTCCGCGCGGCACAAGGTGTGGGCGCCGCGCTCATCTTTCCGGTGTCGGTCAGCGTCCTGACCAACGCCTTCCCTGCTGAGCGCTCGAGTCACGCAATCGGATTGGCTTATGGCATAGCGGGATTGGGCAACGCGGCGGGTCCGCTGGTGGGCGGCTTACTGACCGAGACTTTGGGATGGCGCGCCATTTTCTGGCTGCTGGTGCCGTTGGCCGGGGTCTCGCTGCTCATCGGCATCAAGACGATTCCGGAATCCCGCGACCAGACGGTGCCGCGGCGTCTGGACCTCAGCGGTCTGGCGCTGATCACCGCGGGAATCGGGATGTTCACCTTGGCATTTGATCGGGCGCCGACCTGGGGATGGCTGTCCGCGCCGACGGCCGGCGCCTTCATTGCATCCCTGGTGTTGCTCACCGCGTTCGTCACCGTCGAAACACGAGTGCGCTGGCCGCTGGTCACCATCCTGGTCGTCGCGGGCACGATCGCGAACATCGCCTACACGGTGACGGTGTTCTTGTCGACCATCAACCTGCAACAGGTGCGTGGACTCGAACCGTTCACGGCGGGAATCGTTTTCGTCGGCCCGTCGGCCGGAGCGGCGCTGGGTGGTCTGATCTCCGGACGTCTGGGGTCGCGCTATTCGCCTATCGTGGTGATGGGTATCGGCTGCTCGGTCGCCGCGCTATCGCTGGCCGTGCTGGCCGCTTCGGAGCGATGGGCGGTGTACCTCGCCGCGCTGACGGTCTGCGGTTTCACCATGGGCCTGGTGTATGCGTTCACCACGGTCGCGACCCAAGCCGTGGTTGCGCCGGAACGCGCGGGTGAGGCGGCCGGCGTCACGTTGACGTCATTGGTCACGCTCGCGGGCGTGGGAATCGCGGTGTCCGGCACGGTATTAGAGATGCTGCAGCGCCACGGCTGGAGCATGGGGGATGGCATCACGTCCATCCTCGCCGTCATCGCCGGCCTGCTGCTGCCCGCCGGCCTGGCCGTGCTGGCGAGCACACGCAGTAGGGCACCGGCCCGAAGATGACGGGGACCTGAGCGCATGGGGGCATCCGACGACGACCGGCGGGCAGCTGAACTCGAGGCGTTCGAGGCGCTGTGGAACCTGTGGCGTGCTGCCCGGGGATCGGACGTCGAGAACTGGGAGTCGGCGTGCCGGATGCTGCAAACCTATTACACCGTCGCCAAAGCCCGCCAGGACTCCGAGGTGTGCGCGATGAGGATTCGATACCTGGAGATCTCCGAGCCTTCGCCCCGGCTAGAGGACTTCGTGCACGCGCCACCGCACTACCGACTACCCGATGCCCCGCCGCAGCTCGCGCAGGCTCGCCATGAGTACCAGTTAGCTCGTCTGCGGCACCCCGAACGCGAACGGCAGCGCCTTAACGAACTCGAAACAACCAAGAGGCTGTACCGGGCAATCAAGGCCGTCGAGGAGAACGCCGCGCTGGCTCGCCGTCGCGAATGGCAGCAAAGCAGGTGGCCCAAAGGCGTTGTCCTGGACAGCGATGTCTACCGCCTTTACGGTGTGGCGGCCCAGGTGGACCGCCAGAACGCGAAAATCGAATCCCACGTGCAAGCGCTTACCGATTTGTTTCGCGCCGGGCTACAAAACCTCGCGGACGCGCCGGCGTCCGATGTGGCAGCGAGCTATCGCGCCGGCGAGCCGGAAGCGATTGCGGCCCATGCCGAATCGGCCCTGATGGCACTGCCCTTGCCACGCGGTATCAAACCCAAGGCCAAGGTTGGCTACTCCACGGATCTTCGCCAGTTGGTCGTCGAGTACGAACTGCCCACCGTCGATGTCGTCCCGACGGTCAAGTCATACCGCTACGTCAAGAGCCGGGAGACGGTTGTTGCGACCGCGCGACCACCGTCACAGGTAAAGGCGTTGTACGCCAGCACTATTGCGCAACTTACGCTGCTGTCGCTGGCGGTAATATTGGGATCCGACAGCGAGCACCACATGGATGTCGTGGTTTTCCATGGTGTGGTCGACACGCGCGACCCGCGCAATGGTCAACCGATCCGGCCATGCCTGATCAGCGTGCGGGTCACCCCGGACACCTTCGCCGAAATTGACCCCGAACGCCTCGATCCTTCCGGCTGCCTTCAACAGCTGTCGGCAACCGTCTCGCGGAATCCGGCGCGGTGTGTCCCCGTGCGGCCTTTGTCTGAGTGAGCCCGAGTGAGCGGTTTGTGGGCTTTGCCACGCCTCCGATTACGTTTCATGTGCCGAGTTCACCGGGTATATCGTGCGCTATGAGATATTTCCTGGCGCTGGCGCTGGCACATCTTGCCGCCCTGATCGGCATCGCCGCGCCCGCATACGCCGATAGCACCGATGACCAATTCCTCGCTGCACTCGGAGCGGCCGGTATCACCTACCCCGACCCGGGCAAGGCGATCGCAGCCGGCAAATCGGTGTGCACAATGGCGGTGGACAACTCGATGCGGATGGTGAACGTCGTCATTGCCATCCATGACTCCAACCCACGACTCCAATGGGACAACGCCGCCAAGTTCACATCAATCGCGGCCCGCACGTACTGCCCCCAAGTGCCGGAGGAAGACATATGGAGCGTCCCCTGGCCCCATGGTTAACCATGGCACTGTGATCGTTGCCGATGACGCAGGCGCGGGTTTCACGCGCTCAGCCCACCCGATCGTCGCGGTTGGCGGCGGCGAGCAGATCGTCGCGGGCACGCGCGACGCGAGAGCGGATGGTGCCCAGCGGACAGCCGCAGACCTCGGCGGCTTCCGCATACGACAGTCCGAGCACCTGGGTCAAGACCAACGCGTGACGACGATCGGTGTCCAGGTCGTCCAGCAGCATCCCGATCTCGACGAGGTCTTCGAATCGGGCTGTGCCGCGGTGGCTGTCGAGCACACGTTCCGGATCGACGGCCGAGCTGGTGCGCGGCCGGCTCTGATTGCGGCGGATCTGGTCCACGACGACGCGACGCGCGATGGACAGCAGCCAGGTCCGCGCCGACGATCGGCCGCTGAACCTCGGCAGCGACCCCAGCGCGCGCATGAAGGTCTCCTGGGTGAGGTCGTCCGCGACGCCCGGGTCGGCCAGGAAGGCGACGGTCCGCCAGACGTCTCGCTCGGTTGCTTTGATGAACCGTTCGGCCGCGGCCGAATCACCGCGCCCGGCCGCCAGCGCCAGGCACGTGACCTCGTCGTCGTCGCGCTCGCCCACAAGGAGCACCTTAGGTGATCGGGTATGGCAGCCCAACGCCGGCAACGCTGCGGCGCTGGTCACGAAGCCAATGATCAACGCGAGTAACTTGGTCGGGAGAGAGCGGTATTTGCTGCCGCCGGGAACCGACGAACGCGCTGATCCGACTATATGTAGCCCGACACGAGGAGGACGATGACGGCAACCGTCGCGTCTAGCCCCGACGCGCCGCAGCTTCGCCGGGTCGAGCTGGACGTGTCGGGGATGTCGTGTGCAGCGTGCGCCGCTCGGGTGGAGACCAAGCTCAACAAGGTTGACCGCGTGCACGCGTCGGTGAACTATGCCACCGGCGTCGCCACCGTCGACGCCCCCGACGAGGTCGCCACCGCGGACCTGTGCGAGGTGGTGCGCCGGGCCGGATACCAGGCCGCGCCGCGGGTGCGCCTACCCGTCGATCAGGCCGATCCCGACGACGTGAAGGCCCGCAACCTGTTGCGCCGGCTGCTGGTCGCGGCGATCCTGTTCGTCCCGTTGTCCGATTTGTCGGTGATGTTCGCCGTCGTGCCCAGCACGCGGTTCACCGGATGGGGATGGTTACTGACCGCGTTGGCCGCCCCGATCGTGACGTGGGCGGCCTGGCCGTTCCACCGCGTCGCGCTGCGCAACGCCCGGCATCACACCGCATCGATGGAAACGCTGATCTCCGTGGGCATCACCGCCGCCACGCTGTGGTCGCTGTCCACGATTTTCGCCGGGGGCCGGCCCCGTCAGACCCACGGGGTATGGCAGGCGCTGATGGCCAGCGACGCGATCTATCTCGAGGTGGCCGCCGGGGTCACCGTATTCGTGCTCGCCGGAAGGTATTTCGAAGCACGCGCGAAATCGAGGGCGGGCAGCGCGTTGCGCGCGCTCGCGGCGCTGAGCGCCCGCAATGTCACGATCCTGTTGCCCGACGGCGGCGAGATGGTCATTCCTGCCGATGAACTCAAGGAGCAGCAGCGCTTCGTCGTCCGGCCGGGGGAGACCATCGCCGCCGACGGTCTGGTGGTCGACGGCACCGCGGCGATCGACATGAGCGCGATGACCGGCGAGGCCAAACCGGTACGCGCACGGCCGGGTGCGAGCGTGATCGGCGGCACGGTCGTCTGCGACGGACGCCTCATCGTCGAGGCCGCCGCCGTCGGCGCCGACACCCAGTTCGCGGGAATGGTCCGGTTGGTCGAGGAGGCGCAGGCGCAGAAGGCCGACGCGCAACGACTGGCCGACCGCATCGCCGGCGTGTTCGTCCCCGTCGTCTTCGTCATCGCGCTGGCGACGGCGGCGGGGTGGGTGCTCAGCGGTGCGGGGGCCGACCGCGGGTTCGCTGCCGCGCTGGCGGTCCTGGTGATCGCCTGCCCGTGCGCCCTGGGTCTGGCCACGCCGACCGCCATGATGGTGGCCTCGGGCCGCGGCGCGCAGCTGGGCATATTCCTCAAGGGCTACCGGGCGCTGGAGACGATCCGTGCCGTGGACACCGTGGTGTTCGACAAGACCGGGACCCTGACCACCGGCCGCCTCGCGGTGACGGCGGTCGTCGCCGCGGACGGCTGGGAGCCCGACGAAGTGCTCGGGCTGGGGGCCGCCGTCGAGGCCGCCTCCGAGCACGCCGTGGCGACGGCGATCGTGGCGGCTACCGGCGATCGCCGCCCGGTCGTCGACTTCTCCGCGATCGCGGGCAGGGGGGTCGCCGGGACGGTGGGCGAGCACCGGGTAACGGTTGGCCGCCCCTCCTGGGTGTCGCGCCGGTCCCCGGCGCCCATCGCGGTCGAACGGGCCCGCCGGGATCACGAAAGCCTCGGCGAGACAGTCGTTTTCGTCTCCGTCGACGACGTCGTCTGCGGCGCGATCGCGGTGGCCGACGCGATCAAGGATTCCGCGGCCGAGGCGGTCGCGGCGCTCCACCGCCGCGGGCTGCGCACGGTGCTGCTCACGGGCGATAACGGTGCCGCCGCCGGGGCGGTGGCAGCGCAGGTCGGTATCGACGAGGTGATCGCCGAGGTGCTGCCCGAGGGCAAGGTGGAGGTCATCGAGCAGCTGCGTGACCGCGGCCGGGTCGTCGCGATGGTCGGCGACGGCATCAACGACGGGCCGGCCCTGGCGTCCGCGGACCTGGGGCTGGCCATCGGGCGAGGCACCGACGTCGCGATCGGGGCCGCCGACATCATCCTGGTTCGTGACAACCTCGACATCGTGCCGCAGGCGCTCGACCTCGCCCGGGCCACGCTGCGCACTGTCCGGATCAACATGGTCTGGGCGTTCGGCTATAACGTCGCGGCGATCCCGATCGCCGCGGCCGGCTTGCTCAACCCGCTCATCGCCGGTGCGGCGATGGCGTTCTCGTCGTTCTTCGTAGTGTCCAACAGCCTGCGGTTGCGCAACGTCGGCCTCCCATCCACCAACACAGGGCCCCTTGAAGGCCCCTTGAAGGCCACATGAAGGCCACGTGAAAGGCCTCCCACCATGTCATTCCAGACCTTCGCCGTCGACGGGCTGCACTGCCAGAGCTGCGTGCGAATAGTCAGTGAGGCGCTGACCGCGTTGCCGGCCGTCAGCGCCGTCGACATCGAGCTGGCCACCGATGGCCCGTCGACCGTTCGCGTGAATGCCGACACCGAACTTAGCGCCGAGCAGATTCAGGCGGCCCTCAGCGACGAGGGCGACTTCTCCGTCGTGGGCTAGTTGGCTCAGCGGCGGGTCCGCGACAGCTCTTTGAGCATCGCGTTGTACGCGTCGAGTTCGTCACCGTAGGCCCCCTCGGCGTGGCGATCGGCGCGGGCGGCGGTGCGGCGATCCTGCTGGGCCCACTGCGTGACCAGGGCGATGACGACGATGAGGACCGGCAATTCGCTTGACCCCCAAGCGATCGCCCCACCCAGGTGTTGGTCACCGATGATGCTCGATAGCCACGGCAGGTTCAGGTAGCGGTAGAAGGTGCCGCCGATGGCCGACGTCATCGTCATCGTCGCGATGCCGAAGAACGCGTGGAACGGCATCACCGCGAACAGCAACCCCAGCCGGCCGATGAACGGCAGGCGCCGCGGACCCGGATCGATGCCGATGATGCCCCAGAAGAAGAGGTATCCGGTGATCAGGAAGTGGGCGGTCATCAACTCGTGGCCCCAGTGATATCGGACCAGCGTGTCAAATATCGGTGTGAAGTAGACGGCATACAGGGATCCGACGAACAGCACGAACGCCGTCACGGGATGCGAGATGAATCTGGTCGCCGGTGAATGCACCAGGCGCACCAGCCATTCCCGCGGTCCCGGCGGATGGTCGGGGCCCGCGGGCGGCAGGGCCCGCAACGCCAGGGTGACCGGCGCTCCCAGGACGAGGAACACCGGGATGAACATGTTGACCGTCATGTGCTCGACCATGTGCACGCTGAACATCGCCGAGCCGTAGGCACGCACACCCGATCCCGTGACGAACACCACCGCCAGACAACCGGCCAGCCAGGCCGCCGTGCGTCCCGCTGGCCAGGCGTCGCCCCGTCGTCGCAACCGGACCACGCCGGCGACATACAGCGAGGCCAGCACCAGTGCCCCCGTCCCGACGCAGGTATCGAATCGCCAGAACGTCAACAGCCGTAACATATTTGGCGGCTGGGAGAGCTCATAGCCGAGGAAGACATCCCACACGCTGAACGGGCGCGCCAGCAGCCCCGGCGCCGTCTGGGTCGCCATGGCGGAGATCGCCGCGACCGCGATGATCGCCGCCAGCGCACCGGCCGCCGCCGCGCCGTTGCCCCGCTGGACGGGGCCCGCTGACGATCTGAGGAGGACACCGAGGTCGCTGAGCCAGGCCAGCGCCAGCGCGGCCGCGGCGACGATGGCCAGCCGCCCGTAGTCGGAGCCGGTGGGTGACGTCGGCGGCAGCATCAGGCACAGCAGCACCGCGCCGTAGAGCAGCGCAATGCCGCCGCCGGTCAGCTCGATCACCAGCACCCGCCGCCGCAGCTGCTCGCCCGGCGGCGCCAGCGTCGCGCACACCTTCACCCCGGTCAGCACGGCGACGGCAAGCGCGAACACGATCACCGAACTGGTGGCGTAGTCATGGTTCGGCCCCTGCCCGGCGTTGCCGCTGACGGGGATGGCGATCACGGCGATCAGCGACGGAATCAGCAGCGCGGTATGCCACACCCAGCGGACGCTGAGCCGCAGCGCCACCGCGACAACACCGGAAAAGACGGCGACCGCGATCCACCCCCGGGCCATCTGCGAGGCACCCAGGGCGTCGCCCAGCGCTCCGGAACCGATCAGCCGGGATACCGCGAGGCCGGAGTCGTTGGCGGCCTGGATGGGGATCATCGCCGCCGCGGAGGCCAGCCACACCACCGACACCCATTCGGCGAAGCGGTGCAGCCGGAACGAGCCGGCGTCGAAGACCCCGTTGTCATCGGGGGTTGCCGTGGTCACCGTGTAGACCAGCGCGCCGATCACCAGCGCCCCGCACAGCGTTGCGGTGAAATAGCCGACCACCTCTGCGACGCTGGTCACCGCCCCCGGGAACGATTCGCCCGCCGCGACGAAGCGCCGATCTCCCGAGGCCAGCGCATGCCCGGCGATCGCGCCCACCACAGCGAGGTAGCCGGCGAGTAACACGAGTCCGCCCGTGAACCGCGTGCCTGCCTGGCTCGAGCCCATCAGTCGTCGCCTTCCAATTTCAGGGGCCAGTCTACGACTGCTGGTCGTAGCCAAGGTGCGGCCGCGGGAACTTTCGGCCCGCCTCGATCGACTTATGCACATCGGACCCGTGAAAGTCGACGCCTGTGAGTGAGCATTGCCCGCGGACCAGGGTGCCGCGGTGATCCAGGATCTGGACCTGCGCTGGGTCGTCACCGTCCTGTTCGGGCTCAGCGCCGCCGCGTGGGTGTATGTCATCGCCCGCGGCCCCCGCCGCGGGACCCACCTGGTCGGGCAGGCGCTGCACACCGTGATGGCCGTGGCGATGGTCGTGATGGCCTGGCCCCCGGGCGCCAAGCTACCGAGCACCGCCGGAATGGTGTTCTTCCTGCTCGCGGCCGTCTGGTTCGCCGTCATCGCCGTCAGCCACGCGGGGGCCGGCCACCGACTGATCGACGGCTATCACGCGCTCATGATGCTGGCGATGGCCTGGATGTATGCGCTGATGAACGACCAGCTGCTGGCACGACGGTCCGCCGGACAGCACACCACCCCGATGCCGAACATGCCGGGAATGCAGATGCCCGGCATGGACATGCCGATGGACAGCGCCGACGCGCACGCTTCCACGGTCGACACCGGTTACCCGGCGTGGATAACCGCCATCAACTGGGCCCTTGCGATCGGGTTCGCCGCGGCGGCGGTGTTCTGGATCTACCGATGCTTCGCGCGGGGTTCGGCAGGTGACGCGGACCAGCGCTGGAGCGTCGTCGCCCAGGCGATGATGGCCGCCGGAATGGCGATAGCGTTCGCGGTGCTGCTCTAGGTCTCGGCGCTTAGGCCGCCGAGCCGTCGGTGGGGTGCAGATGCCCGCGCCGGCGCCCTCGGGTTGCGTTCTGCGGCAACGCGATGTCGTCGGATGACGGGGCGGCGCCCGATCGCGGCTGGGGGTCTGTTGGCCGCGCCGCGCGCCAGACGAGCAGTGCCAGCACGGTGCCGGCCAGCATCGGCAGGTGGCTCAGTAGCCGCTCGCCGGTGACCGCCCCGGACGCCACGTCGCCGACGACGAACCCCGCGAGGACCAGGCTGAACACCACCAAGACCGCGGCCAATCCGGATGCGGCTGCCGGACGACACGCCGCGACCACCATCGCCAGGCCCAGTGCGGCCGACCATGCGGTCGACTCGTTGAGCAGATGGCCGCTGCCCATAGCGCCGTGCCCGCCGGCCGGCATGCCCATCTCGGCGCCGAACCCCTGCGCGACCGCCACGCCGATCTGAAGCACCCCGACCACGCCGAGTGCCCATCGTCGCCACGTGGCGGCCGGCCATGCCGGCACGCGGCGTCGGGCCGGCGTGGCGTCCCGTCGCTGTGCGACGGCCGAAACCTGTGCGCGGCCGACGCGCCGGCGCAGCTGCTGCGTCTGCTCGACGGCCCGCGAATACCAGTCACGGCAGCCCGCGCACGACACGAGGTGTTCGTCGACCCGCACGGTGGGGACGGGTTCCCGCTCCCCATCGATGCGGGCCGATAAGGCCTCGCGGGCGACATCACAGTCCACGTATCAATAGTCGCGTACGCGTGCCATGTTGTTCCAGCGACGTAGCGCGGCGTGCGGGAGTCGTGACGGCGGGATACGTGAATCCGCGTGCCGGTGTGACGGATTTGGCGGGATGCGGGCCGTTGCTTGTGAGTACGCTCACGAAACGTTGCAGTTAGAGGTTTGAAAAGTTCCGATCACGGGTAAACGCGCTTTTGTCGGTGTCCTGTCGGCCCGGCTGAACGAAATGTCCTCAAGCCTTCTGGTGACCAGTCGGTCGCCAAAAGGAGTGACTCACTGGCGAGCTTTGAGGATCACTGTGCCGGAGGGGCACGCGGCAAACGGGGGAATGCGCGTGGGTGATCTTGAAAAGAAAAAG
>Ga0335075_10014949_pt1 | contig 11636 bp, 6 predicted proteins | sample Lox_Sample_24_FD_206723 | JGI IMG/M metagenome (GOLD analysis project Ga0335075, IMG submission 206723) | Soil microbial communities from Loxahatchee National Wildlife Refuge, Florida, United States - Lox_Sample_2.4 | ecosystem: Environmental > Terrestrial > Soil > Wetlands | place: USA: Florida...
AGGAAGGTGTTGCCTGGAGTGATGTAAATGTAAACGAAGTTGAAGCCGGAGCTCTCGGTATGCTCATCGTGGCCCATGAGCGTGAGGTCGAGGTCATCGCTGATCGAAAATTTCAGCTTCGCACGCGCGCCATATAGGGCCTGCGCGGTCGTGTGACTGATGCTCAGATTCGTGATCGGATATGGCGTGGTTCTCCGGTACGCATCGAGGCTCCCCTCGATCCGATTGATGAGAGGTCCGGATAGGAAGCCCTCAATACGATATTCGCCATCGCTCGTCGCGGTTGAACTGGCAGACGCATGGGGCGTGTCGCTGGGCCCCCGGGTTATGAGGTTGATGAGGCCGGCGGCGGCCGTGCGGCCGCCCAGAGTCGATTGCGGTCCGAGTAGCACTTCGATGCTCTGGATACCCATGACGTTGTTGGCATCGAAGGAGTCCGAAGGCACCGGCACACCGTCGATCATGACCGCGACACCGGATGAGACACCGACCGCGCCCTCACTGGAGACGCTCGAGATCCCGCGGATCCCGGTCGGCACGCGGCCATTTATGGTGCCGTTCAACTGCACCGACGGCACGATGTTGTTGAGATCAGACAGGTCCGCCACGTTGGCTGCGACCAGAGACTCAGAGGATACGACCTGCGCCGCGGCGGGAATCTCCTCAAGGCGTTCCGCACGCTTTTGCGCGGTGACGATGACCTCCTCGAGCCCGGCGCGGGGCGGGGGCTCGGAGCGCGTCGCACGTTGTTTTGAGGCACGCAGCTCTGCTTCGCCGGTTGCGGTTGTCTGAGTGTCGGGCGCTGTCATCGGGACGTCGAGCCCGCGGATCTGGCCATCTGCCGCGTTCGCGATTGGGGGGGCGAGCTCGAGGGGGTTGAGCATTGTGAGCCGAAGGAAGGCGCTCAGGATGATCGCGTGGCGGGCTGGCCTCATTGTCCGCAGGAAATGGATGAACCGCCCCATCATCGCTCTCAAGGTGAGTGTCAGCTGTTATGTATCAGCAAGCAGGCCTGAATATTACGCGCCTCCTAGGCGGAATGAGAAGACGGACGTGAATCCCGAGCGTGCCGAATTCCGCACCGCGGCAAGTCAACCGTCCGGGTGTCGCGTTGCCATTGCTACTCATGATCGACCGACCGGCCTTTGCCGGAGAGCGCCTGAACGATCCAGAAACGCCAGGGAGTGGGAGCTGCTCCGTAGGCGTGGACACGCGGGACAGTAAGCTCGATCTCAGTGCCGGAATTCTGGGCACTCCAGACGGCAAGCTTGCCGCCGGTCAGCTTAGCGCGATCGTGCATGCCACGTAGCCCGAAGTGGCCCGCACGCCCCTCCGCTGTCAGGAAGGCCGGGTCGATGCCCTGCCCATCATCCCGCACCCGCAAGCGCAGTTGCCGCCAGTCGTAGTGCAGCTCTACCTCAATCTGCGTCGCCCCGGAGTGTCGGAACGCATTGCGCAACGCCTCGCCCGCGATCCGGTAGATCTGGTCCCGAACGATCGGGCGCAGATTCCGCGGGGTGCCTTCGACGTCCACGCTAAATGGAATCGGGGCGCGGCTCCCGGGGAAGGCCGCGAGTTCCTCTCCAAGCGTCCTGAGCGCTACGGCCAGGTCATCGCCCTCAATCGTCGGGTCGCGCAACCCCTGCACTGCGTCCCGTCCCTCGGTGATCGCCCGCGCTGTCTGATCGATCGCGCTCTCAAGGACCTTCTCCGCGGTGGCTGGCTGTGTCGGGAACAGTTGACGAGCCGTTTGAAGGCGAAGCAGCAGTGCTTGCACGCTCTGGAGGAGCGTATCGTGCAAATCCCGCGCGATGCGGGTGCGCTCGGCGACGCGTTCCTCCAAGCGTGCATTGAATGCATGCGCGATCTGCCGCAGACGCAGCTGATACACGGCCCACAGCAGAAGAATGAATGTGGCCACGCAGAGTGCGCGAAACCAGTTCGTCTGCCAGTAGGCCGGCGCTATTGAAAAATCGAGTGTAGCGCCCTGTCTATTCCAGACGCCGCTGTCGTTGGCCGCAGCGACGCGAAAGTGGTAAGCGCCGGGCGCGAGGTTCGAGTACTGCACACGCCTGACGTTGAGCACATCCCGCCAGTAATGGTCCTGACCTACCAGCTGAAAGCGAAAGCGGACTTTTTGCGGATCCGCCAGGCTCAACGCGGTGTAGTCAAGCTCAAGGTCGCGTATCTGGGGAGGCAGAGGCAAGCCGGAAGTGGCGGGGTATGTGCGCCCATCTGCAGTGATCTGCTCGATGTGCACGGGCGGGGGAACTTGGTTGATCGGTAAGTGAAGCGGATCAACGGAGCTGACGCCGTCCAGAGTCACGAACCATAACCTGCCATCGGTCGACTTGGTCACCACCGGAGTGAGCGCGGCGCCCAGCGCATGCAACCTGACGCCGTCTGATCTATCAAACACGAGTGGGTGGATCGTACGATTAGAATCAGAGGCCCATGCATTCAACTCGGCTCGGTTGATGCGCACGAGACCGCAGGAGGTGTTCAGCCAGAGGGAGAAGGTGTTGTCCTCGATGACCCACTTGACGGAATCGCAGGGCATGCCATTTTTAGTGGTTAGCGTGGTCGCACGACCATCCTTTATGCGGCTGAGGCCACCCTCCGTTGCGGCCCAAAGGGCATCGTCGTGATCCACGTACAGATCCCAGACGGTGTTCGAACGTAGACCTGTCTTGAGGCCGACAAGTGTTTGGACACGCCCGTCCTTGAAGTACGCAACCCCTCCGTGAAGAAATGCGAGCCACAGTCCGCCAGCTAAGGGATCTGGTGCGATCGCGGAAAGTCGCGGGTCTGGGGCGTTGTGAGACCACGGCCAGGGCACCGACTTCACGACGCGCCCTGCGACTACGTGAAAGAGCCCGGAGCCGGGATAGGCAATCCAGACGCCTTCGCGGGCGTCAGCAAACATGGCGATCCACAGGGTGTCCGGCACACCCTTTACGCGATGAAATCGACCATTCTCCAGCCAGGCTGTGCCGTAGTCAGTGCTGACCCAAATGCGACCGCGCGGATCTTCGAAGAGGGAATCGATGGGGTTGCCTGGCAATCCGGGATCAGTGATTTGAGTGACCTTGCCGGCTCCCGATGCAATCTGCGATTCCCCGTCGGACGCTGATCGCCCGACGGGCGGGCTGGTCGCACGATAAATGGTCACGTGCCCGCGATCCCATCGGTTCAGTCCACCGTAGGAGCCGATCCAGAGACTGCCATCCCGGGCTGCCAGGACACATCCTACCGGGGTGGACAATCCTTGCTTTGCAGAGAGCGTGAGGACGGCGGATTCACGCAGGCGATCGAGGCCGGTGTTAGTGCCTACCCAGATAGTGCCCTCGCGGTCCTCCATCAGGGCGCTTACGAGATTGTCCGAAAGCCCGGTCTGTTCGTCAAACCTGGTCACTCTCCCATCTTGGACACGCAGAAGTCCGTCACGCATCGTGCCAACCCAGAGAGCACCGTGACTGTCGCGCAGCAGACTTTCAGCTCCGGGCAGCTTCGGAACGCCAGGGATGGTGTACTCTTCGATGCCGTTGCCTGCGGTTTGCAACAGGACGCGGCGATCGGCGCCGCTGTCCGCGATCAATCCAGTCCCTCCGTCCCCGGCAACCAGAGCCTGTTGCGAGCGAATGATCTCCGAGGAGTAGCGGTGCGGAGGGCCGGGCGTCCACCGCCAGAGACCCGAGTCCGTTCCCGCCCATAGATGCCCTTCACTGTCCTCATACAGGGAATAGACGGTGCTGCCGCGACTGCCATTGAAATAAAACAGGCCGTGGCTCCCCCCACCTGGGATCTCGCTGCACCGGATTTGTTCCTTACCTCGAATGGCGCAGAGTCCTGCAGTGCCTCCCGCCCACACTGTTCTCTCGTGGTCCTCCAACAGGGAGAAGACGGGCTTTCCTGCGAGCTCCGGGTATCGGGTGAGCACGCCCTGGTGCCATCGGACCAGCCCGTTCAGTGTGCCGGCCCACAAGCTCCCATCCTGCGCAGCCAACAGAGATAAGATGTTGATGCTCGGCAGAGGTGGCCCCACTCCTGGTCCGGATGGCACAAACCGAACGCCATCAAAACGAACCAAGCCAAAATCCGTGCCGAGCCAAAGATAACCATCACTCGTCTGCGCGATCGAGTTGACCCGGCCCTTCAAACCCGGGCTATCAGTCCACGCGGTGTGCGTGTACTGAGTGGGATAGTGGAACAGCGCGGAGGCGAGCGCGACAGGACATCGCAGAGACAGGAAGAGGGTGCCGAATAGCACGAACGCGAACGAAGAAGCGCGCCGAATCGCAATGGACGGATACCGGCCTGCGCCCGATGCATCGCGGATCAAAGCCGATGGCGGAAACGCATTCTTGCCGAGTTGGGCGAGCTGACCCACTGAGCTCGTCCGGCTAGTCCTCAAACGGCCAAGGAGGCTCATCACTGCGCTCAGCCGCTGGCCTGACATCGAGCAGGCAACTCGATGCGCGGGCACGAGGGGTATCCCCGACAGTTCTGCGCGGGAGTCGCATTCACGGCAAAGACTAGCGGTTGCCACCTGCCAAGCGGGTCGCACTCCCAACCATCAGCGGTCATCATACGAAGCTGAGCCGGGCGCAACGCGCCCTGAAACGGCTCGCAGAACAGCTTTTGGGTTTCTGGGCCTTGATCTGCGCTTACCTGCAAAGAGCAGGATACCACGGCTAAATCAGCCCGAGGAAGAATGCCTCCGCGCGAAGGCCCCGGCTCGCAATCCAAGCGAAGGTCTAATCCATCATTGCGCAGTGGTGCACAGACCGTCAGGAACTGGTCACATACATCAGCGTGGCAGGCCCGCTTACTTGCACGTGGGTAGCCAAATGAGTCGAAAGGCACTAGGGTATTCGGGAATCGAGGCGCCCGCCCCAGCCCGGCCGAGCATTCGCTTCGGCTGAGGCCACGGGAGACGGCCCGGGTGCGAACCGTCGCGGGGGGACGAAGGTGGAGCTTATCCGACCGGAAGAGTTGCCGACCTGGGTACCCGGCGAGGTACAGTTGGCGAGTGACGCTCTGGGCTGGCGGGACGTTGCGCTGAGGTCGTATCTATACAGGCCCCTGGACGTCCGCGTTCCCCCCTTGCGGGATTTCATGCTGGTCGCCTACCGGCAGGGCCCGACTCAGATGGATCGCAAGGTGGAGGGGCCCTGGTCGCACGAATTCATGGTTCCGGGCAATTTATCCTTGCTGACAAGGGCAGAGGAGTCCCACTGGCACTGGACCAAGGAAATCCAGGTCACGCACCTGTATCTGAGCGCCGGAATCCTGGCGAAAGTCGCCGCGGAGTCGTTCGATCGCGACGTGGCGGGAGTGACGCTCCGCGACATTCTCAAGATCGACGACGACATGCTGCGCGGAAGCATCGCCGCGGTTGCCGACGAAGCGCGCAACAGCATTCTTGGAGGCCAGCTGTTGGTCGACGCCGTCGCGACGCAGGTTTGTGTGCGGATCTTGCGCCGCTACTCTAGGGTCGCTTTTCGCGAGGAGCGGGTGACGTCAGGTCTTTCGCCGATGCAGGCCAAGAAGGTCGCCCACTACATCGAAGAGCACCTGGATCAGCAAGTGGTTTTGAATGACCTCGCCCAACTCACGCGCGTAAGCTGTTCGCACTTTCTGCGGCAATTCCGGCTCCGCTTTGGTTGCGCGCCTCATCATTACGTCCTGCAGCAGCGAGTCGCACGCGCCCAGCATTTGTTGACGAAGACGAATCTGTCACTGAAGGAAGTGTCGGCTGACAGTGGTTTTTCCGATCAGAGTCACATGACGCGCGTGTTCCAGCGGTTTCTGCATACCACGCCCGGCATCTACCGGGAATCCCTACGCCCTTAAGCGCCAACGGTCGGATCCCGGATCGAATCTCACAGCTCGTCGGTACCGCATCGGCAATTATTTGTACCGGTGAGAATATTCTGTAACCGATGTGCCCCAAAAGCACAGTCGATACAGCGCAGCGCCTGATCGTTCCGCCCGGGTGGCGTTCCCGGACGATTATTTCTTTCTACGGCGGCGATTGCCTCTTTCAATACCCGCGCGGCCCTACCGCTTAACCTCGTACTGACAGTAATTTATGTCGTGCCGTGCTCGTAACGTGCGAACGTATGTGCGCAATAAAGCCGTCAGCACCAATACTCTGGCAGACGGTCTGGTTCCGTACGGCGTGCGCGCTGGTGGTTGCCGGGATGTCATGGGTCTTCTGTCGGCTGCGAATGCGGCGGGTCGCTCGAGAGTTCGAGCTGGGCTTGGGGGCGCGGGTGGCCGAACGAACGCGCATCGCCCGCGAGCTGCACGATACTCTGTTGCAGAGCTTCAACGGCACGTTACTGCGGTTCCAGACGGTCTCGGAGCTGCTCCGCAGCCGACCGGCGGAAGCGAAGCATATGCTGGATTGCGCGATCGATCAGGCCGCCAAGGCAATCAAGGAGGGGCGGGAAGCCGTGGAAGGCTTACGCAGCTCGGTGGAGCAGTGCGCCGATCTCGCGGACGCCATCGGAAAGCTGAGCCAGGAGTTTTCCGCGGCGACTTCCGACCAGGAGGGTCGATCAGAGGCGTCCCATACTGCGACCGCCTTTCGAATGGAAGTGGCCGGGGCTACACGGCGACTGCGCCCGATCGTGCGTGATGAGGTCTACCGCATTGCCGCGGAGGCTTTGAGAAATGCCTTCCAGCACTCCTGTGGCACACGGATCGAGGCGGAGCTACGCTGCGGCGACCGGCAGTTCCGGCTGCGAATTCGCGACGACGGACGCGGCGTCGACCCCAAGATCCTCGCCCAAGGGGGGAGGAATGGACACTTCGGCTTGCGTGGCATGCGCGAGCGCGCCGAGCTCGCCGGCGGGAAGCTCACCGTACGGAGTGTGCCCGATGCAGGTACGGAGGTGGAGCTCACGATTCCGGCGTCACGCGCCTACCGGACGAGGCGTGCTTCGCGCCGTGACCGGAGCAACTGAAACGTGACTCGATGGCTCAAGTTGTTCCAAGCGGCGCGTTCTGCAGTCAACCTCGCGGCAGCGATGCGGTCCACGCGCGCTGCAGGATGGCGCGTTTGAGCGCCTCGGTATAGTCGTTCATCGAATATCTCCTCGGGTCCGAACTTCAACATTGACTCAAGGTTGAGGATTACGCCGTTCTTCGCCAGTTATGCGCTGGTGGTCCTTGTTACCGGGATACTATCCATTGGCCTTTTGCCCGCCGCCAGCGCGGCGAAAGGTGAGTCTTGCGTCGGTCAGGACGACTCCGTTACGGATCACGGGAGCTTGCGTCATGAAGGTCCTCCACAGCTCTCCTGTACCGTTGCGTGCGAAGAGCGCGGTGAAACACCGCGGCGTTCGCCACGCCGATGTAAACGGGGCCGCTACATGTTCCTGCAGGCAGAGATGATTGTAGGGGGTTTTCACGATGCACCTCGAAAGTCACTGACTGGCGACGACGGATCCGGCGGCCAAGGCGTGTTGCCGTGAGTCGGCAAACGCGCCGTGTAAGCGTCATGCGTCTGGATTATCGAGACTGCCTTCGTACTTGACTAGTGAGAAGTTGGTAGCGCGTTGATTGCAGAGAGAACGGGCGGCCCCGGGGGACAAGGGGATTGGTAATGGCCCAAACTTCGGGCGACTACCAAGATCTAACGGGGGGCCATAGGGCGCGAGCGCATGCTTCTCCGCGTGGTTTCCCCCAAGAACAGTCCGCGCCTGCCCCCCGACGCCGGCTGTTCATTTTCCGGCCGGGGGGCTCCAGGCCTCCCGGCCGGCTTTCTTGTGCGTGCTCGGTCCGTCGCCGAGGGTGCGCGCTCGCGAGAACTTCGGAGCGTCGGATGGGTTACCTGTGATACCGAAGGCGCAGCCCATTCACCGACTTCGACGCCGATCGGCCCTCAGCTGGCGGGAGGCGTTAGGTACCGGTGGATTTCTCTTCCGGAATCTCGATCCGCTTCCATCCGAACAGGCGGGCATCGATCGACCAGGCTCCCGGCCCGAGCAAGGCAAGCGCAGCACCAACGGTACCGAGCGATAACGATTGCCACACTTGGGAGGGGTCCGAGCATGCCTGCCACACGGCATCGATTGCTAGGAGCGCACCGGCAACAGGCGTCCACAGTCCGAGCAGGAGGAGCAGTCCAAGGACTCCGGGTAAGCGGTGGGCCAGATTCGTCACGAGCCCGCTCGCCCCCGTAAGGGCTGCCACTGCCTTGTACACCAGGGTCGTGCCGAACACCACGCGGATGAGCAGGAGTCCGGCTCCAGGCGCGCCGTGTGCGAATGTAGAAAAAAGGCGGCGCACAGTTGCATGAGGATATGCGCCCGCTAGTGGGGGGGTAACCTCCCGAAGGTCCGAAACGGACACTCGTTTGGGGGATGCAGAAGGCTGTCCGGCAATATCCGCCGCTCCGCGGTCGTGAGGCCACGCTAGGGAACGGTGGTGCCGAGGAGCCCCAAAAGTCTCACAGCTCGATAATTCCGCGCTTCAAGCCGACCATCGCCGCCTGGGTGCGATCCTTGGTCCCCAGTTTTGACAGGATGCTCCTGACCTGACCCTTGACGGTCTCTTCGCTCAAGGAGAGCTCGCGCGCGATTTCCTTGTTCGCATTTCCATCGGCAATCAGTCGCAGGACGCGGACCTCCGCTGGCGTGAGCGGATCATCCGCCAGATGCTCGGCGAGCTGAAACGAGATCTCGGGCGCCAGCATTTTCTTGCCGGCGTGCACGGCATCAATCGTCGCCAGGAGCTCCCGGTGCAGGGTGTCCTTGAGCAGGTAAGCCTTGGCCCCCGCTCGCATGGCGCGCAGTGCCTGTACATCGCCGCTATAGGTGGTGAGCACGATGATGCGGGCATCCGGAAACTCACCGAGGATGGCGCTGAGCGCATCCAGCCCGCTCATTTCCGGCATCTGGAGATCCATGAGGGTGATGTCCGGACGATGTGCCCGGAATTGCGCGAGGGCCTCGCGCCCGGTCGACGCTTCCGCCACCAGGGTGAGGCCCGGCTGCACGGCAATCAGCCCGGCAATCCCCTGCCGAATGAGGGGATGATCGTCGACCGCCATGATGCGAATCGCCTTCTCGGAATTCACGATTCACTCCGACTCGGTATTCAGGGCTCGCAGCCGAATCTCTCACCGATCATAGCGCAGCTACTCGCGATCCCCAATCCGTACCAAGCCGATCCGCTCTTTCGGGGCTGTCGCCGGTGCTCAGAAGCGTGCACGAGTCCCTACTGGCGGAAGCGAAAGTCGTCCCATCCGGAGCTGTCCCTTCGCGTCCATGATGTTCTACAGCGCCGATCGGCGCGCACAGGCGCCCACCACGCCGAGTGTGGCTCGCCAATCGCGGCGATCATCGCCTCAGCGGATACCGGCGAGTCGACGACAACCTCGCGTGAAGGCCAGTATCCGACTGATTGACTCTTTTGGGGCGTTGCCGACCCTCATGACGAGGGACCGCGGCACCAGGAAAGGTGCGTCATTCTGTCCCGAAAGAATGGAAAGCTCACCGCATCAGAGGCTGTCCTTTCTCGGCGGCGATGTTCCACAGTGTCTGTCACTACCCAGCCGAAAAACCGCTGAGGGAGGCTCGCCATGGCACTCACTGACTTTTCTCTGGACGCGTTGAATGCGTCGCCGCTGGATGGCGGCAGCCGGGAGTGGCCCACCCCACTGAAGGTGCACGTGCTCGGACAATTTCGTGTGTTAAAGGACGACGAGCCCGTGCGATTCACGCGGCGCGCGCAGCGCAAGCCGCTCGAGTTGCTGCAGGCATTGATCGCGTTCGGTGGCAATGAAGTGGGTGCGAGCGCGCTGACGGACGCGCTATGGCCGGATTCCGAGGGCGACGCTGCCTATCACGCGCTCGAGAGTGCTCTGTACCGGCTGCGCAAGCTGTTGGGTACGCAGGGCGCAATCAACATGTGCGGCAGCAAGCTGAGTCTCGACCGGCGCCAATTCTGGGTCGATCTCTGGCAGCTCGAGCGCGAGCTCGCGAGCCCGCGGGGTGGCGAGGAGGAGCCCATGGATCGACTGACCCGCATCCGCCGGCTCTACGAGGGACATTTCCTCGAGCAGGAGAGCGAAAGGCCTTGGGCACTGAAGACCCGTCAATTACTGCGTGATCGGCTGCTCGGATGCATACGTGAGACCGCACGGGGATATGAAAACCGCCGCAGGTGGCCGGAAGCGGCTCTCGTTTATCGCAGTGGGCTCGAGCTCGACCCGCTCGCGGAGGATCTATACCGCGGACTGATGATCTGCCACCGGGAGCTGGGTGACTACAGCGATGCCCTGCAGGCTTACCGTCGCTGCCGGGAGTTGCTTGCGCGCATCCTTGGCGTGCCCCCGAACGCCAAGACGGAGGCGATCCACCAGAGCGTGAGGCAATGTGCCCAATCCGGGAGCAGCGAGAGCGGGTCGAGCCGAGCTCCGGAACGCGCTCGCGCATGAACGAGGTGTCGGCCATCCCTTTCTCGGAGGCGCGGTGATGAACGCAGTAGTCAGCCAATTCGGACCCTTCCGCCTCGATGGACGGCAAAGGGTACTCGCAAAGAACGGGACTCCCGTGGCGCTGGGCAGCCGACCCTTGGACCTGCTGATCGCCCTGATCGAGAGTGCTCCGCGAATCGTCGGCAAGCGAGAATTGCTGGCACGCGTCTGGCCGAGCATGGTCGTGGAGGAAGGAAATCTGCGCTTTCAGGTTGGAGTCCTCCGAAGAGCGCTCGGCGACGACGGCCAAGATGGCTGCCGCTACATCGTCAACGTTGCGGGCCGCGGCTACTGCTTCGTCGCGCCGGTCGCGCGCGTCGGCGAACAGGCTGCCGCGAACGAACCTGGATGCGCACCTTCACCGCCACCGCCCCTCAACCTCGTCGATATTCTCGGACGCGAGCAAACGCTTACCCGTATCGAGTCGATGCTTCGGCTCCAGCGCTTCGTATCGATCGTGGGAGCCGGGGGGGTAGGCAAGACGGCCGTCGCGGTAGGGGTTGCCCGCGCACTGCTTACGCAGTTCGTGGACGATGCGCGCTTCATCGATCTCAGCAGGACCACGAGCCCTTCGCTGTTAGCCGAGACCATTGCAGCGATCGTTCAACCGCCGCCGGGTGATTCGAGCGCGATGCAGCCGCCCTCGGCGCGGACATACGATCGGCGGATGCTCCTGATTTTGGACAATTGCGAACATGTGATCGAGGCGGTCGCGGCAGCCATACAGAACGTCCTGCGCAAGTACCCGGGGATGTATGTTTTGACGACCAGCCGCGAGCCGCTGAAGGCGCAAGGCGAGCAGGTCTATCGTCTCGGGCCGTTGGGCTGCCCGCCGGAGCCGAATGAGCTGACCGCTGCAACGGCGTTGGAATTCCCTGCTGTACAGCTCTTCGTGCGGAGCGTCGCGGCGAGCGGCCACAGTGCGGAACTCTCGGATGCGGATGCTTCCACCGTCGGCGAGATCTGTCGCCGACTCGACGGCATCCCGTTGGCGCTCGAGCTTGCGGCAGGCCGCGTCGCGGCCTATGGGATGAAAGGAGTTCTGGCGCAGCTTGACGGACCACATTGGCTCGATTGGGGAGGCAGGCGACCCGCGCCGGCGCGCCAGCTGACGTTCGGTGCCAGTCTCGAGTGGAGCTACGAG
>Ga0335075_10014950_pt1 | contig 11635 bp, 11 predicted proteins | sample Lox_Sample_24_FD_206723 | JGI IMG/M metagenome (GOLD analysis project Ga0335075, IMG submission 206723) | Soil microbial communities from Loxahatchee National Wildlife Refuge, Florida, United States - Lox_Sample_2.4 | ecosystem: Environmental > Terrestrial > Soil > Wetlands | place: USA...
TACAGTCGGGCTACGCCCGACCTCCGGTCGCCCCCGGCGTCATCCATCCTGATTGACGCTCGCATCCATCTTGATTGTCGCTGCGCAGGCGGGAGAGCTTCGCTCGGGTGTGTCCTGGCTTTGTGATTGTGGATGAGGCTCATGCCTGTGTCGGGGCACAGCACGGGCGCCAGCAGCGCTTTGAGCTCTTGAAGCGGCTTGCCGAGGATGGTGAGCGGCACATGCTGCTGCTCACAGCAACCCCTCACAGCGGCGACGAGGAAGCTTTCGACCGTCTGCTCGGGCTGCTGGATAAAAGCTTTGGCGTAGGAGCGCTCGACGACGAAGCTTCGCGCGTGCGCCTTGCCCGGCATTTTGTTCAGCGTCGCCGCGTCGACATCACTGGACGCGAGTGGGGGGAGGATCGTGTCTTTCCGCGTCACGATACGAAGGAAAGCCCTTCGGTCTCTACGTCCTCTTGCCGCAGGGCGTGTGAGCATGTCCCGTTTCCACCGCGCATTCGCTCTCGCGACCAATGCCATCACCGTCGAGGGCGCCCTCGTCGCGCCCGCCATCCTCGCGAAGGTGGCCACTCAGGACGCCGACGAACAGAAGGATGCCGACTACAAAATCCTAAAAGGCCTCACGCTGCGCGATGAGATCGCCCGGTACTTCCGGATCGGGCAGGCCTTGTTCGACGAGCTGCACGCCGGTCCCTCGCCGTCGACCGGGAAGACGGTCGCCTTCGTTGAAAGTTTGTTCCGCGACGTGTTCGGCTTTAACGACATGGTCCGGATCGGGTCCCGCACAGTGGACGACCGTCTGTTCGCAGTTAGCTTAGAGGGCCTGCAGGGCAGAGTGCCGATCGTTGTAGTTCCTCCTTTGGACTCTCTGGATCGGGCCAGTGACCATCTACCGACGGATGGCCGCCGTCGCTCTGCTGCGTCCGCCGTGCAAGATTGGCTGAACGCGCAAGACGGCGCTCTTTGGGGTTTTTGCTGCAATGGTGAGCGCTTGCGGCTGCTGCGTGATAACGCGAGCCTCACTCGCCCGGCCTACATTGAAGCTGATCTCCGTCAGATATTCGAGGCAGAGTCTTTCGCGGACTTTGCCGTGCTGTGGCTGCTGATACATGTCAGCCGCTTCGGCATTCTAGAGACCCCCGCCGCGGATTGCGCGCTCGAGCGTTGGCGCGATGCCGGCAGCCGCGAGGGTGCGGCGGCGCGTGATCGCCTGCGCGACGGTGTCGAGGAGGCTTTGAAGTCTCTCGGCACCGGCTTTCTCGCAGGCAATCCAGAACTGCGGCAGCGCGTGCAAAAGGGCGAACTCGCGCTGACCGATTTCTTCGGCCAGCTCCTCCGCCTCGTTTACCGGCTGATCTTTCCGAAGATCGCAACCTGCTGCACGCCCCGGGTGCGGCCGCGGCAGCCCGACTGCTCTATGCGAAGGGATATTCGCTCTCGTCTTTGCAGGACCGCGCCGTCCGCCGCACAGCCTGGGATAGCCATCTCGACAAGTGGGAGGGACTGGCGATCCTCTTCATGGCTCTGTCCCACGGCGAGAAACATCTCGGCCTGCCCGCGCTGGGCGGCCTGTTCGCGCCTGAGGCGATGCCGGACCTTGAGCGTGCCCGACTCTCGAACCGGGCCTTGATGGAAGCGATCTTTCGCTTGGCTTGGTTGCGCGAAGATGCCGGCCTCGTGCCGGTCAACTGGCGCGACATGGAGACCGAGGAGCTCGGCTCTGTGTATGAGAGCCTGCTTGAACTCACCCCTCAGCTGCTTGAGGAAGGTCGCTCATTCCGGTTTGCTGAGGGGGCCGAAGCCAAAGGCCACGTGCGTAAAACGACCAGTAGTTACTACACGCCCGACGCGCTCGTACAAACCTTGTTAGATTCTGCGCTCGATCCTGTACTGGAGCAGGTCGAACGCGAGGCGGGCGACCCTGCCGAAGCACTGCTCAGCGTCACTGTGCTCGACCCGGCCTGTGGCTCGGGGCACTTCCTCCTCGCTGCCGCACGGCGCATCGCGACACGGGTTGCTAGGGCCCGAGCCGGAGGAGTCGCCTCCGCAGAGGATTTTAGGCACGCACTCCGCGATGTCGCACGCAATTGCCTCCATGGCGTTGATCGGAATCCAATGGCCGTCGAGTTGACCAAGGTCGCGCTTTGGATTGAAACGGTGGAACCAGGGAAGCCGCTGACATTCCTGGATTCCCACATTCGATGCGGTGACAGCCTGAACGGCGTACTAACACTACACGTCCTTCAGAGTGGGATTCCCGACGAGGCTTTCCGCCCTCAACCGGAGGACACAAAGGAGGCCGCCGCCCACCTACGGAAACAAAACAAATCAGAGAGAGATAAACGGCCCAGTCTCGATCTCGCTGGGCCACCACAGGAACTGTTCAAAGCTCTTCGCGCTCTAAACGAAATGCCAGAGGACGACCTGGACCAGATCGACGCAAAGTTGCGGCACTTCAATGCACTCCGCAGCAGTGAATCCTTTCAACGCTTGGGACAAGCATGTGATCTCTGGACCGCTGCCTTCTTCGCCCGAAAGGATCATATTGTTGCACGGGGCCAGGAATTGGTGCCGACGACCGACAAAGTATGGCAATCCCTTCGTGGTGTTCCTCCACGCGGTCCGCTTCTTGCCGAAGTACGGAGCCTGGCTCAACGCCACAACTTCTTTCATTGGCCTCTGGAGTTTCCGGAAGCTATCGGGCGACGTGGTTTCGACGTTGTGCTTGGCAATCCGCCATGGGATAAGATCCAACCGGAAGAGAAGAATTTCTTTGCCGCCATCTGCCCGGAAATCGCGATGGCCGAAAGCGCGAAGCTACGCAAGTCCATGATAGATGAGTTGCCGAATACTAACTTGGCAGCGCACAGCCTCTGGACCGCTTACAAGCGAGACATTGACGCCACTTGCCATTTCCTAAGTGCAGCCGGTCAGCTTCCCCTGAGCACGGATGGGAATCTGAATACATACCGCATCTTTACGGAGATATCTTCGAAACTAATATCCAACAAGGGACGATGTGGACTCGTCGTCCAGAGCGGCTTGGCTACCGACGAATCGGGAAAAGAGCTTTTCAACGAGCTATTATCGCAGTTGCGGTTGATCCGCTTTCTCGATTTCGAGAACCGGTCAAAGTTCTTTCCAGATGTCGACTCCCGGTTCCGGTTCAGTCTGGTGACCATCTGTGGCTCTGGCGACGCCATGGTTTCAGGCGCCGAATTCGGATGGTTACTTCAGTCATTGGCCGATTTGCAAGTTCCTCAACGGCTAATCCGACTATCCGCTGAAGACCTTTTGCTGTTTAATCCAGACTCCCGGACTTGTCCTGTATTTGTGTCTCAGCCTGATCTTGAATTGAGTCGGCGTATTTACCGGTCGGGAGCCCACATATCGGTTCGCGGCGGAGCGCAGTTTGGCCAAGTCGATTTCTTGGGAGAGTTATTCAGTCTGACAAGAGACTCCCGGTTCTTCTTGAAACAGAATAGAGAGGGCGAAGACTCAGTCTTACCTCTATATGAAGCGAAGTTTTTACATCAATATGATCATCGCTTCGCCACCAACATTAGTGGCGAGACCGCTGTCGAGTTTCGCTCGGAATTGAAGAGTGACCCGAGCCACCTAACGACGACCACGAGCGTGGTTCAAGAGAGCGAAGTACGAAGGCGCCTCCGCAGTCGACATATAAACTCAAGGTGGTTCTGCGGCTTTCGGGACATTGCGAGAGCCACAGATGAGCGCACCGCTATCATGGCTGTCTTTCCGGAGTCTGCTGTCGGGAACAGTATTAATCTGGTTATCGGGTTATCCGCACTGGAAGTCGCCTGCTTAATAGCTAATGTTAATAGCTTTGTCTTTGACTATTGTTGCCGCCAGAAGGTAGGCGGTACGCATGTAAATATCTGGATATTCAAACAACTACCGGCCATCCCTCTTGCGCGTTTCCTAAGTCCATGCGAATGGGCGGATGGCAAGCAATCGCTGCAGGATTGGCTATTGCCGCGTGTGCTGGAATTGACCTACACAGCATGGGACTTGGAGTTATTTGCAGCAGACTGCGGTTGGTCGAGCGGCCCCTTTCTCTGGAACGACGATCGACGGTTCCTTTTGCGCTGTGAACTCGATGCCGCATTTTTCTACCTCTACCTCGGCAGCTCAATGGACTGGCCGAGCCAACCCGCGGAGCTAGTAAGAGCATTCCCAACGCCGAGGCACGCAATTGAATACGTGCTCGACGAGACATTCCCGATTGTGAGGCGAAAGGACGAAGCCGCCTTTGGTTCTTATCGGACAAAGGAGGTCATCCTCCAGATTTTCAATGCGATATCGGAGGCTGCAACCAACCGGAACGCTTTTCGGACGACCATTTTTCCTCCACCCGGTGATTTGGCCTGTTGCCACACAACTGCAGCACAGCAATTGTCCAACGGTGGATTGTGATTGCGCCTGAAGACCCGCCTGGTTTTGTCGTACGCACGGAGTGTCAGAAGGCCGCCGCCAACAATGGCTTTCGGCTTGAACGTGGCGTCGAAAAGGGCTGGCTGCGCTTCGGCTCTACCACTGCACAGGTTGCTATCTGGATCAGCGGGGCTTCGAAGAAGGGCCCGTGGCTGCTCTCGGTAGATCGTCCCGAGGTCAGCGCGGAACTTAATCTATCGCCAGAGCCAGAGACGCCCGGCCCTGGTATCGCTAGCTTCGCTTTCACGACTCTTCGAGGGCTCTATGACGCTCTCGATCGGATATACCGGCTGGGTGTTAGCCTCCCCGACGCACCGCTGAACGCGTTTCGAGACGCCTCCCGTGATCTGCCACGAACGACGGAGGCCGAGCGTCTGGTCGTGCAACGTGTCGGGCAGGATGTCTTCCGACACGCTCTGCTCGCCTATTGGGGTGGGCGGTGTCCGCTCACCGGGATCACCGATGTCGAACTGCTACGCGCGTCGCACATCGTACCCTGGGCTGAATGTGAGACCGACGAGAAGCGGCTCGATGTCCACAACGGGTTGCTATTGTCGGCTCTCTGGGACGCCGCGTTCGATGCTGGGCTCGTCAGCTTCGCCGACGACGGCACAGCGATCGGGTCGCAGCACCTGACATCCGACTCCGCGACAGCGCTCAGCCTGAGCAACACACCCAAACTTACCGGCCTGACCGGCGCTCACCGCGCAAACCTGGCTTGGCATCGCGCGCGGTACGGGTTCTGAGACGGACACCGTAGGCCCCCAGGCCACATTCTTAGTGCAACCCGCCAGCCTGGGGCATGTCAGTGTTTTGGCAACGATTTTTGGGCATAGAATGATCCCTCGAGCTACGAACGAGCCCGCGTAGCTGGGAGCCGAATTGACGCCAGAGGCGGGAGCGGTCTAATTCTGTTGACGGATTCCTGCTGCAGTCCGAGGCCTGGATTCGCCCTCGCGTTGGCGGCTTTGGGAGTCCTGCGTTTCGTCATCAACAACTGCCTCGGAGAAGTGTCCTGACCTCGAAAAAGGCGCCTGCGCCTCTCAACGTCCCTGCTTCCTCAGCGCGTCAAGAGTTCAACGCCAAGGAGATCGGCTTCACACTCAAAGCCGACGAGGAAACTCTCGAAGAAATCGATGCAATCTATGAGGATGCCGTAAAGGCCGCCCAATCGATTAAAAGATTCGCATGGCGATGATGCACGCCCGCTCATCTTGCCAGTTCCCGGTTTCATCATCAAGCATCGGTTGACTGTCCAACAATGAATTGCGAATTCCGTATCGGCAGCCTCGCTAATCAAGAAGACTGGGTAGCCCTTGGGGACATTCTCGGGGGCCAGGGTCACCGCGTGGTCGCCAGTATTATTCGGCATCTGATCACCCTTAGCGTCAAATCGTTCCTTGTCGAGACTCGCTACATCGACCGCGACTATTCCTCTGACTATCGGAGGTTCTACGCCCAGACGTTCCGCACCTATGATCGCCACTGTCAGAGGGTCCATTTTTTCGCCGAAGACGTCGGAGCTATCCTCGACAAGCCAGAGTGGGCGGACCGAGTTGCCGCGCTGCAGAACACATCGAAGCGAAGTTACTGCGGCTTTTGCGTCATCCGGCCGCTGCCGGGCGCGCCGATCGGCCGGACCGTCCTTCAAGCAAAAGGGCCCGCTGAAGAGGATCTTGAGGCGGCCGTGACGTGCCGCGCAAATTTCCGCGCCAACCTGCTCGGCGCGGAGTTAGATGTAACTGGCGCCTCCTTCATGCAGCAAGATTCGCGTGTCGGCGCCTGCGCTCAGGTCGCGATCTGGGCTGGTGCACGCCATATGCACCAACGGTATCAGTATAACTGGCTCTCGGTCTCTGACATCACGCGGTTAGCTGCTCCAACGACTGCCGAGGAGGCGACATCGCTTCCGGCGGGTGCGGATTTTCTCACCTCTGAACGCATGATCCGTGCCATTAATGAAATGGGTTTTCAGCCCCTTTGCTTCGACGACGACGCTATAGGCATCGGTGCCACGATCTTGCCTTACGTGGAGTCCGGCTTGCCGGTAATTCTTGGATTGAGTCACAAGGGCTACCTCGGGCACGCCGTGACTGTGATCGGTCGCGTGTTTTCGAAGCAGGCCGATCCGACCAACCAGCTGAGCGACTATGTATCGGCCTTCATCGTTCATGACGACCAAGCTGGTCCTTATATGCTCGTGCCGATGAACGCGGACATAGCTTCCAATTTCGATCCTAATCAGTTGGTCAGCCACCACTTTGGCCGTGATAAAGTTAGTCTCAACGTTGAGGACCATGCCGAGTTCGCCGTGGCTCTTATGCCTATCCGAGCTTTCTCGACGGCGCGCGCCGCGGAGCTTACAGCACGAAAGCGCATCGAAGCCGCATTAAATCAAATGCCGACGATCCGGGCACAGTTGGCTGCGAAAGGCACCGATGTCAACGAGCGGCTTATGCAGGAGCTGCTCGAAGCATATAAACAGAAAAGGGTTGTGTTGCGCACCTATCTGACCTCAGCGTCAGGGTATCGGCGCCATATCGCGCTCGGCACCGCCTGCAACGACCTGAAGGATGTGCTGCTCCGCCTTCACCTACCCCATTTCACCTGGGTCACGGAGCTTTCAACCGTCGACTCCTACAACCAAGCCTCTCCGAGCTTACGTCGCATTTACGGCCACAGCATACTGGATGCCACATCGACCGGAAAGGATGCCGCTGGGTTGTTGATGCTTCACTTGCCGGGCATGGTTGTGTTGCGCGATGTCAACGCAGGCCCAGGTGAACAGGAAGAGACCGTGTCCATCATTGAGAACGACACCCTCTATGAATGCCGGGAAAAACGCGCTGATCACTGACCCGGCCGCGTCGGCAGTGCCATGTGATCGCCGCGGCCAAGACGGCTGTTCTCGTTAGTCGAGCATTCAATACACTCGGCCCCTGACCGCGGCAGATCGTGGCTCGCCTCGTTGCGCCGCGAGTTCCAGCGGAACCAACCCTTTTCGGCATCATTGTATTTTAGGCCCGTCATGTGAAAAAGAAAGTCATCCGCTGCATGGGCGCATGCCACCGCGTTCATAGTAACGACGCTGGGCGCAACGACGCTGGCATCGTTGAGATAGGCGTAGCCCCGTTTGGTCGACGCGGGCACGGCTTCGTCTTGAAGGCCGCTTGGATTGATCAGGCCGTTACACCATAGGCAGCCATACCCAGGTGTTACAGGCCGCGCAACGCAAAAAACGTCGCCGACTTCGCCCGATTTGCTAACGGGAATTTTCGCACCAACCTGCATGCCTGGAATGCCATATTGATGCACGAGGGCGTTGAACAGCAAGCGCGCGCCCATCGTGTCGGCCGCGAGGAAGAGATAGTCGCAATCGGTAAACCGGGCGGCGACATCGGCGTCCAGGAAGTCCCGAGGGAGGATGTGGAGACGGGCATCAGGGGCCGCGCGCCGAATGTTACGCGCCGCCATGTCCACCTTGTAGCTGCATAACCATTCCCGGAGCCGGCGAGGTAACCAGCTGGGAGGGATGGCATCTCTCCGGCGCGCGCCGATCAAACGCGGCAGATTTGTGGGTTCGGCCTTGTCCGGGTCGGCTAGAACGAACTCGCCCACCCCCAGTCGACCGAGCAACTCAGCTAGAATTGAACCTGCGCCACCCAGCCCAATAATGCCAACGCGAGCTTCGCGCAGGATCGCTTGTCCGGCGTCACCGAAGAGACGACTCTGGCGGTCATACATCAGGTTGCTTGCCGTGCGGCGGGGTGAAGCGGGATGCAGCAATTGACGCCGCCGGCCGACAAGGGCCGCTTGAGCGAGTTCCGCGCGCTCAAGGCCCGGAAACCAGAGATCCCCGGCAACCGCTGATTTCGCGAATACAAGCGCACCAACGGGCATGCCGCGAGCAATGTCAAGAAGTGCAGGATAGCCGCGTTCATGCGACGCGAAGTCGTCACCGGAAAAGCCGACTGAATCGGTCCCGCCATGATTATGAATCGCGAGATAGGCCAGCTTCATGTCGCGCGCGCGCATAATGCGGCTTTGGATGAATTCGGCGCGCAGCATGCGATAGCCACGTCGCCCGGGCACATAGTCCTTACCATCCACCGCCAAATGAAGCTCTCGCGCAATTAACCGAAGCCCGCGATCAGATTTGCAAATCCCGGCAAGGATGATGGCGCCGTGCTCGTCGTTGTCGCCGGGAAATAGATGCTGTGTGAGGGCCTGATACAACGCCTCGGGCAGGGTGAGGCGCCATGGCGCTACGGATGTGTACGAAGCCATTGTAAGACCTTCAAAAGTTTTAGTGCGGCCGTGTCGGTCGCGGGATTTAGTTTGTTGGAGCGCCGTGAAATCTGAACCGCCGGTTGGTTCCGGAATCGCGCCGCGCCAAGACCTTCCCCGAGAGGCCGGCCATCCGCACGCGCCAAGTCCGGACGTGCGAAGTGCGGGTACACGTCTGCGTAAGGGTACTGGAAGGTGATCTGGAAGCCGATCCAAGTCTCCGCTTGGGCGTAGGGTAATCCCAGCAAAACGCTGCGGAGCGTCACATAAGCGCCGCCGGAATTGTCAGGTTCAGTTTCGACCCCGCTTTCGCTAAAGCACGAGCGCAATTCCGCAATGGCTTTTTCCACCGATGGCGTTATGGCACTCATGAATTGTCATCGTTGGGGATTGCGAGGAAGCGCTCATGCCGATGGACTTTGATGTGGTCATCATTGCCGATCAACTCGGTCTTTCCGCCGCCTCGTTCGATGCTGAGCACAAAATCCGTCTGGATCGCGACACCCTGCGCGATCGCGGCTTCCTTGATGCTTAAGCCTGTCTGGTTCTGGTGCTTCAGAATGACCTCCTTCTCATTAACCAGAACCTCTATCTTATGGTGGTGGTGGTCATCGCCGTGGTGGTGGTGGTGGCCTTGATCAGGGTGGTTCTCCCGATCATCGCCAGGCCCAACTTCTTGATCTGACATGCAAACTCCTCTTGCAAGAGTGCAACCGAATTGCTATCTTGCAATCATATTGCACTCTAGACGGAGAATTGCAAGAGTGAAATCGACAAAAAGTGAGGGTGCTCACTTCGACGTGTCAGCGCTCCATGCCGCCCTTGACGCCGAACGTGTCGCGCGGAGCATGACCTGGAAAGATGTTGCAGCTGAGTCCGGGGTCAGCGCCTCGACCTTGACCCGATTATCCCAAGGCCGTCGCCCGGACGTTGACAGTTTGTCGGCTCTGAGCGGGTGGCTGGGCATTTCGGCGGAACAGTTTATGGGCGGCCGGCAGCGTGCGGCTGCGTTCGGGACGGCGAGCCCGTTGGCGCAGATTTCGACGATCATCCGCGATGATCCGGACCTGAATCCTGATGCGGCGGCGGCGCTGGAGGAACTCATCAAGGCTACTTATTTGCGGCTCAGGACCCGGAACCGTAAATAAATAGGTGCATCGCGAACAGCATCCGCGCGGCCGTGAGCTGCTGCTTCACGCCGGGCGTCGAGTGCTCCTCGCGCAGCTCCTGCACCCAGGCGGCCACATCGAACGGCCGGATGGTCACGAGCGTGAGGCCGCCGCGCTCGCACCAGACGAAGAACCGGCCGCGTCGCCGGCGGCGACTATCAGCGCCGGCACTATATATAAGGTGCGGACTCAGCAGCCCTCCTGGCAAAAATCTAGTGCAACATAAAGGACGTTAGGTTGGACTAATGGCATGGATGGGGACCCCTCCGAGATCGGCACCGATCCGAGCCGCCACCTGACCGCAATTCAACGCCGCCGCAAGCAGGTCCGATGGTCACGACCGGCTGCCGCCGGCGCCGGCGGCAGCGAACCCACGCGGGGTCGTGTGACCTTCGTGTTCGATCGCTGTGCCAACGGCCCAGCAGAAATGCCTGACGGTGACCGACGAGTTCACCAAAGAGGCGTCTGGCGATCGACAAACCAAAGACGCGAGCATAGACGGCGCGGCGCAAAAGCAGCAGTGAATGCCTCATCGGGTGACATCGTCCTCAGACAGAAACGCGGCAGCGTTGGTCGCATCCCTTCTCAGCAAACCGGTCAGAAAGCCAGTCATTCGCTCCATCGCTGGTTTCGCGATTGTATCGGCAGCGCTCTTGGTCAGCGCACCGGCGAATTCCTCCCCGGCTTTGCCAGCGACCTTTTCGCCGAGCTTCGTCAGGACACCCATGGCTACTCCCTTGAAGCTCTGATCGGGCAGCTGCTTGTCCTTCACCAGGATTCTCTGAAGCTGCTCTTTTGTATCGGGATCAACGAGGTCGTCAAGGAATTCGACGAAGGCGCTAATCGGAAGGCGAAGCAGTTCTTGAGAGAAGCTCGCGTCGGCGAACACGCCTCGGCGCTTGAGGCGTGCCCTCGTCTCCTCTCGGAGTAACGGATTCTCTATACCAAAACTCATTAGTGTCCCGTCTTTGGCAAAACGCGTGTGCTGAAGAGCGACGATCAGTTCGTTATGCAAATCAGCCGAGGCGGACACGGACCGCAATTGCCAATTCAACACCAAGCCTCGAGATTGCGGGAGTGGGATCTGCCAGGTTTAAGAGAGCAAGTGAATCAGATCATCAGGACGAGATATCTAAGCTGACCTTGCTGCTTGTCGGAATGGCTGAGCGCATCCGAGGGGACAACACGCTTCTCAGCACCGTTCTAAAACGGCAACTACTCTCGACAATCGACACAATACGAATGGAGTTATCTGCACCTTACGTTGATGTTTTGGCAGTTAATAGCAAGAATGGCATATTAAGAAGGGTCGGAGAAGCAATCGTAAAGTCGGTGGGCAACCAGCTTATTTCCGAGCTGATCTCGAACGTCACAGACCAAGTTGGCGCTTTCATCTCACGGCTCTTCAATTCATAGGCTGCCCGCCAGCAAATTAGAGCATTTTCGGACCGGGCCGAATCGGCTGCGGTGCAGGGGATTCCGAATCACCGCAAATTTCGGTTCAAGGTGCTGGCTGGGAGGAGGCCAGCATGGATGGCGGGAGCGTATTCGAACGACCTGCGCGAGCGCGCTGTGGTCGCGGTGGCGGAGGGAGAGAGCTGCCGGACGGTGGCCAAGTTGTATCGGATCAGCCCATCGACGGTGGTGAAATGGTCGCAGCGCTACCGTCAGACCGGGAGCGCTGCCGCCAAGCCGATGGGCGGGGTTCGCCGGGCGGTGTTG
>Ga0335075_10014951_pt1 | contig 11635 bp, 12 predicted proteins | sample Lox_Sample_24_FD_206723 | JGI IMG/M metagenome (GOLD analysis project Ga0335075, IMG submission 206723) | Soil microbial communities from Loxahatchee National Wildlife Refuge, Florida, United States - Lox_Sample_2.4 | ecosystem: Environmental > Terrestrial > Soil > Wetlands | place: USA...
TGATGGCTGAGCAGCTTGATCTGACGATCGTCTACGAGGCGGGCGAGGATGGCTGGATCGTCGCATCGATCCCCGAGGTAGCTGGGGTCTTCAGCCAGGGTCAGACGCGCGAGGAAGCGCGCGCAAACGTCATCGACGCGTTGCGGCTCATGCTCTCTCCCGAGCCCAGCGGCGCGGACGATCAACGCGAGCGTGAAGCGCTGCACTTGACGATCGCTGCATGAAGCGGCGCGATTTGGAGCGCCACCTGCGCGCTCATGGGTGCCGGCAGGTCGATGAGGGCGGGAACCACGCGCGATGGGCCGGCCCGCAGGGCGAGCGATCGGTGGTTCCACGGCACCGCGAGATCGACTACGGACTGGCGCGCAAGATCTGCCGCCAACTCCAGGTTCCGCCGCCAGCCGGCGCACGTTGACGTGCTCAACCAAAGCGCTGAGCGTGTAGCCGCCTGATGTGCTCCCAAGCAGGATCATGTTTCGAGAGTCGTCCCTCCAGCCCCGTCGTCGTTGATGTGCTCGCAGCCGAGGTGATCTACGCCAGATCGAGCACCAGCAGCACGGCGTCCTCGACGGCGCGCAGCTCGTCGCGGGTGAGGTGTCCAGCCTGGGCACCCAGCGCGCGAGCGTCGACGGCGCCGACCATCTCGCAGAGGACCTGCGTCGGCTGGTCGTCGATCGTGACCTCTGGATGGAAGCTCGCCGCGAACGCCGAGCGCGAAGTCGGGCAGATGACGACCGTGGAGAGGGCGAGCAGATCGTCGGCTTGGACGATCACTGCGTAACGGCGGCCCTCCTGAACGTGCCCGCGCTTGCTTGGGAGCTTGATCCGATGGACATCACCACGGACCACGCAGCGTCTCCATGAGTTCGGCGACCTCCCGCGCTTCCCGCACGTAGGCCTTGTCTTGCATCAGGCGCCTGGCCTCCGCCGCAAGCCCGCCGCGCCTGCGCTCGCGCTCGGCTGTCTCGGTGATCGCCTGTCGTGCCGCCTCCGCACGGCTCAAACCTCGTCGTCTTGCGATCTCGTCGAGTGCGTTCAGCCCTTCGCGTCCGAGACGCAGCGAGAGTGGATGAGGAGCCGACGCCACGCGGGCCAGTGTAGCGTGCTATGCACTACAGTGGGGCTGCAGCTTGACCGCTTGCTCGTGGCCGGCGCATACTCGGCGCATGGGCGACGTGCGACAGGCCGCGCAAGACGAGGAGCTTCGCGAGTCGCAGCGCGCGTTGCGGGCTCGACTCGCGCAGCTACTTGACTTTGCTGTTCCCACATCCACTCCCGCTCTGGTGGTCCTGGACGAGCGACGTCGCGACGGGTATCGCGAGCAGCGTGTGCACTACGCCTCCAAGGCCGGAGAGGAGATCCCGGCCTTGCTGCTGGTGCCTGAGGGCGACGGACCTTTCCCAGGGGTCGTCGCCCACCACCAGCATCACAGCCAATGGCATCTCGGCAAGAGCGAGGTGGCAGGCCTCGCGGGGGACCCCGACCAGGCCTTCGGGCCGGTGCTTGCACGACGCGGCCTCGCCATTCTCGCGCCAGATGCCGTGGGTTTCGAGGATCGACGGCGAACGCGCTCTGGGACAACACCAGACGATGACGACCAGCGGCAGTACTGCAATGAGATGGCCTACCGACTGCTGAGCGGCGAGCTTCTGATCAGCGCCGTTCTCGCTGACGGCGCCCAGGCTGTGTCCGTGCTCGGGCGCGTGCAGGCTGTCGATCGCCAGCGCATCGGCCTTGTCGGGCACTCGATGGGCGGCACCACTGCGCTGTTCCACGCCGCTCTCGACGAGCGGGTGCAGTTCGCCTGCGCCAGTGGTGCGGCGGCTACATATCGCGCGAAGTTGGCCGCGGGCACGGGTATAGAGGCGGCGCTCGTCATTCCCGGCGTCTCCCAGGTTGCCGACGTCGACGACATCGCGATGCTGATCGCACCGCGGCCGCTGTTGCTCGTTTCAGCGACCGAGGACCCGTATTCGCAGGACGCCACCGCCATCGCCGAGCACGCGCGCCGTACGTACGCGGGCCTTGGCGCGGCGGATGCCCTCACCCACGTTCGGTTTTCCGGCGGGCATGCCCTGACCGGAGAGCGCGTCGAGCTGCTCGAGGACTGGGTTGTAGCGCAGGCGCACCCGCAAGCATCTTCGTGAGACTTTGGATCAGGCGACGGCGAGCGCAAGCTCGCTGGAGGCGAGGGCTTGTGTATATGGCTCATGCCGTATGTTGCAAGCATGTCCGCGCCACGGCTGCCGGGGAAGGTGGTGCTCATCACCGGCGCCGCGGGCGGCATCGGTGAGAGCGCCGCTCGCTGCATGGCCGAGGAGGGCGCCACGCTGCTACTCACCGACACCGACGAGGAGCGCGCGGCACGACTCGCGCAGGAGCTCGGCGGGGGCGCCGCGGCGCGCGCCCACGACGTGACCAGCGAGGATGACTGGGGGGCGGTGAGCGAGTGGACGCGCGACGTGTACGGGTGCGTGGACGTGCTCGTCAACAACGCCGGCGTGTTTCTCGCCGAGCCGCTCACAGAGACCTCGCTCGAGGACTTCCGCAGGGTGCTCGACGTGAACCTGACCGGCGTGTTCCTCGGCATGCGCGCACTCGCTCCCGGCATGTGTGAGCGGCGGGCCGGCTCGATCATCAACGTGTCGTCGGTCGCCGGCTTGATGGGCAGCCCATACCTGTCTGCGTATGCAGCCAGCAAGTGGGGCGTGCGCGGGATCACGAAAGTGGCCGCCAAGGAGCTTGCGCGGTTTGGCGTGCGCGTCAACTCGGTGCATCCGGGCCAGATCGACACGGACATGAACGCGCGCCAGCGCGAGAAGACCCCCGAGCTGATCGACAGGCTGATCCAGGGCGTACCGCTGCAACGGATCGGCACCCCGCAGGAGGTGGCACATGCGCTGGTGTACCTGGCCTGCGATGAGAGCACGTACGTGACCGGCGCGGAGCTGGTGATCGACGGCGGCACCAGCGCATGATCTTTCAATCCCCACAGTGGAGGTGCAAATGAGCTCGACCAACACGCAGGTGCGCCTGGCCGCCCGCCCGACCGGGCTGCCGAAGGCCTCCGACTGGCAGATCGTGCAGCAGCCGTTGCCGGTGCCGAGCGAGGGCGAGTTCACGGTGGCGATATCCCACCTGTCGCTCGACCCCGCGATGCGCGGCTGGATGAACGCGGGAGCGTCGTACATCGAGCCGGTGGAAATCGGCGAGGTGATGCGCGCGGGCGCCGTCGGCAGGGTCAGCGCCTCCCAGCACCCCGGCTTCGCGGTCGGCGAGTACGTGGTGGGAGCGTTCGGCGTGCAGGAGCACGCGCTCTCAGACGGTGCGGGCGTGAGCAAGGTCGATCCCTCGCTCGCGCCGCTGCCGACCTACCTGGGGACGCTCGGCATGACGGGCATGACCGCGTACTTCGCGCTGCTGGACGTGGGCAAGCCGCAGGCGGGCGACACGGTCGTGGTCTCCGGCGCCGCCGGCGCCGTCGGCAGCGTCGCCGGGCAGATCGCCAGGATCAAGGGCTGCCGCGTGATCGGCATCGCGGGCGGCGCGGAGAAGTGCAGCTGGCTGACCGACGAGCTGGGCTTCGACGTGGCCATCGACTACAAGCACCAGAACGTCGCGGGCGCGCTGCGCGAGCACGTGCCCGAGGGCATCGACGTGTATTTCGACAACGTCGGCGGCGAGATCCTCGACGCGGCGCTCACACGCCTGGCGCGGGGCGCGCGCATCATCATCTGCGGCGCTGTCTCCCAGTACAACGCCACCGAGGGCTTCAAAGGACCGGCCAACTACATGGCGCTGCTCGTCGCGCGCGCCTCGATGACCGGGATGGTCGTGTTCGACTACGCCTCGCAGTTTCCCCAGGCCGCCCGCGAGCTCGCCGGGTGGTTGAGCGACGGCTCACTGATCTCGCGCGAGGATGTCGTCGGCGGCGGCGTCACGGCCTTCCCCGAGGCGCTGCTGAAGCTGTTCGCCGGCGAGAACGTCGGCAAGCTCGTGCTGCGCGTGGCTGACGAGTAGACCCGCACGATCCACTTGTCGCGCGCTCGCCCGACGCCGCCCGCTCGCCCGACGCCGCCCGCTCAGTGGTGCGAGCGGTGCCGGCTGGGAGGGCAGGGCGTCGTGAACGTGTTGGTCACGGTCACCGGCTTCGCTTCTTCACCGTTTTCGGCGAAGATCACTTCCGTCTTGACCCTGAAGCCGCCCTTCGGGCACAGGCCTTCCTTTGGCACGGTGCCGTAGTAGACGGGCTTGCCGTGAACGCGGATCGCCGAGCCCACCTTCGCTTGGATCGATTTCACCGACGCGAACGGCGCGCCCGGCACGCTCGGCACGAGCGGCACCTTCGTCTTCAGCTCGGGGCCGTAGCCGCCCGCGCCATGCAGGTTCACGAAGCTCCCGCTCGAGTAGACTTCGAGCACTGTCGGGGTGTGGCCGAAGGTAAAGAAGATGAAGCCGCCACCCGGTTTGTAGAAGGAGAACAGTTCCGCCTGCTCTTCCACGCGTTCGCCGCCGAAGGTGACGAAGCCGAGCACCGTGCCGATCGGCCCCGCTTTCGACCCGGCGGGGCAGCCGCTCGGTCCAGCCTGTTGCAGCTTCGCTTCGCTGCACGTGGGAAACGCACCTTGGTGCAGTTCCGTGCCCGTGGGCAGGAAGACGTTCACGCCGATCACCGGCGGCGGCGAGCCGAAGTATTCGGTGCCGGTGATCAGGTATTCGGCCTGCACAGCCGCGCCCTTGCCGTAGAAGTTGCCGGTGCCGGGATAGCCTGGAATGGGGATCGCCTTCCCTTTGGCGATGACCTGCGGCACCGCCGAAGCGACTGCCGGCATCGCCAGCGCGACGGCCGCGAAGCATGCCATGAAGATCGATCTGCGCATTTCCTGCTCCTCCGTCCTCGGCTGCGGTTTCGGTCCTCGCCAACCTACTACACGCTAGCCGACGGCGAGTCGCTAGCGTGGCTCGTAGGTCGTGCGCCTAGCTCCGCGGGCAGGGTGCCCTGTAGCTCTTGGTCACGGTCACCGGCTTCGATTCTTCTCCGTTTTCAGCGAAGATCACTTCAGTCTTCACCTTGAAGCCGCCCTTGGGGCATTTCCCCTTTACGGGCACGCGACCGTAGTAGATGGTTTTCCCGTGCGACCTGATGGCCGAGCCGGCCTTCACGGTGATGCTTTTCACCGACGCGAACGGCGCGCCCGGCACGCTCGGCACGAGCGGCACGATCGTTTTCAGCTCCGGGCCGTAGCCGCCTGCACCGTGCAGGTTCAGGTAGCTGCCGTTGGAGTAGATTTCCAGCACGGTCGGTGTGTGGCCGAAGGTGAAGAAGGTCAAGCCCCCTCCGGGTTTGTAGAAGGAGAAGAGTTCCGCCTGCTCTTCCACGCGTTCGCCGCCGAAGGTGACGAAGCCGAGCACCGTGCCGATTGGCCCTGCTTTGGAGGCCTTTGGGCATGCGCTCGGACCCTGCTGGCGCAGCACGCTTTCGTTGCACGTGGGGAAGCCGCTCGTGTGCAGCACTGTGCCCTTCGGCAGATAGAAGTTCACGCCGATCACAGGCGGCGGGGAGCCGAAGTATTCGGTGCCGCTAATTGCGTATTCAGCCTTGACCGCGGCGCCGGCGCCGTAGATGTTGCCCGTGCCACGGAAGCCGGGAATTGGAACGGCCAGCGCTTTGAAGGTGACTGTCGGTAGCGCCGAGGCGACGCTTGGCGCCGCCAGCACGGCGGATCCAAGAACGGCCAAGAAGATTGCTCTACGCATCGGTTCTACCTCCTCTTTTCATTGACAACCGTGCAACTACCCACACAGCTGGAAGCCACGCGTGTATGCACAGCGCTCATGTGGTGGAACACTCGCTCGTGCGAAAAGTTGCGTGGCGGGGTCCGCGCTGCGGGGCCCCGCGCTGCGAGGCCCCGCGGAGGCGTGGGCCTGGCAGACACGCCCGTTGGGCGCGAAGCTGCCGGCAGGCGATCATACCTCTGCGTCGCTCACCCTCAACGAGAACGCCAGCCCTGACGTGCGCCGCGACTTCAGCGCGTGGTTCGACCAGGCGGTGCCCGAGCGCAGCTCGCTGTGGACGCACACGCTGGAGGGAAGCGACGACATGCCCGCGCACATCAAGTCCTCGCTGCTCGGCGCCACGCTCACGCTGCCGCTCAGCGACGGGCGACCGGTGCTGGGCACTTGGCAGGGCATCTACCTGTGCGAGCACCGCGATCACGGCGGGCCGCGGTCGCTGGTCGCGACGGTGTGGGGCGAGCCGGCGGACCGACGGTAGACTAGGCTCCCTGCGCCCTTAGCTCAGCTGGATAGAGCGTCGGTCTACGGAACCGAAGGTCGGGAGTTCGAATCTCTCAGGGCGCGCTACCGAAAGACCTGCTGATCCGCACAGTCTAGGCGGTGATGCTGCGTCGCTGACCAAACAAGCGCGCCAGCGCACACCGCTCGTGCTCGCGCTGTGCACGATTAGCAGGTCCAAGATGCCCCGCGACGAGCAGTTCAGCTTCGCCCAGCGGGAGTGGGCGTGTGCCGTCCGTCCGTTGCCGCGCTCGCAGCTCGTCCGTAGCGAGCGTCTGGCGCTGCTTGCCCAAGCGCTCGTTTTCTAGCGCTGGCGATGGTCTCGAAGCCGCCTGCTGACCGTCGCCCTTCAGGACGGCTCCTTCTACTGCTTCGGCTGCAAAACGGGCGACACGTCCGGCACATGATTGCTCGCTGGAGCGAACTCGCGTGGCAGCCGCAAGAGCTCGTAACCGACACGGCCCGCTTCGATGGCATCGCGGACGCGCCGCTCCCGCTTGGACAAACTCGCTCTCCCAGTCTTGACCTCAACGAAGACTACGCGCCGTACATCTTCGTCTTCACTCTCGCTGAGTCCGTCGAACACAACGAAGTCGAGCGGTTTCCCAAGGAATATCGCATCGCGCGGGTTGAACCGCTGCAAGAACTCGGGAAACAGCGGCGCGAGACGCTCCTGCACATTGCCGCTCACAACAGACCTACTCCGCGACACGGCATCCGCTCGTGCCGTTGTGAGATCGGCATCTGTGTGCTTGTAGCGCGCCCGATAGGAAACTCCGCTTACGGCTAGCCAGACGATGATCCCGACCGCCACCATGAGTGCGACAGCCCGCGGTGCGTCAACAACTGGCGCGACGCGCGCGATCTGCACTCTGTGGCCGGGTGCGTCATGCATGACGATCCAGCTGACGGGAGTGATGGTGATGGCGCCAACCCCTTGGCGCGGCCGTATGCCTCTCCCGCCAGCACCACGCTGAACGCCCCTCCGCCACGTCGAGCTGCACGGGCTTCAGATCGGTGCCCATCCGTCCACCGTCCCACCCACGTCCGGTGGCTTCAGATCCACCCGTTTTCGTTGGCCAGCAGCACCGCCTGCGCGCGGTTGACCACGCCTAGCTTGCAGTAGATGTTGTGCAGGTGGGTGCGCACCGTGCTCACCGACAGCGTCAGCTCGTGGGCGATCTGCTTGTACACGTCGCCTTCCCCCAGTCGCGTCAGCAGGCTGAGCTCGCGCTCGGTCAGCGGGCAGTCGTGGATCGCCTCCTGGCGCCGGTCGGGCGAGCCGTGCAGGTCCTGCAGCAGCACACGCAGATCGTTGTCGTCGAGCCCCGCCGCGCGTGCGCTCGCGAGCATGTCCGCGCCTGGCACGTGCACGCCTTGCTCGTAGCGCGCAACCATGTCCGCCAGGCGGACGATCGCCGCCTCGCCAGTCGCGTCGGCCTGGTGGTGATGCTCGATTCCCTCGGCCAGCGTCGCCGGCAGGCCCCACCGCTCGATCAGCACGCCCGCGACCACCGCGTGGTCGACGCCCAGCTCCCTGCGCTCGAGCTGCGCGCGCTCCTGTGGCGTTCTCGCGCCCGCGTGGATCTCCAGCGGATAGCCGGGGTACGCGCGTGCGAGCACCAACTTGCCGATGTCATGCAGCAGGCTGCTCGCCGCCAGTCGGTCGCGTTTGTCGTAGTGCACCGCCGCAGCGATCCTGTCGGCCGCGCGCTGCGTTGCCAGCGCGTGCAAGCGCATGCGGGCCGGCGCCCACCTCCAGATGCCCGCTTGTTCGAAGAAGTCGAACGTACGCACGTGGCTGGCGACGGCCCGCAGCTTGTGTGCGGGCAAAGCTTCGACGGCCTCCACCACGTTGTCGTAGCGTTTGCGCCGCCGTGCGTCGCTCGTTTGTGCGTTCGCCGCACGCAGCGTCGCGATCGTCAGCGCGATATCCGACTCGACTGCAGCCACCAGCTGCGGGATCGACGGGTGCTCGACGGCACTCGCCGCGAGCACACGGTTGCGGGCGTCCAGCAGCGCCGGGTAGCTGTCCACTGCTTCAAAAGCGACGCGCAGTCGCTGCGCGTGCCCGCCGCGCTTGTGGCGTTCGCGCGTCCTGACCGGCGTCGCGCGCGTGGCCGTTCGATCTTGCTCGTGGGAGGGCTGGCGGCTGCGGGTGCTTCTCGTGTCTCGCGTGGCTGTGGATGGCGTCATCGCGGTGTGTCGATCCCTTCTTGCATCGCCCCGCTGGGCTCGTGGAATGCGTCTGGCATCCCAACGGCACCAGCGGGGCGTGGGTGCTCCGTAGTTCACCGCCGCGTTAGTCCATTAGGCCGAACTTCAGCCGCCGCGCTGGACGATCAGCAGGCGGTTGCTGTCCTGGTCGCGGAAGAAGAACATCGGTGGAACCGGATCGCCCATGCGCGAGATCTCCGCATCCACGTCCACCCCCTGGGCTTTCAAGCTCGCATGGTCGGCGTCTATGTCGGCGGTCTCCAGTGCGATACGCGTCTCGATGCCCACCGTTTCTCCCTCCCGCGCCGGCACGATCGCGATCGTGCTCGCCGCGCCCGGCGGAGCGACTTCGATCCAGCGCATCGCCTCGCCCATCGGCACGTCCGTGCGCTTCTCGAAGCCCAGCTTCTGCGTGTAGAACGCGATCGCCGCGTCCTGGTCGCTGACCGGAACCATCACCGTCGCCAGCTGATCGATGTGTGTCCCTGCTGCGGTGCTACTCATGTGAATCCTCCTTGTTGGTTGGGGATGCCGCTTCTCAGACGGCGCGCGAGCGAAACTCATCGCCCTCTGGCGCAAACTACCCCGTCGCGCTTGATCTGACCGAGCAATGCCCGCAGCTTCCACCAGCGCGAGCCCCGACGAGCAAGGTCTGCCCGCGCGGGCGCGCGCCGGCGAGCAGGATGCGTTCGCCCAGTTCCTGCCGCGTACGCCAACGCCCAGCCGGCGTCGGGCTTGTGCGCATGGCACGAGCACGATCGCCTTCATCGCGCGCTTCACCGAGCCACGCGGACGCGACGTGTTCGAGCGCTACCCCTACGAGCCCGTCCACGCCGGCAAGCTCGCCGACGTGTTCGAGCGATTCGCCCTGCCCGTGCGGCTCGGCTCGTAACCGATCACCGCCAACTCCAGTTCGTCCTCGTACACCTCATCCGCCGCGTACGGTAGCGGTAGCTCGAACTCGAACGTCGGCGACGCCGCGTGGCTCGTGCCGTTGGTTTGCGCCGCCACGGGCTGCGCGGCGGGGATATCGGGTGCCGGCGCGTGGCTCGTGCCGTTGGTTTGCGCCGCCACGGCCTGCGCGGCGGGGATGTCGGGTGCCGGTGTGTAGCTCGTGCCGTTGGTTTGCACGTAGCTCGCGCCGTTCGTCGCCAGGTGCACAGCGGTGAATTCGCTCGTCGGCACCTCCTCCCACGCGCTCCGCGGCTCCCCAGGCATGCGCCCATCCACGCCGTACGGCGCCGCAGCGGCGGGCGCGGGCATGGATGCAACCTCACCGGTGTCGTCGATGCCCGCGTCGGTGGGCGCTGCGACGGCGTCCGCTTGCGCAGCGGCCACGGACGCCTGTGCGCCGAGCGTGTAGCGGAACTGACCGCTCTCGTCGGTGATCCAAAATGCATCGCCCGCAGCGCTCGTTTCGTGCAGGATCGAGCGGTCGTAATGTTCGGCGATGCGCACCAGCGCGTCCATGTCGGCGACGTCGATCACGGCAACGCCTGGGAGCTGCGCCACGTGTGCGACGGGGACGATCAGGCGCCCGTAGCGCGTCCTGATGCTCGCCGCCTCGTCGCCGGGTCGCGCTCGGCGGAGCGCCAGCACGGGTCGCAGGAGCGCGAGGATCGCGAGCAGGACGGCGACGAGCACGGCGATCGCGACGAGCGCGATCGTGCGCGCCGTTGCCACCGACAGGCGCACGAGGACCAGCGAGAGGTACATCGACTGGTCGCGCGCGCCCGTCACCACGCCGGAGCTCGACGGAACAAACTGGTTGGTCGCCGGCGCGGCGGCTGCGAGCGCGCTGCTCGAGGAGGCGGCCGGCCGGATCTCGGCTTCTTCCAAAGAGAACTTCATTTCCGGCGCGAACGTGGTGTGGATCGGGCCGAGATCGCTGACGCCGCTCACGCTCACGTTCGGGGTGATCGTCAGTATGTAGCTGCCGCGCGTCTTCGTGGTGTCTTCGACATTTCGCAGCAATGCGAGCAGCGAGGTCAGGTCGAGCGTTCCCGTGGCCAGCGCGTGATCGCCGCGGAAGTGCGTCGGCGCGCCGAGCGCGAACGTCGTCTGCCAGCCGCTCGTCGAAGTGACCGTCGCGACCAGCGAAGCCTTCCCCGCGAGCGAGTGCCGGGCGGCGGTTTGGAACGCGTAGGCGAAGCGCAGATCGGCCGCGCTCAGCACGTGGGTGAAAAGTGGATCGCCGGTCACCGCGCGGTTGTTCGGGTAGACCGGTCCCGGCGCTGCGTTGGCGGAGTAGGAGAACGTGCCGCTCTGCTTGTAGGGGATCTTGTATGGGAGACGTTCGGAGGTCGCGCGGGTAAACGCGAGCAGCGCGAGCGCGACGAACGGAAGCAGTGCGATGAGGCCGATCGAGAGCAGGCCGACGACGGAGTTGTCTGCGTGCTGCGGTGAATGTGCGTGCCGCTGCGTGCTGCCTTCCCCCGTGCGCCGCTCCCTGCCCCTGAGTCGCCGGCGTCGCTTGAACGCGGCCCCGGTGAGGAGCAAGATCCCGGCGGCGATCAGGATGCCGACGAGCGCCGGCGAGCGGATCGACTGCAGGACCGCGCCGGCCCCGTGGATGTGTATCCACAGCGCGCCGATCAGCTGGCTGGCGGCTGGATGTTCGAAGTCGAGGTAGTTGTTGTTGTCGCCCTTGAAGATGTAGCGGCTGCCGTCGCGCCCGACGATCCTGTGCAGCACGATCGTGTGCAGCATTTTGTTGTGGTAGGCGACGATTTCACCCACGTGGTAGCTGCTCTGGCTGCGCACGAGCGCCAGGTCGCCGGTGTGGAAGCGAGGCTCCATGCTGATCCCGTGGGTGACCACGTAGGTCGTGGAGCCGCCGAGCTGGGCCGGCGCGAAGTAGAACCACAGAGACCCTAGGACGATCAGTCCCAGGGCGATCGAGAGAAGTTTTCTGATCTGACGAGGTCGCATTACCGGCTCGGAGTGCGCACTGCTGGTCTGGGCGCGGAGCGGCTGGTGCGCCAGCCGCTCCGCGTTGCCCATATCGGTGGTGCTGCTAGCCGATGATCACTTCGCCTTCACTGACGGCCGTGACGGACAGCTTCAGGCCTTCCCCATCGGGGATGGCCGCTGTGAACGTGCATTTGGCCAGGTATTCGTTCGC
>Ga0335075_10014952_pt1 | contig 11634 bp, 11 predicted proteins | sample Lox_Sample_24_FD_206723 | JGI IMG/M metagenome (GOLD analysis project Ga0335075, IMG submission 206723) | Soil microbial communities from Loxahatchee National Wildlife Refuge, Florida, United States - Lox_Sample_2.4 | ecosystem: Environmental > Terrestrial > Soil > Wetlands | place: USA...
CCGGGGATATCTCCGGCTGCTGGGCGTGGCGGCTCGCCCGGTGGTGGGCGGTCAGCCTGTTCCTGGCCTTTGACCAGGCGTTCACGCTGATGCGGTAGGCGACTGTGCGGATCCAGGCCTCCCGGTCATGGTATCCCTGGATGCGCGGCCAGCGCTGCCACGCCCGGATGTAGGCCTCCTGTACTGCGTCCTGGGCCTCGTGCAGGTCACCGGTCATCGCGAATAGCTGGCCGACAAGCCTGCGTGAGGTCGTGGCATAGAACTGGTCGAAGTCGTCTGCTTTCGGCATGCCACCTCCGTATCTGAACTTATGTGCGTGCCTGGCGGTCACCGCCGTCATGAGAAGCACCGGTGGGCCTGCCCGGTGGTTGCACCGTCAGCGGAACGACACGGGCCAGACATGGCCGCTACCCGACACGCGGCTGACGCGATTGCCGCGCTATGACGCCCTACCAGGGACTCGGCGTGATCGGGCACTGTGTCCAGCGTGAGGTGCTGATCACCACGCGTCGTATCAGGTGCCTCCCTTGCCGCCGGCCGGACACGCCGGGCATCGTGGGAGAGATCAGGAAACGGTTACCTGCGATCACCGGGATGGCCCTGCCGTGCCAGCCTGACCGGTTCTGCCGCCGGGATCTGACGGCAGCGGGCCAACCGCAAGCACGCGACACCAGCAGCCCGATCGGGCTGTTATAGCTGCGCGAGGTGCTCTTCGATCGTGCCGACGACAGCCGGATCACCGGGATCGGCGAGAAGACCAAGCGCGTGCCGGAGGCGAAAAGCGGTCTCCAGCGGGCCGGAGCCGACGTCCAGCCCCCGTGCCTGGGCATACGCGCGCCACCCCCGCGCCCATAGGGCGCTGAAGTCGCGGCGGCGGCGCCGCCACAGCCCGGTACCCCACTCGCCAAGGTCGAAATCCCAGAACGGGTGGTCGACCCGGGCCGTCTCCCAGTCGATGATGCCGGTCAACCGGCCGCCGTCGGCAAGCAACTGGTCTTCGTGAATGTCGCCGTGGACCAGCACCGGCGTGAGCTGGGCGGCGCTGGCCAGCAGGTCCGCCCACGCCGAGGCGCGTCCGGGCCGGCCCAGGCGATCCGCGGCCTCAGCGGCCGCCCCGGCGCTCGTTGCCGGGTCCAGAGCCCTGCGCAGCCAGCGATGATGAGCGGCGTCGTGGTGACGAGGAGGGCGCGCCCGGGCAAGCTCAGGAGGCTCGAGCTCATGCCAGCAGGCAATGACCTCGCCCAGTTGCTCGATGAGGGCCTCGGGCTCGGCCGGCACCTCGCCGCGCAGGCGGGTGACGGCCGCGAACGGGAACGGGTAGATTTCCGGATCCTCCCAGCAGCCCAGCAGGCGCGGCACGACGCCCAGCTGCGTGTTGGCTAGAGCCCGGTAGGCGGCCAGTTCTCGCTCGAACCACTCCACGCCGATAGCCGAACGCGGAAACAGGAACACCCGATCGGAGTCGAGCAGGACCAGCTTGTTCCACCCGGTCACGTTCAGCACCAGCCGGCCCAGGTCCACGCCGGCGACCCCCGCGAATCGCTCCGCCTGCGGGGGCGCCAGCACGGCGTTGACCGCCTGCCCCACGACCTCGCCGCTCATGCCCAAAGTATCGCCACCCACGCGGCCCGTCGCGCAACAGCCACCAACCGCTGCGGCATACGTCAATCACGGCCCACATGACACGGGCTCAGGGACTCGTAGGCAGCCGTCAGCTTCGCCACTTACAAGTTTCCGGAGAGGCTCTTAGGGCTCGGGCGTGTGCGGCGGCGTGTGATAGTAGACCTCCTCGCGGACGATGGCCGCATTGGCGACGGTGCAAAGCGAGATTTTCACGGTCGTCTCGCGCTTGCCGGTCGCCTGATGGCTCTGGTCGAACGCGAACCGGATGGCGAACTGGTCGCCGCGCACGAACGGGTCGCCGACGTCGACCGCGTGGATCTGGTAGCCGGCGTTGAGCCGGCCGCTGTTCTCCATGATTTCCGGCGCGCCGCGCAGCTCGCCCGGCCCCTCGGCGGTCTCCAGCGGCGCGACGCGCACCACGTCGGCCGACAGCAGTCGCAGGGCCGCATCCAGGTCACCGGCCCGGAACGCGGACACGTACCGGTCGGCGATGTCCGCTACCGACGGCGGCCGGAAGTCGCTGACGTGGTCGCCGGCCCACTGCCGGAAGGTACGGGCCGGAACGCCGGTGACCTGTTCGACGGTCGCGGTGACCTGCTCCGGCTCGGTGACCAGTCTGGCCCAGGTGGTGAGCGCGCTGTCGACGAAGGCGGGGTCACCCCAGGCGGCGAGCAGCTGCTGGCGGGCCTCTTCGGGCGCGAGCTCGTCCCAGTGCACGGGCCGGCCGATGGCCTCGCCGATCAAGCGGACCTGCTCGGCCTGGGTGATGGCCTCGGGCCCGGTCAGCACGTACTTCTGGCCGGCATGCCGGCCATCGGTCAGCGCCGCGACCGCGGCCGCGGCTATGTCCCGCTCGTGGATCAGCGACCGGGCCGCCGCCCCGTAGGACCACCGGACGACCCCCGTCTTGCGGATCTGCTCCGCCCACATCAGCGTGTTGGCCGCGAAACCGGTCGGCCGCAGGAACGTCCAGGCCGCCCCGGACTGCTCGATCAGCCGCTCGATCGTGGCCCAGAACGAGCCCGGCCGGCCGGCGGCGGCTTCGGCGGACAGGTACACGATCCGCGGCACGTGCCGGGCCAGCACCTGCACCACCTGCGAGCCCTGGCTGGCGGCCTGCTCAGGCGAGGTGAACGGCCACACCAGGAACACCGAGTCCGCTCCGGCCAGATGCGGCTCCAGCGACGCCGGATCCGACAGGTCCCCCCGCACCACCTCCACGCCGGCTGGCATCCCGGTCGAGCCGGGGTCACGGGCGACCGCGCGCACCGGCTCGCCGCGCTCCCTCAGCTGCATCACGACCTGCCGGCCGACTTTCCCGGTCGCCCCGGTTACCACGATCACGACGATCTCCTTTGCTCGGCCCCGTGCCCGACTCGACGGGAAGGTTCACCACGCCGACGCTAGAACCTCAACTAATGTTGAAGTCAAGCGCGAGACGCCGAGGACTGGAGGCAGGCCATGGAGACGGGATCGTTCGACTGGCATGAAGCCGGGCTTACGGTGGGCCAGGTCGCCGAGCGCAGCGGTGTCGCCCCGTCCGCGCTGCGGTTCTACGAACGGCAAGGACTGATCGGCAGCGACCGTACCTCCGGCAACCAGCGCCGCTACCACGGCGATGTCATGTGCCGCGTCGCCATGATCCGCGCCTGCCAGCGGGTGGGCCTGTCCATCGCCGACATCCGCACCGCCCTGGCCGAGCTGCCCGAGGGGCAGGTCCCCGGGCCCGAGGACTGGGATCGCCTGTCCCAGCGGCTCCAGAGCGAACTGCACGACCGGATCGACGACCTCAATCGTGCCCTGCACGCGCTCACCCAGCAGAGCCCGGCTGAGGCCCTCGGGGAATGAGCCCCGCACTGGCGGCAGCGCGACACGGAACGCGGAGCTGAGCCCTGGTTAGCGGGGTCAGGTGGCTGCCGCGGAAACGAGGGCCCGGGTCAGCGCAGCCGAGGAAATGTTGGCGCCGCATGACACGATCACCATTGCCTGGCCGCCGTGGCTGCGGGCCGTCCTCAGTCCTGCCGCGATGGCCACCGCGGCTGCCCCCTCGATCAGCTGGTGCTCTGTATCGATCATGAACCGGAGTGCGGAGTGGATCTCGCTCTCGGTGACCAGAACCCATTCATCGACCAGTTCGGTGCACAGCGGCAGCGTGATTGATCCTTCTTCCACTCCGCCGGCCGTCCCGTCGCTGATCGTCGGCCGGGCGTCGATCTGGACGACTTGGCCGGCCTGGACCGAGGCGGCCATGGCGGCGTCATTCACCGGGGACGCACCGATGATCCGCACCCCGGGGAGTGCCGATTTGATAACCGCACCGACTCCGGAGATAAGCCCGCCCCCAACCCCGGCAGGCCCGGTCACGAGCGCGTGCTGGTGACCGCGGCGAGGAGCGTGGCGATAGCGGCGCTCAGGTCGGCACCGGTCAGCTCACGGCTCCCGGCCCCGGCGATGCCTGTGTGAGCGGCCGCCGCTGCGGACCTACAGCTCCGGCCGGGTGGTGCTGGCCAGGAACGCCGCCCACGCCATGGCCCCCAATCTCGGGCGGGGAGCCTGCCAGGCCCTCGAAGACGCTGTCGTGCTCGGAACCGTCATGGCCAGCGGGGACGGGCTGACCGCTTACGACCGGCAGCGGCGGCCGCGGACCCAGATGATCGTTCGCCGGTCGCGCCAGATCGGCGTCGCGGCCCAATGGGCGTCCCCGGTAGCCGTGAGTCTGCGCAACGCCGCGCTGCGGCTGCTGCCGTCCTCATCATTCGCGCGGACCCTCGCCCCGGTCCTGGACTGGGCCGCCTGAGTCGAGCCGGGCGGCGGAGCAGAGCGCACGAAGTACCGAGTGTGCACGCTCATTGGCGCGGTCGTCGTCGCGCAGCAGGTTGGTCACGTAGGAGAAGGCGATGCGCTGCTCCGGCCAGGCGCCGTGCAGTGAGCCTCCCGCGCCCCCATGGCCGAAGGCCTCGGAAGCTGGGCCGAACCGGTCGCCGACTTGCAACTGGAAGCCGACGCTGAAGCGCATCTTCTCGCCGGTCAGCGCGGAGATACCGGTTGCCAGTGGCGTCCGCGCGACGCGGAGAGCCTGCGGGGAGAGCATCTCTGGCAGGTGTGCATAGAACTGTGCCATTGACTGGGCGCTGACGATGCCACCGGCGCTCGGTATCCCGGCCGCATGGTAAAGGCTGGAGTTCCATGGGAAGTGCTTGCGGTCGAAAACAGGCGGGTTCGCGTTAATTGCCCGCCACAGTGGATCGTGAGACTGAGGGCTTGCCTCAGCATCGGCAGGCCACGACGGATGAAGTTCGAGTCGGCAGACCCGTTGTTCGAGGTCGGCTGGAAGGCCGATCCAGATGTCCAGGGACATGGCGCTGGCGAATTCGCCGGCGAAAAACTCGCCTGCGCTTCGCCCGTCGACTCTCCTTATGAGTTCGTCGCAGATCCAGCCGAAAGTCAGCGGGTGGTAGGCCAGGGCGGCCCGGGGGTCGCTGCTCGGTGCCTGTCCCGCTAGCAGGTGTGCCATGTGGGCGCTGTCGGTGATCTCCGTGACGGTGACTGGCTGCGTGATCCCCGGCAGGCGGGCTGTGTGCGACAGGCAATCGCGGACCCGGATAGCGCTCTTGCCGTTGACCGCGAATTGTGGCCAGTACCGGCAGACCGGGGCCTCGATGTCGAGCAGCCCGCGGTCAATCAGCAGCAGTACACACGCGGCGAGCAGGCCCTTGGTGCCGGAGAAGATCACCGCCAGCGTGTCTTCCGTCCACCGCCTGCCCTGGGGATCGTCGGCTAGGCCTCCCCAGCAGCTGACGATCTCCTCGCCGTCCCTTATCGCGGTGAATGCCGCGCCAGTCTCGCTGCCGCTGGCCAGGTTGCGCTCGAAGGCCTCGAAAACACTCTCATACCTGGGCCGGGCGAATCCGCTAACAGTCATGTGCGGACCTGATGATGGACGATCCCGTGATCACCGGCAGCGGGATTTCGCCTAGCAGTCCGGGCACCGTTGTCCGGCGGGCTTCCGGGGGAACAGAGAACGCCTTGGCATAATCCGTCCCGCTTTCGGCACCCCGTACCACGGCGAGCGCCTCGTAGTAGCGCAGGTAGGGAAAGGCTGACAGCCCGCCCCTGAAGAGCTCATAGCATCGCAGCGCCTGAAGCCACGTGGCGTGGCCACGGGATGTGTCGATGTAGAGGTCGGGGGCGAAGTTCCGTTTGTCCTCCCAGTTCTCGGCAAAGTAGACAGCCCTGGCAATGTGCCGACGGCGGCTGGGCCACAGATCAGCCAGGCCCGCGTAGAAGACTGCCTCCGAAACGATCTCATGGCATGCTGCGTGGTCGCGGTGGAAGCTGCCTCCGCCGTGCGTGATCACGACGTCGGGCCGCTCGTCGACAATGATCTGCGCCACTGCGTGCTTCGCTTCCTGACTCGCGGCCAGCTCGCCGTCGCGATATTCACCGATCCTGACGTCAGCCCCGAGAACCGCCGCGGCCGCCTGTGCCTCATCGTGCTTCTGCAGGCCATACTGAGGGCCAGGCAAGGATGGATGGCCGCGCTCGCCCAGTGTCAGGTGCAGCAGGGTGGCCATTCCGCCACCAGCAACATGCTGTGCGACGAGTGACCCCGCCATCACCTCGCCGTCGCCAGCGTGCGCACCCACGACCATCAGCTTCGGGACTTCGGGCCTTGCGGCCATTCCTGCACCTCCTCGAACAGCGCACATGCCGCCCCGACCAGTGCCGCGTCCGGGCCAAGCGCGGCGGTTTCGATCACGACCCGGTGACGACTGGTGGGCTGTGCGAATGCCGCGACGGCTGCTCTGACCGGAGCGAGGAAGATTCCCGTGCTGCCCAGCCCCCCGCCGATGATGACCTTCTCTGGGTTCAGCAGGCTGACGATTCCGGTCACGGCGTGGGCAAGGAACCGGCTGGCCTCGCTGAGCACCTCCTGAGCATGCTGGTCGCCCGCCCGCGCTGCCGCCAGGACGTCTTCGGCACTGGTGTGGCTACCGCCGATACCCGCCGACCCGTGGCTAGCGGCAATCGCCGGGCCGGCCGAGACGTTCTCGAGATTGCCCACCGAGCGCGAGCCCGCAGCGTCCACCGTTGCCGGGTCTGCGACCATCCATCCCGCTGCGCCTGCCAGGTTGTCGCTGCCGCGGTACAGCCGGCCGTCAAGAATCAGCCCACCGCCGATTCCGGTCCCCACGGTCAGTAGCACCATGTTCCGGCAGCCGCGGCCTGCGCCCATCCGGTGCTCGCCGAGCGCGGTGAGATGCCCATCGAACCCGACGAGGACCGGAAGGCCAACCGCCTCACTGAGCAGGCGCCGCAGCGGAAACTCATGCAAAGCCGGAATGTTGGGTGCGTAGTGCACATCGCCGTGGTCCGGATCGACGGCGCCAGCGACCGCGACGCCGACTCCGGCCGGGTGCCCGCCTGCTGCCTCGCACACGCCGCGGACCAGGCTCACGACAGCATCCAAAAGCGCACGCGCGTCGTTCCTGGGGGTCGGGATGGAGACGCTGTGGGTGAGCTGGCCGTTCTTCGCTACCCCACCGGCAGCGATCTTCGTTCCTCCGATATCCACCGCTACCACGAAGTCCGGCAGAGTTATCCCAGGAGTGCCGGGACGACCCTGCCACGACTGCTCGCTCATTAGGGTTCCGAAGCCTCCTGTGTCCCGCCGGACGTCGCGGCCGGCTCGTCGAGCACTCTCGTCGCCTTGTCCAGCCAGCCGGTCTTGCCCGTCCGCACCAGGTAGACGGTGGACACGATCCCGACCACCACCCAGCCTCCGGCCAGGGGCAGGGCGATGTTGATCGGGTACGCCGGCACCGGTATCACGTTGTGGTAGAGGACGAATCCTACGGTCACGGCGGCGACCAGCGGGATCACCAGATGCAGGATCGGGTTGAAGGCCCGCCGCTTCTCCGTCAGGAAGAACTTGACGACACCCAGGCAGGAGAGAATGTAGAGCAGGGCCAGGCCGACGGTGATGGCCACGCCGATCATCAGGAACTCGTTGAACGGGCCCATCGCGAAACCGAGCCCGAGGCCGAGGCCCGCCGTAAGTATGGTCTGGGCGATGATGGCATTCCGCGGCGTGCCGAATCGCCGGTCGATCTGCCCCAACCACCGTGGCAGCGCGCCGTTGCGGCCCATCGCGTACATGACCCTGGTCGATGACGTGCTCGTGGCGATCGAGACGGACAGCAGGGAGTTCACGATCGCGAGCAGGAGCAGCACCCAGGCCGGCCCCCAGAGCCGGTGCGCGACATCGAACACCGGGTTGCCGCTGTAGGTGATCATGCTGGAAAGGTGCGAGGTGCCCCAGCCGATCATCATCGCCCAGAGGCAGAAGATGACGAACGCGCCGACAATCCCGAGCGATATCAGCATGGCCCTGGGCACGTTGCGGCGTGGGTTAGCGGTCTCCTCGGCCAGCGGTGCGGTCGACTCGAAGCCGGTAAACGTGAACACGGCCAGGATGACCGCGACGAACAGGTCGCTCCCCTTGGTTGCGTTGGCCGGATTGAACGGGGCTCCGGTGACCCCGCCGGTACCGGGGCTGATCAGCGCCTGCACCGAGACCGCCAGCAGGATCAAGATCTCGAGACCGCCCAGGACCACCTGCGTCCGGCCGGTGATCTCAATTCCCCGGTAGATGACCAGTGTCACAATGGCGCCCGCGATAAGGAACGTGGCCCACCACGGGAAGTTGACATGATAGTTCGCGGAGAGCGCCGCGTTGAAAACATAGCCAAGCGCGGCCAGGTCAATGGCCGTGCCAAACGGGTCATAGAGCAGATTCATCCAGCCGCCGAACCAGCCCACACGCGCATCCAGGGCGCGGCTGATATAGGTGTACAAGCCGCCGGCCGACGGGAGATAACGAGCGAGCTGAGCCAGCGAGATGCCGACGAGGAGCATGAGCACAATACCGATCACGAAGGCGAACGGCGTCGCCAGCCCGATCGTGGCCACCTCGGCCTGGAGGATAAGAATCACCCCGGCGGTGGGTGCGATGTGGGTGACGCCTTGCATCACGGCGCCAGTAAGGGACAATGCGCCTCGGTGCAGTTGGCCGGATTCCCCGGCGTGGCGCACTGCGGTTGGCTGACTACTCATCCCGGCTCCCTTTCCTGCGGGCCTGGCAGCGTTTTCTGAGGGGCTGGCAGCGGACTGCCATTTGTCAGGGATTCTCAGCAGGGGCCGGAGGCAGTGACGCTCGCCGCGCAGCCTCCCGCAGCCGCTCCTGATGCTCCGCGAACACGTGGTCGTTCGACTGCACGCTCGCTCCCGGAACGGTCGGCGACACGAATGTCGGCAACGTGACGCCCTTGGCGGCAAGTCTCTCGGCCACCAGTGCGACCAGCTCACCGACGACGGCACAGGCCACAATCGTGGATGCCCCGGCCACCGGGGCCGGCCAGCCTTCGACATCAACGAGCGCGTCCCGTACCGGGACGCACGTGTCGATGACGAGCTCGGCTATCTCGGCCAGCCGGCTCCCGGAGGAATGCTCAGCCGGCCGGGACAGGTTCTGCTTGGAAGTGACGGCGATCACGGTCGCGCCATGGTCCTGGGCATACATGGCCGCCTCGACCGGCGCGGCATTCCGGCCACCGTGCGAGAACACGATGAGCGTGTCGCCTGGCGAAATTGGCTCGTGCGACAGGAACCGCTCGATGTAACCCTCGGTTCGCTCCAGCCAGAGCAGCTCGCGCACGCCGCCAGGCCCGAGCACACTGAACCACATCAGGCGCGGGTCCATCAGCGGATTGAACCCGACGAAGCCGCCATAGCGAGGGAACGCGTCCATGACCGGGATAACGGAATGACCGCTCCCGAACAGATGAACAAGCCCGCCGCCTTGAAGCGTGCCAGCTATCTGGTCGGCCGCTGCCGCGAACGCCTCGCGCTGTGTTTCCCGCACTTCATGCAGTACCGCCTGGAGGTGGCCGAGAAAGTCGTCAGTCAAGGTCATGCTCCTGTTCTGCTGCCAGTCGGTTAGTGCTGTGTGCGAAGTCCAATCCGCACCCGGTAGCGATCGCCGCGCATGATCGAGGTGACGAACTCGAAGGCGCCATGCTGGTCGAAAGTCAGCCGCTCAACACGGAACCCGCAAGACCCCGCGGCCGCCTGCAGCAGCCGCGCATCGGCGGCGCGGATCGGCGCGACCTCGAAGGTCTCCTCCGCCTCGACCGGAACAACACCGTATCGATCGGCCAGCGCCGCATACAGCGATCCGCTGCCGAGGTCGATCTTGTCCAGGCCGGGGAAGCGATCCGCAGGCAGGTACGCGCACTGGACCCCCATCGGCGTGCCACCCGCCAGGCGCAGCCGCCTGATTGCGATCACCTCGGCCCGCGGCTTCAGCCGGAGCCTGTCGCTGACTGGAGGGTGGCACGCCTGGACAGACACGCTGAGAACGCGGCTCTCGCCGCGCAATCCCAGCTCCGCCATCTCCTCCGTGAATGACGTCAGGCCCCGGGCACCAGCCGTGATCCGTGCCTCGCGGACGAACGTGCCTGAGCCGCGGCGGCGGACCAGCAGGCCCTCATCGGTCATCCGGCGTACCGCTTCCCGGATCGTGACCCGGCTCGCCCCGTAGATCGTGCACAGCTCGGCTTCGGTCGGGATCTGCTCGCCGCGCCGCCATTCACCTGACTCGATTCGCTGCCTCATATCCACCTCTACCTGGTGGTACAGCGGCAGCGGGCTGGACCGGGACACCACGAGGTACCGCGGGCCCGCGGCAGCGAGGTGCGGCGGGCCCCCGCCAGGGAGGTGCGGCGGGCCCCCGCCAGGCTGGGTGGCAGTTCGTTTCATGAGAAAAGTTATAATAACCTGTCATCCTGATAAGTCAACGGTGACGACGGGCCCCCGCGCTGGGTGCGCCGCAGCGGACCACGGCCAACCGCTGGGCCGAGACCGGGCCCGCGGCGTTACGTTCAAGATCCTTGAAGGCTTGCGTGCTGGCGGCGGCTGGCGCGGTGGATAACATCGCGGGATGGCCCGGTACCACGTCGAGCAGATCGTCCTGCACGGGAACGACCTGGACGCGATGGTCGAGTTCTGGGCTGCGGCGCTCGGCTACCGAAGTGGACCACCGCGACGAGGGGTACGCGGTCTTGCGGGATCCGGACGGTGCCGAGCCGCGTGTCTTCCTGCAGCAGGTGCCGGAGCCCAAGGCGGGCAAGAACCGGGCGCATTTCGACGTGGCCGTGCCGGACGAACGGAAGGCAGTGGTTCTTCCGCGCGCAGCGCTCCCCGTAAAAGCCTGTCTGACTGAGCGTCGGCGTGGTGATCAGGTGGGCGGCGTAACGTTCAAGATCCGGGAGCATCTGCATGTAACGCAAATCAACCTGCCCGCTGAGCCTGTGTCTTTCGTGATCTTGGCTGGCGGGCACGAGCCGGTCGGCAATGGATGGGAGGCGTTATGGCGGCAGCCGATGACGGCAAGCGGGAAGACTTCCTTCCGCCGACGGCGCTGGAGTCGGCGGCGCGCGAGCTGGGTGCTGACACCGTGCGCTACCGCGTGGACTACGTCATGCTGCCGATGCGGGACGGGGTGCGGCTGGCCACCGTCGTCATCCGCCCGCGTGCGGCCGGGCGTTACCCCACGCTGCTGGTCCGGACGCCGTACCAGGTGACCTCGTTTCCGGACAAGTTCCGGCCCATGCACACCGCGCAGTTCAAGAACGACTACGTGCTCATCGTGCAGAACGAGCGCGGGAGCGAGTGGTCGGAGGGCGAGTTCGGCTTCCTCACCGGCACGACCGCGGACGCTCAGGACACCCTCGACTGGGTGAGCGCGCAGGAATGGTCGAATGGCCGGGTCGGCCTGCACGGGTGCTCCTCGACCGCCGAGAACCAGCTCAAGCTGGCCGCCGTCGGTCATCCGGCGCTGCGCGCCTGCGTGGCGATGAGCTCCGGCGCGGGCATCGGCGACATCCCCGGAGCCGAGGGAACCAAGGGCCTGTTCTACCGGGGCGGCATCCCGATGATCAAGTCGTGGGC
>Ga0335075_10014953_pt1 | contig 11634 bp, 12 predicted proteins | sample Lox_Sample_24_FD_206723 | JGI IMG/M metagenome (GOLD analysis project Ga0335075, IMG submission 206723) | Soil microbial communities from Loxahatchee National Wildlife Refuge, Florida, United States - Lox_Sample_2.4 | ecosystem: Environmental > Terrestrial > Soil > Wetlands | place: USA...
CCGCGCGACCGGCTGATCGTGTTCACCGGGCTGTCCGGCTCGGGCAAGTCCTCGCTGGCCTTCGACACGCTGTACGCGGAAGGGCAGCGCCGCTACGTCGAGTCCCTGTCGGCCTATGCGCGGCAGTTCCTGTCGATGATGGACAAGCCGGACGTGGACACCATCGAGGGGCTCTCGCCGGCGATCGCCATCGAGCAGAAGGCCACGTCGCACAATCCGCGCTCGACGGTGGGCACGGTCACCGAGGTCTTCGACTACCTGCGGCTGCTGTTCGCGCGCGCCGGCATTCCGCGCTGCCCGGATCACGGCATCGACCTGATCGCACAGACGGTCAGCCAGATGGTCGACCAGGTGCTGAAGCTGCCGGCGGATACGCCGGTGGCGCTGCTCGCGCCCCTGATCAGCGATCGCAAAGGCGAGCATGACCAGGTCTTCGAGGAGCTCACGCGCGGCGGCTTCGTGCGGGTGCGCATCGATGGCCGCATCCACGAGCTGGAGGCCCGGCCGCAACTGGATCCGAAACGCAAACACAGCATCGAGGCCGTGGTCGACCGGCTCAAGGTCCGCCCCGACATCGCGGCGCGCCTGGCCGAATCCTTCGAGACCGCCCTGCGGCTCGCGGGGGGCGTCGCCCACCTGATCCACCTGCCCGGCAGCGCCCAGGCCGGCGCGGAGCCGGTGGTGTTCTCCAGCCGGCACGCCTGCCCGGTGTGCGGCTACAGCGTGCCGCCGCTGGAACCGAAGCTGTTCTCCTTCAACAACCCCGCCGGCGCCTGCGCCAGCTGCGATGGCCTGGGCGTCAGGCAGTTCTTCGACCCGCGGCTGATCATCACCAACGGCTCGCTGTCGCTCGCGACCGGCGCGGTGCGCGGCCGGGACCGCAACAACGCGCACTACATGGAGATCGTCGGCTCGCTGGCGCGCCACTACGGCTTCGACGTCGAAACGCCGTGGGAGGAGCTGCCGCCGAAGATCCGCAAGGTGCTGCTCGAGGGCAGCGACGGCGCGCCGGTGGAGTTCCGGCAGCAGGGGGCCGGTGGCCGCATGGCGAGGAAGCGCCAGGCCTGGGAAGGGTTCATGCCCTACATGGAGCGGCGCTACCGCGAGACCCAGTCCCCGCGCGTGCGCGAGGAACTGGCCAGGTACCTGGGGAACCAGCCCTGCCCCGACTGCGCGGGCACGCGCCTGAACCGCACCGCGCGCTTCGTCTTCGTCGGCGGGCACACCCTGCCGCAGATCGCGCACCTGTCGGTGGGCGCTGCGCTCGCGACCCTGCGGGACCTCAGGCTCCCGGGCTGGCGCGCCGAAGTGGCCGCCCGCATCCTCAAGGACGTGGCCGACCGGCTGCGGTTCCTGAAGGACGTGGGCCTGGACTATCTCACCCTCGACCGCAGCGCCGAGACGCTCTCCGGCGGTGAGGCCCAGCGCATCCGGCTCGCCAGCCAGGTCGGGTCGGGGCTGACGGGGGTCATGTACATCCTCGATGAGCCCTCGATCGGGCTGCACCAGCGCGACAACGCGCGGCTGCTGGCGACCCTCGCCGCCCTGCGCGACGCCGGCAACACGGTCATCGTCGTCGAACACGATACCGATGCAATCCTCGCCGCGGACCACGTCGTGGACCTGGGACCCGGCGCCGGCGTGCACGGCGGCAGCGTCGTCGCCAGCGGCACGCCCGATGAGATCAAGCGCAACCCCGACTCGCTCACCGGCCAGTACCTGAGCGGTGCGCGGGCCATCACGGTGCCGCGCGAGCGCACGGCCCGCAACCCCGAACGCAGCCTGCGGATCCTGGGCGCGAGCGGCAACAACCTGCGCAACATCGACGTCGACATTCCGCTCGGCCTGTTCACCTGCGTCACCGGCGTCTCCGGATCGGGCAAGTCGACCCTGATCAACGACACGCTCTACCAGCACGCCGCGGCCCACCTGAACGGCACGCCGCGCGAGTCGGCACTGTGTCGCAGGATCGAGGGACTCGAGCACATCGACCGGGTGATCGACATCGACCAGAGTCCCATCGGCCGCACGCCGCGCTCCAATCCCGCGACCTACACGGGCCTGTTCACGCCGCTGCGCGAGCTGTACGCGGCGGTGCCCGAGAGCCGCGCCCGCGGCTACGATGCGGGCCGCTTCAGCTTCAACGTCAAGGGCGGCCGCTGCGAGGCCTGCGAAGGCGACGGGGTGCTCAAGGTCGAGATGCACTTCCTGCCGGATGTGTACGTGCCCTGCGATGTCTGCAAGGGCCAGCGCTACAACCGCGAGACGCTCGAGATCCGCTATCGCGGCAGGAACATCCACGAAGTGCTCGAGATGACCGTCGAGGACGGGCTGCGGTTCTTCGCCAATGTGCCGACCATCGCCGGCAAGCTCGCAACCCTCAATGACGTGGGGCTCTCCTACGTGCGGCTCGGACAGAACGCCACCACGCTCTCCGGCGGTGAGGCGCAACGGGTGAAGCTCGCGCGCGAACTCGCCAAGCGCGCCACGGGCCGCACGCTCTACATCCTCGATGAACCGACGACGGGACTGCACTACGCGGACATCGAGCAGCTGCTGCGGGTCCTGCACCGGCTGCGCGACGAGGGCAACACCGTGGTCGTGATCGAGCACAACCTCGATGTCATCAAGACCGCCGATTACCTGATCGACCTCGGTCCCGAAGGCGGCGCCGGGGGCGGCCAGGTGATCGCCACGGGCACGCCCGAGGCGGTGGCCCGCCACCCGGCCTCGCACACCGCGACTTACCTTAAGCCGCTGCTGTCACAGGGCTGACGGCACCCGCACCGGCTGCAGGGTTTTTCGCCAGATTGCGGTCCGATGACATTGCAAATGCGAACGGTTCTCATGATACTTGGGGGATGGATACCGCCGTCCGCAGCCAGCGTGTCGACACCTCGCTTCCGACTCCCCTGAGTCAGCTGCGCCCCGGCATGGCCGCGACCATCGTGGCCGTGGGCTCGGCCACCGAAGAGGTGAGCCAGCTGGAGCTGCGGCTGCTGGAGCTGGGATTCATTGCCGGCGAACGCGTCGAGGTGGTCGCGGAGGCCCGTCCGGGCCGCGACCCCTTCGTGGTGCGGGTGGGCAGCACCCAGTTCGCCCTGCGCCGCTACGAGGCGCAGAACATCTGGGTCGAGGACGCCCTGCCCGCTTGAGCAGCGACGCCGCCACGGCCGGCTTCTCGCTGTCGCTCGTCGGGGTTCCCAACTGCGGCAAGACCGCACTGTTCAACCGTCTCACGGGCAGCCGCCAGAAGGTGGCGAACTATCCCGGCGTCACCGTCGAACGCAAGGAGGGCCGCTTCGTGGGGCCCACCACCGGCCGGGCCTACCGGCTGCTGGACCTGCCGGGCGCCTACAGCCTGCAGCCCACGACCCTGGATGAGGCCATCACCCGCGACATCGTCCTCGGCCGCCACGCCTCGGAGCAGCCTCCCGACCTCATCGTGTGCGTGGTCGATGCCACCAACCTGCGCCTGAACCTGCGCCTGGTCCTGGAGCTCAAGCGCCTGGGCCGGCCCATGGTGGTGGCCCTGAACATGTCGGACCTGGCGCGCCAGCGCGGCTTCCGTCTCGACGGCGCCGCCCTCGCCCGGGCCATCGGGGTGCCGGTGGTGGAGACCGTCGCCATCCGCCCCGGGGGCGAGCGCGAGCTCGTGGCGCTGCTGGACCGCACCCCGCCCCCCGGAGAGGGGCCCGGCCGGGTGGAGTTCGCAGGCGGCAGCGCGGCGGACATCCAGGCGACCCAGACCGAGGTACGCCAGATCCTGGACACCATCGGCTACCGTGTCCCGGCCCGGCTGCGCATGCTGCAGCGGCTGGATGCGCTGGTGCTGCATCCGGTCTCCGGTCCGCTGCTGCTCGGGATCGTGCTGTTCCTGATGTTCCAGGCGGTGTTCAGCTGGGCCAAGTGGCCCATGAATGCCGTGCAGGGCGGCATCGCCGCGCTCGGCGCCTGGCTGGGCGGACACCTCGCCGAGGGTCCGCTGCGGCATCTGCTGGTGGACGGTGTGATCGCCGGCGCCGGGAGCGTGCTGGTGTTCCTGCCGCAGATCATCATCCTGTTCGCCTTCATCCTGGCCCTGGAGGACTCCGGCTACCTGCCGCGCGCCGCGTTCCTGCTCGACCGGCTGATGGGCCGGGTGGGGCTCTCCGGCCGCGCCTTCATTCCGCTGCTGTCGAGCTTCGCCTGTGCGATCCCGGGCATCATGGCCACGCGCACCATCCCGTCGGCCCGCGACCGCCTCACGACCATCATGATCGCACCGCTCATGACCTGTTCGGCGCGGCTGCCGGTGTACACGCTGCTCATCGGTGCATTCATCCCCCGGCGCATGATCGGTCCGTTCAACCTGCAGGGCCTGACGCTGTTCGCGCTGTACCTGGCCGGCGTGCTCGGCGCCATGGTGGTGGCGTTCGCCATCAAGCGCACCTTCATGCGCAGCGACTATCACCCGCTGCTGCTGGAGCTGCCCGAGTACAAATGGCCGAACCTGCGCAACCTCGCCCTGGGGCTGTGGGAACGGGCCCGCATCTTCCTGGGACGCGTCGGCACGGTGCTGCTGACACTGATGGTGGTGCTGTGGTTCCTCGCCAGTTTCCCGGCGCCGCCGGCCGGGGCCGCGGGTCCTGCGATCAGCTACAGCTTCGCGGGCCGCCTGGGCCATGCGCTGCAGCTGCTGTTCGCGCCCATCGGTTTCAACTGGCAGATCTGCGTGGCCCTGGTGCCGGGCCTCGCGGCCCGGGAAGTGGCGGTCGGCGCCCTCGGCACGGTCTACGCCATGTCCGCCGCCAGCCAGGACGTCGCAGGCGCCCTGCAGCCCTTGCTGGTGCGCGACTGGTCCGTCGCCACGGGCCTGTCGCTGCTCGCCTGGTACATCTTCGCCCCGCAGTGCCTCTCGACGCTGGCGGTGGTCCGGCGCGAGACCAACAGCTGGCGCTATCCTGCGCTCATGGCCGGGTACCTGTTCGTGCTCTCGTACCTGACCTCGTTCCTCACCTATCGCGCGGCGCTGGCCGCGGGGCTGGGCTGATGATGCTGGCGGTACAGTGGACGGTGGTGGCGCTGGTGGTGGCCAGCAGCGCCGTCTACAGCCTGTGGTGGCTGCTGGGTGTGCGCGGGCGACTGTGGTTGCTCGAGCAACTGCTGCCGCTGGCGACGCTCACGCACGTGGGCTGGCCGGGACGGTTGCGGGCCTCACTGCAGCTGCAGGCCCTGAAGGGCTGCGGCAGCTGCGGGGCTAACGCCGACGCGGTCCGGACTCGAAGGTCTGGCGCACCTCGCCGTTGACGATGCGCTCCTGGAACCGGCCGCCGGTATAGGCGGTCACCACCCGTCGCCAGAACTTCACGGCGATGTGATTGCGCTGGTATTCGTTGATCTCCCAGCGACCGGCGAAGCGATCCAGGATCAGCTGCACGGCGCCCCGGCCCAATCCCAGGCCGCGGTGCCCGCGGGCGATGAAGAACTCGCCCATGCGGTAGTCGGCCGCGGCGGTGGCCGAGAGGCGCGAAACCATCGCGAATCCGACCGGGGCCTGGGATTGCGCGATGATCAGCGGCAGGGCATTCGGATCGCCGAACCAGCGGGCCACCTGGTCCGGTTCGCGATGGCCGACTTCGCGCAGTACCGGGAAGATGCCCGTGCTCATGGGGTCCAGGTCGTCGATGTAGTCCCTGAACACCGATCCGATCCAAGCGCGGTCGTCCCGCGAATTGCGGGCATCTCGCAGACTGATGGTCACAGTCCGATCCTTCAACAAAAAGCCCGGATCCGTGCTCGCGCGCCGGTCCGGGCCATTTGCGAGCCCGCGGCCGGGCTCAGAAGTAACTCGAAGTTACCCTTACGGCGAGCTGGAAGCCGGCGCGGAGGCCGGAGCAGACGCCGCGGCGGCGGCAGCATCCGAGGCGGCAGAGGAAGCGGCAGAGGCAGAATCTGCTGCCGAGGAGGCGGCGGCCGCGGCAGAGTCAGCGGCGGCCGGAGCCGACGTGTTGTCTGTCTTGGCGCAGCCAGCCAGCGCGAGCGCGGCCAGGAGAGCGCTGAGAGCGAGTTTTGTCTTCATTGAGCTGTACCCCGAAATAGAAAAAGGCAAACGGTGAGAGACCAAATTTAAAACTAACTAGTTAGTCTGGCGATTTCAGATCGCGGCGCAGAATTCTATAGAGTTACCGCCCGTTTTTAAACATTCGTGAACGCCCCGTCATGAATGCCACGCCGGCCCTGCGCCAAAACAGCGCTCGGGCCGGCCTGCGCGCACCGCCACAGCCCCCGCCACGACCCGACGGCTGCTGCGACTACAATGGAGCATATCGCAATGAATGGCCGTGACAACCCTTAAGGATTGAAAGGCATGACCGCTGGCCAGACCGAATACGCGCAGCACCTCGCGAGCCTTCAGGACCGCTTCGGCGCGGCCCTCGGGGCCTGCGGCCACGATGCGGCCCTGGTGTATTCGGGCCTGCTTTTGCCGGCATTTCGTGACGATCAAAGCTATCCTTTCAGGCCCCAGGCCTGGTTCAGCATCTGGGCGCCGATGCCGCCCGCACCCGACTGTTTCGTATTCGTGAAGCCCGGGTCAATGCCGCGGTTGCTGATCTGCGCGCCTCCGGATTTCTGGTACCAGCAGGCGACTATTCCTACAGGCGAGTGGACCGGACATTTCGACATCCAGCTGCTGGGCAGCCTCGCCGAAGTACGCGCCGCACTGCCGCAGGATCTCTCCCGGACGGCCCTGATCGGCGAGCCCGCGTCGCCGATGAAGAACTGGGGCGTCGCCGCGATCAATCCCGAAAAGCTGCTGCTGGCGCTGGATTTCACGCGGGCCGTGAAGACCCCCTATGAGCTCACGCGGCTGCGGGAGGCGAATCTCCTGGGCGCCCGCGGGCACGTTGCGGCGGCAACGGCCTTTGCCGCGGGCCACAGCGAATACGGCATTCACCAGGCTTTCCTCGAGGCCACGGGCGAGCGCGAACAGGAGCTGCCCTACAACGCCATCGTGGCCCTGAATGAAGCGGCCAGTGTGTTGCACTATCAAAACCTGCGCCGCACCGCTCCCGCAGCGCACCACTCGCTGCTGATCGATGCCGGTGCCCAAAGCGCCGGGTACGCCTCGGACATCACCCGCACCTTCGCAGGGTCGCAGCCGGCCGCCGCGGCGCGCGATTTCGCCGCCCTCATCGGTGCCATGGACCAGGCGCAGCAGGGGCTGTGCGCGCAGGTGCGCGCGGGGGTCGAATGGATCGATATCCATCTGGCGGCCCATCGGGCCGTCGCGACGGTGCTGCGCGAGGCCGACCTCATCACCTGCGGCGCGGAGGAGGCGCTCGCGAGCGGTCTGTCCAGCGTGTTCCTGCCGCACGGCATCGGCCATCTGCTCGGACTGCAGGTGCATGACGTCGGCGGCCTGCAGCGCGGTCCCTCGGGCGGGCAGATCCCGCGCCCGGCCGGTCACCCCTATCTGCGGCTGACGCGCCGCCTGGAGGCCGGGTTCGTGGTCACCATGGAACCGGGCCTGTATTTCATCGGGCAGCTGCTGGATGAGGCGCGCGCCGATGCCCGCGGCCGGCACATCAACTGGAGCCGCGTGCAGCACCTGAGTCCCTTCGGTGGAATTCGCGTCGAGGACGACCTGGCGGTCACCGCGTCAGGCCACGAGAACCTGACGCGGGACGCCTTCGCGCGCCTTGCGGCCTAACGCTTCGCCAACAGATCGCGGATCTCGGTCAGCAGCACCTCCTCGCGGCTCGGCGGGGGCGCGGCGGGCGAGGACGGCGGCGGCGGCCGCTTCAGCGCGTTGATGCCCTTGATCAGGATGAACAGCGCAATCGCGATGATCAGGAACTCGAATATGGTCTGCGCGAAGTTGCCGTACTTGAGCAGGACCGGTTTGCCGGCCGGATCCAGGCCAAGCTTCACCGCAAGGTCGCTGAAGTTGATGCCCCCGACGGCAAGGCCGATGGGCGGCATGATGATGTCCGCGACCAGCGAGGCGACGATCTTGCCGAAGGCGGCGCCGATCACGACACCGACCGCCAGATCGATGACGTTACCCTTCATTGCGAATTCTTTGAATTCTGACCCCAGGCTCATTGGCTCTCCTTGATGCCGTTTGGTCGGCGCCGCGATTATGCGTTGAAACTACGGCTTCGCGGGAGGGATCGCCCCTTTCGGCTGCCGCAAAGCAAAAACCCCGCCAGGGGGCGGGGTCTTCGCGCAGACAATTAAGTTTGCGTAAGGGATCAGGCGGCGGCCTTCTTGCGGCGGCGCGGCTTGGCCTCGGTGGCGGCAGCGGCGTCCTCCGCGGCGGGTGCCGCGACCTTTTTCTTGCGGGGGGTCTTCTTGGGCGCGGGCTGCTCGGCCGCGACCTCCCCGGCCTTGTCCACCAGCTGCATCAGCGCCATCGGGGCGTTGTCGCCGGCCCGGGGCATCATCCGCAGGATGCGGGTGTAGCCCCCGGCCCGCGCCTTGAAGCGCGGTCCCAGGTCGGCGAACAGCTTCTCGACCACCGCCATGTCGCGCAGCCGCGAGTAGGCCAGGCGGCGATGGGCGTCGCTGTCGGTCTTGGCCAGGGTGATCAGCGGCTCGACGACGCGCCGCAATTCCTTGGCCTTCGGCAGGGTGGTCCGGATGGTCTCGTGACGCAGCAGCGACACGCTCATGTTCCGCAGCATCGCGTGACGATGCGGACTGTTGCGCGAGAGCTGCCGGCCGCTTAAGTGGTGACGCATATCTCTACCTCAATCGGGCGCATCGCTTCAGATGCTGTCCCGCTCCTCGTCGTGCTTGAGTCCCGCCGGCGGCCAGCCGTCCAGGCGCATGCCCAGCATCAGGCCATGGCTCTGCAGGACTTCCTTGATTTCGGTCAGGGACTTCTTGCCCAGGTTCGGCGTGCGCAGCAGCTCCACCTCGGTGCGCTGTACCAGATCGCCGATGTAGTGGATGTTCTCCGCCTTCAGGCAGTTGGCGCTGCGGACGGTGAGTTCCAGCTCGTCCACGGGGCGCAGCAGGATCGGATCGAACTGCATTTCGGAAACCTTGGTCGCGGCTTCCTCCTCGCCCTGCAGGTCCACGAACACCGACAGCTGATCCTTGAGGATGCCGCCGGCGCGCCGGATGGCCTCCTCGGCATCGATGGTGCCGTTGGTCTCGATGTCGATCACCAGCTTGTCGAGGTCGGTGCGCTGCTCGACGCGCGCGGCATCCACCGAGTAGGTGACGCGGCGGATGGGCGAGAACGAGGCGTCCAGCTGCAGCCGGCCGATCGGGCGGGTCTGCTCCTCGAAGGCCGCGCGGGCGGCCGCCGGGCGGTAGCCGCGGCCGCGCTCCACGCGCAGCGTCATCGACAGCTCGCCGGCCTTGGTCAGGTTGGCGATCACCAGTTCGGGGTTGACCACCTCGATGTCGTGGTCGAGCTGGATGTCGCCGGCCGTCACCGGGCCGGGACCCTTCTTGTGCAGGCGCAGCTCGGCGCTGTCACGCGTATGCATGCGCAGCGCGACCAGCTTCAGGTTCAACAGGATGTCGACCACGTCCTCCTGCACGCCCTCGATGCTGGTGTACTCGTGCAGCACGCCGTCGATCTCGACTTCGGTGATGGCGCTGCCGGGCATGGAGGACAGCAGTACGCGGCGCAGCGCGTTGCCGAGGGTGTGGCCGAAGCCCCGCTCGAACGGCTCGATGACCACGCGTGCCTGGCGCGGCGCAACCGGCTGCACCTTCACCACACGCGGCTTCAGAAACTCTCCAACTGATCCCTGCATAGCTTCTCACCTTGCCGGGTTGACCGGCCGCAGATAAAACGAAACCGGACGGTCAATAATCACTACCGTCCGATCCCCGCGGAAAAACGCTTCCGCAGGCTGCTTGAATTACTTCGAGTACAGCTCGACGACGAGGTTCTCGTTGATGTCCGGCAGGATCTCGTCCCGCGCCGGGACGGTGCGGAACACACCCTTGAAAGCCTTTTCGTCCACCTCGACCCACTCGGGCAGGCCGACCTGCTGGGCCATGGTGAGCGCATTGGTGATGCGCAGCTGCTTGCGCGACTTCTCGCGCACCGACACCACGTCACCGGGGCGCACCTGGTAGGAGGCGATGGTGACCACTTGGTCGTTCACCAGGATGCCCTTGTGGCTCACCAGCTGGCGGGCCTCGGCGCGGGTCACGGCGAACCCCATGCGGTACACGACGTTGTCCAGGCGGCACTCCAGCAGCTTCAGCAGGTTCTCACCGGTCGCGCCCGTGCGGCGCGCGGCCTCCGTGTAGTAGTTGCTGAACTGGCGCTCGAGGATGCCGTACATGCGCCGCAGCTTCTGCTTCTCGCGCAGCTGCAGGCCATAGTCCGACAGGCGCTGGCGGCGCTCGCCCTTGATGCCGCCGGGCGGCACCTGGAACTTGCACTTGCCTTCCAGCGGCTTGACGCCACTCTTGAGGAACAGATCCGTGCCCTCGCGACGGGCGAGCTTGCACTTGGGGCCGACGTAACGCGCCATATTCTATGTTTCCTTGAAAGGCCTAGACCCGGCGCTTCTTGGGGGGACGGCAGCCATTGTGCGGAATGGGCGTCACGTCCGAAATACTGGTGATCTTCAGTCCGCAGGTGTTCAGCGCCCGCACCGCCGACTCGCGGCCGGGACCGGGGCCACCCACGCGCACTTCCACGTTCTTCAGGCCGTGCTCCTGCGCCGCGACGCCAGCCTTCTCGGCGGCGACCTGCGCGGCGAACGGCGTGCTCTTGCGCGAGCCGCGGAACCCGCAGCCCCCCGAGGTCGCCCAGGACAGCGTGTTGCCCTGCCGGTCGGTGATGGTGATGATGGTGTTGTTGAAGCTGGCATGCACGTGCGCGATCCCGTCGAGCACGTTCTTGCGCGCCTTCTTCGGCTTCTTCGGACCGCCGGACTGGGCGGCATTCGCACTGCCCTGCGGTTGTTTCTGGTCGGCCATTTTCGGTGTTGCCTCGTTACGCCTTGCCCGGCGGTGCGTTCAGCTTGACGGCCTGCTTGCGCGGGCCCTTGCGTGTACGCGCATTGGTCTTGGTGCGCTGGCCCCGGACCGGCAGTCCGCGGCGGTGACGGATGCCGCGGTAGGTACCGAGGTCCATCAGGCGCTTGATGTTCATGGACACTTCGCGGCGCAGGTCGCCCTCGACGGCGAACTTCGCGATCTGCGAGCGCAGGCCGTTCACCTCGGCCTCGGTCAGGTCCTTGACGCGGGTGTGCGGGTCGACCCCGGCAGCCACGCAGGTCTCGACCGCACGCGTGCGGCCCACGCCGTAGATGTGCTGCAAGCCCACCCACACGTGCTTGTTCATCGGAATATTGATGCCGGCTATGCGAGCCATAGTTTCAACCCTGTCTCTGCTTGTGGCGCTGGTCGCTGCAGATCACGTAGACCACGCGCCGACGGCGCACGATCTTGCAGTTCTTGCAGATCTTTTTGACGGATGGACGTACTTTCATGAGGATCTTTCCGTAAATGTCTTGGGCGTTGGCGTCAGCCGCCCGCCCCTGAGCGGCCGTAGCCGAGCAGGTTCGCCTTCTTGAGCAGACCGGGATACTGATGCGACATCATGTGAGCCTGCAGCTGCGACATGAAGTCCATCACCACCACCACCACGATCATCAGCGAGGTGCCGCC
>Ga0335075_10014954_pt1 | contig 11634 bp, 9 predicted proteins | sample Lox_Sample_24_FD_206723 | JGI IMG/M metagenome (GOLD analysis project Ga0335075, IMG submission 206723) | Soil microbial communities from Loxahatchee National Wildlife Refuge, Florida, United States - Lox_Sample_2.4 | ecosystem: Environmental > Terrestrial > Soil > Wetlands | place: USA: Florida...
CAATTGCGCCAGGGATTGCTCGGCCGAGGCGAGTGTGCGCTGAGCATCGATGACATCGAGCGCCGTGGCACGGCCGCTGAATTGGAGTCTCTCCGCATCCCGGACGACCGTCGCAGCCTCACCGCGGGCGGCTTCGAGACTCGCTTCGCGCTTGAGGTCGTGCTGGTAGGCGTTCAGGGCGGACTCCGTATCCTCGAGAGCCGTCAGCACCGTCCCATCGAAATGGGCCAGCGCCAGCTTCGCTTGCGCGTTCGCGCCGGCGATTCGGTCGCGCGCCGCGCTCTGATTGGCCTGCCAGGCGATACTTGCGCCCACCTGCCAGAAGTTGGTGGGCGAGGTCAGGGCTTCAGAGGGCGTTCCGGACGAGCCAACCGATAGGCCGAGTGTGATGTCTGGATAGAGTTGCGCGGTTGCGACGCCGATTCCGGCGGTTGCCGCTGCCAGCTGCCGCTCCGCCTGACGGACGTCGGGCCGACGTTTGAGCAGAGCAGCGCCGTCTCCAGCGGGTAAGGGCTTCGTCAGCCGGGGTGGCGTGGCACAGCCTTCAAGGTGACGGTCGAACTCGGATGGGGGTCTGCCAGTGAGTGTAGTCAGGCGATAGAGCGCGTTGCGCTGGAACGCCTGGAGGTTCGGAATGGCCGCGGTGAGCTCATCCACGAACTGACGCGAGCGGGTCACATCGAGGTCGATGGCGCGTCCCTGCTGGCGCAGCTTCTGGGTGAGATCCAGGCTCTGCTTCTGCAAAGCGAGCGACCGTCTGGCCGCCGCAAGCTGCAGGCCGGCTCCGCAGACATCGGCATAGGCGCGCGCCGTCTCGGCCGCGACGTTGACCCGGACCAGATCACGTGCCGCCGCCACGGCTTCATCGTTTGCCCGAGCCTCTTCGATGCCGCGACGAATCCCTCCAAAGAGATCGAGGTCGTATCCAATCGTCACGTCGGCGTCGTAGTAGGTGTTTCGGGGAAGCGTGATGGGCAGCAGGTACTGGGAGCCGGCGAGCTGGGCGTACTCCACGCCAGCGCCGGTGGCAATGCTGGGCTGACGGAGCGTCGTGGCCTCTCGCAGCAATGCATGGCTGTACTCGAGATTGGCATTCGCCATGCGCAGGTCGGTGTTTTCGGCAAACGCCTGCGCGACGAGGCGGTCGAGCTCGTGGCTGTCATAGAGCCGCCACCAATGCGATGGCAGCGGAGCCACCGAGACCGATCGATCGGAGCTACCGACGAAAGCGCCCGTTGCCGCGGGCGAGCGCACCATTGCGCGATCCGGGATCCGGTAATTGGGACCGACCGTGCAAGCGTCCACGAGCACGAGGCTCATACCGGCAAGCAGGAATCCCGGTCGCACTCGATTCACGAGCGGCTCCCTTCGGGTGCGCGATGCGGGGGTACCTGGATCGCCACGGTAGCCGTTCGCCCGGCGATGAGACGGACGCCGTCGACGACACGATCGAGCTTGATGCGAACGGGGATTCTCTGCGCCAGGCGCACCCAGCTGAAGGTGGGGGTCACATTGGCGAGGTCCGTGCTGCTCGCATTGCGCTCGCGATCTTCGATGCCGGCTGCAATGGCGACGACCGTGCCATGCAGCACTGCCTTCACGCCCATCAGATGGACGTTGGCGCGATCGCCCAGTCGAATCCAAGGTAGCTTGGTCTCCTCGAAGTAGCCGTCGACATAGATGGAGTCGGTGTCGACGAGCGCCATGACCTGATGGCCTGCGCTGGCATAGTCTCCAGGCTCGAGCTCCAGGTTGGCGATGATGCCGTTGACCGTCGAGCGGACGGTCGTGCGCGCAAGGTTCAGCTCGGCCAGATCGCGCTCGACCAGTGCCGCACGCAGCTGGGCCGAGAGCTCCTCGACCTTCGATCGGCCCTCCTCGACCTGTTCGGTGGTTACGAGCGTGCCGAGGGCGATGTTGCGTCGATTCTCCCGCTTCGCCTGTGCCAACGAGGCTTCATCGGCGGCCACTGCCGCTACCGCCTGCCGTTTCGCGAGCTCATAGCGAGATCGGTCAATGATGAACAGCACCTCCCCTCTGTGCACGGCTTGACCGTCCTTGACGCAGACGTCGGTGACCAGACCATTGATATCCGGGTTCACCTCTACGATGTCCGCGCGCACCCGGCCGTCCCGGGTCCAGGGCCGCACGTCGTAGTGAATCCACATCCACCGGGCGCCAACCGCGGCCAATGCAACCATCATCAAGGTCGCCGTCACGCGGGCTGCCGTCTTGAGTATAGAAAGCACGCGGGTGCGGGTCATATTCACGGTGCCACCGAACGGGTTGCCAACACGAATGCAAGGAGGGTGACCAGGTAGAGCGCCGTGTCGAAGAGCCCGGCGTGCCAGATGAGTCTGTAGAATCCGACGCGACGGAGTACCACCCGCAGGCTCAGGGAAATCACGAGCGCGAGGATTGCGAGGGGAAGTACCGACGGAACGAAGACACCGAAGAAATCGAGCTCGCCGATCATGTGGGACTCCAAAGTGCCAGATGCGGCGCCTCGCCGGGCAACAGGTCCAGGCGAAGACTCGTCAGAGCGGCGAGCGCGGCCTGCCGGTGCGCCGATGGCACTTGAGCCCATGCCGCGGTGATTCCGGCGTCGATGTGCTCGGCGAAATCTGCAGCTGCTCGGCCGGGATGCCCACGCAACTTTTCCTCGTACATCGTTGCGATGTCCTCGAGTATCGCACCGAGCGTGCGGGCCTCCGGACGGTCAGGCGGGATCTCGAGCTTACGGAGCGCGTCGATACCGAGGCCCACACGCAGGTCGCGCAGCGGGTCGAGATCTGCTGATGCGGGGCTCGTTGGCCTCGTGTGCACCAAGCGCGTGGCAATGAGGCCGAGGCGGTCGAACATCTGAATGAGCCACCATTGGAAGCTTCGCGGCGCCTTGTGCGCGAGCTGGCACAACGACCGCCAGCCCGCTCTCGATAAGCGCCGGGCGTTCCACAGCGGATCCACGGTCCGCAGGAGGAGAATCGCCACTCCTGCGACGAGCAATCCCACGATTTCCGCGGCATTGGTGTTGGCGAAGGCCGCAAAATCCGCCTGGTAGCTCGGCGCGAGCGCCAGCGAGCCGGAGAAGGCGATTGCGAGCACGAGCGCGACGCCTTCCAGCCGCTCGAAAGTTTGCATGAAGCTGAGCAGGAGCAGCATCGGCGAGAGCACCAGTGCGAGAGATGCGAACCCATCGATCCTCGGGAAGAGCGCGAACTCGTAGAAGGCCGCGAAGGGCAGGGCAACCAGGATACCTGTGACTGCCGGCAGGATGGGCTCGGCGGGATTATCGAGCGTGGCGAACAGCGAGGCGCCGATGGCGGCGAACTGAGCAGCCACCAGGCCTTCCGGCCAGGAGCCACCGATCCACAGCACGCAGGCGAGGAGCGTGGCACAAGTGGCAGCAATGCCGGATAGCAGAGCGAGCCCGTGATCCGCACTCAATGCGCGCGAACCCGAGAGTCTGGCGCGATTCTCGAGGGAGGCAGGCAGCCGCAATTTACCTTCCTCGAGCGCCTCAGCAAGCCGCCGACAGTCGCCGAGCGCACGCGCGAGCTCGCTGAGCTCGACTATGGCGGCCTGCTCGAGGAGGACCAGCCAGCCGCCTGCAGAGCGATCTAGTAGCGCCAGTGCCGCGGTCGATTCCTGCTGCAGCCCGCTCTCATCGGCCATGGTGGCCGCGGACAGCTTCCTCTGCCGTGCGAGGGCTTGCGACCAGCGGGAGACTGTCGCCATCAGTGTCGGAAGGGCGACGGGCCGCGCTTCGACCGCGGATAACGCCGCAAGCATCTGTTGCAAGCCCGAGATGCGTGGCAACAGAACGGCGACGCGCTCTTCGAGTATGCGCATGAGAAGATGCGCCCGCGGTGCATCGGAGGTCTCGTACCTCACGTGGCTGTAGAGCAGATGGCTCTCCGTGACCGCTGTCGCGAGTCTCTGTTGCGCGAGCAGATCCACCGGCCGACCGGCATCCGAGGACCATTCGGAAATCCATTGTGCAGATGCCGTGACGATCGCCTCGACTCGTCGCTTGAGCTCGTCGGTGACACTCTGCGGAAAGATCAATGAGTGCGCGACTGCACCGCAGATGATGCCGAGTCCGATCTCCTCGACGCGAGCAACCGCGGTGTCGAAGATCGATTCAGGTCTATTTACGACGGAGAAGCCGACGATGGTTGCGGTATAGCCGGCGAGAATGAGGGCATAGCTGCGCGGCGTACGGTCGAGCACGGAGCCGTAAACGCAAAGGCCGACCCACACGCTCGTGGCGATGCAGAGGAGGACTGGCGCCTGTACGAGAGGCGGCACCAGGAAGAGTGCCATGCCCGCGCCAACCAGGGTTCCCGCGAGGCGATACATCGCCTTCGATCGAACGGCCCCCGAAATCGGCTTGGCGATGACGAATACCGAGAACATCGCCCAGTATGGGCGCTCGAGATTGCTGGCGAAGGCGATGTACAGCGCGACTAGCACCGCCGCCGTATTGGCGCATGAAAAGGCGAGCTTTTTGGCCGTGACCGTCAAAGGCGTGCGCGGGGGCATTGCAGGGTTATGCGCAGTATTGGAACGCCCCTGCGTGTTGCTCGAGTTTCGCGGGACCAGGCCTCAGTTACATCCGTAAGAGTCGCCGTTGCCTCTCGGAGCGCATATACGTAGTCCAGCCGTCCGCGGCCTCGCGGGTCAGGCTCCCTCCGCCGTGCCTTCAATACACCTTTTGCACCGGCGCGTTGAAGGAGTATCCAACTCCGCGCTCCGTGATGATGAAGATGGGCCGGGCAGTGTCGGGCTCGATCTTTCTGCGCAGCCGCAGGACCTGAACGTCGATGGCTCGGTCATAGACCTCATTGTCGTAGACGCGGCTCGCCTCGATGAGCTGATCTCGAGTCATCACCCGTTGCGGTGATGCCAGCAGGGCCGCCAGGAGATTGAACTCCCCGTTCGTGAGCTCGATGCCCCGCCTGTCCTTGCGCCAGAGGCGCCGCGTGCGCAGATTGAGCTCGAAGTCCCCGAAGCGAAATGCCCGGATCTGCGCCTCGCGAGCCTGCGCTACCGTTGCCGCCTGTGCGCGCCGCAGAACCGTACGGATGCGCGCCAGGAGCTCGCGTGGACTGAATGGCTTCGTCAGATAGTCATCAGCGCCGAGCTCGAGCCCCATTACTCGATCCGCCTCGTCGCGCACACCAGTGAGTATGATGATCGGAATCGCAGACTCGCTGCGGAGCTCGCGTGCAATGGCCATGCCGTCTTCTGCGCCGAGGCGCAGGTCGAGGACGATGAGATCGATGGTCGTATCGGCAAGAATCGCGGACATCTCGGCCCGCGTTGCCGCGGCAGTCACGCGCAAGCCGTTCTGCGGAAGATATTCGGCGATGATATCGCGGATCGCCGCGTCATCGTCGACAAGCAGAATGTGCGGTTGTATCGCTGCGGCCATGATTGCCAGCCCCGGCGCGGACGGTAAGTCTAGCATAGTGAGGGGACGGTCATGGCTGGGGGCTCATTGGGCTTGCGCCAGATCCCGCCTCGATTTCAGGCGTCTGCAAATTGCGTTACAGCCGTAACTGATTCACCGGAAACCTCGGTGCAAACCGGCGGAGCACGCACTTCAGGGCTGCGGGCGGTTACGGGTGCAACCCCCGCAGAATCGGCCGAAATCATCCAAGAACGAAAGTTCTCCATCCTTCACACGTACCTTGGTGAGGCGTCCCACTGTGGAGAACGGTCATGCAGGCGCTTGCGGATATCGATGCCCTTATCGCGGGGACGCAACTCATCGTCAGATACACCGGTTACCGGCATCACGGGATCTACGTCGGCGCTGGCCGCGTGGTGCACTACGCAGGCCGAATTCGCTATCGGTACGGGCTGATCGAGGAGATTCCTCTTGCACAGTTCTCCGGTGGGCGTACCGTCTACATAGGACACGCTCCCGAAGAGATGGTCGGGGCCGAGGCCACCGTGCGGCGTGCTCGGTCGCGGCTCGGAGAGAGACGCTATGACCTTCTGCAAAACAACTGCGAACATCTCTGCAGCTGGTGCCAAAGCGGCGAAGCCCTCAGCGCGCAGGTTGATTCACTGACCCGACTCGAGCGGTCCATCGTCCGTGTGGTCGAGTGGGCTGTGCTGAGCGTACGGTCCTGCCCGTCACGATTCGCCGCCGCTCTCCGGCTCGCCCGCTCTCGGAGTCGAATCAGCTTCGCGGATGCGTGAGATCGACTCTATGTTGGTTTGACCGCAGCTGCCTTACCGACCTGCATTCGCCGAGGGAACGGCGAATGCAGGGGTGGCGCACTAGCCGCGGATGAAATCCAGGAGATCCCTGTTCACCACGTCGGCATGTGTCGTGAGCATGCCATGAGGGAAGCCGGCATAAATCTTCAAGGTGCCGCGCTTAAGGAGCTTGACCGAAAGCAGCGCGGCGTCCTTGTAGGGAACGATCTGGTCGTCGTCGCCATGCATCACGAGTGTAGGCGCCTGGATGCTCTTCAGATCCTCCGTTTGATCCGTTTCAGAAAACGCTTTGATGCCTTCATAGTGCGCGTTCGCATCGCCCATCATTCCCTGGCGCCACCAGTTTGCAATGATGCTTTCAAGCGGCTTCGCTCCCGGCCTGTTGAATCCATAGAACGGCCCCGCCGCGAGATCGCGATAGAACTGGGAACGATTGGCCGCAAGCGCGGCGCGAAGGCCATCGAATGCCTCGACCGGCGTACCGTCTGGGTTGCTCGGTGTCTTAACCATGATCGGCGTGACCGCCGACATCAAAACCGCCTTGGCGACGCGATCCTTGCTGTAACGCGAGACGTATCGGGCGACGACGCCACCGCCAGTGGAGTGTCCAATATGGACAGCGTCGCGCAGGTTCAGCTGCTCGACGACTGCAGCCGCGTCGGCGGCGTAGTGATCCATGTCGTGCCCCTCGAAGACCTGACTCGAGCGGCCGTGGCCGCGGCGATCGAACGCGACGACGCGGTATCCGTGATGAACGAAGAACAGCATCTGCGCATCCCAGTCGTCCGCGCTCAGCGGCCAACCATGATGGAACACAATGGGCTGACCTTGACCCCAATCCCTGCAGAAAATCTGCACGCCATCTGAAGTCGTGATGATGCTCATGATCGTCGCTCCTCTTTCGTGGTTACGATTGGACAGTAGCGGGATAAAACAGCGGGCTCGCCATCGGCTCACGCATGTGCGCTGCATCTTACCACTGCCAACATCCCCCGACAGGAACCCCTTGGTATCGATTCGTTCATTGCGGCGACACATTGACCCATACCAAGGTGCTATCGAACGCGTGTGCCGCATCTGCTTGACTCCTCCCATTTCAACCGTAATTCCCGGACGGCGGGATGAAACAAGAACTGAAGGCGACTGAGTTCCAATGGTGCCGTGCAACGAATGACCGATTTGAGAGGCCGTGGTATGCAAGAACTGGCGGTTGTGGGCGAGCGCTGGGGCACCACGGTCGCCGTGCCCAACTCGCTCATGCGGATGCATCGGAGCTGCCGCCCGCAGATCGAGGAGCTTTTTCGCCTTCTCTACACTGAGGCTGCGCACGAGTCCGGAGGTCTGGCGCAACTGCGCTCCTACCTGCTCCACCTCGTCGCCAGGCTGCCCAGCGAAGGCATCATTCAAGCTCGGGCATCGGAGCCACGGGATCCCGCGGCCGATCCTCTGACCGCTCGGGAGCATGATGTCTTACGCCTGATGGGTTGTGGGTTTCCAAACAAGCGAATCGCTCGGGAATTGCAGATCACGACGGAGACGGTCAAGTCTCACGCCAAGAGCATATTCTTCAAGCTCGCCGTGCAGAGCCGCGCACATGCGGTGTCTCGTGCCAACGGCCTGGGGCTGATTTGAGATGAGCGTGTCGGTCTCGACGGTTCGTCATCCAGGCACTCCGGCGTGGAAGTGCTACCTGGAGCTGACCAAGCCAAAAATCGTGGCGCTGGTCACGTTCACCGCCTTGGCGGGCGCGCTGCTGGCTCGGCCCGATCTCCCTTCGCCAAGGGTGCTCTTCTGCGCCATCACCGGTATTGCGCTGTCGGCACAGTGCGCGGCGGTGCTCAATCACGTTTTTGACCGACATGTGGATGTCAAGATGATGAGAACCCGGCGGCGGCCGCTGCCAACCCAAAGAGTGACGGAATGCCGGGCTGTGGGTTTTGCAGCAATGCTTGGCGTTGCAGGTGGCGCGGTGCTCCTCATCTTCGTCAACGTTCTGACGGGGGTCCTCACTCTGATGGCGCTGATCGGCTATGGCGTCATTTATACCGTATGGTTGAAGCGCGTTACCCCTGAGAACATCGTACTGGGTGGAGCGGCCGGAGCCGCGCCGCCGGTTCTCGGGTGGACTGCCGTTACGGGGCGCGTCGAGCTCGATGCGCTCGTTCTGTTTCTCATCATCTTCCTCTGGACACCACCGCATTTCTGGCCGCTTGCCATCGCGAGACGCCGGGAATACGCGCGCGCATGTATCCCCATGCTTCCAGTCACCCATGGCGTGCCGTACACCCGATCCCGGGTTCTCCTCTATACGATCCTGCTGTCACTCGTGAGCCTGTTGCCTGCTCTAACGGGTATGAGCGGTGCGCTTTACCTCGGGACGGCGCTCGCCCTGGATGCCGGCTTTTTGTATTTGGCCGTTCGCCTGAGGTCGGGTGACTGGCCGAATCTGCCGATGCGTGTATTTCATTATTCGCTGTTCTACCTCGCAATGCTCTTTGCGGCTCTGTTGCTCGACCACTGTTGGAGGGTCTTGCTGTGAGCAAGGTGCGAGGTGGCTCCCCCCGATCGGGGGATTCCTGCAGGCAAGCAATTCCGGTTACATCGGGAGCCGTTTCGCTGCGCGATCCATCAGACGAGGTGCCGGCTGTGCTCGATATCGAACTTGCGGAGAGGGCGCGGAAGGGCGGCGCGCCGTCAATTCGGTTGCGGTATACACGCCCTTTCCTTGCTGGCGTGGCGCTTTCGAGCTGCGTGCTCTCGGGCTGCGGACACGGCGTACTCGACCCGGCTGGCCCGGTGGGTGCAGGCGACCGGATCATTCTTCTCGACGCGCTCGCGATCATGCTCGTGATCGTCATTCCGACCATCCTTTGCATTCTGGCGTTTGCCTGGTGGTACCGGGGCACGAATCGCCGCGCCGCCTATGCACCGCACTGGGCGGAGTCGGGTCGACTGGAGCTTCTCGTATGGTCCATTCCAGTGCTCACCGTATTCTTTCTCGGCGGCGTCGCCTGGGTTGGCTCGCATGATCTGGATCCGGCCAAGCCGCTCGACTCCCGCAACGCGCCGATCGAAGTCGATGTCGTCTCCCTCGACTGGAAGTGGCTCTTCATCTACCCGGCAGAGCATATCGCCAGCATCAATCGCCTGGTTCTCCCCGTCGGGACGCCCGTGCATTTCCGCCTGACCTCGGCGACGGTGTTCAACGTGTTTTTCGTGCCTCAGCTCGGGAGCGAGATCTACGCGATGGACGGGATGGTCACGGAGCTCAATCTCGAGGCCGATCGGCCCGGGACGTTCATGGGGCTCGCTGCCCATTTCAATGGCGATGGCTTTTCGGACATGAGATTCCAAACGGATGCCATATCTCCCGAACACTACTCACAGTGGATTGCGGCGGCGCAAGCGAGCGGGCCCACGCTGGATGAGGCGTCCTACAGGATGCTGCTGCGACAGTCATCCAATGTTGCCCCCTATACCTATCGCGCGGTGGTCCCGGGCCTTTTCGAGGCGGTCGTCGCGCGGCGCCTGCCGGCGGGGCAGGGGCCTCGAATGACCCACACCGCGACACGCCACCATCCGGCGAAGGAGGGATGAGATGTTCGGTAAGCTCACCTTGCAGGCGATTCCGCTCGATCAGCCGATCCCGCTCATCACCGGCGCGATCGTCGTTCTGATCCTCGCCGCCATCGTGGCGTGGGTGGTTCTGAAGGGCTATCTGCCTTACCTCTGGCGCGAGTGGATCACGAGCGTCGATCACAAGCGCATCGGAGTGATGTATTGCACATTGGCGGGCGTGATGTTGCTGCGCGGCTTCAGCGACGCCCTGATGATGCGCTCCCAGCAGGCCCTCGCGTTCCACGCGGCGGGATATCTCCCGCCCGATCACTACGATCAGATCTTCTCCGCGCACGGCACGATCATGATCTTCTTCGTCGCCATGCCGTTCGTGGTGGGCCTGATGAATTTCGTCGTGCCCCTGCAGCTCGGGGTGCGCGATGTGGCTTTTCCCACCTTGAATTCCGTGAGTTTCTGGCTCACCTGTGCCGGGGCGCTACTCATCAACGTGTCCCTGGTCGTCGGCAACTTCGCCCGCACGGGCTGGCTGCCCTTCCCGCCACTGTCGGAGCTTCGCTTCTCACCCGATGTCGGGGTGGACTATTACCTCTGGTCTTTGCAGATCGCGGGTATCGGGACGCTCATGGGAGGCATCAATCTCGCCACCACGATACTCAAGATCCGCGCGCCAGGCATGAGATACCGGCGCATGCCGGTCTTCTGCTGGACGGCGCTCGCCTCGAACCTGCTCATTATCGCGGCCTTCCCGATTCTCACCGCGACGCTCGCGATGCTCCTCCTCGACCGCTACCTGGATTTTCATTTCTTCACCATGGGGGCGGGCGGCAATCCCATGCTGTTCATGAACCTGATCTGGATGTGGGGGCACCCCGAGGTCTACATCCTCGTCCTGCCGGCGTTCGGGGTCTATTCGGAGGTCGTCTCGACGTTCTCCGGCAAGCCGCTCTTCGGATATCGCTCGATGGTGGCGGCCACCATGGCCATCTGCATCCTCTCCCTCCTGGTCTGGTTGCATCACTTTTTCACCATGGGAGCGGGAGGAGACGTCAACGCCTTCTTCGGTATCGCCTCGATGATCATCGCGGTGCCTACGGGCGTGAAGATCTACAACTGGCTGTTCACGATGTTCCGTGGCCGGGTACGTTTCACCAGTCCGATGCTGTGGGCGATCGGCTTCATGGTCACGTTCGTGATCGGGGGCTTGACCGGCGTCCTGCTCGCGGTTCCGCCGGCCGACTTCGTGCTCCATAACTCGCTCTTCCTCGTCGCGCATTTCCACAATGTGATCATCGGAGGCGTGCTCTTCGGGATTTTCGCCGGCTACACGTATTGGTTCCCGAAGGCTTTCGGCTTCACTCTCGATGAGCGGCTGGGGAAAGCCGCCTTCTGGTGTTGGATCGTGGGCTTCTGGGTGGCGTTTGCGCCGCTTTACGTAGTGGGGCTGGAAGGCATGACGCGGCGCCTGCAGCACTACGATGTCCCCGAGTGGCACCCCTGGATACTCCTCGCCGGCGTCGGAGCGCTGATCATCCTCTGCGCAATCGGACTGCAGATCGCGCAGCTCGTCGTCTCCATTCGCTCACGCGCGCAGCGTGCCGACCTGACGGGAGATCCCTGGGACGCCCGCACGCTCGAGTGGGCGACCCCCTCGCCGCCGCCGCTTTTCAACTTCGCGGTGATGCCGAACGTCAAGGGCGAGGAGCCGTACTGGGGGATGAAGGCCAGAGCGCGGGAGGTGATGCAATTGAGCGCGGAGCCGGCCTATGAGCCGATCGAGGTGCCGCGCAACTCTCCGACCGGGTTTGTCACGGCATTCTTTGC
>Ga0335075_10014955_pt1 | contig 11634 bp, 6 predicted proteins | sample Lox_Sample_24_FD_206723 | JGI IMG/M metagenome (GOLD analysis project Ga0335075, IMG submission 206723) | Soil microbial communities from Loxahatchee National Wildlife Refuge, Florida, United States - Lox_Sample_2.4 | ecosystem: Environmental > Terrestrial > Soil > Wetlands | place: USA: Florida...
GCTGCAGACGCAGATCTTCGCCTTGCCGACGCAGATTACGATCGCGGTCGGCCCCCAAGAGCATCAGCAGATCACCTTGCTTCGCTTACCGCCGGGGCGCGTGAATCTGCGTAAACTCTCCCTGCTCAACGGCATCTACGATCGATTGCGCGCGGGCACGATCGACTACCGCGAAGCCAGCGTCTCCGTCGGCGAGATCGACCGGTACGGGCCGGGACGCAACGTGCTCTGGGAGATTCCGGCGCTCTCGCTGCTCGCAATCGGGGTCGCCATTCTGCTCGGCGGCGGCGCGCGAGAGATGGCGCTTGCCGGCTGCATCGGCTTCTTCACCGGTATCGTCTCCGCCGTTGCCGATCGCGTGTCGCTCGTTGCGCGTCTTTTCGAAGCAATCGCCGCCTTTGCCGCGACGCTCATCTACGCTGCGTTCACAACGTTCGTCGGTCCAACGAACATTTACATCTCGATCGTTGCCGGGGTCGTTGTTCTCTTGCCCGGTTACTCGCTGACCCTCGCGTTGCACGAGCTCGCCAACGGCGATCTCGTCGCAGGCATGGCGCGGCTCGGCCGCGTGCTCTCCGTCTTGCTCGAACTCGGCTGCGGTGCGTTCCTCGGCTTCGCCGTCCTCGGCCCCGCGCTGCTTCAGACCGGTGACGTGACCCCTCACACCGTCGCCGCCTACGCCTGGCTCGTGGCCTCGATCTTGATGGCCGTCGGCATCTCGATCGATCTCGATTCTCGTTCGCGCGATTTCGTGTGGGTCTTCGCCTCCTGCTTCGTGGCGCTCTTCATCACCCACGTGCTTGCCGGAACGCGCGTTCACGAGATCTCCGCGTTCATCTCGGCGTTTCTTTGCGGTATCGTCGCCAACGCCGGCGCTCGCGTGCTGCGCGTACCGCAAGCGCTCATGCTCGTTCCGGCGTTGCTCGTGCTCGTGCCTGGGAGTCTGAGCTATGAGAGCGTCCTTTTCGCCTTCCAGCACAACATCTCGAGCGCGCTCACCTTCGCGGCGAACGCGGCCTTTGCGGCGATACAGCTCGTCGCGGGCCTTCTTCTCTCGCAACTCGTCTTTCCGGCGAAGCTGCTACAGGTGCATCGCACCGGCCGCCAGCGATAGCGACTGCCAGAGATGCATCGCGGCGTAGGCACGCCAAGGCCGCCACGCCTCACCCGCGCGCAAGACGCCCTTGGGATCCGGCTCTCGGAGCGCTTTGCGTAAGCCCAGATCGCCGTACGGAAATGCATCGGGCCACGCCATGGCTCGCATCGCGATGTACTGCGCGGTCCACTCGCCGATGCCGCGAATCGCGCGCAGTCGCTGCAGTGTCGACGGCACGTCGGCGCCCGGCACGAGCGACAACTCGCCGCACGCGATCGCGCGCGCGAGTTCGAGGATCGTCTGCGCGCGTGACCCGATGATGCCGATCGCCGCGATGCGGCCCACATCGAGCGCTGCCACCGCAGCCGCACGCGGAAAGAGTCGCGAGACGCCTGCGAACGGCGTATCCAGCGACGATCCGAACGCAGCGGCGAAGCGCCCCGCGAGCGTCCGCGCGGCTCTCACCGATATCTGCTGACCGAGGATCGCACGCACCGCGACTTCGAAGCCGTCAAACGCGCCGGGCACGCGCAGTCCCGGCCGGCGCGCGGCGATCGGTCCGAGCGTCGCCGCGATTTCGTGCGGATCGGCGGCAAGATCCATCACCGTCTTCACGCGCGCGAGCGCCGGCGCGACGGCATGCAGGAGCGAGCTCGACATCAGGACGCGCAGCGCGGCTTTCCCGTCGACAGGCTCCACCGCGATCCAGCCGACGTGGGTGGCGCCGCCGCGTTCGATGCGAATCGCCCGCCGGTAGACGCCGCCGGCGACCTCCTCCACGCCCTCGATCGCACGCGATCCGAGAAACTGCGCGAGCGCCGTCCAATCGTACGGTGGCCGAAATGCCAGTTGAAACGCCATCGCGTCCGTCGCGAGCTCGGGCGCAGCGCGCTGCAACCGGGCGCGCAACGCGACGGGGCTCAGACGATAGCGCGCTTGAAAGAGCGCATTGAAGCGACGTAAACTCCCGAATCCGCTCGCGAACGCGATCTGGGTGGCAGTCAAGCCGGTGTCGGTGAGCAGCCGCTTTGCCAGCAGCAGGCGTTGGGTTTGCGCGTAGGCGACCGGCGCCACGCCGAACTGCGCGCGGAACGCGCGCCGCAGATGCCGATCCGTCGTGCCGAGGCCGGCGGCGAGCTCAGCCAGCGTGGCGTTATCCAGCGCGCCTTCTTCGATCGCGGCTGCCGCCGCGCAAGCGAGCCGGCTGCGTGCGTCGACGATAGCGTTTCCCGGCGCAAGCTCGGGGCGACACCGCAGACACGGACGAAACCCGCACGCCTCGGCAGCGGCCGCGCTTACGAAAAACGTGCAATTCTCGCGCTTGGGCGCCTTCACCGCGCAGATCGGGCGGCAATAGACGCGCGTCGATCGTACGGCGACGAAAAAACGTCCGTCGAAGCGTTCATCGCGTGCCCGAAACGCGCGGTAGCACGCGTCTGCGTCGAGCGTCATGAATCTTTGCGCGTTGAAACGCTCACCCTGCGCGCGTTGCGCGGAATTCGACCTCGGGCGTCCATGTTTTTCCGTCGGCCTCCGGTGCTTCGGCGGTCCACCGAAACGATGTGATTCGTCCAGGTCGCCCGCCAGGCCTCGATCCGGCCGTCCCACACCTCACCCGAACTCGCGCCCTACCGTCAATTTTTCGCCAAAATATCGTTGCGATACACAGGATATTGGCGGCAGCGGCGAGCACCACCCGCCCCATGCAAATCCGCGCCTCCGTCATGCGCCTGCCGATCGTCCGGCCGTTTCGCATCGCGAACCGCACCATTACCGAATCCGCGACCGTGCTCGTCGAAGTGGACTGGAACGGTATTACCGGCTACGGCGAAGCCGCGCCGTTCGCGCGCTACAACGTCTCCGTCGAATCGGTCATGGCTTTCTATCGCGGCTATCGCGCGCCGGTGAGCGATCCATATCGCATCGAAGACGTCCTCGCGGGAATTGCGCCCACCGAGCGCTGCGCGCTCGACATCGCGCTCTACGACCTGATCGGCAAAGAGCTCGGAAAACCGCTTTGGCAACTGCTCGGCCTCGATCGTTCGAAAGCCGGCGTTACCTCCCACACGATCGGGATCGAGGAGACGATCGACGCCACGCTCGAGCGCGTGCGCGAGCGCGCGAGTCTGCCCGTGCTCAAGATCAAACTCGGCGAGGGCAAGGAGATCGAGACCCTGGAAGCGGTACGCAGCGTGTACGGCGGCGCGATCCGTCTGGACGCAAACGAGGCGTGGGACGCCGAGCAAACCGTCCGTCTTCTGCGCGAGATGGAGCGGCTCGACATCGAGCTGTGCGAGCAGCCGATCCCGGCGGGGCGGCCCGAACAACTGCGCTATATCCGCGAACGCGCGAAGATTCCGCTGATCGCCGACGAGGATGCGATCGTTGCGAGCGACTTACCCGCGCTGATCGGATGCGTCGACGGCGTGAACCTCAAGCTTGCCAAAGCCGGCGGCATTCGCGCAGGACTCGCATTCATTCATACGGCTCGCGCCCTGGGGTTCAAGGTCATGCTCGGCTGCATGCTCGAATCGCCCGTCCTCTGCTCGGCTGCCGCACAACTCGCGCCGCTGGTCGACTGGCCCGACATCGACGGCCCGCTCTTTCTTGCGCATTCGCCGTTCGACGGCGTCGACGTCTCACGCGGGACGATCGTCCTCACCGACGCGCCGGGAATCGGCGTCAGCGAGCGAGTGCGCGCATAGCCTTGGGCGTTGCGCGCAACGCATGTTCGATCGCTAGCCAAAGAGCCTGGCCGCCGTTACGCACCGGATCGTCGACAGGCAGACGCGTCTGCGCCGCAGCGCGCTCGATCGCCCTGCCGGCTGCGCTTGCGTCGAGCGCGGAGGTATCGAGCGCCACGGCGATCACGCGTGCCGGTTTGATGCGTTGCACCAACTCCTCGTGGATGCTTACGAGCTCGGCCAAATCCGGCAACTCGACGTCGAACCCGTCGATATGGGTTTTGTTCGCGCGATGACAGAGAACCAGCGCGTCCGGCGCGGCGCCGTAGAGCAGCCCATAGGTGACCGGCGCGTAGGCGGGATGAAAGATTCCGCCCTGCCCCTCGACCAGTAATACGTCGGCATCCGGCGAGGCACCGAGCACGAGCTGTTCCGCGGCTCCGGTAATGAAGTCCGCGATGACCCGGTCGACCGCGATACCGCTGCCCGCGATCAGGATCCCGGTTTGTCCCGTAGCGAGAAACTCGATCCGAGCGCCGCCGGACTTCGCCGCTTTTTCAACCTCCAGCATCGCCGTCATCTTGCCGACGGCACAGTCGCTGCCGATGGCGAGCACGACCTGCGCCGGGGTTCGATACGCGGCCCCGCTGAAGAGCGGGATGTTGCTCGGCGGAACGCGCACGTCCCACAAGCGCGCACCGGACCTCTGCGCACGCGCGACGATTTCAGGATCGTCGCGCAGCAGCTCGTGCAACCCGTTCACGATCTCGAGGCCGGCATCGACCGCCGCCAGTAGCGGTGCGCGCAACGCCTGCGGGAGACGGCCGCCCTCCGTCGCGACGCCGATCAAGAGCGCGTTCGGGCCGAACGCAAGCGCTTCTTCGAAGGTCGCAACGATCGGTGCGCGCGATTCGAGCGAAGGGATGACGTCGTGCACCGTCTTCCCCGCGTAGCGCGAATCGACCACGGCCGCCACCGCGTCGCTGCGATAACGCAAGACCCCGTGCGCGGTCTTGCCATTCATGCCGACCAGCATCCCGCCGGTGAGAATGGCATAGCGGCGCGCTGCGGAGGCGTCGTGCGTGGTCATGACTTGGCGGTCTCCCAGTACCAGGATGCAACGGAACGAAATGGCGAGAGCAACGGCGGCGCGTATCCGCCCAGTGTCGCAGGGATGACGTCGACCTCGCTGATTTGACACAGGAAGTCGAGCGGAAGATCTTCGGCAATCTGTCGTTGTATCTCACCGTAGGCGGCAATGCGCGCTGCGCGGTCGTACGACGACGCGGCTCGCTCGAGCAGCGCGTCAACGCGCGGATTGCAGTAGCGCGAGAGATTGAAGCCGTGCGGAGCGCGTTGACTACACGCCAGTATCCAGGATGCGTCGGGATCGTACGTAGCTTGATAGTCGTAGAGCGACACCTGATAGCGGCCCTGCATCCACGGGCCGTCCAGCGAGACGAACTGGGTGCGATCGTACTGCCGCAGCGACACGTCGATACCGACGGCGTGCTCCTCTTCGGCGATCGCCGTCGCGAAGCGCGTGGTGATGCTGTTGCCCGTTGCAAACGAAAGCTCCACGTGAATCTTGCGTCCGTGCAAGAGCTGCCTGGCGCGGGCGGGATCGTACCGCATCGTATCGGCAGCAGGATCGAAGGCCCAGCTGAAGAGTCCGCGCATCGCGGTACCGGCATCGTAGACGCCTTGCGAGATCTTTCGCGTCAGGGATCGCCGGTCGATGGCAAGCGCGAATGCCTCGCGCACCGTGTGGTCTGCGAGCAGCGGGTCCGAAAGATTGAAGCCGATCGCGTAAAAGTACGGAACCGGCGTCACGACGACGCGGTGATTGGGAATCGCTCGCAGCTCCCCGATGCGCGACGCGTCGAGCAGAAACGCCGCGTCGATCTCCCCCGATTGCAACTCCCCAATCGTCGTCGAGTCGTTGGTGATGAATGGCACGATCAGGTGGGCGATGCGCGGCGTCCCGCCGTAGTACGCGTCGTTTGCGGCCAAGACGAGGCGATCGCCGTGATCCCACCGGTCGAGCTTGTATGGTCCCGAGCCGACCGGCGCGGCATTGAACGGCACCGCGTTCAGGTTGGGAAGCCGTGCGAGGAGATGCGCGGGGAGAATCGGGTAGTTGTCGTCGCCGCCGAAAAACCACGAAATCATCGGCGAGAAGGGCCGCTTCAGCGTGACGACCACCGTGTAGGGATCGGGCGCCCTCACCGAGCCGATCAGCTCGAACGGGTAGCGCGTCTGCACGTTGTTGGCCGGATTCATGACCGCGCGATAGCTGAAGACGACGTCGGCCGCAGTAACCGGCGTACCGTCTTGCCATCTCGCGTCGTGCCGCAGATGGAACGTGATGCGTGTGCCGTCTTTCGATATGCCGCCGTTGGCAACGGTCGGCACCTCGCGAGCCAGGTCGCCGGCGATCCGGCCCCCGGCATCGTAGTTCGTCAGATACGAATAGAATACGTCGCCGATCGCGTACGCCGGCTTCCCCTCGAGGAGCAGCGGATCCAATGCGACCGGCTCCTGCGCCATCGCGACGATCAGCGTGCTTGGTGCACGCTGCACCGCTCCCTCGCGCGTGCACCCGGCGACGGTCAGCACGATCAACAAGACGACAACCGCCGCGCGCTGCATCAGGCGCCAGTATAGCAAAATTTTGCCGCCACGCGCAATTTTTTGGAGGATCGCGTAAAATATGGCCTAAGAGAACGAAAAATCGTTCGGCAAGAACTTGCCGGGATCGGAGCATGTGCGATGCGGACGCTCATCGGACGCGCAGTCACCCTATTTCTGGCTCTCGTATTCGTGTTGACCGCGCAACTGCCGGTCACGGCCGCCGGAACGACCAGCGTCGTCAGCGGCGTGGTGCGCAGCGCGGACGGCGCGGCCATCGCGGGCGCGGACGTGGACCTGATCGGCCCGACCCGCATGACGCAGAAAAGCGATGCGGCCGGACGATTCACGTTCCCCGACGTCCCGACCGGATTCTACGCGCTGCAAGTGAGCAAGGCGGGATTTCAAACCTACCGCAACGACTCGGTCGCGGCGTTCATCGGCGAGACGGTGACCGTGAACGTGACGCTCGCCGCCTCCTCCTTCTCGTCGTTGAAGACGATTGCATCGGTCTCCACGAACGCCGCAGGCGAGGCGCAGATCAATACGTCAACCGCGGCGATCTCGACGATCGGTGCGGCGGTCTTTCAAGATCAGGGCCAGCAGCAAGTGACGAAGATCCTCAACGAGACGCCGGGTATCTTCACCTCGCCATACGTCCAAGGCAACGGTAACCCGAACAACGGCGCCTCGCCCGGTTCGATTCAGACGCCGCAAATCCGCGGCGGATTGCCGTACGAGACCGAGCAGTTGATCGATGGGCACCCCGTCTCCGTCGGTGATACCGGCTTCTTCTCACCGACGATCGTGAACCCGTTCTTGCTCCAGGACGTCGAGCTGGTCAAAGGACCGGGTTCGATGCCGGAGGAGATCAACTACGGAATCAACGGCACGATCAACTACCGCACGCTCGATCCGACGCCGCAGACCGCGTCGAGCGGGATGTTCAGTTCCGACAGATGGGGCGGCATCTCGGTCGGGTACAAAGCGACGGGCGAGACGAAGGATCACAAAATCGGCTACGCGATCGGTTACGTCACCGACGGCGCGCCCGGTCCGCTCGCGAACTTCACCTATTCCGCGTCGGCGATTCCGCTCTACGGCGCCGCCGGCTACTTGCCGAACGCCGCCGGCACCATCCCGGCGTACACGCTGAAGTTCGGCGGGAACAGCTACGTGATCGGCGGCTTACCCTTCGGCGAGGGATTACCGCCGGCCAATTGGCAGCAGTACGGCGTGACGGAAGCTTTTGCCGAACCGCTCGTCGGCTGCTGCTTCCAGTCGGACACCGGCTACCACTCGACCTCCGAGCTCGGAAAAATCGCCATCAACTTCTCGAACAACACGTCGCTGAAGCTCTCGTATCTGGGCGGCCAGTCCACCGTGGGCAACGGCGACGCATCGGGAACCTACGACACGTCGAACGTCGCCGGCACGGGCGAACCGTTCATGACCTTCGCGCCCTGCGGCAGCCCGCAGGGGGCGCTAACCACGAACTGTGGTAACGCGTACACCGGTGCGCCGTATACGGGCACGACGTACACCTGCTCCACCTCCGGCCCCGCCTGCGGTGAAGCGATACCGTTCGACCTCACCAGCGTCAACGGTCTGGGCTACAGTTGGACGCAGCAAAACCTCTTCCAAAGCGAATTTCGCACGACCCTCGGCAGCACCGGAACGGTGCTCGCCCGCTACTACACCGGAACGCTCAATAATTACACCAGCGAGTCCGCCTCGGGCGGAACCAATCTGGCGTACACCATGCAAACCTGGGGAGCGATTCCACTCTGTCCCGCGGGCGTTGCGTACTACAACGTGGCGACCGGATGCGGCGGCACGGGAGCGCAGCCGACGCTGACGACGTTAAACGGCCAGGACGTCACCTATTCGGCGACCAGTGTCGGAGCCTATACCTCATCGAACGACGAGATGAACGGCGAGACGGTCGAGGTGCAGGAGCAGCTCGGCAGCAACGCGCTTACCGTTGCGTTCGATCGTTCGCGACAGGCCTCGTCCGCGTTGGTCGACGAGCCGTCGGTCGGTCTCATCAGTTTCGCCCCCGCGCCCGGTTCCGATCAGACGCTGCAGACCATCTCGCTTCGCGACACGGCGACGCTCACACAAAAGCTTCTGTTGAACGTCGGCGACTACTTCATCAACTACGCGAGCCACTACTCCCCGGACGGCGGCCTGACGTGGGGCGACTCCTCGCATGCCTATAACGAGCCGCGCGTCGCGTTTACCTGGCAGCCCACCGCCGATACCATCTACCGTTTCTCGACCGGCGGCTCGGTCGCCCCGCCGTACATGGGCATCATGTCGGGTGACGCGCTGCCCAGCGAGTGGAGCACCGTTATCGGCGGCGTACCGGCGTTGGGCTATATCCTCAACGTCAACAACGGCGACATCAACGCGGAGACGGCGTTCGCGTACGACCTCGGCGTCGATCATCGCATCGCGCGTTCGACCTCGGTCTCCGCCGATCTGTACTTCACGCAGCTCCACAACATGTTCTTCCCCGAGACGGAGCTGCTGACCACCGCCGAAGCGACCACCTATGGATGCCCGGCGGCAGGCGTCTACTCATGTTACCTGTCCAAGACGGTGAATCTCGCGCAGGCGCGCTACGAGGGCGTGGAGCTCGCGGTCGACCACGTACCGCTCTTCGGCTTCGGCTGGAAGGTGCAAGGCTCGCTGCAACGCGCGTACACCTACAATCTCCCGCCGTACTTCTACTGCGCGCAGGCCGGACCGGGATGCACGTACGACATCAACCTCGCCACCATCCCCAACGTGAACTTCGGCGGTCAGCCAACGGGCCTGCTCCTCGGGGAGAGCGGCGTCGGCAGCGGTCGCGTGCCGTATGCGCTCGGCTACGGTGAGCTCAATTGGACCGGACGCTACGGCCAGTACTACAACCTCGGACTGACCTATTTCGGCAACAACAACTTCTACAACGTGCCGGCGTTCGCGGTGGTCTCGGCCAACGTACGCTTCAACATCGGGAACCACGGCACGAAGCTTCAGCTCTCGGCCGACAATCTTACCGGCGCCTACGCCAATCCGTATCCCAGCTACTTCGGCGGCATTCCGCTGCCGCTCGTGAAGGGCGCGACCGGCGTCAACGCGTTGACCGGTGCTCCAGCCCCAATCTATTTCTCACCGACGCCGCAAGGCAACTACGGTCCGACGACCTTACGCATCATCCTCACGCAGGACTTCTAAGCAACGATGAAACGTTTCCCGTCCGCGCTGCTGGCAGCACTCACGCTGCTGGCAGCGCCATTCTGTGCCGCGCGTGCGGCAACTGCGCCGGCGATGACCGCACAGGATCTCGACGCGTTCTACAGCGGCCTCTTTCCGTACGCGTTGCATCGCGCGGGTATTCCCGGCGGCGTGATCGTCGTCGTCAAAGACGGTAAGATCGTCTTCGCCAAAGGCTACGGCTACGCAGACGTCAAGACGGAGCGGCCGGTCGATCCGGCGACGACGCTCTTCCGCCCCGGATCCATCTCGAAGCTCTTCACGTGGACAGCCGTCATGCAGCTCGTGCAGGCCGGGAAGATCGACCTCGACGCGGACGTCAATCGCTATATCGACTTCACGATCCCGCCGTACGACGGCAAGCCGGTAACGATGCGCGAGTTGATGACGCATAGCGCGGGGTTCGAAGACACCGTCCGCGACTTGCTCGTCGACAAGGCGAGTCAGCTCCTCCCGCTCGACGTCTATTTGAAGCGGCACCTACCGACCCGCATCTTCCCGCCCGGCCAAGTGATCGCGTATTCGAACTACGGCGCGACGCTGGCCGGTTACATCGTCCAGCGCGTTTCCGGCGAGAAGTTCGAAGACTACATCGCCCAGCACATCTTCGAGCCGCTGAAAATGGTGCACTCGACCTTCTATCAACCGCTCCCGCCCAACCTCGCTCCGCTGATGGCGACGGGATACGTGGACGGCAAGGTCAAGCCGTTCGAATTTGTCGACACCCCGCCGGCGGGGTCGTCGAGTGTGTCGGCGATCGACATGGCGCACTTCATGCTCGCCTATTTGAACGGCGGCACCTACGACGGCTATCAGCTGCTCAAACCGGCAACCGTCAAAGAGATGTGGACGCAGCAGATCACGCCCGAACGCGGACTGCCGGGATTCGACCTCGGCTTCTACCAAGACGACTTCAACGGGCTCAACATCATCGGACACGGTGGCGACACCATCGCGTTCCACAGCGACCTGCATCTGATTCCGTCGAAAGGCGTCGGCTTTTTCGTCTCGTTCAACGCGCCCGGCAGAAACGGCGCGGTGGAAGACGTGCGCAACAACCTCTTCAAAGCCTTTCTCGATCGCTACTTCCCCTATACCCCGCCGCAGCAAGCAACGCTCCCCGATCCGCAGAAAGACGCGGCACGCGTTGCCGGCTACTACGAGAGCAGCCGCCGCGTTGCGCGTGCCCTCGCACTCGTCTATGCGCTCGGGCAAAGCCACGTCAGCGCAAATGCCGACGGCACGATCGAGGTCGGCTCGCTCAACGACCCGGCCGGCAATCCGATGAAGTGGCGCGAGGTCGCACCGCTACGTTATCGTCAAGTCGGCGGAGCGTCATACGTCGTCTTCGGTACCGATGCCAACGGCAACGTGATCTCCTGGGCCAGCGACTATTCCAACATGGTCTCCGTCGAACAGCGGGTGAGGGGCCTGGGAACCCTTGGCGCCCTGAAGATCGGATTGACGCTCTTCGTCGCCGTCATCGTGCTCTCGCTGCTGGTTCGATTGGGCGCCTGGATCGCGCGGCGCAAGCTGAAGCTGTCGCTCAACCTCTCACGCGGCGAGCACGTCGTGCATGCGGTCGCGCGCATTGGAGCGATCGCGTTCCTCGTCGCGCTGGTCGGCTGGCCGATGCTACTCTCCGACGAGGCAGCGATTCTCTCCCACTCGTTGCCGAGCAAACTGCTAACGCTCTACGTCATCGGCGTGATTGCGGTTCTGGGCGGGATCGGCACGATCGCGGAAGCGGCTATTCGCGTTCGCAGCGGCCCGGGCGGCTGGCTCGTGCGCCTGGGCGAGATCGCCGTAGCTTTGGCCGGGCTCTACGGCATTTGGCTCTTCATCCATCTGCAGTTCGTGAACTTCGTGACGAACTTTTAGGAGAACGTTCGATGCTCAATAGGTTCGGCGCAGCGCTGCTCGTCGCTGCGAGTTTATTGGCCACGCCGGCGACGGCCG
>Ga0335075_10014956_pt1 | contig 11634 bp, 8 predicted proteins | sample Lox_Sample_24_FD_206723 | JGI IMG/M metagenome (GOLD analysis project Ga0335075, IMG submission 206723) | Soil microbial communities from Loxahatchee National Wildlife Refuge, Florida, United States - Lox_Sample_2.4 | ecosystem: Environmental > Terrestrial > Soil > Wetlands | place: USA: Florida...
CGGGCCTTGCCCCCGGCGACGTCGAGCGCCTTGAAGACGTACGTGCTCATGCCGCCGCCAGCGATGTGGCGCCGAGCAGACGCCTGAGCTCCTCCGGCGTGGAGGAGCGCGCTTCGGCGAGCTTCTGGGAGATCTTGCCCTGGCGCACGAGCGTGGCCAGCGCCGCGTCCATCGTCTGCATGCCCACCGACGAGCCGGTCTGCAGCACGGAGTAGATCTGGTGGGTCTTGCCCTCACGGATCAGGTTGCGCACCGCCGGGGTGGGCACCAGGATCTCGGTGGCCACCACGCGCCCGGAGCCGTCGGCGTTGGGCAGCAGCTGCTGGGTCATGATCCCCTGCAGCGCTACCGACAGCTGCACGCGAACCTGGCCCTGCTGGTGGGAGGGGAACACGTCGATCACGCGGTCGATCGTCTGCGCGGCGTCCTGGGTGTGCAGCGTGGCGAACACCAGGTGGCCGGTCTCCGCGGCGGTCAGCGCGGTGGAGATCGTCTCCAGGTCGCGCATCTCGCCGACGAGGATCACGTCGGGGTCCTGACGCAGGGCGGCGCGCAGCGCGTCCCCGAAGCTCTGCGCGTCCGAGCCCAGCTCGCGCTGGTTGACGATGCACTTCTTGTGCCCGTGCAGGAACTCGATCGGGTCCTCGATCGTCATGATGTGCTCCTCGCGGGTGGAGTTGATCTCGTCGATCATCGCCGCCAGCGAGGTGGACTTGCCCGAACCGGTGGGGCCGGTCACGAGCACGAAACCCCGTGGCTTGCGCGTGAACTCATGTACCGCGGCCGGCAGCCCCAGCTCGTCGATGGACGTCAAGTTGAACGGGATCAGGCGGAAGGCAGCGCCGAGCGCGCCGCGCTGGAAGTAGGCGTTGACACGAAAGCGCGCGTGGCCGGGCACCGAGTAGGCGAAGTCGAGCTGCCAGTCGGTCTCCAGGCGCTGGCGCTGGTCGCCGGTGAGGATCGAGTAGATGATCTCCCGCGTGTCCGTCGGCGAGAGCTTGGGGTAGTCCTCGAGCGGCGTCAGTTTGCCGCGCACGCGGACCGTCGGGTGCGCGCCGGAGCTGAGGTGAAGGTCGGATGCACGGCGGTGTACGACCTCCATCAGGAGATCCGCGAAATCGATGTCCATGCGCCCCAGATCGACCGCCAGCGGTGCCCCCGCGCGCCCGGCGGGACGTGCTGGACGAAAGTTCGACGGCCGCCGGCGACCCGAGCGCCGTTCCCGCCAAGCGAAGGTCGTCTCGCACGGGACGCCCACGCAGTCGGCGTCGCGGGCGAGACGACCTGAGCGCCGCGCTAGTTGGTGCCGATCACCCGCGCGATCTCCGCCATCGAGGTGCGCCCCAGGCGCACCTTGTTCAGCCCGTCGTCGCGCAGGCGCATCATGCCCTGCTTGACCGCAATGTCGCGGATCGGCTCCGCGGGGCTGCGTTCGAGCGCGAGCGTCTGGATCTCGGGCGACATCTTCATCACCTCATACAGCCCCACCCGCCCGCGGTAGCCGCTGCCGCCGCAACGCCGGCAGCCCACGGCTTCGTAGGCCTCGAGCTCCATGCGTGCCCGGTAGCCGTTCTCCTGCAGCACCTTCGCGGGGATGATCGTGCGCTTCTTGCAGTTGGGGCAGAGCATGCGCGCGAGGCGCTGGGCGACCACGCAGTCCAGCGCGGAGGCGACGAGGAACGGCTCCACCCCCATCTCCACCAGGCGCGTGATGGCGGAAGGCGCGTCGTTGGTGTGCAGCGTGGAGAGCACCAGGTGGCCGGTGAGCGCCGACTCGACGGCGATCTGCGCTGTCTCGCGGTCGCGTATCTCTCCCACCATGATGATGTCCGGGTCCGCGCGCACCATCGCGCGCAGCCCCGCCGCGAAGCTCAGCCCGACCTTCGCCGAGACCTGCACCTGGGTGAGCCCCGCCATTTCGTACTCGACGGGGTCCTCGACGGTGATGATGTTCTTCTCCGGCGTGTTCAGCAGCTGCAACGCGGCGTACAGCGTCGTCGACTTGCCGGAGCCGGTGGGGCCGGTGACGAGCACCGCGCCGTGCGTCTCTTTGCACGCGCGTTCGAAGCGTTCGCGCTCGGCGTCAGCCATGCCGAGCTTGTCGAGCGCCACCACCACGTTGTCCTTGTCCAGCACGCGCATCACGACGCCCTCGCCGTGCACGCTCGGCAGCGTCACCACGCGTAGGTCCACGTGGCGGCCGTCCACGACCAGCCCCACGCGCCCGTCCTGGGGCAGGCGCTTCTCGGCGATGTTCAGCTCGGCCATGATCTTGATGCGCGAGATCACGCCGGCGGCCATCCGCCGCTGTACGGTGGTGACGTCCTGCAGCACGCCGTCCACGCGGAAGCGCACCCGCAGTTCCTTGCCGTCGGGCGCCAGGTGGATGTCGGAGGCGCCGCGCTCGATCGCCTGTGCGACGACCTGGTTGACGAGCTTGACGACGGGCGCGTCTTCGGAGGTCTCGTGCAGCGCGACGACCTCGCCGCCGTCGTCTTCCTCGGGCTGGTCGATCGCGGTGGAGGTCTCCCCGACGACGTCTTCGAGCCTGTCCAGGCGCGCGATCAAGCCGGTGATGTCGTCGGGCGGCGCGACCGCCACGCGGATCTCGTAGCCGGTCATGATCGCGATGTCGTCGACCGCCAGCACGTTCGAGGGGTCGGCCATCGCCACCAGCAGCGTGCGCTTGTCGGCGAACGCCACCGGCACCGTCTGGTAGCGCTTGGCGACGGTCGTCGAGACGAGGTTGGCGGCGTTCATGTCCACGGCGAACACGCCCAGGTCGAGGTGGTCGAGGCCGTAGCGCTCGGCGAGCGCGCGCGCCAGCGCGTCCGGCGTGAGCACGCCCTGCTCGAGCAGCACGCGCTCGGGCGTGGTGCCCGACACGCGCGAGCTGGCGATCGCGTCGTCCACCTGCCGGCGCGTGGCCAGCTCCATCTCGACGATCACGTCGGTGAGGAAGCGCTGCGAGGAGCCGCGCCGCGTGGGCTTGGTGATCCCGTTGTAGTCCTTCGCCTGCTCGGGCTTGGCGACGGGCGCGGCGGCGTGTGCCTGCTCGGCCGGCTCGACCTCCACGTGCAGGCCGCCGTCGTCGCCCGGGCTGAGCGCGCGCTCCACGGAGATCACGCCGTCGCCCTGGTCGAGGCCGGGTGCTCCCGGCCCGTCCATGCCGAAGATCGCGTGCAGGTCGGGGTCGGTCTGCTGCGGCAGATCGCTCATGGCGCGGCTCCCGCCGCCGAATGGCTAGCCGGTCGCGTCCTCCCCGTCGCGCGCGGCGGCGCGCATGAGCGCCAGCGGCGCCGCGCGGCCGGTCCACAGCTCGAAGCTGAGCGCTCCCTGGGCGACCAGCAGCTCGAGCCCGTCGACGGTGCGCGCGCCATGCGTTCTGGCTGCCGCGAGCAGCGGCGTGGGCTCAGATCTGTACACGAAGTCGACGACATAGGCGTAGTTACCGACTTGATCGAACGCCATTCCGAGTTGGTTGAGCGCGTCCTTGTCACTGGCCGAGCGTTGTACGCTGGCGGGCGAATAGAGCCCGACGGAGGTGCAGTTGACGAGCAGGTCGGCGCGCTGTGGCGTGCTGACGGCGCGCGCTCCCAGCTCGTCTGCGAGCGCCTGTGCGCGCTGGGGGGTGCGGTTCCACACCATCACCTCGCTCGCGCCCGACTCGCGCAGTGCCCACACGGCGGCGCGCGCGCTGCCGCCCGCCCCGAGCACTAGCGCGCGCGGGTGGGCGGGCATGGCGGGCAGGGCGCCGAGGATCGACGCGAGCGCCGGCGCGTCGGTGTTCTCGGCGGCGATCGCGCCGTCGGCGGCGAACGTCAGCGTGTTGGCGGCGGCGATCTCGCGCGCCGCGCGCGAGGCGCTGTCTGCGAGCGCGAGCGCGGCCTGCTTGTGGGGGATGGTGACGTTCGCGCCGAGGAAGCCCGATAGCCGCAGCGCGCGGGTGGTCTCGTCGAACAGCGCGGGCGGCACCGGCAGGCGCTGGTAGCGCCAGCCCGCCATCCCGAGCGCCGCCAGCGCCGCGTTGTGCATCCCCGGCGAGCGGCTGTGCGCGACGGGCCAGCCGAGGACGCCGAGGCGCGTGCGTGCGTGCGTGGGCGCCGCGCTGCGCTGGGGATCGGCCGCGGCGCTCATGGCCTGTGCTTGCACACCGGCGGGTGCCCGCCGTTGCGCGCGACCGCTTCGCGGTAGGCGGCTGCGTTGCTTTCGAATTCGGCGGCCGTGTCGGAGAACACCTGCTCGCCGCAGCCGTCGGCGCCGGCGACGTAGTACAGGTAGGCGACGTGTGCGGGGTGCGCGGCGGCTTCGATGGAGGCGACGCCGGGGTTGGAGATCGGCGTGGGCGGCAGGCCGACGTGCGTGCGCGTGTTGTAGGGCGAGTCGATGTGCAGCTGCGCTTGTGTGAGTTCGCCGGTGTAGGTGGGCATGCCGGTGGCCTGCTCCACCGCGTAGTAGATGCTCGCGTCGATGCCCAGCGGCATGCCGGCGGCGAGCCGGTTGTAGATGACGGCGGCGATCTTCGGGCGGTCGCCGGGGATCACCGCCTCGCGCTCGACCATCGAGGCGACGATCAGCAGCTGATATGGGGTCACGTGCAAGGCACGGGCGGCGGCGATGTCGTGGGGCCCGAAGTTTTCCTTGAACGCCACGAGCTGCTCTTCCACGAGCCGGCTGACGGGGGCGCCCTTGAGCATGTCGTAGGTGGCGGGGAACAGGAAGCCTTCGAGGCTCGGTGTGCCGGCGGGCGCGCCGTAGGCCGCGGGGTCGAGCAGCGGCGAGCGCGTGGAGGCGGCGAGGTAGTCGCCTGTCAGGCCGTCGGCGGCGACCACCTGGGCGATCTGCGCGCGCGTTTTGCCCTCGGTGACGAGCACCCTGATTTCGGGTGGCGGGGCGAGCGTGGGCTTGGGCGCGGGTTTGTGGTGATGCGTGAGCGCCGCCGCCGCCACGAGCGCCGCCGCGAGCGCCACCACCAGCCACAGCCGTCCGCTGCGCCGCCGACGCGCGCGCGGACGGGATCTAGCGCGTGCCGGCGGCAAGCCAGTTCTCCAACAGGTGGGCGGCGGCGCGCGAGTCCTCGCTGGCGTGGCTCGTGGCGCCCGCCACGCTGAGCCGCTGGGCGATGCGCGTGGTGAAGCGCTCGTCGTAGAGCTCCACGGGGATGCTGTCCCCCAGCTGCTGGGCGAGCACGCGCGCGAACGCGCGTGTCTCGTGTGTCTGGGCGCTGTCGCTGCCGTCGAGCGACAGCGGCAGCCCGACGATCACGCGCTGCACCTCGCGCTCGCGCACGAGCTGGCGCAGGCGCGCGAGACCGCGTTTGCTGGTCGGGCGCACGACCGTGTCGATCGGTGTGACGATCGTGCCGGTGGGGTCGCTGAGCGCGCAGCCACAGCGCGCGCTGCCGTAGTCGAGCGCGAGCACCCGCAACGCGCTCAAGCGCCGAGCACGGACTCGATCTCGCGGCGCGCCAGCTCGATCGCCTCCGGCAGGCGCTCCGGTTCGCGCCCGCCCGCCTGGGCGATCGTGTCGCGCCCGCCGCCGCCGCCGCCGACGACCGCGGCGGCGGCCTTGACGATCGCGCCCGCCTTCACGCCGCGTCCCACGAGCTCCGGTGCGACGCTGGCAACCAGGTGCACGCGCCCGTCGGCCGCCGCGCCGAGCACGATCGCGGCGTCCGGGAGGCGCCCCTTCAGCCGGTCGAGCACGTCCAACAAGGCCTTCGCGTCGGCGACCTCGACACTGGCCGCGAGCACGTTCGCGCCATCCGCGCGCGTGGCGCCCGCGGCGAGCGCGTCGAGGTCCACCGAGGCGGCGCCGTCCTGCGGCGTGCCCCCCTGCTTGAGCTCCTTCTCCAGCCGCCTGCGCTCCTGCATGAGCGTCGCTACCGCCGTGGGCGCGTCCTCGGGGCGGGTGCGCAGCTGGCCGGCGAGCTCGCGCAGCAGCCGGTCGTGCTCGCGCAAGAGCTCCACCGCCACCGGGCCGGTGACCGCCTCGATGCGACGCACGTTGGCGGCGCTGGAGGTCTCGTGCAGGATGCGAAACGCGCCGATCTCGGCGGTCGAGCGCACGTGCGTGCCGCCGCACAGCTCGCGCGAGTATTGATTTTCCCCCCCTCTTCCCCCGTCGCCGACCTCGACCATGCGCACGACATCGCCGTACTTTTCGCCGAACAGCGCCATCGCGCCGAGGCGCTTGGCCTCCTCCAGCGTGGTGGTGAGCGCGCGGACGGGGTCGTTGCGGGCGATCCAGGCGTTGACGCGATCCTCGACGTCGCGCAGCTCCTCGGCGCTCAGGGCGTGCCCGTGGCTGAAGTCGAAGCGCAGCTTGTCGGGGCCGACGTAGGAGCCGGCCTGGCGCACGTGGCTGCCGAGGCGCTCGCGCAGCGCCGCCTGCAGCAGGTGCGTGGCGGTGTGGTTGCACTCGGTCTGATGGCGGGTGAGGTGGTCCACGCGCGCGAGCACCTGCTCGCCCACCTCCAGCGCTCCGGCCTCGACGATCACCTCGGGGATGCGGTCCTGCCCGATCGCGAGCACGTTCTCGACGCGCGCCACACAGTCGCCGTGCGCGCATTCGATCGTGCCGACGTCGGAGACCTGCCCACCGCCGGCCGCGTAGAAGGGGGACTCGGCGAGCTTCACCAGCATGCGCGCCGGCGCGCCCCCGTTGCCCGCCCCGCCGTTCTCGCCCACGGCGCTGTCCAGCGCGCGCACCGCAACGACGCTCGTCGGCTGCACCTCTGTCTCGTAGCCGGTGAACACCGTGGGCGCGCCCTCGTCGAGCGGGCCGAGCGTGCCGGCGCCCGCTCCGGCGCCGGCAGCCGGCGATCCGCTGACGGCCGCCTCGGCGGCCGTGCTCCCGCGCAGAGCGGCCCCGCGGCCCCGCGCGCGCTGCTCCTCCATCAGCTCGTCGAAGTCGCCCTCGATGTCGAACCCCTGTTCGGCGAGCAGCTCGCTGGTCATCTCGTAGGGAAACCCGTGCGTGTCGTGCAGCATGAACACGTCCTCGGCGGCCACCGACGTGCTGCCGCCGGCGCGCGCGGCTTCGATGTGCTCCTGCAGGATCTGCAGGCCCTGGGCGAGCGTGCGCCCGAAGCTGTCCTCCTCGGATGACAGCCACATGTCGGTGACCTCGGCCTGCTCGCCGAGTTCGGGGTAGACGCCGCCCATGACCTCGCGCACGCGCTGCGCATAGCGCGTGAGGAACCCGGGCGCGAGCTCGAGCGCGAGGCCCTGCTGGATGGCGCGGCGCATGATCCTGCGCAGCACGTAGCCGCGGTCCTCGTTGGAGGGGACGACGCCGTCGGCGGTGAGGAAGGTCATCGCGCGCGCGTGGTCGGCGAGGATGCGCAGCGCACGGTCGCCCTCGAAGTCGGCGCCGTAGCGGCGCCCGGAGAGCTGCTCGCCGAGCTCGATGAGTGGCCGGAACTGGTCGGTCTCGAACACGGACTCCTTCTCCTGGAGGATGGCGGCGGCGCGGTTGAGCCCGAGGCCGGTGTCGATGTTGTTGGCGGGCAGCGGCTCCAGGACGCTGCCGGGCTCATCGGGCGCGGGCCGCTGGTCGTACTGCATGAACACGAGGTTCCAGTACTCCAGGAAGCGCTCGTTCTCGCCCCCCGGCAGATCGTCGGGCGAGCCGTGCTGGACGCCGCGGTCGATGTACAGCTCAGAGCACGGACCGCACGGGCCGGTGGGGCCGGCCTGCCAGAAGTTCTCGGAGCGCGGGCAGCGCACGATCCGCTCGGCGGGCAGCCCGAGCTCGCTCCACAGCGCGATCGCCTCCTCGTCGGGGCCGAGCTGCAGGCCGTCGTCGCCTGCGAACACGGTCACCCAGATGGCGTCGGCGGGGAAGCCGAACACTTCGCGGGAGAGGTCCCACGCGTAGCGGATGGCCTCGCGCTTGAAGTAGTCGCCGAACGAGAAGTTGCCGAGCATCTCGAAGAACGTGAGGTGGCGCGCGGTGTTGCCGACGTTGGCGATGTCGACGGTGCGGAACACCTTCTGGCAGTCGGTGAGCCGCGTGGCGGGCGGGGTCTCCTGCCCGAGAAAATAAGGCTTCAGCGGGTGCATCCCGGCGACCGTGAGCAGCGCCGAGGGGTCGTGCGCGGAGGGCACGAGCGAGGCTGACGGTATGCGCTTGTGGCCGCGTTCCTCGAAGAAGCTGAGGTAGCGCTCGCGGATCTCGTCGGTGGTCATTGGAGACTGATCTTACGGCGCTGCTGACGGGGCCGAGGGTCGAGCCGGACAAGGACGCAGCGAGCGAAATGTGCTCGGCACATGAGCGAACGAGGACACCGTCCGGCGAAGGCCATCGGCTCCGTCAGGCGATGGTGCCGTGACCGACGACGAGATCGCCGGCGTACATGCAGGCGAGCTGGCCGGGTGCGGTGCGCTCGGCGGGCGCCTGCAGCTCGATCGCCAGGCGGGCGTGCGCGCCGGCGCCGGCCTCGCCGCGCAGCGTGCAGGCGAAGCGCCGTCCGTGCGCGCGCACGCGCACGCTGTCCACGCAGCGCCCGTCGCGGTGGAGCGTGGCCTCGCGCACGCTGAGCTCGCGGGCGAGCAGCGACTGGCGTGGCCCGACGGTGACGGTGTTGGCGTGCGTGTCGGTGGCGAGCACGTACAGCGGCGCCGGCGCGGAGAGGCCGAGGCCGTGGCGCTGGCCGACGGTGTACGCGTGCGCCCCGGCGTGCTCGCCGAGCACGCGCCCACGGGTGTCGAGGATCGCGCCGGGGCGCGCGCCGAGCGCTCCGTGGCGCTGCAGGAAGTCGCTGTGGCGGGTGCCGGCGAGGAAGCACAGGTCCTGGGAGTCGCGCTTGCGCGCCACCGCGAGGCCCGCCTGCTCGGCGAGCGCGCGCACCTGCGGCTTGTGCATGGCGCCGAGCGGGAAGCGCAGGCGCGCGAGCGACTCGGGGGCGAGCGCGGCGAGCACGTAGCTCTGGTCCTTGCGCTCGTCGGCGGCGGCCTGCAGCAGCGGCGTGTGCCCGGCGCGCTCGGCGCGCGCCTGCGCGGCCTGCTGTGCCGGGGAGGTGGCGTCTGAGTCGAGGCTGCGCTCGGCGACGCGCGCGTAGTGGCCGGTGGCGAGCGTCTCCGAGCCGAGGCGCCGGGCGAGCTCGAGCATCGCGTCGAGGCGCACGTGCCCGTTGCAGCGCACGCACGGGTTGGGCGTGAGTCCGGCGGCGTGGTCGGCGAGCCAGTGCTCGACGACGCCGGCGCGAAACTCGGCGCGCAGGTCGATCGACAGGTGCGCCATGCCGAGCTTGTGGGCGAGCGCGCGCGCGCCGCGCACCGCGTGGGCGGAGCAGCAGCTGGCCTCGCCGTCGTTCTCGGGGTCCGACCACAGTTCGAGCGTGACGCCCACCGCCTGGTGGCCGGCGCGCGCGACGAGCAGCGCGGCGACGGCGCTGTCGACGCCGCCGCTCATCGCGACGAGCGCGCGCTGCGGGTTGGCCGCGAGCGTGGCGCGCTCGCGCGCGGCTGCGCCGAGCGCCCGGTGCAGCGCGTCGGCGGCGAGCTCCGCGGCGTGGCGCTTGGCGGGGGCGAGGCCGCCGAGCTCCGCGGCGATGTCGCCGGCCCCGAGCTTGGCGGCGTCGAGCAGTGGCGCGCCGCGCACGAGCGCCACGCACGCGCTGCCGGCGGCGATGCTCGCACCGCAGCCGCTGGCGTCGAAACCCACCTGGTGGATGCGCCCGTCCGGGTCTGCGTCGTCGAGTGTGAGCGACACGCGGATCAAGTCGCCGCACGCGGCCCCGCCGGCGGCGCCGGTGAAGGCGCCCGCGGGTCGCTGGCCACGTCCGAGCGGGTGTTCGAGGTGGCTTTGCAGCCGCTCTCCCTGCGGGGAGGATGCGTGGGTGGCGCTCACCTGAGCGAGTGTACGACCAGCTGGCGAGAGTTTTGCGCTATGCGGCGCGGGCTTCGTCGATCGCTTGTTCGATCGAGAACGCGTCCTGCAACCCGGTGAGCACGATGGTCTTGCCTTGCTTGTTGATGACGAGCAGCGTGGGTGTGGAGTAGATCTGCAGCCCGGCGGTGATCGTGCCGTAGGAGGTGACCTGGCTGGCGGTGGCCTTGAAGATGGCGAAGTTCTTCGTCAGTTCCTCACCGCTCTTTTCCAGCACGCGCCGGACACCGGGGACCTTGGCGTAGGGCGCTACGAGGTGGTGGATGGCCTGTAGGCGCTGGAGTTCGACGGCGTCGACCGTGTCGTCGGCGCCCTTGGGGTTCCAGAACAGGATGACGGCGATCTTGCCTCCCTTCAGCGCCTGTTCGACGAGCACCTGGTTTGCGGGTGTGCGGGCGCTGTTGACATGGGATTTGACCGGCTGCGCCTTGATGCTCGTGCTGGCGGTCTTTGGCGGGCTTGATGTGCGGGCGTGAGCGCTGGCGCTCGTACTCGGGTGCGCGGTGGTGGTGGTGATGATGGTGGTGGTGGCGGAGCGGCGCGCGGCGGTGGTGGTGCCGGGCGCGGCGGTGGAGCTCTGGTGGGTCGGGCTCACCGAGGTGTGCGCGCCGCTGGCGGCTTCGCTGGGGGCTTCGCTGGTTCCGGCAGCGGCCTTCGCTTGGACTTCGCGTGCTTCGCGCTGCGGGGTCGCCGCCGCTTCGCGCGCCTTGGCGACATCGCGCGTGAGCCCCTGCAGTCCGGGGACTGAGCTGTGGTGGGCTCCGGCGGCGGGGTGCGTCGCGCTGGTGCTCGGCTTGGCGCTGGCGGAGCGGCTGTGGGCGGCGGACGTGGAGCCGGTCGAGACGGTGCTGGTGACGACGGGCGTGGAGGTGGAGCTTGTGGTGCTGGGGCTGTTGGAATGCGGTTGAAGCGCGAACAGCCACACGCCTGCGAGCAGCACGACGACGACCAGGGCGAGCTGAAAAGGACGTGAGATCTGCGCCATCGCCCATGTTTCGGCATCTGCGGTGCAGAAGTTGAGCGGCCAATCGCGCGTTGGACGCGCCGTTGGCGTGCCTTCAGAGGGCGTGGTGGCCGCGCAGCACGGCGTGCACGACGGCGTCCGCGGCCATCGGCTCCTGGCCGCCGCCCTGCATGTCCTTGAGCACGGCGCCGTCCGCGTCGAGGATCGCCACGTAGCGTGCCCCGAGCGCGTCCGCGTGGCTCAGCTGACCCTTGAGCGAGCGTCCACCGAGGTCCATCTGCGCGGAGAGCCCGGCCGAGCGCGCGTCGCCCAGCAGGCTGAAGGCGCGCGCGCGCAGCCGAGTGTCGCGATCTTCGCCCTCCGGCGAGGATGCGAGCGCGACGAACAGCTCCAGCGGAGCGCTCGCGGCAACCGCGCGGTGGCGGCCGTCGCCACCGGCCTGTTCGCCGGCGAGCAGGATGCGCTCGATGCCCGCCGCCCAGCCGACGCCGGGGGTGGGTGGCCCGCCGAGCTGCTCGACGAGGCCGTCGTAGCGCCCGCCACCCCCCACGCCGCTTTGTGCGCCGAGCGCGTCGGAGGTGAACTCGAAGACGGTGCGCGTGTAGTAGTCGAGACCGCGCACGAGCGTGTGGTCGAGCTGGTAGGCGACGCCGGCGACGTCCAGCAGCTGGCGCACCTGCGCGAAGTGCTGGCGGTCATCGGCGCTGAGGTGGTCGGCGAGCTGCGGCGCGCTTTGCATCACCTGCACGGTGCCGGGATGGTCGGAGTCGAACGCG
>Ga0335075_10014957_pt1 | contig 11633 bp, 11 predicted proteins | sample Lox_Sample_24_FD_206723 | JGI IMG/M metagenome (GOLD analysis project Ga0335075, IMG submission 206723) | Soil microbial communities from Loxahatchee National Wildlife Refuge, Florida, United States - Lox_Sample_2.4 | ecosystem: Environmental > Terrestrial > Soil > Wetlands | place: USA...
GCGTGAGGACCTCCGCCTTGGGGAGGAAGGTCATGTCCTCGGCCATGCAGTAGACGCAGCGAAGGTCGCAACGGTCGGTGACCGACACGCGGATGTAGGTGATGTTGCGGCCGAAGGGATCGATCATCGTTCCGAGCCGAATCTTGGGCGGGGCCGGGCGGCGTCAAGCTCGAATTCCGATACCGGCTCGAGGGCGATGAGGGAAGCGTTCACCAGGACCTTTCCGGCGTGCTCGAAATTGACGGTGATCCGGCTGCCGATGGAGGATTGGACCTGGCCCAGCCCCCAGTCGGGGCGGTCCGGGTGGCGGACGAACGAGCCGGGAGTCATGGCGGAGCCGGTGGGCGCGGGCACGGCGTTTCTCCGGGAGCGTTCATTGGGCGTCACGATTTTCGCCCGTATCCTCGGTGGCCTCGACTTGAAGCCGGTGGCGAGGATAATCGCAACCTTAGCTTAGCCCTTTTCCGGCAAGGACGCGATCCGTGGCAGCAGGCGGACCAGGCTTGGGTGCGGCCGTCGCGTCCGACGAGCCCTTGCGGATCGCCGAGTTTCTCTGTGCGCGCCTCTGCCATGAGATGGCCGGGGCGCTGGGGGCGCTGATGGGGTCGCTCGATCTTGCGCGCGAGGACGAGGCGATGGCTGGGGACGCGATCGCGCTCGCGAGCCAGGCCGGGCGAGGGCTGGTGGCGCGGCTCCGGCTGCTGCGCGCCGCGTGGGTCGGCGATGGGATGCCGCTCGATCTCACGCGCCTGGCCGAGCTGGCGGCGGGCCTGGCCGATCGGCGGATCGTGCTCGATCTCGCGGGGCTGCCGCCAGCGACGGTGTTCGATCCGCCAATCGGGCGCGTGGTTCTCAATCTCGTTCTGCTCGGCGCCGAGGCGCTGCCGGCCGGCGGGACTGTCTGGCTAGAGAGGGTGGAGGGGGACCTGGTCCTCGGGGTGGCGGGGCCGCGCGTCGAGTGGCCCGTTGGGCTTGCCGCTTCGCTGGCCGGCGAGGCGGCGATCGAGAGCCCGCGCGGGGTGCAGGCCCCGTTCACCGTTCTTCTGGTACGCGCGGCGGGGCTCGACCTCTCGCTCATGATGCCGATAGGCGGGACGCGCGGGGCGGGGGCGGCGCTGCTGATGCTCGGCTTGCCCAAGGACGGCGGCGGAGCTTCATAGGTCTTGCCTTGATCGGCGGGCGCCGCTCCCCCATGAATGCGGCATGCGCGATTTCTCCGACCTTTCCGAGCGTGAGATCCTGGCGTTGGCGATCGGCAGCGAGGAGGAGGACGAGCGCATCTACGCCGACTTCGCGGAGGGTTTGAGGACGGACTATCCGGCGACCGCCACGATGTTCACCGAGATGGCGGCCGAGGAGGGCGAGCATCGGCGCCGCCTGATCGATCTCTATCGCGAGAAGTTCGGCGAGCACATCCTGCTGATCCGCCGCCAGGACGTGCGGGGGTTCATCACCCGCCGGCCGGTCTGGCAGATCCGCCCGCTCGGCCTCGATACGGTGCGCAAGCAGGCGCAGCTCATGGAGCTGGAGACGACACGGTTCTACCGCCGCGCGGCGAGCCGGACGTCCGACGCCTCGATCCGCAAGCTGCTCGGCGATCTCGCCGAGGCCGAGGTCCAGCACGAGCACGTAGCCGACAGGCTGGTGCAGGAGAATTTGCCGACAGCGGTGCGCGAGGAAGAGGCGCAGACGGCCCGGCGGATGTTCGTGCTCAGGATCATCCAGCCGGGGCTCGCGGGCCTAATGGACGGCTCGGTCTCCACCCTGGCCCCGGTCTTCGCGGCGGCCTTTGCGACCGGGCGATCCTGGGACGCCTTCGCGGTCGGGCTCGCCGCCTCGGTGGGGGCGGGGATCTCGATGGGCTTCGCCGAAGCGCTCTCCGATGACGGGAGCCTCACCGGGCGCGGCTCACCCTGGCTGCGCGGGGCGATCTGCGGACTGATGACGACGCTCGGCGGGATCGGCCACACCTTGCCGTTCCTGATCCCCGCCTTCCACACGGCGATTGCGGTGGCGATCGCGGTGGTCGTGGTCGAGCTTGGGGTGATCAGCTGGATCCGCTGGCGGTACATGGATACGCCGCCGGTCTCCGCGACGCTGCAGGTGGCGCTCGGTGGTGCGCTCGTCTTCGCGACCGGGGTGCTGATCGGCAGCAGCTGATCCGGCCGGACGCATTTAGGCCCCGATTCCCTTACTTTTTGTCACGAGCCGGCGGCCTTTGCCGATCCTATCTTCGCGCCAAGCCGGAGGGATCGTCCGCAACCGGAGCGGACCATGAGCCAATTGCGATCCCTCGCCGCTGCTTCGCGGCACGCCGAGCAATACGATTCGGCCAGCATCTTCCTGCATTGGGCCATGGCCCTCCTGATCGCCCTCAACTGGCTGCTCGGGCAGACCCGCCCGTTCTTCCCCGCGGGCGGCCCGCGCGCGGCAGTGCTCTCCACGCACATGCTGATCGGCATGTCGATCGGCGTGCTGCTGCTCGTGCGCATCGCCTGGCGGGCGGGGCCGGGAAGGCGGCTCGCCGCCGAGCGAGGGGGCCTCGGGCTGGTCGGGAAGGCCATGCATCTGGCGCTCTACGCCGCGATCGGCGTGACCGTGCTCGCCGGGCTCACCCGTGCGCTCGCGCACGGCATCCGCCTTTACGGGACCGAGGTCGTGCCGCGGGTTGCCCTCGTCGCCCACGGCCCGCTCGCCTTGCTCGCCCATCTGCACGGGACGCTCGCCGATCTCGTGGGCGTGCTGGCCGCGCTTCATGCGCTCGCGGCGCTGGCGCACCATTTCGTACTCGGCGACTTCGTCCTGCTCAGGATGGCGCCTTTCCTGCCCGCGGCGCTTCGTCCGGCGCGGCTGCGGGCGGGGGCGCATCAGCCGCCGCGCGGCGGCTGATGCGGGCCAGGCGCTTCAATCGGTGCGGCTGATCCGACCGTTTTGCGTGTCCATGACGAACTGGGCGATGACGTCGCCGTGGGCCGTGACGAAGGCGAAGCTCACCGTATGATCGGCGTTCGCCGTTACGTCGCCCACCTTCCAGTCATGCTCGCCGTTGCGGAGCAGGATGCCCTCGGCGATCGTCTGGACGTCCGCGGCGGAAAGGCCGAGGTCGGCCGGGCGATGGAAGAGGCCCCAAGTCCGGCGCCAGGCGAAGGCGGCGTGCATGGCGTGCCGCGCCATCCAGGGCGGCGCCCAGCCTGGCGCCGGCCCGCGCATCATCGGGCCGCGAGCCCAGGCGCCGGCGGAGGGCGGGACGCGCATCGGGCCGGGGGGCGGGGCGGGCGCGGGCAGGACCTGGGCAGGCGCGCCGGCGGCCGGCGCGGTCTGGGCGTCAGCCAGCATCGGCGGGGCGACGCCGCCGGCCAGCAGGGCCGCGACGGCGAGGCCGGGAATGAGCTTGCGCATGAATGGCGTCTCCATGGTGGTTCGTGCGAGGCCGCGGACTATGCCAGCCCGAATTCGGCGGCATCGCGATGAAATGCAACCGATTGCAACCGCGCGTCCTCGTCCCCTGGGGCGTCCCCTGGGGGGCCGGCGCGTGGGGTCGGGCACGTGAGAAATCCTCGCCGAAGTTGTATGATAGAGCGCCGTGGAGACCGCCCAGCACGTCCTGATCGTTGACGACGATCGCGAGATCCGCGAACTGCTGGCGCGCTTCCTCGAGCGCAACCGGTTTCGGGTCACCGCCGTGCGCGACGCGCGCGAGGCGCGACGGACTTGGCCGCACGCCCATTTCCATCTCGTCGTCCTCGATTTGATGCTGCCGGGGGAGGGGGGGCTCGACCTGGCGCGCTGGATGCGGGGCCAGTCCGACGTGCCGATCATCATGCTGACGGCGATGGGGGAGGAGACGGACCGCATCATCGGCCTCGAACTCGGGGCAGACGACTATCTCACCAAGCCCTTCAACCCACGCGAGCTGCTGGCACGCATCCGCGCGGTGCTGCGTCGCGCCGGCGAGCCGGCGGAGCGGCGTGAGACGGTGGGCGCGCAGGCGCTCTGCTTCTCGGGATGGACGCTCGAGCCGGCGCGCCGGCGCCTAGTCAACCCCGAGGGCGTCGAGGTGCCGCTCACGGGCGGGGAGTACGACCTTCTGCTCGCCCTCGTCGAGCGCGCCAACCGGGTGCTGACGCGCGACATGCTCCTCGACCTCCTGCGCGGCCGGCAGGCCGGGCCATTCGACCGCGCAATCGATGTCGCAATCAGCCGGTTGAGGCGCAAGCTCGACGACGACGGTCGCCGCGCCCAGCTCATCAAGACCGTGCGCGGCGGCGGCTATGTGCTCGCGACCGCGATCGAGCGCCGATGAGGCGGCTCGCGGGGCTATGGCCGCGTAGTCTGGCGGCGCGGACGGCCGTACTGCTGCTCGCGGCCCTCGTCACCGTGCAGGTGGCCGGCCTTTCCATCGACGCGCTCGACCGGCTCGATCTCGCCCGGCTGGCCCAGGTCCGCAATATCTCGATCCGCCTCAGCACGCTCTTTCGCGCGGTCGCGAGCGCGCCCCGGGACGACCGCGCGGAGGCACTCCGGGCGATCGCGCTGCCGCCCGAAATGCGGGCGCAGATCTTGCCGAAATCACCGCTCGACACCGCGGGGCCGCTGCCGCTCGCGCCGGAGGAGCTCCGGCGCGCGCTCCACGTGGCGATGCTGCTGGTGCCGATGCCGCCCTGGCTGCGCCCGGACAAGTTCGTCGTCCGCGGCGACTTCCCTCGGGGGCGGCTCCTGATCGGCATGCGGCTGCCGAACCAGGGGGGATGGCTCACGGTGAGCGTGCGCGTGCCGCCGCCGCTGCCCTGGCATTCGCCGGGATTCCTCGGCGCCTTCGTGCTGATGACCGTCGTCGCGGCGTTGCTGACCGTCTGGGCGGTGCGGCGGCTGACCGAGCCGGTCCGCACCCTCGCCGCCGCCGCCGAGCGGCTCGGCCGCGACGTCAACGCCCCGCCGCTCGCCGAGGACGGGCCGGCCGAGGTCGCGACGGCCGCCGCCGCCTTCAACACGATGGCCGCCCGCATCCGCCGCTTCGTCGACGATCGCACTTTCCTGCTCACCGCGATCGGGCACGACCTCAGGACGCCGATCACCCGGCTCAAGCTGCGCGCCGAGTTCGTCGAGGACGAGGAGCAGCGGCGGAAGATCCTGGCCGATCTCGACGAGCTCGAGACAATGGTGGCAGCGACGCTCGATTTCGGCCGCGACGCCACAGCGTCCGAGCCGGTGGCGCCCGTCGATCTCGCCCTTCTCTGCCAGACCGTCATCGACGAGGCCGGCGACGTGCGCCCCGAGGCGGCCGAAAGGCTCGCCTATTCCGGGCCGCTCCATCTCACCGCGCGGGCGCGGATCACCGGGCTCAAGCGGGCGCTCGGCAACCTGGTGGGCAACGCCATCGCCTATGGTGGCGGAGCACGGCTGACGCTGGTGCCGCCGCAGTCCGGCCTGGCGCGGATCGAGATCGAGGATGACGGGCCGGGCATTCCGCCCACCGACCTCGAGCGCGTGTTCCAGCCTTTCCAGCGGCTGGAGGCGAGCCGCAACCGCGAGACCGGCGGCAGCGGGCTCGGGCTGCCGATTGCGCGCAACATATTGCGCGCCCATGGCGGGGACGTGACGCTGGTCAACCGTGCGAGCGGCGGGGCCACGGCCGTCGTGACACTTCCGGTATGAGCGGCGGCGTGGCGAAGACCCTCGATCCTGCTTCACGGCGACGGCTGCGGCGGCGCATCCGCCGCATCGCCGTCGGCGTGGTCGCGGTGGTGGTCCTCGTGCCGGTTATCGTGGCTGCCGTCTTCGTCGCCCGGTTCGACCCGAACGAATACAAGCCCGAGATCGAGCAGGCGCTGGATCGCGCGCTCCATCGCCAGGTCGCGCTCAGGGGGCCGCTCTCGCTCTCCCTCTCGCTCGCGCCGACGATCTCGGCCGAGGACGTGGCACTGGCCAATCCCCCGGGCTTCTCCCGCCCCGAGATGGCGACGCTCAAGCGGCTCGACATCCAGGCAGCACTGCTCCCGCTGCTCGGCGGCAGGCTCGCGATTCGGCGCGTCGTCCTGGTGCAGCCGGTGATCGCGCTCGAGATCGACCGAGCGGGCGAGAGCAATCTTTCCTTCGTGGCGCCGCCGGCCGCGGCGCGAGGCACGGGTGCGCCGCCGGCGGCTTCCGGGCCTTCTCGCCCCGTGGCGGTGGACGTGCGCGCGATCCGGATCACGGACGGGACGCTCTCCTGGCAGGACGACCGCACCGGGCGGCACGGGACGCTTTCGCTCGGCTCCTTCACGGCGACCGCGGCGAGCGACACGGCGCCGGTCGTGCTCGCGGCCGACGCGCGCTATGCCGGGCTGCCTTTCACGCTGCGCGGCCAGACCGGCCCGCTCTCGCGCCTGGCGGCCCGCGGTGCCGGGCCACCCTGGCCGCTGCGGCTGGCCTTCGCGGTGGGCCAGGCGACGCTCAGCCTCGATGGGAGCGTCGCGGACCCTGCCGCGGGGCGTGGCTACCGCTTCGGCCTCCAGGCCACGCTGCCAGCGCTCGAGGCGCTGGCGCCGCTCCTTCCCGGCCGCAAGCTGCCCGCGCTGCACGACGTGACGCTCGCCGCCGATCTCGCCGATTCTGGCTCCGGGCGGCCCGCGATCAGCGACCTCTCGCTCGACGTGGGCGCGTCGGATCTCGGCACGCTCGAGCCCGGCCTCACGCTCACCGGGCTCTCCTTCACCGCCCCGGCGCTTGACCAGCCCTGCAAGCTCACGCTCGCAGGCGCGGTCGGCAAGGCACCGTTCTCGTTGGACGCGACCCTGGGCCCGCCGGCGGCGCTGCTCCCGGCCGGGTTCGGGCCGCCGCCGCCGGCCACGCCCTGGCCGGTCGCGATCCACGCCGCCGCCGCCGGCGCCGACCTCGCGATCTCGGGGACGATGACGGAGCCGGCGCGGCTGGCGGGCGCGAGCCTCGCCGTCTCGCTGCAAGTGCCCGACGTCGCAGCACTCGCCCCGCTTGCCGGCCGGCCACTGCCTTCGCTCTCCCAGATCGTGCTTTCGGGCCAGATCGCGGACGCGGAGACGGGCTGGCGGCAATGGGTCAAAATCTCGGACTTCTCGCTCACGGTGCCGCAAGGCGATCTTTCCGGCGAGGCGACGCTGGCGCTCGCCGGTGCGCGGCCTTCGGTGAGCGCGGCGCTGACCTCGAGCAAGCTCGACCTCGATGCGCTCAAGGAGGCGTTCGCCACCCCCGGACCTGCGCCGGGGGCGACGCCGGTTGCACCGCCCGCGCCGCCGCCGGTTCCGCCGCCAGGCGTGGCGGAAGGGCCGCCCGGCCTCATCCCGGCGACGCCGATCCCCTTCGCGCTGCTCGATGCCGCCGACGCCGACCTCACGCTCGGCATCCAGAGCCTGACGGTAGGCCGGGCGACCTACGGCAACGTCGCCGGGAAGCTCGCGCTCAAGGACGGGCATCTCACGCTCGATCCGTTCAGCTTCCAGGGGCCGGGCGGGCACGTGGCGCTCACCGCCTCGGCGAGCGCGCCGGCGGCGAACGCTCCGCCGCAGGTCGGAATGACCCTGAACGCGCCGGCGCTGGCGCTGAGCCCGCTGCTCGCCGCCTTCGGGCTGCCGGCGGAGGCGAGCGGGACAATCCAGGTACAGGCACGGCTGAGCGGCGCCGGCACATCGCCGCAGGCGATCGCGGCCGGGCTCAACGGCGCGATGGGCGTGGCGATGGCGGGCGGGAGCGTGGACAACCGGGTCGTCACCGCCCTGCTCGGCTCGGTGCTCAGCGCGGCACGTGTGCCTCCCGAGCTGCTGGGCTCGGGGCAGAGCCAAGTCCGCTGCTTCGCCGGCCGGCTCGATTTCGCCGGAGGGACCGGGACCCTGGGGACGCTGCTGCTCGAGGCGTCGCGGCTGACGCTGACCGGCGGGGGGAGCTTGGCCCTTGGGCCGGAGACGCTGGCGCTCAGGCTCGATCCTTCCTACCAGTACGGGGCCAACGCGATCTCGCTGCCGGTGCGCGTCGGCGGGACGTTCCTCGCACCCAAGGTCGGGCCCGACGTGGCCGGCGCGGTTGCCACCGCCGCCAAGCCGGAGGGCGCGCTGGCGCAGCTCCTGGGCGCGCTGCGCGGCGCGCCGGCCGCCGCCGTTCCGGCCTGCGAGCCCGCGCTCGCGCTCGCCCGGTTTGGCCAGCCCGGGCCCGCCCCGCCGCCGGCCGCGCCGGCGCCTTCGGCCCCGAGCGGGAAGAGCGGCACGCCGAATAGCCCGCTCAATCTCCTGCGCGGGCTCCTCCATCAATGAAAGGGACGCGGCGCCTTTGGCGGGAGGCGCGCGCGGTGCCGGGGGCGGGCGGATTCTCGGTGCTTCTGGACGGGCGGCCGGTCCGATTGCCGGGCGGGGCGACGCTCGCGACGGCGAGGCGGGAGCTCGCCGAGGCGATCGCCCGGGAATGGGAGAGCCGGCCCGTGGGCGAGGCGATCCGCGCCGAGGACATCCCGCTCACCCGGCTCGCGGCGACGGCGCAGGAGCGGATCGCGCCGGAGAAGGGGCCGACGGCGGCTGCGGTGGCGGCGTACGGCCGGACCGACCTGCTCTGCTATCGCGCGGCGGCGCCGGAAGCGCTGGTGCAACGGCAGGAGGCGGCGTGGCAGCCCTGGCTCGACTGGGCGGCGCGCGAGCTGGAGGCGCGGCTCAAGGTGACCCGAGGCGTGATGCCGGTCGAGCAGGACCCGGCGGCGCTGGGCGCGCTCGACCGTGCCGTCGCAGCGGCCAGCGTGCCTTGCCTCGCCGCACTCGGGCTCGCCGTGCCGGCGCTCGGCAGCCTCGTGCTTGGGCTCGCGCTGGTCCGCGGGCGGCTCGGCCCGGCGGAGGCGGCGAAAGCTGCGCTTCTCGATGAAAGCTTCCAGGCGGAGCAATGGGGCGAGGACAAGGAGGCGGCGGGGCGGCGGGAAGCGGTCGGCGCGGAAATCGCACTTGCGGCACGCTTCGTGGCGCTCGCCGGGGAGCTGGCGTGAGGGCGCGGCTGCTCATCATCGCCGGGCGCGTGCAGGGCGTGGGCTACCGCGACTGGATGGTGGTGCGGGCGCGGCGGCTCGGCGTCGCGGGCTGGGTGCGGAACCGCGGGGACGGGCTGGTCGAGGCGCTGGTGGCGGGCGAGGAGGCGGCGGTGGAGGAGATGCTGCGCGCCTGCCGGCGCGGCCCGATGGGCGCCGAGGTCGTCAGCATCACCGAGGAATGGACGGATCCGCCTACGGATCCGGGGTTCTTTCGGCGCTAGGGTTTCGCCGGGTACCCACGATCTGGCCCATCTAGGGGGGGGATCGGACGGTTTTGCGAATGCCACTCATTCTTATGAGGCGCCGGCGCCGAAGATTTCGGGCCAGGCGGCGAGCAGCGCGGCGTCGAGATCTTCCATGGTGGCGGGACGGCCCAGCGCGGCGAGGCTGGCGACGCCGTGCTCGCGGATGCCGCAGGGGACGATGCCCTGGAAGTGGGCGAGGTCGGGGGCGAGGTTGATGGCGACGCCGTGCGAGCTGACCCAGCGGCTGAGGCGGACCCCGAGCGCCGCGATTTTTTTTTCTTCTCCGTCTTGGTCGACCCAGAGGCCGATCCGGTCCTCCCGCCGCTCCGCCGCGACGCCGAGCCGGGCGAGCGCGCGCATCACCCATTCCTCGAGCGCGTGGACATAGGCGCGGGCGTCGCGCGGGGGGACGGTTCCGTGCGCGCGGGCGAGATCGAGCATCACATAGGCGATGCGCTGGCCGGGGCCGTGATAGGTCCATTGGCCGCCGCGGCCGGTGCGGAAGGTGGGAAGCTCTCCGGGCGCGGTGAGGTCCTCGGCGCGCGCCGAGGTGCCGGCGGTGTAGAGGGGCGGGTGCTCGAGGAGCCAGACGAGCTCGCCCTCGGTGCCGGCGCGGATGGCGGCGGCGCGCGCCGCCATCCGGGCGAGCGCCTCTTCGTAGGGAACGAGGGCGGAGGTGCGCTCGAATGCCGGCCCGGAGGCAGTTGGGTCGGCAATTGAAGGGTCAAATGGCATCCGCTATATCGCCTGCCTCCGGGTTTCCGGCGCAACCGCGCGCCGAGGGCCCGTCCGTGCGGGCGGTCGTGGCGGAATGGTAGACGCGCAAGCTTGAGGTGCTTGTGGGGGCAACCCCGTGGAAGTTCGAGTCTTCTCGACCGCACCAACCCGCCAAATCGCGACCCTCCGTTGCCGGCTGCTCCATTGCCAGGGCGGGCCGTTCCGCCGATGGTCCGGCCATTACGGCAGGAGTGAGCGATGGACGAAACCATTCGCAAGGAAGCGCTCGACTATCACCGGCTGCCGCAGCCGGGAAAGCTCACCATCGAGCCGACCAAGCGGATGGCGACGCAGCACGACCTGGCACTCGCCTATTCGCCGGGGGTCGCCGCCGCTTCGCTCGCGATCGCCGCCGATCCGGCCTCCGCCTACGACTATACCACGCGCGGCAACCTGGTGGCGGTGATCACCAACGGGAGCGCGGTGCTCGGGCTCGGCAATATCGGGCCGCTGGCGGCGAAGCCGGTGATGGAGGGCAAGGCGGTCCTCTTCAAGAAGTTCGCCGGCATCGACGCGTTCGACATCGAGGTGGACGCCGCCGACCCCGAGCGCTTCGTCGAGGTGGTGGCGGCGCTGGAGCCGACGTTCGGGGCGATCAATCTCGAGGACATCAAGGCGCCGGAGTGCTTCGCGATCGAGACGGCGCTGCGGCGGCGGATGGGCATTCCGGTCTTTCACGACGACCAGCACGGCACCGCGATCACGGTGGCCGCCGCCATTCGCAACGGGCTTCTCTTGCAGGAGAAGCGGCTGGAGGAGGCGAAGCTCGTCACCTCGGGCGCGGGCGCGGCGGCGCTTGCGACGATCGACCTCCTGGTCGCGATGGGGCTGAAGCCCGGCAACGTGACGCTCACCGACATCAAGGGCGTGGTGCATGCCGGGCGGGCGGGGCTCGAGGGCGAGAATCTCGGGCGTTACGCAATCGAGACGAAGGCGCGCCGGCTCGAGGAGGTGCTCGACGGCGCGGACGTGTTCCTCGGGCTTTCCGCGCCGCGTGTGCTGAAGCCCGAGTGGCTGGCGAAATTCGCCCCGCGCCCGCTGATCCTGGCGCTGGCCAACCCCGAGCCCGAGATCATGCCGGAGCTGGTGCTCGCGGCGCGGCCGGACGCGATCGTCGCGACCGGGCGCTCGGACTATCCGAACCAGGTCAACAACGTGCTCGTGTTTCCTTTCGTCTTTCGCGGCGCACTCGATGTCGGCGCGCGCACGATCGACCAGGGGATGGAGATCGCCGCGGTCGAGGCGCTGGCCGGGCTCGCGCGGATGGAGGCGAGCGAGGCGGTGGCGGCGGCGTATGGCGGCGCGGCGCCGCTGTTCGGCCCCGACTACATCATCCCGAAACCCTTCGACCCGCGGCTGATCCTCGAGATCGCGCCGGCGGTCGCCAAGGCGGCGATGAAGAGCGGCGTGGCGCGGCGGCCACTCGCCGACTGCGCTTCCTATCGGCGGGACCTCGAGCGGTTCGCGTTCCGCTCCGGCGCGCTGATGCATCCCGTTTTCCATACCGCCCGCGGCGCGCCCAAGCGCGTCGTCTATGCCGAGGGCGAGGACGAGCGCGTGCTGCGCGCGGTGCAGACGGTGCTCGACGAGGGGCTGGC
>Ga0335075_10014958_pt1 | contig 11633 bp, 3 predicted proteins | sample Lox_Sample_24_FD_206723 | JGI IMG/M metagenome (GOLD analysis project Ga0335075, IMG submission 206723) | Soil microbial communities from Loxahatchee National Wildlife Refuge, Florida, United States - Lox_Sample_2.4 | ecosystem: Environmental > Terrestrial > Soil > Wetlands | place: USA: Florida...
GATGTATGAGCCGCTGGCGCAGGCGGCGGCGGACCTGGGGCCAATCGGCGATTTGGTTGGCGTGGTCGGCGACATGCACGTGGTGATGCGGACCGCGGGCGACCCGGCGGAGCTGGAAGCGAGCCTGGCGAAGGCGGTGCAGCGCGCCGATCCGACGCTGGCGGTGAGCGATCTGGAGACGATGGATGAAGTGGCCGCGTCGACCGAGGCGCCACGGCGCTTCAACACGTGGGTGCTGACCTCATTTGCGGGGATCGCGCTCGGACTGGCGCTGCTGGGGATTTACGGAGTGCTGTCGTATTCGGTGACGGAGCGTGCGCGGGAGATCGCGATCCGGATGGCATTGGGGGCGACACGCGCAGACGTGGAGCGGCGGACGCTGGCCCAGGCGATGGTGCTGGGGGTGGTCGGCGTAGGTTTGGGACTGGCGGCGTCGGTGGGGCTGACGCGCTATCTGGCGAGCCTGCTGTACGAGGTAGCGCCGCTGGACGCGCTGACGCTGGCGGGAGCGGTTGCGATCCTGCTGGCGTGCGCGGCGCTGGCCGGATGGCTGCCGGCGCGGCGGGCGGCGGGGGTGGATCCGATGGAGGCGCTGAGGGCGGAGTAGGCAGGGTGCAGGGCACAGATCCCGGAGCTCAGAGCTCAGAGCTCAGGCTAGCAAGTTAACGGGACAGCGAGCCGGATGGCCTGGGTGGGGGCCGCTGGGGACTGGAGACTTATAACTGGGAACTTGTAACTGGGGACTGGGGACTTATAACTGGGGACTCTAACTGGAGCGTGCGATGGGATGGGTGGCGAGAATCCGGAATCTGGGGCGGCGGGGAAAGATCGACGCCGAGATTGTCGAAGAGCTGCGCACCCATGTGGAGATGGCGGTCGAGGATGGGGTTCGCTCGGGGCTGACGGAAGAGGAAGCGCGGCGGCGGGCGCGGGTGAGGTTTGGAAATCCAGTGGTGATGCGGGAGCGGACGATGGGTGCGGATGCGGCGCTGGGGATCGAGAGCCTGGGCCGGGATGTGAAGTTCGCGCTGCGGCAGATGCGGAAGTCGCCGGGGTTTGCAGTAACGGCGGTGCTGACGCTGGCGCTGGGGATTGGCGCGACGACGGCGGTGTTCACGCTGGTGCAGCAGGTGATGTTGCGTTCGCTGCCGGTGGCGAAGCCCGCGGAGCTGTGGCGGATCGGCGACGCGGCCGAGTGCTGCTACTCGGATGGCTACACGCAGAGAAGCGCGCAGGCGCAGAACGACTGGAGCCTGTTTTCGTGGGAGGCGTACCGGCTGTTTCGCGCCAACACGCCGGGGTTCGCGGAGCTCGCGGCGTTCCAGCCCGGGGAAGGCAACGCGGAGCTGGCGCTGCGGCGCGCGGGATCGACGGCAGCGGCGGAGACGGGCAACGGCGAATACGTCTCGGGAAATTTCTTTCAGACCTTCGGCCTCTCGGCGTGGCGCGGGCGGCTGCTGAGCGACGCCGACGACCGGCAGGGCGCGGCGCCGGTGGCGGTGATGAGCTTCCACACGTGGCAGGAGAAGTACGGATCGGATCCGTCGGTGGTGGCCGCGACGTATGAGATCAACGGGCACGCGTTCACGATTGCCGGCATCGCGCCGCCGGGTTTCTTTGGAGCGAAGGTCGATACCGACGCGATGCCCGACTTCTGGCTGCCGCTGGCGACCGAGCCGCTGATTGCCGGCGGCAGCTCGCGACTCAGGGATCCGCGGGCGGCGTGGCTGGATCTGATCGGGAGGGTGCGGCCGGGCACGAACGAGAAGGCGCTGGAGGCGCAGCTCAAGGACGAGCTGCACGCGTGGCTGGGCAGTCATGTGGCCGACATGAACGCGCTGGAGAAGAGCGTGTGGCAGAAGCAGACGCTGCATGTGACGCCGGGCGGCGCGGGCGTCTCGCTGATGCGCGAGGCCTACAGCAGCGATTTGTGGCTGCTGCTGGCGGCCGCGGTGTGCGTGCTGCTGGTGGCCTGCGCGAACATTGCCAATCTGCTGCTGGCGCGGGGGCTGCGGAACCGGCAAGCAACGGCGTTGCAGGCGGCGCTGGGCGCGTCGCGAGCGCGGCTGGTGCGCAAGGCGCTGGTGGAGAGCGTGGTGCTGGCGGTGACGGGGGGCGCGGCGGGAGTGGGCGTGGCGTACGCCGGAGCGCGGCTGATTCTGCATCTGGCGTTCAGCGGAAGCGGCAGCTGGGTGCCGGTGAGCGCGACGCCGGCGGCGGCGGTGCTGCTGTTCGCGCTGGGGATTTCCGCGCTGACCGGGGTTGCCTTCGGCATGGCGCCGGCGTGGATGACCTCGCACGCGGAACCGATTGAAGCGATGCGCGGCGCGGGCCGCACGATGGGAGCGCAGGCGGGCAACCGCCGCCGCGGGGTGCAGAAGGCGCTGGTGATCGCGCAGGCGGCGATTTCGCTGGTGCTGCTGAGTGCGGCGGCGATGCTGGGGCAGAGCCTGCGCAACATGGAGCGCCAGAATTTCGGATTCGATCCGGCGGGGCGTTATCTGGTGTCGATCGATCCCAAGATTTCGAATATCGCTCCGCAGGAGCTGATTCCGCTGTTCCGCACGATCGAGGATCGCCTGGGCGCTTTGCCGGGCGTGGGCGGCGTGAGCGCGGCGCTGCATGCGCCGATGACCGGGGGATGGGGGCACGCGATCCGGATTGAAGGCCGGCCCGAGCCTGGGCCGAGAGACGACATGGATTCGGGCTGGGACCGGGTGACGCCGGGATATTTCCAGACCTTCGGAGACAAGATCCTGATGGGGCGCGCGCTCACCGACGCGGACGACGCGAGCACGCGGCGCGTGGCGGTGGTGAACGAGGCGTTCGCAAAACGATTCTTTGGGAATGAGAACCCGATTGGGCAGCACTTCGGGCCGGCTCCGGCGGCGAATGCAGACCTTTATGAGATTGTCGGCGTGGCCGGGAATCTGGCGCGGGATGCGTCGAGCGTGCGCGACGGCGAGGATCCGATGTATTTCGTGCCCGAGGCGCAGAGCGCGCAGTTTGCGGAGGCCGATCTGGAGGCGCGGGAAGTGTGGTCGCACGATCTGTACAACGTGGTGCTCTGGGCGCCGGGCGATGCGCCGCAACTGCAGGCGGAGGTGAAGGCGGCGCTGGCGGATATCGATCCGAATCTGGTGATGTACGGCATCGAGCCTTACTCCGAGGTGGTAAGCGACGATTTTGCGCAGGAGAACATGATCGCGAGCCTGACATGGCTGTTTGGGGCCATCGGGCTGGTGCTGGCGGCGGTGGGCCTGTACGGCATTACGGCGTACGGCGTGGAGCAGCGGACGAGCGAGATCGGCGTGCGCATGGCGCTGGGCGCGAACCGCGGGTCGGTGGTGGCGATGGTGCTGCGCGGCGCTTTCGTGCAGGTGGGGATGGGGCTGGCGCTGGGGATTCCGGCGGCGATTGGAGCCGGGTATCTGATCGCGAGCGAGCTCTACGGAGTGCGGCCGTGGGATCCGTTGGTGCTGGGCGGAGCAACGGCGGTGCTGGGGCTGGCGGCTGTGGCAGCGGCGGTGATTCCGGCGCGGCGGGCGGCGTCGATTGAGCCGATGCAGGCGCTGAGAAGTGAGTGAACAGGGAACAGGGAACAGGGTGCAGGGAGCAGGGAGCGAGTCAGCAGGTCAGCGGGTTAGCGAGTTAGCGGGTACGGGTGGGGCATGCGCTGGGGACTGGGGACTTGTAACTGGGGACTGGGGACTTGTCGCCGGGGACTTATAGCTGGTAACTGAGGACTTGTAACTGGAGCGCGCGATGGGATGGGTGGCTAGAATCCGGAATCTGGGGCGACGGGGCAAGGTGGGTGCCGAGATCGACGAAGAGCTGCGCGCGCATGTGGAGATGGCCGTCGAGGACGGGGTTCGCGCGGGGCTGAGCGAAGAAGAAGCGCGGCGAGCGGCGCGGATGCGGTTTGGGAATCCGGTGGCGATGCGGGAGCGAACGGTGGGAGCGGATGCGGCGCTGGGATTGGAGAACCTGGGACGGGATGTGAAGTTTGCGCTGCGGCTGATGAAGAAGTCGCCGGGATTTGCGGCGTCGGTGGTGGCGACGCTGACGCTGGCCATCGGGGTGAACACCGCGGTCTTCAGCATGCTGGATGGATTTCTGCTGCGGAAGCTGCCGTATCCGGGGCCGGATCGGGTAGCCGCGTTCATGACGCACGAGGAGGGCATCGGCGCGCACAGCCGGCGATTCTTCAGCCAGGACGATGACGGGACGGATACAACAACGTGGAGGGCTCTGGAACAGACGGTGACGGCGGCGACGGTGGCGGCGTACGGCGACCAGTTCTCGCAGGCTGACGGGATCAATCTCGATGCCGGTTCGGCCGGGAATCACGCGGCGGTGTACGTGCACAGCGCGAGAGTGTCAGAAAACTATTTCGAGGTTCTGGGGATTCAGCCGTATCTGGGGCGCGGATTTTCGGCGGATGAAGATCGAGCGGGCGGCCCGAATGCCGCGGTGCTGAGTTATGGGCTGTGGCACACGGTGTTCCACGACAATCGCGCGATTGTGGGGCAGACGATCGAGGTGAAAGGCGCGCCGTTTACCGTGGTTGGCGTGCTGCCGGCGGGCGCGGTGACGCCGAATCCGGCCCAGATCTGGGTTCCGGTGCGCGCGGGCGATCCGCATGGCGTGTGCGCCGGCGGGGACAACTGCGGGGTGCTGATGCGGCTGAAGCCGGGCGCAAGCTGGCGGCAGGTGGCGGCGCAGCTGGCGCATCTGCCGCTGCCCGACTATATGGATTCGGGCGACAAGACGTGGTTCTTCGCGCAGCCGCTGCAGCAGTACCAAAGCAAAGATATGCGGCCGAAGGTGGAAGTGCTGATGCTGGCGGTGGGGCTGATTCTGCTGATCGCCTGCGCGAATCTGGCCGGGCTGACGCTGGTGCGAGTTGCGGAGCGCACGCAGGAAATTGCGACGCGGCTGGCGCTGGGCGCTTCGCAGGCGGCGGTGCTGCGGCAGATCTGGGTGGAGAGCCTGATGCTGGGGCTGGCGGGTGCGGGCGTTGGTTTGTGCGTTGCGGTGCTGATCCAGACGGGACTGCAAAGGCTGCTGCCGGCGTGGATGATTCCCGCGGGAGGGCTGGCGCTGGACTGGCGCGTGCTGGGATTCAGCCTCGGCGCTGCATTGGTGACCAGTGTGATATTCGGCGTGCTGCCGGCGCTGGCGATCCGGCGCGTCGATGTGCGAGCGGCGCTGGCGGCGGGCAATCGATCGGTGTCGGGCGGGACGGGGAGGCTGCGGCGCATGCTGATCGGCGCTGAGGTTGCGCTGACGGTGGTGCTGCTGGCTGCGTCGGGATTGCTGGTGCGGACGCTGGTGCATCTGGAGACGCTGCCGCCGGGATTCGATCCGCACAACGTGATGACGGCGAAGGCGTCGCTGGACGATGCACGCTATCGCGAGAGCGCGAATTTTCGCCCTCTGGTGACGGAGAGCATCGCGGCGATGAAGCGCATTCCCGGCGTGGAGGATGCAGCGATGGGGCTGGCGACGCCGTACGAGCGCGGGCTCAACACCGGCATTGTGGTGACCGATGGCCCCCTGAGCGGAACCAATGAGGCGAAGACAGGCTCGAACGCAGCCTATGTGACGCCGGGCTACTTTCGGGTCCTGCGAATCGGCGTGCTGGCCGGGCGAACCTTCACCGACGGCGACACGGCGAGCAGCGAGCGGGTTGCGATTGTCAATGAGGCATTCGCGCGCCGGTTCTTTCACGAAGCGAACGCCGTGGGGCAGCATTTTCGCATGATGGGGAGCTCCGACCCGCGCGCGCTGACCATTGTGGGCGTGGTCGAGGACGTGGTGAAGCAGCCGGGTGAGTATCCAACGGCGCCGCTGGCAACGGAGCCCGTGTACTACATTCCTGCGGCGCAGGTGAACGATCCTCCCTGGTGGCATGTGTGGTTCGAGCCGTCGTGGATTGTGCGCACGCGCGGGCCGGTGGCGGATTTGACCGGCGAGATGCAGCGGGCGCTCGCGAGCGTCGATCCGAACCTGCCCATTTCCGGTTTTTATTCGATGGATGAGCTGATGGATGAGGAACTGCAGACGCAGCGCATTGAAGTGCTGCTGATGGGGGTTCTGGCAGGGCTGGCGCTGCTGTTGTCGGCGGTGGGGATCTACGCGCTGGTGTCGCATCTGGTGGTGCAGCGGACGCGGGAGATCGGGATCCGGCTGGCGCTGGGGTCGCCGCTGGGCGAGGCTATCCGGCATATCGCGTCGTCGGGCGTGATGGCGGCGTGCGGCGGCGCGGGAGTCGGGCTCGTCTGCTCCATCTTCGCGCTGCGGGTGATGAAGAGCGCGATTTATGGTGTCGAGCCGTACGATCCGGTGACGCTGACGGCGGTTCCGCTGTTGCTGATGGCGATTGCCGGAGTGGCGAGTTTGTTGCCGGCGCTGCGGGTGGCGCGGATCGATCCGGCGGTGACGCTGAGGGCGGAGTGAGGCAGAGCACAGAGCACAGGGCTTAGAGCTCAGAGCTCAGGGAGCGGGTGAGCAAGTCAGCGAGTTAGCGGGCTTGGGTGGGGCATGCGCGGGGGACTGGGGACTGGTAACTGGGGACTGATAACTGGGTGCAGCGATGGGATGGGTGGCGAGAGTTCGGAACCTGGGCAGGCGTGAGCGAGTGGCTGCCGAGATTGATGAAGAGCTGCGCGCGCATATCGAAATGGCCGTGGAGGATGGGGTTCGCGCAGGCATGAGTGACGAAGAAGCGCGGCGACAGGCACGGATGCGGTTTGGGAATCCGGCGACGATGCGGGAGAGAACCGTGGGAGCGGATGCGGCGCTGGGGTTGGAGAACGTGGGACGGGATGTGAGGTTTGCGCTGCGGCAGATGCGAAAGTCGCCGGGTTTCGCGGTGACGGCGGTGCTGACGCTGGCCCTGGGGATCGGGGCGACGACGGCGGTGTTCACGCTGGTGCACGCGATCCTGCTGGGGCAACTGCCGTTTCGGGACCCGGGGCGGGTATTCAGCGTGCAGAACGGCGTGATGGCCGGGCTGGGATACAACACTGCGTCGAAGAATTTTACAGCGGCGTTTAACGGCGCCGCCCACGCGCTGCGAACGATTGATGCGGCCGCGCTCTACTCGACGAGCGGCGTGAATGCGGATGTGCCGGGCGGCATGGCGGCACGGCGGGTTGCGACAGAGACCAGCGCGCAGTTTCTGCGCGTGCTGGGGGTGACGCCGGAACTGGGGCGCGGTTTCCTGGCAAACGAAGACGTGCCGGGCAACGATCATGTGGTGCTGGTCAGCGATCGCTTCTGGCGCGGAGAACTTGGCGGGAACCCCGAGGTACTGGGACGCACACTCGATATCAACGGCTTCGAGTTCCGAATTGCGGGCGTACTCCCGCCGGCGATGAATTTCCCGGCGAACACGGATTTCTGGACGCCCACGATTTTTGACGAACACACGGCGCTGCGCGAAGCAGGTGCGTTCTTCACGTCGCTGGTGGTGCGGGCGCACGCGGGTGCGACGGCCCAGGCGGTGCGCAGCGAGTTGCTGGCGCGGGCAACGGCGCGGGCGGGCCACAAGCTGTCGCGCGAGCAAAGCCCGGAAGTGACGCCGATTGCCACGGAGCTGACGAAGAGCATTCGATCGTCTCTGTTGATGCTGACGGGTGCAGTGCTGCTGGTGCTGCTGATTGCCTGCGCGAATCTGGCGTGTCTGATGCTGGTGCGGGTGGCGCGGAGGCGCAGCGAACTTGCGGTGCGAGCGGCGCTGGGAGCCGGACGCGGTCGAATGATGCAGCAGCAACTGGTTGAATGCGTGTTGCTGGCGCTGGCCGGAGGCGCGGCGGGCATTGTGCTGGCGTATGGTGCGCTGCATCTGTTGCTGGCGCTGCATCCGGCGGCATTCGCAAATTTTCAGCGGCCGGCGCTCGATCTGACTGCTTTGGCGTTTACGGTGATCGCGTCGCTGGCAACGGGGCTGGTGTTCGGATTGGCTCCGGCGTGGCATGCGAGCCATGAAGATCCGGTGGAGGCGATGAAGACCGGCGCGGGGCACGGGTCGCTGCGGGGGTCGCGGCTGCGCAAGGCTCTGGTGGCCGGCGAAATCGCGGTCACTCTGGTGCTGCTGACCGGTGCGGCGCTGCTGATGCGGACGCTGGCGAATCTGGACCGGGTGGCGCTGGGGTATCGCTTGCAGGGGCTGCTGACCTTCTCGGTTTCGCTGCATGGCGCGCCGTATATCGCGACGCAGGGCTCCAGCACTCCAGCTCTGATCGATTTCTACAATCGGACGCTTGAGCATCTGCGCGCGATCCCCGGAGTCAGCGCGGCGGGTGCCGTGAGCAGCCTGCCACTCGATCCGCGGCCGGACATGCTGCTGCCGGTGAGCGCTGCGCCGATGGGTACCAGGGCCACGCTCGCGGTGGGGAACGATAACGGTAACGTTGGGGCCGCGCCGCGGTTTGCGAGCAGCGGTTATTTCGGCGCGATGGGGATTCCGCTGCTGGCGGGGCGCGACTTCTCGCCGCGGGACACGCACGCCAGCCAGAAGGTGGTGATCGTTTCGGGCGATTTGGCGAAGAAACTGTGGCCCGGGCAAAACCCTGTGGGGCGCACGCTGCACTGTTATTGGTTCTGCAAGCCGGCACCGGTGGTGATTGGCGTCGTAGCGGCGATGCGCCAGTTCGGTCCACGCAGCGAGGCCGAGCCGGAATACTTTATGACCTACACGCAGCAGGACTGGCCCTACATGACGTTTGTCCTGCGAACGCAGGTCGATCCCGAGGGGCTGATTGGGGAGGTGCGTCGCGCTGTTGCCGCGGTAAGTCCTGCGCAGCCGGTGTATGACATCCGCACCATGCGCGAAAGGCTGGATGAGAATGAGTCGCTGGTGCGGTTTGAGCTGTTCGTGCTGAGCATATTCGCAGGCGTGGCTGTCGCGCTGGTGGCGATTGGGCTTTATGGAGTCATCGCGTACGCGGCCGCGGGGCGCACGCATGAAATTGGGGTACGCCTGGCACTCGGCGCGCCACGCGCGACCATTCTGGGCGCCGTGCTGCGGGAAGGCCTGGTACTGGCGCTGGTGGGAGCGGCGATCGGGCTGGGCTGTTCACTGGCATTGATGCGGGTGCTGAGGGCGACGCTGTTCGGCGTGAGGGCGCATGATCCGCTGACGCTGGGTGGGGTGTGCGCTTTGGTTCTGATGGTAAGCACGGGCGCAAGCTACTGGCCGGCGCACCGCGCGGCGGGGGTGGATCCGATGGAGACGCTGAGGGCGGAGTAGACAGTCCCCAGTTGCCAGTCGCCAGTTACCGGTCCCCGGTCCCCAGGTTGCCAGTCCCCAGTCGCCAGTTGCGAGTCTCCAGTTGCGAGGGGGCAATTCAGATGCTGACAAGTGACGGATTGTTGATAACTGGGGACTGGGGACTGATAACTGGAGACTTTTTTCTCGTAACTGGGGACTGTCAATCGCCGAGGGCGGTGATCACCAGGTCCGACGATGCGGCGCGCTGCGGGATCTGCAAATGCAAAATGCGATGGGCGGCGTCGTAGCTGCCGGTGCGGATGGCGACGCCGTCGAGCGTGGCGCTGGCGCGCGCGGAGGGCCAGTCGTAGACGGAAACAGCGACGGTGGTCCACCAGGGATGGTAGCTGCCGGTTTGCGCGCCGATGTGGAGATGGAGCGAGCGAGGCTCCAACTGCGGCTGCGACTGGCAGGTGTAATCGACGCGGAGAAAATCGCCGCGCTGGTAGGCGAAGGTGGTGCCGTCGTCCTGATAGAGCGAGCCGTGGCAGTCGGGGCCGGGATAGACGCGCAGCTCGAGCGGACCCTGCGGGGTCTGGCTGGTGTTCTGAACGAGCGGCTGCATGGGGATGACGGATCCGCCGCGCACGTAGACGGGGAGCGCGTCGAGCTGCGGCGTGACGGAGACCATCTGGAGCGGTGCGGCGGACGCGGCTGGCTCCGGCTTCGTCACGCGCTGGCCGGTCCAGTAGTCGTACCAGGGAACGGGCGGGAAGGTGACGTCGTAGCTCTGGACCTCGTCGGGATAGGGCGGCGGCGCGACGAGGATGTCGGGGCCGAAGAGGAACTCGTTGCCGGCGGTGAGGTCGAGGGGGCTGCGGTCGGGCGTGGCGTCGGGGAATTCAAGAAAGAGCGGGCGCATGATGGGGATGCCGGTGCGCGAGGCGGCTTCGGCGGTGGTGTAGAAGTAGGGCAGAAGGCGGTAGCGCTGCTCGATGAAGCGGCGGCGGATGGCCTCCTGCGCGGGGCCGCCGACCCAGGGCTCCTGAGGGTTACTGCCCTTCTCGGTGTGGTCGCGCTCGATGGGGTTGAAGGCGCCGACCTCGATCCATTTCGTCAGCAGATCCATGGAGGGTGAGCCGGCGTAACCGCCGATGTCGTCGCCGGCCATGAAGAATCCGCAGAGGCCGAGGCTTTCGAGCATGGGCGTGCTGAGGCGGAGGTGCGACCAGGAGCTGGAGTTGTCGCCGGTCCACGTGGCGGCGTAGCGCTGGCCGCCGGCGAAGCTGGCGCGGGTGAGCACGAAGGGACGCTGATCGGGCTTGAGGGCGAGCAGTCCGTCGCTGGTGCCGCGCGAGTTCTGCATGCCCATGATGTTGTGGATCTGGCGCTGGGTGACGGTTTGCGTTTTGAAGCCGGGCTCGTCGATCTGGCCGATGACGTCGAGAGGGATGGTCTTTGTTGGGGAGTCGAAGACGGAAGGCTCGTTCATGTCGTTCCAGAAGCCGGAGACACCTTCGCCATAGAAGGTTTTGTAGAGCGTACCCCACCACTGGCGCGTGGACTGCTGGGTGAAATCGGGAAAGACGGATGGGCCGGGCCAGACAGTGCCGACGTAAAGCGAGCCGTCTGGATTGTGGAGGAAGTGGTTGCCGGCTTCGCCGGTGTTGAAGGGCGCGTAGTCCTGGTTGGGGAGATATGCGATGTGGAGATCGGTAATCAGGATGAGGTGAAATTGTTTTTGCTTTAACTCCTGGACGAAGGCGGGGAAGTTAGGGAATTTCGCCGGGTCGAGGGTGAAGGGACGGTTGTGAATCTGGTAGTCGATGTCCATATAGAGGACGTCGGAGGGGATGCGGTCGACGCGGAGGCGGTCGGCGATGCCACGCAGCTCGGTTTCGGTGCCATAGCTGTAGCGCGACTGCTGATAACCGAGCGCCCAGAGCGGCGGCAGCGGCGCGGTTCCGGTGAGCCAGGCGTAATCTTTCTCGACCTGTTTGGGCGCGGGGCCGTAGAGGAAGTAGTAATCGAGCGGGCCGCCTTCGGCGGAAAAGGAATATTGGTTGCGGAGGGCCTTACCGAAGTCGAACTCGGTGCGCCAGGTGTTGTCGAGATAGAGGCCGTAACTCACGCCGGCGCGATCGGTGAGGAAGAAGGGGATGCTGTCGTAGAGAGGATTGGTGCCGCCCTGCCAGCGATAGGCGTCGGTGTTCCAGAGGGTGTAGGCGTTGCCGCGGCGGTCGAGGGGGCCGGCTTGTTCACCGAGGCCGAAATAGTGCTCGTCGGCGGGCATGGCTTTGGTGACGCGGAAGCCGAGGTCGCCGCTGCTGTCATCTTTGAAGAACGTGACCGGCTGAGAATCGCTGAGCAGGACGTTGCCGGAGGCGTCGGAGATGACGATGGCCAGCGAGTC
>Ga0335075_10014959_pt1 | contig 11633 bp, 7 predicted proteins | sample Lox_Sample_24_FD_206723 | JGI IMG/M metagenome (GOLD analysis project Ga0335075, IMG submission 206723) | Soil microbial communities from Loxahatchee National Wildlife Refuge, Florida, United States - Lox_Sample_2.4 | ecosystem: Environmental > Terrestrial > Soil > Wetlands | place: USA: Florida...
GAAGTGCGCATCTGGCGCGGCGGCAAGCAGCACTTCATCCGCTTCAGCGATGGCGATCCCGAAGCGCCGCTCCGCGTCGTCGGCCCCTCGGCGGAGCCCCCGGGCACCGAGGTGACCTTCAAACCGAACCCGGCGACCTTCAGCCGCACGGAATTCGACTTCGCCGTTCTGGAGCGACGGCTCAGGGAGCTTGCGTTCCTGAATTCCGGCGTTGCCATCAGCCTGCGTGACGAGCGCCATGCCCCCCCGCAGGAGGCGAGCTTCCGCTACGAGGGCGGGCTCACCGCCTTCGCGACCTGGCTAGATCGCGCCAAGAATCCCGCCTTCAGCCCGCCGATCAACATCACGGGCGTTGAGCAGGGCATCCGGGTCGAACTCGCCCTCTCGTGGAACGATAGCTACCACGAGACGATGCTCTGCTTTACCAACAACATCCCCCAGCGCGACGGCGGCACCCACCTTGCCGGCTTCCGGACCGCGCTGACCCGGGTCGTCAGCCGCTATGCCGAGGGGATGGGCAAGAAGGAGGGCCTTGCGCTCGCCGGGGAGGATATGCGGGAGGGAATGACGGCGGTCCTCTCGGTGAAAGTTCCTGACCCGAAATTCTCATCCCAGACCAAGGACAAGCTGGTCAGTTCCGAAGTCCAGCCGGTTGTCCAATCGGTCGTCGCCGACGGCCTCTCGCACTGGTTCGAGACCCACCCGAAAGAGGCCAAGGCGATCATCCAGAAGGTCATGGATGCCGCCGCCGCGCGCGAAGCGGCGCGCAAAGCGCGGGAACTCACACGACGCAAAGGTGTGCTCGACGTCTCGACCCTTCCCGGCAAGCTCGCAGATTGTCAGGAGCGCGATCCGGCGAAGAGCGAGATCTTCATTGTCGAGGGGGATTCGGCAGGTGGCTCCGCCAAGCAGGGCCGCAACCGCCTTTTCCAGGCGATCCTGCCGCTCAGGGGCAAGATTCTCAATGTCGAGCGCGCGCGCTTCGACCGGATGCTGGGCAGCGCCGAGATCGGCACGCTTGTGACGGCGCTCGGCACCGGCATCGGCCACGCCGAACCGGAGCAGGGCGGCTTCGATATCGCCAAGCTGCGCTACCACCGGATCGTCATCATGACGGATGCCGACGTGGATGGGTCGCATATTCGCACGCTGCTGCTCACCTTCTTTTTCCGCCAGATGCCGGAGCTGATCGAACGCGGACATCTCTTCATCGCCCAGCCGCCGCTCTACCGTGCGAAGCGCGGCGCGGAAGAGCGCTATCTCAAGGATGACCGTGCGCTGGAGGATTTCCTGCTCGGCAAGACGCTCGCTGAAGCGAGCCTCGCCTACGCGGATGGCACCGTGCTGTCTGGCCCGGAACTCCTCACTGAAGCGCATTTTCTTCGCGAAGCGGCCATGCGCCTCCGCCTGCTCTCCGCCGCCGCACCCCCGGCCGTGCTCGAGCAGGCAGCGATTGCCGGAGCGCTCACACCGGACGCCGAACGCGCGGCCGCCGCCGCCCCACTCCTCGAAGAGCGCCTCGACGTGTTGGCAGCTCCAGCCGAGCGCGGCTGGCAGGTTCGCCCCGAATCAGGGCGATTGATCCTTTCCCGCACCGTGCGTGGCGTGGGCGAACGCTACACCCTGGACGCCGCCAGTCTGCGCAGCGCCGAGGCGCGCTGGTTCGCCGAAAGGCTCGGGCTGTTGCAGGCCAAGTTCACCTCGCCGGCGATGCTCACGCTTGACGGCACGACCGAGACGGTGGCTGGTCCGGCCTCGGCGTTCGAGCGGATCCTGGCACAGGGCCGCAAGGGCCTCGCCATCCAGCGCTTCAAAGGGCTCGGCGAGATGAATCCGGACCAGCTCTGGAAGACGACACTCGATCCGGAGGCGCGCACGCTTCTCCAGGTCAAGGTGGCGGATCTCGAGGACGCCGCCGGCGTATTTTCTACGCTCATGGGGGATGTCGTCGAGCCGCGGCGCGAGTTCATCACCTCCAACGCGCTCAAGGTCGCCAACCTCGACGTCTGAGCCTGGGGCAGCGGAAGTCGGCATGCAGAGCCGAATCGGCCAAGCATGGCCGGCGGCCGGCAACCGTGCTTTACTCGGGCTCTCACCTGGCTGTTCGGGAGGGAGCCGTGCCCCGTCACATTCATCACTTCATCGGCGGCAAAGAGATCGAGGGCCGCTCCGGCCGCTTCGCAGATGTTTATGACCCGAACACGGGGGAGGTGCAGGCGCGCGTGGCTCTCGCTTCCGGCGCGGAGGTAAGGGCCGCAGTCGAGAACGCGGCCGCTGCCCAGCCAGCCTGGGCCGCCACGAACCCGCAGCGACGCGCGCGCGTGCTCATGGAATTCCTCCAGATCGCCAAGCGCGAGATGGAGCCGCTCGCCCATCTCCTTTCTTCCGAGCACGGCAAGGTTATCGCTGACGCCCGCGGCGATATTCAGCGTGGGCTCGAAGTTGTGGAGTTTGCCGTCGGCGTGCCGCACCTCTTGAAAGGGGAATACACGGAAGGAGCCGGGCCGGGCATCGACATCTACTCGATGCGCCAACCCCTCGGCGTCGTCGCCGGCATCACGCCGTTCAATTTTCCGGCGATGATCCCGCTCTGGAAAGCAGCCCCCGCGATTGCCTGCGGCAATGCCTTCATCCTGAAACCTTCGGAACGCGATCCCTCCGTTCCGCTTCGCCTGGCTGAGCTGTTCCTCGAGGCGGGTCTGCCCCCGGGCATTTTCAATGTCGTCAACGGTGACAAGGAAGCAGTCGACGCAATTCTCACCGATCCCGGGATCATGGCGGTCGGCTTCGTCGGTTCGAGCGCGATCGCGCATTACATATATTCGACGGCCGCGGCGAGCGGCAAACGGGTGCAGTGCTTCGGTGGCGCCAAGAACCACATGGTCGTGATGCCCGACGCTGACATGGACCAGGCGGTCGATGCACTCATTGGCTCCGGCTACGGTTCGGCCGGCGAACGCTGCATGGCCATCTCGGCAGCCGTGCCGGTGGGAGAGGAAACGGCTGACCGCCTGGTCCGCAAGCTGGTGCCGCGTGTCGAGGCGCTGCAGGTCGGGCACTCGACCGACCCCTCTGCCGATTACGGTCCGCTGGTCACGCGCGAGTCGCTTGAGCGCGTCCGCTCATACGTCGATATCGGCATCCGCGAAGGTGCTGAGCTTGTCGTGGACGGGCGCGACTTCAAGCTGCAAGGCTATGAGAGCGGTTTTTTCATCGGCGGCTGCCTGTTCGATCGCGTGACGTCGGAGATGCGTATCTACAAAGAAGAGATTTTCGGCCCCGTGCTGTCGATCGTACGGGCGCGCGACTATGCCGAAGCGCTGAGACTGCCGAGCGAGCACGAGTACGGAAATGGTGTTGCAATCTTCACCCGTGACGGCGATGCCGCGCGCGATTTCGCAACGAAGGTCAATGTCGGCATGGTCGGCGTCAACGTGCCGATCCCGGTGCCGCTTGCCTACCACACTTTCGGCGGCTGGAAGCGATCCGGGTTCGGCGATCTGAACCAGCACGGGCCGGACTCGGTCCGCTTCTACACCAAGACGAAAACGGTCACCTCCCGCTGGCCGTCGGGTATCAAGGATGGAGCGAGTTTTGTGATCCCGACGATGGGCTGATCCGCTCGGAGGGCAACGTCGCCCTCCGTCTGAACGAAGTCACGATACGCCTGAATGACGTCGCAGCCTGTCTGACCGACTTGCCCAGGCCGTAGGCCATTATCATGCAGGTGTGCCGGGTCACGGGATTCCGATGACCGAACTGGACGCACGGGTCCGCCGGCTCGAGGAGCGTCTCAAGCTGTCGCCAATAGCGGCGTAGCAACGAGCAGGATAGCCCGCTTGTATCGCCGGCCGACCAGTTCCGGGAAGTGGCTTGCATTTCGCTAGCGACCACATTATGCTACTTGCATGTTGATAGTGACTGGCGGCCTCACCTCGCATGCAGCGTAAAAGCTTCAATGGGATGCAGTGCCCGATCGCCCGCAGCATCGAGCGCGTGGGCGAGTGGTGGAGCATCCTGATCTTGCGCGACGCGTTGAGCGGGCTCTCGCGCTTCGACGAATTTCAGAAGAGCCTGGGTATTGCGCCCAACATGCTGGCGCGACGACTTGCGAGCTTGGTTGAGGCCGGTCTGCTCGAGCGCCGCCGCTATAGCGAGCACCCGCCACGCGACGAATATGTCCCGACCGAGCGCGGGCAGGATTTCCGCCCCGTGCTCTGGACGCTGCTTGCCTGGGGTAACAAGCACTTCGCCCCCGAGGGTCCAAGCGTGGTGTTGATCGATCGCGAAAACGGCGCGGTCGCCGAGCCGATGCTGGTCGACCGGATGAGCGGCGCGGAAATCACCCCACCCCGCTTCCGCACCGCACCCGGGCCGGCAGCCAACGAGCGGACACGCCGCCGCCATCGTTCGCCGGACGAACGATAGAGGGAGTGGCCGGCGTGAGCGGCGAGACACTTGAACGTGAGATCGGAGTCGTGGCCGGGGCGCGGGTATGGCCCGTGCGGCGGTTCGCCCTGACCGTGCTTGCTGCCGCGCTGCTGCTCGGGGCCGCCTGGTACGGCTTTCGCTGGTGGACCGAGTTCCGGTTCATCGAAACCACGGACGACGCTTACGTGGGCGGAAACGTGACTCCGATCGCGCCGCACGTCTCAGGCTTCGTCGCGGTCATCCTGATCGCGGACAACGCGTATGTCCGGGCGGGTCAGCCGCTGATACGCCTGGATCCGCGCGACTTCCGGGCTGCCGTCGCCCGAGCGGCCGCGATGCTGCGGGCGCGTGGCGCGGACCTTGTCGACCTCGAGGCGCGTGAGACCCTCCAGGAGGCGATGATACGCCGCGCCGCCGCGGAACTTGTCGCGCGCGAAGCCCAAGCTGTCTTCGCAGCAAGCGACGCGAAGCGCTATGGAGTGCTGGCAGTGCAGGAGGCTGGGTCCCGTCAAGATGCTGAACGGGCCCAGGCAGGGACGCGATCTGCTGCCGCCGGCGTCAATGCGGCGCGGGCCGGGCTCGTCGCCGCGCGGCAGGAACTCGCGGCGCTCACGGCCGAGGCGGCGGCGGCCCAAGCGCAGGTTGCAGCAGCAAAGGCTCAGCTCGAGCAGGCACAACTGAATCTCGGCTACACCACGATCACGGCGCCGATCGACGGCTATGTCGGCAATCGGTATGCGCAGGTGGGCGCCTATGTCACCGCAGGCACCGACCTTCTCTCGATTGTGCCCGCACGCGGGCTCTGGGTGGACGCCAACTTCAAAGAGGACGAACTCTCGCAGATGAAGCCGGGTGATCCTGCCGCGATCGTGGCGGATATTCTGCCCGGCCTCGTCTTCCACGGCCACGTGTTGAGCATCGCACCGGCCACGGGAGCTGTCTTCAGCGTCATTCCACCGCAGAACGCAACGGGAAATTTTACGAAGATCGTCCAGCGTGTGCCGGTGCGCATCGCTCTCGATGGGCGGGGCAGCGTGCTCGGCCCGCTCCGCCCCGGTCTCTCGACCACAGTGAGTGTCGTCACCCGTCGGTGGGTGGGTCCTTGAACGAGGTTCAGCCGCGACTCACCGCGCGGCACATCCTGCCCTTTGCGGCGATGTGCGTCGGTATGTTCGTGGCGTTGCTCGACATCCAGATTGTCGCTTCTTCGCTCCAGGACATCGGCGGAGGGCTCTCGGCAGCGCAGGACCAGATTAGCTGGGTGCAAACGGCTTACCTGATCGCCGAGATTATCGTCATCCCGCTCTCCGGCTGGCTGACCCGCACGTTTTCGACTCGCTGGCTCTTCACTGCCTCGGCGCTCGGCTTCACCCTCGCCAGCATGCTCTGCGGGCTCGCCTGGAACATCGACAGCATGATCCTCTTTCGCGCCTTGCAAGGTATGCTCGGCGCCTCGATGATTCCAACGGTGTTCACCTCATCGTTCCATTATTTTCCCGGCCCCAAACGCGTCTATGCGGCTGCGGTGATCGGCACCATCGCCTCGATCGCACCAACTCTTGGTCCGGTGATCGGCGGCTGGATCACCGATACGCTCAACTGGCACTGGCTCTTCTATATCAACGTCGTTCCAGGCCTGGCGGTTGCCGGGCTCACGACATGGCTCGTCGATATCGATTCCACCGACCTGTCGATCCTGCGTGGCGCAGACTATCCCGGCATTGTCCTGATGGCGATCAGTCTTGGCGCGCTCGAATACGTGCTCGAGGAAGGCGCTCGCTGGAACTGGTTGAGCGACGGGACAATCCGGAACTTGACGGTCATCTCGGTGGCCGCTGGATCCCTCTTCATTGTTCGCAGCCTCACCTGCGCCAATCCTGTTGTCGATCTTCGGGCGCTCGGCAACCGCAATTTCACGATCGGTTGCATCCTCTCGTTCGTAACCGGCATTGGCATCTTCTCGACGATCTACCTCACCCCCCTCTTTCTCGGCTACGTGCGCGGCTTCTCCGCCTGGCAGACCGGGATTGCGGTATTCTCGACCGGGATCGCTTCCATCGTCGGAGTCCCCGTATTTGTGACACTCGGACGCAGAATGGATCTGCGCTGGCTGATGATGTTCGGGCTTGGGTGCTTCGGAATCGCGATGTGGAGTTTCAGCTTCATTACTCACGACTGGGGTGGCGATCAGCTTTTGCTGCCGCAGGTGCTGCGTGGGTTCCCCCAGGTCTTCGCGGTCGCCCCGAGCGTAACGCTGGGACTTGGCAGTCTGCCCGCTGCCCGCCTCAAATATGCCAGCGGCCTCTTCAACATGATGCGCAATCTCGGTGGCGCGGTCGGCATTGCGTTGTGCGGGGCGGCGCTGAATGATCAGACCAACCGCCATTTCCTTGCGATCGCCTCGACACTCACCCCGGCCAACGGAGCGATGGAGAATCTGCTCGCCGGTCTCTCGGCGCGACTCACGCCCGTTTTAGGATCCGCGCATGCGGCGCGGCTTGCCGCCATCGAGCAACTGCACGCCATCGCCTATCGAGAAGCTTCCACGATGGCCTACGCCGATGCGTTTCGAATCATCATGCTCGCATTTCTGATCGCGGCACCGCTGGTGCTGCTGATGCGCAAGGTAGGGGCCGGCAAACCGCCGCCAGCCGAGGCGCATTGAACGCCACCCGGCCGAAAAAGCTGCGCGCGCGTGAATTTCGGCCTCTTCGTGGAAAGGCTCTCCCCAAAAACGGCCAGAATCCCGGAGAGCAGGTTGCTCGTCAGCTTCGCGTCCAGCCGTCGTGGCTCATGGATCACGCGACCTGGCGCGCAGCCTCCTTCTGCGCGGCATTACGGAAGCACTGCCGCAGGACGTGGGCGTTGACCAGCGGCCAGACTGCGCCGATCTCCGTTGTGCCGGCGACGGCGCTCTCGAGCGCGCGCCGTGCGGCGGCTCCATTCCAAATTGGCGCTTCCAGAAAGGACCGGCTGGCGGAAAGATCCAGAAGCCAGGGTCGGAGCGCACCGCGGGCCCATTCGCTGATGGGCGACGAAAAGTGAAACTTGTTCGTGCGGAGGCGGATGGACTCCGGCATCAGTCCGCGCATCGCAAGACGCAGGATGCGCTTGGTATACCCATCGCCGATCCGACTTTCGTCAGGCAGCCCAAAGCCAAATGTCACAAGGCGCCAATCGAGGAAGGGCATGCGCACTTCGACACCATGGGACATCGAGGCGCGGTCGATGCAACGCAGGAATGTCGGGAGTAGGTGGGAATGGAACGAGATGAACTGCATCCGAAAGAGCGCGCTCGCGTGACGCGGCGGAGAGGGTGAAGGGTCGAGTTGAAACCGGTTGGCCTCCGGCCCACTAGGGGGCAGGCCAAAGGCGCGAAGGATACCGGATCGGCTCGGATAGAAGCGCCTGAGATGACGGCGGAACGCGGCCCGAACATCGGTTGCAAAGCTGCTCCCTTGCAGTTTTTCTCCGCTTCCAGCAGTCATGGTGCCACCGACAAGGCCGGCCTGCACGCGCCTGAGATCACGGTAGCGTGCTAAATGAAATTCCCGACCGAACTGACTCATGATCGCATGCTCGACATAAAAATGATAGCCACCCAGAAGTTCGTCGGCGCCGTGACCGTCTAAGCTCACCGAGATACCCGCGTGCCGCATCGCGCGGTATACAGTCCATGGCCCGACCAGGGGTGTGAACCAAATGCCTTCAAGATCGAAAATTACCTTCTCGATATCTTGCAGCGCGTCCGCATCGTCGACAAGGCAGTACTCTGGCCGCATGCCGGTGTGGGCGACGACTTCTTCCGCGTAGCCGCGTTCGTCCAGTCGTGTTCCGGGGAAGCAGGCGACAAACGCGCGATGCCAATCGTCCGGCACGTGATCGATCTCCCCGCGGCGACCGAGATCAGAGATCGCGCAGGCAACCGCGCTGGAATCAAGACCGCCACTTAGCGAAGTGGCGATCGAAACATCGCTTCGCAGACGCAACCGGCAGGCATCGAGAAACAGCTCTCGAAACTGCTGCACTTGATCGTCGAGGCGCTTCGGCATCTCCGGAATATGTTCGAGCGTGTTCCACCACCGACTGATCTGGACCCTACCCTGCGTCACGCGCATGCAGTGACCGGGATGCAGTCTCTTTACGCCGGCAAGCAATGTCTCGGAAGGAGCTTCCTGGCCGTTGATGTCAGTGATCGAAAAGGTCAGATATTCCTCGTTCACTTCGCCGGTGCACCACGGAAGCACCAAGAACGCTTTCAGTTCAGAGGAAAACGTGAAACAGCCACCTATCTCGGCATAGTAGAGCGGTTTGATGCCGAACCGATCTCGCGAAAGGAAGAGTTCCTTGGCTTCCGCATCCCAAATGGCAAAGGCCCACATACCGTTAAAGCGGAGCTGACAGTCAGGGCCCCATTGAGAGTAAGCTGCCAGAATCACTTCGCTATCAGAGTCGGATAGGAAACGGTGACCGAGTTGAGACAGCGTTTCACGGAGCTCGACAAAATTGTAGATTTCGCCGTTATAAGTGAGCCAGTAGCGACCGCCGGCGTAGGTCATTGGCTGGTTACCTCGTTCCGACGTATCCAGAATGGCAAGTCGCCGGTGTCCAAGCCAAACCCGATCCGACGCGAAATGCCGAACGCCACTTCCATCAGGTCCTCGGTGGGCCAGCCGGTCGGCGAACGACTGGAACGTGTCAGGGCGCAATTCGGAACCGATTTGTGCCCATGCACCCGTTATTCCGCACATGATCGCGATTCTCCTGGCAAATTGTTGTAGGTTCGATCTTCCGCTTCATACCCGAAAGGAGTAGTTCGGCCTCTGGACGCCCCGCTCGGGTCGAACAAACCCAAAGCGCAACGTCAACTGTTGATGTCGGACGCTGGCGGGCGAAAGCGCTTAATAACGCGTATCGCCAGTCCGATAGAACGCGCGGTAGGATTAGAGTCTCCGGGTTAGATCAGCCCGCACCGTGCGCGGTTCTGGCAGTGCTACCAGCACCAGCAACAGGACGCATCGGGTCAAGAACGCGCTTGTGCCCCGACGCTGGCCTGTATCGCGCGCAGATTACGGAAATGGTAGTTATAATACGGAATGAACTGTGTGTTCGTGATTGCGATCCCGTGTGGCACCAGCGTGAGATCGAGATCCCACCATGCGTTGGCTTCTAGTAGAACCGCTCCTTCGTCGAGCAGCGCGATATCCCAGCCAATGAAATGAAGCGTAGGAAATGTTACGTGCGCGCGTACTGCAAGGTTTAGGACCTCGTGCCAGTGCGGCAATCGAAACCCTTCGAAGGATACATCCGTGCTGGGATGCTTCGCGAAGATAGAGACTCCGAAGCTTTTGTCCTTTCTGATTGCGGGTCCAGAAATCGTGCCAGCCGGGCTTATGGGCGCTGCCAACCCGCCCTGCGCAATGTTGTCCGCGATTGCGTCGCCAACTGGCATTCGGATGACCGCGGGCAAGTAATCAATTGTGCCCGAGGGCGCCCGGCAGGTGACCACTCGGATTGTACATAGGCCTCCAGTCGTAAGCGTGCCAACCATCGATTGGTGGTTCATGACCCGCCTCTGAAGAATGATCCGACCTGACCCGTCTCCGGTCGCGCGCTCCTTCGAAGCAGACGCGAGTAGCGTGAACAATTCGTCACGATCGACGAACCGCGCCCCGTCATCCGAATAGCTACCGGGGCTTTGGCTTCTCCATAGTGTTGTCCCTATGCCGATCATTAGGTCCGCGGGCTTTGAGAACAGATCTCCCTCTGGTGGAAGCGGCGCATGGACGACCACATCTCCCTCGATGAATTCAGCTAGCATTGGCACAGTCGGCAAGCCAGCTTCGGTGCAGTGTTGCGCAAAGAGGTTCTTGTTACGTACCTTCACGTAGTCTGGGCACAAGCTCGTCTCGATCAGATGTTGCTGCATCGGCAGAACTTGACCAAAAGCGAAATGCTTGCGGCGAGTGGCTCGGCTCGTGCAGAGATAGAGCCTGTACACGTAGAAGTCCTCGGCATGGACCCCGTGCAAGTACGCAAGAGAAAGTTCGAGCATTTGCTCGGCCAAAGATACGCCGTCCCGCTTCGAGACATTCTTGCCATAGTGGCGAACTCCTCGGATCGCGTGGCGGATTGCCAGGGGTATCCCCAGGATCCGCCGCAGTGTCGTGCGAGTGGTACCGCACCTCGCTCGACGAACGGTCGCGACGTGCCTTCTAAATTCCGTTAGCTCGTCGTCCGATGCCTGCGGGGAGATTAAGCGACGGTCGCTCGCGTTCCAGAATCGGCTTTCAGTCTGTCTGTTAGTCGCGCTAAAATTCACAGCATAATTCCTTTCTATTTGTGGTCACTTGGTTGGTTGCACTACGTCCGCCCGCTTTGGCCGCTTTCTATGGTTAGGTCCTCGATAGCGCACATTCCCGTGCAAATGTGTTGCGATGGGCGACGGCGCTGAGCCGGCGGGAGGCTCGGGCGTCCGGGCGACGCTGACGGTCAGGATCTCCCTGGGAGCCTGGTATGGCAGTACCAGATGCAACGGGCAGAACGCCGGCGATCTGCTTCTCGGTAGATCCCCTCTCCTTTATCGTGAGCCTCCGGCGAGGACCGCATGGACGAGGCGGGGCGGATTGGGGAAGCTTCGCTTAGTGTGACACGGAGATCGTGTCCACGAGGGGATAGCGGACACGATCGTTGATGTCGGTGGCGGCAAAGGATGAGCAGGCGGTGGAGGGGGAAGGAAAGCCGCGCCGACGCTCGTGGTCGTTGGAAGAGAAGCGGCGTCTCGTGGCTGAGACGTTTGCGCCGGTTGCATCTGTGTCGATGGTGGCGCGGCGGTACGATCTGAACGCCAACATGCTGTTTACCTGGCGACGCGAGATGGCAGCAGGCAAGGCGCACGTGAGCGAGAGTGCCCTCAAACTTATACCGGCCACGATTACCGCCGAGGTGCCGACGTCAGCGTTGCCGGCACCGTCGGAGATGTTGTGCCGTATGGAGATTGTGCTCGCGGGCGGTGATCGGGTGATCGTCGGCGCGGATGTGGATGCGACGGCGCTGGCTCGGGCGGTGAAGGCATTGGGGCGGCGGTGATCCCGGTTCCCTCTGGGGTTCGGGTATGGCTGGCGGTGGGTCGCACCGACATGAGGAAGGGCATGAAGGGGCTGGCCCTGCAGGTGCAAGAGGCACTCGGTCGCGATCCGCAT
>Ga0335075_10014960_pt1 | contig 11631 bp, 8 predicted proteins | sample Lox_Sample_24_FD_206723 | JGI IMG/M metagenome (GOLD analysis project Ga0335075, IMG submission 206723) | Soil microbial communities from Loxahatchee National Wildlife Refuge, Florida, United States - Lox_Sample_2.4 | ecosystem: Environmental > Terrestrial > Soil > Wetlands | place: USA: Florida...
GGGATGCTGCGATTCCCAATCGATAGACAGCGTCTCATTCACCTGCACATTCTGGCAGGCTTCCACGCAACGCCCGCACAAAATGCATTGGTCCGGATCGTAACGATAGAACGGATTGCTGTAGTCGGCTGGGTAGGGCTTGGGCTTATACGGCCGCTTCTGATGTTTCACGTCGAGCAAGGCGGTGGTGTTGTGCACGGTGCAGTTTTCGTTATTGTTGTCGCAGACCGTGCAATAGAGCATGTGATTTCCCAGTATCCGATCGAAAGCTTCGCGCTGGGCCACATCAACAAGCTCCGATTTTGTCACGACGAGCATGCCGGCGGCGACAGGGGTTCCGCAGGCCCGAGCCAGGTTTCCATTCACCTGCACCATGCAGGTGTCACAGGTTTGAATGGGGCCGAGCTGGGGGTGGTAACAAACCTGGGGAATGATTCTTCCAATCCGGTTGAGAAGCTCGACCAGGGGCTCACCGACGGTCGCGGTGCGGATGACGCCGTCAATTTGAAGCGTGCAAAAGGTCGAGGAAGAATTGAGAGCGATTCTGTGATCCGAGGAATGATTGTCCATCGTGGATGATCCCGGGAGAGCATTTGCGGAGCCAGCGAATTGTCATCCGCTTCTCTCGATTGAGATGCGCAAGTCTCGCGTGGGGACGCTTTTACTGAGCAAACTCGGTCGCCACCTGCACGGGCGTTCGCAGGCGCTCAAACGATTCTCATCACGATATTACATACAATTTATGTTGCAAGAATGCGAACGAACTCAGTCGGCAAATGCGGCGCAGGCCGTTGCCTCATCCGGATGCAGGCTGGTGTATTTGTTCAGCCCGACCATAGTGAAAACTTTCTGAAAATGCGGTGACAAGCCGTAGCTCTGCACCGAACGGTCGGATTTATTGGCAGCCATCAGAAGTTCAATAATCAACGCGATGCCGCTGGAATTCATGTATTCCATTTTTGAGAAGTCGAAGACCAGCTTGCGGGTGGCGGCCGGAACCTGCTGGTAAGCGCCGAAAACAACATCACGAGAGGTGCTGGTGATATCGCCGGTAAAACGCAGCACGGAGACGGGGCTTCCGTCGGGACCTTTCACCTCATCCACATGGGCGCGGGTGTTCAATTGCGGTTGCATGGCCATATCGCTATCTCACTCCTCTTCCTTATCTAGGCGAATCATCAAGCGTACGCAATTCCCACCGTGCGGCGTCTGTGTCCATTCAGCTTCATCCACCAGCGCCTGCATCAGGAACATGCCCATGCCGCGCGCCTGCTCTTCGCCGTGCATCTTCCGGTCGATATCCGGCGGATGAATCTTCTTATGTAGGCCTGAACCGGAGTCCAGGATTTTCACTTCCAGCTTGCCGTCTTCCATGGATAGAACGATTCCAATGCTCAGCCGCTCATCGAAGCGGTTGCCATGTTCGATGGCATTGATGCAAGCCTCGGCGACCGCCGTCTTCAGGTCTTCAATCCGGTCGTCTGGAAATCCCATCAACCGGGCAACACCTGAAGCAGTCTGCATCGCAACCTTCTCAAATCCTAATTTGGAAGGAAGCCTCAACTCAACTGCGGATGTTATATCCTGCACCATACTCAACCTCCGGAAGCAATCCTTCCATCTTGCCTGCGCGATTCAATGCGTTTCAACAAACTCCTGTGGAGCTACTGCACTCGCAGCAATGCCAGGGCCGTGCGATCATCCGTGAGTTCAACTTCCCCATCGAAGGATTCTACTGCGGACCAGACGCTATTAAGCAATTGTTCCGCCTGTGTACCACGCCAGCTACGGACCTCTTCCACCAGGCGCTCGGGGCCAAACTCCTCTTCCCCGCGAAACACCTCGGTCAATCCGTCCGTATATAAGAGAAATCGGCTGTTTTGCTCCAGATGATACCGCATCGAGGTATAGGTCATCCCCGCCAACATGCCAACGGGTGTTCCGCTGGCGCCAATTTCTTGAATATTCTTGCCATGCACTAGAAAGCCCGGATTATGTCCGGCGTTGACAACATCCAGCGTATGTTCGGCCGGATTCAACTGGGCGAAGATGGCGGTCACATACCGGCGTCGGGTCTCTGCCCCATCAGACTCCTGCACATGATTCAGTCGCGCTGCCATTTCCTCCAGCGGAAGGCCTGAGGCGGCCATGGCGCGAAATGCCGAGCGGAAGGAAGTGCCCACCAGGGCGGACGCCAGTCCTTTGCCGGCGACATCGGCGACGACCATCATCCATCTGCCATCGGGCAACGAAAGGATGTCGAGATAGTCTCCGCCGACTTCATAGCAGGTCTGGGAGCGCGCGGAAATACTGTATCCGGGAATGGCGGGCATAGATTGCGGCAACAGGCTGCGCTGAATTTCCCGCGCCGAGGCCAGATCCTGCTGCACCCGTTCCAGATCGAGGGTGCGCTCGTGGTAACGCGCGTTTTCAATCGCCACGGCGGCCTGCATGGATAGGTTTTCCAGGAAGTCCTGCTCATATAAGGAGAGCGGCGCACAATCCTGGGTCAGCACGATCATCTCTGTCAGGAGGGCTCCGCTGCGATCGACCAGGGGAAAGCGAAAACAACCGCGTTTGGGGTCGGAGGTGGGCGGATGCAGCAAAAAGCGCGGCTGAATCTCGCCGTAGGAGAAAGGAAACGCGGTGAAGAACGCGCCCGCCATTTCTAGTTCACGGACGCTCAATTCGAGCACGGCGCGCAACACGCTGTCGAGCTCGATGGTGCTGTGAATTGTGTGGCTGGCCTCCAACAACGCCTGCAGACGGGCGATCTGCTGCTGCAGGTGGAGGGTACTTTCGAGTTCCATCACAGCTCCTTCTGCCGCGCTGTTCACCGAGCGCGGGGATGCCTCGTGCTCAGGGGAGTCCGCTTTCCCGGATTTGTTCAATGACTCTATGAACAGCAAGATACATGAAGGATGAGGTTGCAGCTAAGCGAATTCGGTAGCCAACCGGTCGCCTCGAATCTGGGGGTCTGCCAGCGGACAGTCGGTCGCACCGCGATCGAGCCGCCGTCGCCCCTGGGAGGTCCCGCGAGACCAGCCTGCCGGAGCTGATTCTTTCCGCGGAGCGGCCAGATTGGAGTGGTATTCTCGTGGCATGTTGCTCCCGGCGAAGATAGCGGCATGTACTTTCCTGCTGGCCGCCTCACTCTTCGCGCAACCGAAGGAAGTGCCTGCGCCGCAGTCATCCGCCAAAGCTGCGCCCGCCGTGCTCACGGTGGAAGGCCTCGGTCAGGGCGCGATTCCTCTCGATGGCCCGTGGCAATTTCACACCGGCGACAATCCGGAGTGGGCCTCCCCATCGTTCGATGATTCGACCTGGGAGGCAATGCAACTCAACGGCCCCTGGGGCAGCCAGAGTCATCCGGGATACACTGGCTACGCCTGGTACCGCCGTCACGTCCAGATCCACACAATTGCGGGAAGCCAGACGAAATACGCCCTGCTGATGCCGCCGGTCGACGACGCCTATGAAATCTTTTGGAACGGCAAACCGATCGGACAATTCGGCAAATTCCCGCCGCGGCCGCGATGGTACTACTCCACCTTCCCGCAGACGTTTCCCGTGCCTTCCGCGCAGTCAGGGACAATCGCCATTCGAGTATGGAAGTCACCGCTGTTGTTTGTCGACCCGGATTCACTTGGCGGCATGTACGGACCTCCGCTGTTAGGGGATGCGGACACGATTGACGCACAATTAGCGGCTTTCAACGCTCAGAACATGCGACAGAATCTATACGACTACACCCTGGTGATTCTGTATGGTTTCGTGACTCTGCTCAGTCTGCTTCTCTGGAGCCGCAATCGCAAAGTGAAGCTGTTCTTGTGGCTGGCCATCTTTACGGCGACCCCGGTCATGCTGTTTGTCATTCAGGGCGTGCTGCAGATCCCCATTTACTATGGATTTGGCCGAGGGTTCAATCAGCCAATTTACGCGCTGAACCATGTATCGCTCTGGTTTTTGCTGCTCTACCTGCTGCGGCTGGATGATCGCCCAACGCTGGCTCGGTGGACACGCGTGCTGGCCATCATCACCGTGGTTGCCGGAGTGCTGGATGGAGCGTTGGCCTTCTTCTGGGGGCACGCTGGCGCAGGCATGCTGGCTCTGGATGCATTCTTGACGACATTGATCCTGATAGTGGAAGTCTTTCCCTTCGTCATCATTGCAATCGGCATTCGTCAGCGGCTGGAGCCATCGCGCTGGTGGCTTGCGATCTCTGCCTTCGTCTCACAAATGATCAATACGATTGCCGATGCCAGTGCCGCGGGCCAGCGATTTACCCACTGGACCCTGTACTACAGGGTGACGACACCGCTTTTCGCAATTTTTGGTGTCCACTTCACCGCTGCTGATCTGGCCGGAATCGGATTGTTCTTATCCATTCTGTACGCCGTGTATCGGTACAACATGGAACAGCAGGCACGTCAGACCGCCCTCGAGCAGGAGATGCAAAGTGCGCGCGAAATCCAGCGTGTGCTGATCCCCGAGACTCTGCCGTCGCTGGACGGGTTCGCCATGTCGAGCGCCTACCAGCCCGCGCAGGAAGTCGGTGGAGACTTCTTCCAGATCATTCGTGAGGATGGAGGTTCGGCGATCGTTGCACTGGGGGATGTGAGCGGCAAAGGGCTGAAGGCCGCGATGAGTGTGTCTCTCATCGTCGGGGTGCTCCGCTCTTTATCTGGCGAAAAGTCCAGCCCAGTACAAATGCTGCAAGCGCTGAACCGCTGTTTGTGTGGAAGGCTTCAGGGAGGCTTCGTGACCGCGATTGTGATGCGCTTGTTTCCGAGCGGCAAGGTCATCCTGGCCAACGCCGGACACCTGCCGCCGTTCCTGAATTCAGGAGAGCTGGAGATCGAAGGATCGTTGCCCTTAGGACTTATCTCGTTCGCCGAATACAGCGAAATGCAGATTCAGCTGCATCCAGGCGACAACCTAAGCCTTTACACGGATGGGTTGGTGGAAGCGCGAAGTCCAACCGGAGAGATCTACGGATTTGAGCGGTTGAACACGTTGTTTGCAACCCATCCCACCGCGCAACAAGCAACACAGGCAGCGGTTGCCTTCGGGCAGGAAGATGATATCACCGTGTTGACGCTGACCCGCCTCTCGGCCGGCGAGGAATCCTCAACGTCGTTGACTGCCCCGTTCCTGGAGCCCGCCCCAGCCGAAGCATAACTCGATTCCGTTATGTTGGAACATTAGACTGCGAACTTGAAATAGAAAGGCCCTCCCAATTCGGAAGGGCCTTTTCTGCTTGCGGAACTATTTCACTGCAACTGTAATTGTTACGGAAGTGGTTCCACTGGCGTAGTTGGCGCTTCCGCTGTAGCTGGCAGTCAACGTCTTGCTGCCATTCCCCAGGGACGATGCAGTCACCGTAGTCGCCGCAGTCCCGCTGGCCGTGACGGGCACGGTGGCGAGCAGATTTTTGCCGTTATAGAAGGACACGGTGCCAAGAGCATTCGGTGGCCCGGCGCTCCACGATTGAATTGCAACACTCAGAGTTACATTTCCTCCCGTCGCGTACCAGGTGGAAGGCGTTAGCTGAAGGATGACCGGCGCTTTGGTCACTGTGAAATGCTGCGTGCTGGAATTCGCAGCGGCATAATTGGTCTGCGCCGCATATCCCATCACCACAGTGTGATTTCCAGCCGGCGGCATCGGGATGATGAAGTTTGCCACGCCATTGGACAGCGGCAAGGTGACAGTTGCGCCGCCATCGTATTGATACGTGATCACCCCCTGTGGAGCACCCGCGGCGGAGCTGGTGTAGACGCCGCAATTGTAATTGGCTCCGTACGGGAAGTTCGCGTTCCAGCAGGAAGTACTCAGCTGAACCGGCACGGGTTTCACCGTAAGGATGACCGGAGACGATACGCCGGCGGCATTGTTGGAATCGCCGGAGTAGGACGCGGTCAACGAATGACTGCCGACATTCAACCCCTGGATGTAGAGGTAGGCTGCGCCATTGCCTCCCAAGCCGGACGTTTGCAGCAGGGTGGTACCGTCATACAGCTTGACCGTTCCGGTGGCTGTGTGTCCGCCGGTGGGCGAAACCTGAATTACGACATTGGTTCCTCCCGGATACGTGACTGTGTACTGGCTGAGAGTGACGTGGATCGATGAGTCATACGCAGTGACAACATAGCTGACCGACTGCGAGGATTTATTTCCGGCCGCATCGACCGCCATGACGGTGAAGGTCTTGTTGCCGGGTGTGGACGTATCGACCGGGCTGTTGAGAGGACCCGTGCTGAGCGGAGCCGAATCGGCTGAGAACGTTGAAGCGCCACACGTCACGATCCCGGAACGATCATCCGTGCAACTGTAGGTTGCCGTCACGGGCTGCCCTACGATGTAGCTGCCGGTCGAGGGAGACAGTGTCGGCCCCGAATTCACTAGGGGAGGAACGGTGTCCACATTGATCGGCACGGTGTAGTAGGAAGTCGACCAACTGCCGGTGCCGTCTTTGACGAAGTCGAGTTCCTGGGTTCCCGCGCAATCCTGCGCAAAATAGTACAGCAGGTAATTGCCGTCGGCATTCAACGCAACAGGTTGCGCCGGCGGCGTAAAGGCCGGCGGTGTTCCGCCCGGAGGAATGGTGCTCGGGCACGAGACAGGGTTCGTGATAGCAGTGCCTACAGATCCCGGGACACCGGGCGTCGGCAGGTTGCCCACGGAAGCGGTGCCGTACGTGATGGATTGAATGGGAGCCGCGGCAAAAGTGGAGACGCCAGGTAGTTGGGCCTCAGTCAGGCCGGAGAGAATCGGCGGCTGACTGGAAAACGTGACGTTCGGCGTCTGCGTATTCACCCAGTTTCCGGCCTGCAGATTTGCGACGGTCACTGTGGTCAAGGGCTCAGGAACGCCGGTCACCGGAATAAAGGTCGAGTTAGGATGCGATGTATAGCTGGATGAGGTATAAATTCCCGGACCGCTGAAGTTGGCCAGCAGATTCTGCGGGCAAGGTAAATTCTCTAGTCCAGACGCGGGATCGAAAGCGCAAGGTCCGCCGTTCCATGGCTCGCTGGCCATCAGGAATCCAATACCTTCATGGAACGTCGGTCCATTCGGCGTGGAGATGTCCTGCAGGCTGAAGCTGGGACCGTCGAAAATATCCTGGAACAACTCATTCGGTGCCGATGAGATGGGGCAATTCGCGCCACTTTCGGCGGGATCCGTTCCTACCGTGCATTCCAGCGTAAACAGCTTGCAGGCCGGCTGCCCGTTAGGCAGCAGCTCGCCGGTGTGGATCAGGCAGCTGGAGGTGGAAAAAGGCGTGTTCTGCCCGTAGACCGATTGAAATGTGCTGGGATCGACAGCTGCGTCTTCAACACCTGGGATGGTACCATCCTGAATCGCGAGAGTGTCTGCCGCCTGCGCCGTAGACAGATCGTAGACGAATTGGACTTGCTGGCCGGAGCCCGTATTGAAGGTAAAGTTCTGCGTCAGCTGTTGCGGTGTTGGATTCGTCTGCGGGATAGGATTGCCAGTGATGCTGCCGCCACCCGTCACACCCCCCTGGGTGCAGTTGGTGGTCAGGTACAGCGAGGAACTGGCGAGATAGCCGCCCCCATCGACCTCGCTGATGGTGATCTGATTCGAACCCTGGACGAGGCTAGTGTGGATGTCGATAGGCGGCACGCCGCCATTTGCCAACGTGACGCCACTCGAGGGGGAAAACGAATCGGGATCCTGGCCTGTTAACTGTCCATTGCCTGCGGGTCCCTCATAGGTCGACGTGAAGCAGTTCTGTGAAGTCCCATTGTCGGTGGAATCTGATGTCCCTCCAGTGCACACATTGGTGGGACCCGTCACCGAGGGCGAGCTGGTGCTCACCTGAATATTGTTATCGACCAGCACATTGCCACCGTTGGCGGAAGAAAGCACAGCGGTCGGAGACGCAGGGCACGTTAGATTCAGCGTGTTGCTGTTGAACGTATTCGGTGCGTCATAAGTCGTACCGTTGACGGAAGCGCGCACATTCACTGGACCGAAGAGTTGAATCGAAGTCTGTGCGTAGAGCGCCGGAACAATCAAGGCCATGCATCCGACAATGAGGCCGTGGTGGAGAAACGGAGATTTCTTCATATAGGTCCTGCTCCTTGTGCGATCCGGTAATCGTGAGGACACGACTCGCCGCCGTGACGAATCTCGAGTAAGCCATCTGCTTTTCTATGGGGACTTTTGGACTATCACTGGGACCAAGAGGGGGGCCTGGCCGAATTTGAAATGAGCACCAGTGAAGGCGAGCTAATCGTAACGTCGCGGGAGGAGGCGTGTCAATATACATTGCGCGCGCGAAGTGATAAAGGTCACGCCCGTTGGTGCGCCAGAACACGGCCATCGGTAACCCAGGAGCCTCTAATGGAACCGGCGAACATACGGTCGCAGACAAATCTGAAATTGTGACGATCGACGCCCTGGGCATCGGGTGCAAAGCGTCCAGCTACTACGAGGTGAAACATGGCAGTCCAGCCGCGCGGGAAAGTTACCGTTGACGCCGCAGAGTGCAAGGGATGCGGGTTGTGTGTTGCCTCCTGTCCCACGCAATGTCTGGAGCTGGCGCCAGAATTGAATGCAAATGGAGTCCATCCGGCACGCTGTAACGGACACATTTGCACCGGGTGCGGCATTTGCTTTTATTGTTGCCCGGAGCCAGGCGCAATCACCGTCTACCGCATGAAGGCGAGGGCCACGGCAGCCAAGGAGGCCAAACATGCGCCAACTTTGTAAGGGAAATGTGGCGCTGGTGAAGGGTGCGATTCTCGCCGGATGCCGCGGCTACTATGGATATCCAATTACTCCGGCGAGCGAAATTGCCGAGGCTGCGGCGCTCTATTTCCCGCAGGTGGGCGGAACATTCCTGCAGGCAGAGAGTGAAACCGCCGCGATCAATATGGTTTATGGTGCAGCGGCCACCGGGCTGCGCGTGATGTCCGGCTCCTCGGGACCCGGATTGAGCCTGATGCAGGAAGGGATCTCTTACCTGGCGGGCGCAGAACTGCCCTGCGTGATTGTGGATGTGATGCGAGGCGGTCCCGGTCTGGGTAACATTGCGCCCGAGCAAAGCGACTACTTCGCCATGGTGAAAGGCGGCGGGCACGGCAACTATCGCAACCTGGTACTGGCTCCCGCGTCGGTTCAGGAGATGGCTGACCTGACCATCCTGGCATTTGAGTTGGCCGACAAATATCGCAATCCCGCGGTAATCCTGGCGGACGGATTTATTGGGCAGATGATGGAGCCGCTCGACCTGGAGTATCGCGAAATTCTTCAGCCGGAAAAACCATGGGCGGTGAGGGGTACGCATGAGACTCGCGGCAACCTGATCAGTTCTATCTTCCTCGAGAGCGACGGACTGGAAGATCACCAACGCAAGATGGAAGCCAAGTATCGGCGGGCACAGGAAGCCGAACCACGATTCGGGAGCTGCTACGTGGAAGACGCAGAGATCCTTCTGGTCGGATATGGCATTGTGGCTCGCATCCTGCATTCCGCCGTCGAAGCGCTGAGACGGCAAGGCGTGAAAGCGGGCTTGTTCCGCCCAATCACGCTGTGGCCCTATCCTTCCGCCGCACTCGCGGAAGCGGCAGCGAATGTAGAGAAGGTGTTGGTGGTGGAACTGAGTAATGGGCAGATGGTGGAAGATGTTCGCCTGGCGCTCGATGGTACCGTGCCGGTGGAGTTCTACGGACGCGGAGGCGGCAACGTGCCTTCCGTCAAGGAACTGCAGGAGCAAGTACTGTCCCGAATGGCGGCAAAAGTGTGATCTCCGGCAACAACGGCGGCAGTGGACTCGAAGAGGGCTTGACCATGGAAAATAAAAACGGGAGCAGCACCACAGTTCCAATGAACGCCGGTGAAACGCAATTTGAGGCTCGATTGGTAGCGACCGTGCAAAATGATGGGGAGGCCTGTGAGATCGTCCACTCCAAGTCGACCGTGTTTTACAACGAATACAGTCGCAAAGCGCAGGGCAAAAAGCAAACCCACTACTGCCCGGGTTGCGGGCACGGTCTGGTCCAGAAGCTGATCGCCGAAGCATTGCAAGATCTTGGCCAGCAGGACAACACCATCTTCGTCAGTCCAGTCGGCTGCTCCGTGTTTGCCTATTACTACTTTGACGTAGGCAACGTACAGGTAGCACATGGGCGTGCGCCGGCGTCGGCATCGGCGATCAAGCGATCCTGCCCCGATCGCATGGTCATTTCCTACCAGGGCGATGGTGATCTGGCGGCGATTGGCACGGCGGAAATTGTGCACGCAGCGAATCGCGGCGAGAAGATCACGGTCTTTTTCGTGAATAACGGAATCTACGGCATGACTGGCGGTCAGATGGCGCCCACCACCATGATTGGCGAGAAGAGTACAACCTCTCCGTGGGGCCGGCGGCCATCGAATGATGGCTACCCACTGCACATGGCGGAGTTGCTTGCCACTCTGGAGGCGCCGATCTATATCGAGCGGGTGGCGCTTTCCGACGGAAAAAACATCATGAAGGCACGGCGCGCAATTCGCAAGGCGCTGGAAGTTCAGCGTGATGGCGCTGGATTTTCATTCGTTGAAATCTTATCGCCATGCCCAACCATCTGGGGCAAAGATCCGGTGGCTGCGCGCCAATGGATTGCCGACAAAATTATCCCCGCGTTCCCGCTGAACGTATTCCGCGACCATCCGCCGGCTCCGCTCGCAATCAAGGAAGCTGTGCCGCCCATGCACTCCGTCGCACACGTGCTTGGTATCGCCCCTAAAGAAAGTGAACGCGGGCCGGCAAAATTGGAGTTCGAACATCGCTTTGAGGATGTCAAGATCAAGCTCGCAGGTCGGGGAGGTCAAGGTGTACTGCTGCTGGGTCAGCTCCTAACTGAAATGGGGATGCGGGAGGGATTGGAAGTCAGCTGGCTTCCGTCCTATGGGCCGGAGATGCGTTCAGGGAGTGCCCATTGTCACGTATGCCTGTCGAGTGAGCCGATCGGATCCCCATTGGTTTCGCATCCCAACGTGCTGGTGGCGATGAATGAAGTTTCGCTGAGCAAGTTTGCCCACGAGGTAGTCCGAGGCGGCGTGATTCTTTACAACGGTGACTCTGTACCGGAAGATTTCGTCACTCCCGGCGTCCAGGTGGTGACGATTCCAGCTTCTGAAATCGCCGACAAACTTGGCTCAACCAAAGTCGCCAACATTGTGATGATGGGAGCACTGCTGGAAGAGACGGAGTGCCTGGCAGCCGGAACCGCCTGGAGCGTACTGCAAGAGAAGGTGAAAAAGTTGGACCTCCTGGAACTCGACCGAAAAGCGCTGAACGCCGGACGGCTGTTTATCGACGAGCACGCGCACATCGGGGCACTCGATCAACCGGATGGATTCGCATAAACGCGGTGGCGAGCTGCGCGATCCTTACTTTGCGTTCGAAGACACTTCAGCATCGTTCGACTGCAAACGGAACTTCGAGAAGTCTCCGGTTTCATCGAATGATCCCAGGCCGACCTGCCCGCAGGTAAATGTGTGGTCAATCACGGAAAACCTCGGCTGTTTCTCATTATCCATGAAGACCTGAATGGACCCGGTTCGCACATTGCGCACGATGCGCACGTGATGCCAGGCTTTATCCGGCAGCGCGGG
>Ga0335075_10014962_pt1 | contig 11631 bp, 9 predicted proteins | sample Lox_Sample_24_FD_206723 | JGI IMG/M metagenome (GOLD analysis project Ga0335075, IMG submission 206723) | Soil microbial communities from Loxahatchee National Wildlife Refuge, Florida, United States - Lox_Sample_2.4 | ecosystem: Environmental > Terrestrial > Soil > Wetlands | place: USA: Florida...
ATCAGGAAGCCGGCGGTTTTTGGAGTTTTTTCGTGACCGCCTGGGCGGCTTCGCGGACGCGCTGCTGCATGGCTTTCTCGCGCTCGGGGGTAATGCGCTGGGTAGGGGTGGAGATGCTGAGGGCAGCGACAACCTGTCCGGTGGAGGAGGAGATAGGGGCGCCGAAACAGACGCCGCCGAGCATGGATTCCTCCCGGTCGCAGGCGAAGCCCAAGCGCCGCACTGTCAGCAGCTCCTGGCGGAGGGCATGCCGGTCGACGATGGTGTGCTCGGTGCGCCTGTTGAGGCCGTAGACCTCGAGCATGGCGTCGGCGACTTCGCTGGTTTGAAAGGCGAGAATGGCTTTGCCCATGGAGCTGCAATGGGGCGGGAGAATGCGCCCGCGCCGATTGCTGACGCGAATCTGATGGAAGGTTTCCATGGTGTCGAGCACCTGGATGTGATCGCCGAAGACGTAGGCGACGCTGCAGGTCTCATTGAATTCGCTGGCCAGCTCTTCGAGCTGGGGGCGGGCCAGGGTGCGCACGAGCTCCGCGCTTTCATACAGGCGGCCGAGCAGGACCTTGCGTGTGAGCTGATAGGTTCCGTCGGTCTGCTGCTGCAGGTAGTCGCGCTTTTGAAGAGTGAGCAGGACGCGGAAGAGCGAGGACTCGGGCAGGCCGGTGATGGCGCTGAGTTCTTTCAGCGAAAGGCCGGGCTGATTGGCGTGGAAGGATTCAAGCACGTCCAGGGCGCGTTCAATGGTCCGCGAATGGTAGCGCTGGTCGGCGCTGGTGGCCTCGGCGTTCTTCGCGCCCTTTTCAGCCGCCCATTGCGGGCGGCGCCGGCGCCGGGTGGCCGGCTCTGGAGGTGCGGGCTTGGCCAACGTGAGTCTCCTCTATTGTCTTGCACCCATCAGATGCCGCGAAGCTCCGGCAAATGCAGCGCTGAATCGATTTTCCGTTCCGAAAGACATCCCAAGCTTGCCATAATTTTCAAAACCTTCGCAAGTGAGAAGAAATGCCCCTGACGGCGGCTCACGGGACGCTGTCAGGACAAGAGAGCTTATTGAAATGCCGACCGATAGATGGCTACCGCGTCCTCGTATGTCACCTGGCGCACATTGTTTTTGAGCAGCCGGGTTACTTCCATCGCCGAGCGAGCCATCTCTTCGATCGCGCTTTCGGGCACATTCCAGTCGGAGAGGCGCATCGGAATTCCGGCCTCCCGGGCTAATGCGCGCAGCGCCGCTACGCCGGCCTGCGCAGTCTCGATCGGGGTGGCGCGTAGGGTGACGCCGAGGGCGATGGCTATCTCCGCGTAGCGATCGGGTGCGGCGGGAAGATTGAATTCGAGCACATGCGGCAGCAGGAGGGTGTTGGAGATGCCGTGGGGCACGTGGAAGCGGCCGCCGAGGGGATAGGACAAGGCGTGCACGGCGGCGGTGTTGACCGGGCCCAGGCACAAGCCGCCGAAGAGGCTTCCGTAGGCCATCTTTTCGCGCGGCTCGAGGTTGTCGGGCTCGCGGATGGCCGGAATGAGGCTGTTGTGAATCAGGCGGATTCCGCTGAGCGCGTAGACGTCGATGGCGGGGTGGGCGAACTTGTTGGCGTAGGCTTCGATGCAATGAGTGAGGGCATCCATGCCGGTGCCGGCGGTGATCATCGCCGGCATCGAGATCATGAGATGGGGGTCGACGTAGGTGGCATCGGGAACGAGCAATGGGCTGATGACACCTTTCTTCAGCTGTGCATCTTCGTCGAGCAGAATGGAATTGGGAGAGACCTCGCTGCCGGTGCCGGATGTTGTCGGCAGGCAGACGAGGTGGATGTCTCGGCGGTGCAATTGATCGATGCCGAAGACCTCGCGCACATTGCGGGTTTCAGAAAGCATGGCCGCGACGAGCTTGGCGACGTCGAGAGCGCTGCCGCCGCCGAGTCCGACGACTGCATCCGGCGAGAATTCGCGGGCAACATTCAGGGCGCCGTTGAAGACAGCGATGGTGGGCTCGGAGGCTATATCAGAAAAGAAAGAGACATGAATGCCATTGCTCTGCAGCGCGGCCGCGATGGGCTGGGCCAGCGAGCGCGTCTTCGGGCCGGTGATGAACAGGACCCGCGATGCGGACCGCCGGGCCAGGTCGAGCGCGCATTGGTCCGCGGCGCCGGCTCCGCAGACCAGCGTTCGGGGTTGGGTTGTCGCTATGGTGCGCATCGGGCCCTCAATGGTTCATCGCTGAACTTCAGCGGAGTGCAGCGTGGGATCGGCCGTTGAAGGCTGCGATCCGGGCCTCGGTTTCCTTGAGCGCGGTCGTGGCGCCGGTGCGAAGCGCCACGATATCGTTGGCGCAGAAGAGCAGGTCGATGCCGAGCTCGATCCACAGGTCGGCGTCAGGATGATTCACGGCGGTGGCCACACGCTTTCCGTGCTGCTTGGCAACGTCTACAACGTGGCGCACGGCTTCGACCACCTTGGGATGCGTGGTCTGGCCGGGAACGCCGAGGCTGGCGGAGAGGTCGGCGGGGCCGATGAAGATGTCGACGCCGTCGATCCGGCAGAACTCTTCGATCTGGCTTACGGCTTCGGCGGTTTCTACCTGAACCATGAGGGACAGCTCCTGATTCAGCTTCTGCTGCTCTTCGCTGACGCTGCTGACCAATCCGTACTTCAATGACCGGGAGACGCTGAAGAAGCCGCGGCGGCCGGCTGGAGGAAACCTGGCGCTGTTCAGGAGTTCGCGGATCTGCTGGGGGGTATTCACCATGGGCAGGTCGATGATGTCGGGCCCACACTCGGCGGCTTTGAGAATGGTGTCGCGCTGGGCATTGGGGATGCGGATCATGGTGAGCAGATTCTGACCGGCGGCGATTCTGCAGAGATCCGCAGCCTCGGCGAAGGTGATAAATGCGTGCTCCATTTCAATCCAGATGACATCGAAGCCGAGGTGGGCGACCATCTCGACGAAGATCGGATTGTAGAAATAAACAGATGCGCCAAGGAGCGGCTTTCGTTCGCGGGTTGCAACTGCCTTTTCGAGTCGATTCATCACTTCTCCGAATGGGGTGTAAGTAGGAATGAAACATTGCCGGCCAGTTCCGGCGCTTGCGATTCGCGTCTGTGCCGCAGCCAGGACCAAAGCGTCATGGCGTTGGTGTCCAGCACCTGGCGCGGTGTGAGCCAGCTGGCGAGATAACCGACGACGAAGACGATGACCTGTCCGACAACGCCGATCATGTACTCATGCCAGGGGAAACGAAGCGGGAAGGATGCCATCAGCGGATGGGCGCCGGAAGTAAGCGTGGCCCAGGCGGTGAAGGCGAGGTTCACCACAATCCCGATTTGCACCCCGAGGGGTGTGGCGCGCGTGCTGAGGAAGGAGAGCAGGAAGATGCCGGCGAGGCCGCCGGCGACGATGGAGCTGGCCGCGTAATACAGCGCCAGCGCGATGCCGTGGCTGTGAGCCAGCAGCCATGCGATGGCCAGCGCGATGAGGCCGCTGACGACAACGCAGAGCCGGCCCAGGCGCAGCGCTTTGCGATCGATGGTCTGAGGGCGCCAGTGGCGGTAGAAATCCTCGACGCCGATGGTGGCGAGGCAGTTGAGATCCGACGCCAGCATGGCCATGCCCGCGCCGAAGAGCGCGGCAAGAAAAATTCCCCCCACACCGGGAGGCAAGTGGGTGGTGAGGAAGAAGGGAAAGACCTGATCTCCCTTCGAAATGTAGGCGGGCAGGTGTTCGCCGCTGGCGCGGTAGAAGGTCCACAGCAGCGTTCCGACAAGCATGAACAAGGCCCACACGGGAATGCAGAGGACGGCGCCGAGGAGGATTCCGCGCACGGCCTGGCGGTCGCCGCGGGCCGCGAGGTAGCGCTGAATCACGGTCTGGTCCGCGGTGTACTTCTGCAGGTAAAAGAAGAAACCGTAGAGGAGAAGGACGAAGATTGTCGGCCGGTGAAGGTTGAAAGACGGCTCGCCGAGGCTGAATTTCTGCGCATGCCAGGCGGTCGCGAAGATATCCGAGAAGCTCATGGGCGTGAGGTGGATGAGAAAGCCGGCGGCGAGCAGAACACCGACCCAGAGCAGCAGGCCTTGAAATACGTCGGCCCAGATGATGGCCTCGAGGCCGCCGATGAATGCATAGGCCACAGTGACCGCGGTGGCGGCGATGAGCACAATCTCGATCTTCCAGCCGGTCATGCTGTTGACGGTGAGGGCCAGGAGATAGAGAACGAAGGCCATCTTGGAGAGCTGACCGAGGGCGAACATGGCCGAGGAGTAGAGGCGCACGCCGCTGCCGAGGCGTCTGCCGAAGTACTCGAAGGCCGTCATACGCACGGCGTGACGAAAAAACGGAACGATGATGAGGCCGGCAACCGCAGGCACCAGCAGCATCATCAATCCCGGAACGATGAGCGCCCAGTTTCCGGTGTAGGCGGCGCCCGGATAGGCGATGAAGGTGACGCTGGTGATGATGGTGGCGAGCAGAGAGATGCCCATTGCCCAACCGGGAACGACGCGGCGGGCAACGAAGTAGGCCTCGGTGGTGGTCTGGCGCCGGGAAAAATAGAGGCCGGTAACGATCAAGCCAGCCATGTAAACGGCGATGATCGCGGGGTTCAGCCACTGGAGCGCGAGGGCGTGCATTAGATTCTCCCAGCGGGCTGCGCTATGCGGCTGCGGCCCATGGAGGCGGCAATGCGCATGGCGGCTTTCATGTTTCTCGCGCTCGCCTTGTTTTGTCCGGCGATGTCAAAGGCGGTGCCGTGATCGACCGAGGTGCGGATGATGGGGATGCCGATGGAGATATTGACGGTGTCGTCGAAATCGAGAAGTTTCATGGGGATGTGTCCCTGGTCGTGGTACATGGCGACGACGAGATCGTATCGGCCGCGCGAGGCCTGTAGAAAAACGGTGTCGGGCGCGGCGGGTCCATCGCAAAGGATGCCCTGGCCGCGGGCGGCTTCGATGGCGGGCAGGATGAATTGTTCATCTTCAGAGCCGAACAGTCCGTGCTCGCCGGCGTGGGGGTTGAGGCCGCAGACCACGACGCGGGGCGCGCTGTGTCCGAGCAGGCGCATGGCCTGGTCCCCGAGGCGGATGGTCTCGAGGATCCGGCCGGTGTCGAGCTCGCAGGCGCGGCGCAGCGAGATATGCGTGGAGACGTGGACCACGGAAAGCCTCGGCCCGGCGAGGAGCATCCGCGATTCGCCGGCGCCGCAGAGTTCCGCGATGTATTCGGTGTGGCCGGAAAATTTTCTGCCGCTCAGCGTGACTGATTCTTTGTTGAGCGGAGCGGTGACCATGGCCACGGCTTCGTTGCGGAGGCACATCCCGGTGGCGATGCGCACATACTCGACGGCCGCGGCTCCGCACACGGCGGAGAGCCGGCCGACGGGAACCGGCTCATCGGCGGGGAGCGAGCGCACGTTGATGATGGACGCCTTGAGGCCAGAAAGCGGGATGCCGCATTGTTCCGCCGTGGCCGACAGCACGCCCGCGTCGCCGATGATAAGCCAATCGGCGAGCGACGATACCTCCGGGTCGGTGAGGGCCTTGAGAATCACTTCCGGACCTACGCCGGCGGGATCTCCCATGGTGACGGCAATCTTCATGGCGGGTTGATTCAGGCTCAATGATTTCCTCCTGCCTGGGGGACGCCCAGCAAGCGGTCGACGGACTCGAGGAGGCAGTCTTCCGCACCGAATCCTCCGGACTTCGTGGCGATTGCGACGCCATCGAGCAATCCTCCTTCGATGAATCCGCAGGCAACACCGTTCACTAATTCTCCCTGAAGAAGAAGCTGCTCGGCATTTACCGACTGGCAGACCAGCTCCGCAGTATCACCCCCGGTAAGCAGGACGACGGCGAGATTCGCTGCGTGTGCGGCGGCAAAGAGTTTGCGCAATCTCCTCATGTCGGGAGCGGCGGTATCGATCATGAGGATCAGCGGGGAGCCGGATGCCAAGGCCGATCCGATCTCTTCGGCGCTGGTTGACTCGGCCTGGAGAACAGAGCAGGGCCGGCGCTCGCGAAAGTGTGCCAGCTGCGCGATTGTCGCCGGATGATCGGAACCGACGCAGAGCACGACTGCTCCATCGGGAGCGGCGCGCGCGGTTTGCCGCGGCGCACGCCGGCCGGCGAGCAGAGCCGCTGCGCAGCCGGCGAGGCCAGCAGAGCCGATCCACATGGGGCGAGAGGGAGAGGCCACGAGCGCCGCGGCGATCCGCTGCAGGTCCTGCCTGGTGGCGGCGTCGCAGAGAATATATTTCGCTCCGGCGTTCGCGAGAGCTTCTATCTCCGCGGCGAGTTCGCTGGCGGTCATGTCCGGCCTGGGCGCAAGCAGCGCGGGAGCGACTCCCTGCCGAGTGAGTTGTTCGCTCGCATCAATGGTCCAGACCCCGGAAAGATCCCGCACCTTGAGCACGCCGCGCTCGACGGTGCGGCCCTGTGCGGGCAATGCGGGCGCGATGACGCCGAAGCCGAGATGCATCGACTCAAGCAGGGCGTCGCACTCGGCAATGATATGGCCGCGGAGTGTCGAGTCTATTTTCTTGAAGACGATTCCATTTTCATCCACGGATAAGTTGGCGGCGGTCGTATGAACCCTCGCGGCTGCCGCCTGGGGTCTCAGCCTTCTGCTATTCGTGCTGACGACAACCACATCCGCCGCGGCGGGCGGCGCTTTTGCGAAGGCGACGCGCGTGACCAGGCCATGGTGAGCGAACTCCAGGCCGGAGTCGCACGCGCCGGTAAGATCGTCGGCTACCAGAACACAGCGAGGAAGCCCGGTTGGTGTTCCCTCCCGAGTGGATGGCCGCGAATTGTCGAATGCGCTGCTCACGAAATCCTCAGAACGTCAGCCTACCTGTAAGCTGCACCGTGCGGGCGGTGGCGGAAGTAAGTTCACCAAAGCTGTCAGAGCTTACATTTGTGACTAAGCCGGACAGGTTGGTGTGGTTGAGCGAGTTGAACGCGTCGGCCTTCAGCTGGAAGTGAATCGACTCAGTGAAATCGAAGGTCTTGGCGAGGCTTGCATCGAGATTGATGACGCCGGGTTGATTGACTCCGTCTCTGGGCAGATCGCCGCCGCGAATTTGCGCGCCGCTGAGAGGCGAGATGGGCACCTGCGCAAAGGCGGCCGGGTTGAGCATCTTGCGCGTGGAGTGATAGTGGGGCAGATACAGGCTCGCTCCTCCGCCGGCGTAGTCGGGGCGATCGCTGGGGTAAGACGAATCGCCATTGGTGATGTTCTCGGGCAAGCCGGTTTCTCCGGTGAAGATGCCGGAGACCTGCCAGCCGGCCAGCAGCAGCCGGAGCGGACGGCTGTTTGCGCCGGCCCACTCGTTCAAGGGCAGGTTCCACAATCCGTTGCCGACGAATTTATTGCGGACATCGAAGGGCGCGAGGCCGTATTCCGCCTTGATGTTGCCGTTGTCCTGAGGGGCGTTCTGGAGCAGAAGATTGGCTTGCCCGTAAGAGAGCGCCTTCGACCAGACATATGCGCCGCCGAAGGAGAATCCGTGCTTGAGGGTTTTGGTGAATGTGACCTGAAGGCCGTTGTAATTGCTCGAGTCGCCTCCGTAGTAATAGCGAAACTCGGAGAAGGTGGGATCGGGCGAGACGCCGGTGACGCGATCTGGGAGATTGCGTTCCTCGGTCATATTTTCGCGCAGGGCGTGATTTCCCACGTAGTCAATCTCAACGCCGAAATCCGGCGTGAAGGCCTGTTGAACACCTAACATCCACTGCATGCTGTAGGGGTTGGGAAAGTTGGCGTTGATGGTCGAGTTAGCGAGCTCTGTTGAGATTACTCCCTGATTCTGAAGATTGGTAAGTATGTTGTTGTAAGTGCTCCGGGGCAAGGGATACTGCAAGCCGGCGGATTGCACCTGCTGCTGGTTGAGGATGATGCGGAAGGGCGTCGAGGCGCTGTTCTGCACCATGTCGATGGGGCCGCCGAAGATAGGATGCGGGCTTACGAAGACTCCGTATCCTCCGCGTACGACGGTATTGTGCCCGGGGCCGGTGCTCCAGTTGAAGCCGATCCGCGGCTGCACGTTGTTGTAGTCGGCGTTGTACATGGAGTCGGCGGGGCGATAGGGACCGAAGCCGGGACCCAGCTGCGGATTGGCCGGATCGATGCCGCGATTGAAGACGCGCCCATTGTCTTCCTTGACCACCGTGAAGTAGTCGTAACGCACGCCTAGATTGACGATGAGGTTTGGCGTGACGCTATAGTCATCCTGCAGAAATGCGCCGTATTGATAGGTGCTGAGATTGAATGGATCAAGATCGAAGGTTAGCTGCACCAGGCTGGGCGAGTTCGATTGAAATTGCTGGAGCGAAGAGTATTGGATGGTGGCCGTGTTGTAGTCGGTGCGTCCGGCGTCCTGCTTCTGCACGATGCCTCCGGCCTGAAGGGAGTGCTTGCCGCGAGTGAGGGCAAACTCCTGCTCGCCGGAATAAAAATCACCAGACTTGATGAAGTCTTCGGCTCCGCCGGAATCGAAACCGGCAAAGATGATTTCTTCCAGATCAGATGCGAAGCCTTCGTCGAGGCGATTGAGGCGGATCCGGTTATAGCCGAATCGAGAAAGGGATGTCCACGTGTGCGCGGAATGGGTGAAGGCGGCGTTGAACGCGTCGGTGTGCCCGGTGGTGTCCCGGGGATTGATCTGCACGACGTTGGGCGCGAGCTTATAAGGCCGGCTGCGAATGTAGCGGGCGTAGATCAGGTTGTTCTGGTTCAGGTTGTAATCGAGCCGCGCGACACCGTTGCCATCGTTCTGGCGAATCGCTCCCGCGCCAAAGTATTGTGCGGTCAACGCGGTGGGATCGTCAGCCGGCTGGGAGATGGAGGGATAGGCCTTGAAGATCGGATCGTATATGGCAGGGCTGATGCTTTGAAGGTAAGGAGTGGGGACGGCGCCGGTGACCGGCGACGAGGCACTCAGCCGCGCGCCCTCGTAGCTGCCGAAGAAGAAGAGTTTTGCCGGGAGAATGGGGCCGCCGATCGATCCGCCGTATTCATTAAAGGTGGAACGGGGCTGCGTGGTGAGGAATTGGTTGCGGGCGTTGTATGCGCTCAGATCATTGATCTCATAGAGGCTACCGTGAAACTTGCTGCCGCCGCTTTTAGTGACGATATTCACGTTCCCCGACATGGTGCCGCCGATGGTCGCCGGAGCGATGCCTTTTACCACGCCGACTTCGGCAATGGCATCGTTATTGATGGTGTTGATGATGTTCGGTCCCTGATAAAAACCGAAGGCCGGAGTTTCCGGGTCCGAGGTGGCGTTTGTTCCATCGACGGTGAGATTGAAGCCGGCTGGAGGCAATCCGTTGATGGTCAAGCTGGCGCCGGCAGGAGCGGCGGACACGGTATCGGTGGAGAGGCCGGGACCGAGCTGGAGGATGCTGGTCCAGTCCTGGCGGGCGACGGGGAGCTGGTTGACGGCGACCGAATCGAGGGTGACATTCTGTGACGGAGTGGTGGTGTTGAGCAGCGTGGCTCCCCCGCTCACTTCGACCGTTTGCTGCGAAGAGGCGACGATGAGGACGAAGTCGGCGCGCGCGGTCTGCGCGGATGCGAGATTGAGGCCGGATTTCGTCTGGGGGCTGAAACCCTTGCTGGTCACGGTGAGCGAGTAACTCCCAACGGTTATGTAGTCGAAAGAATAGAGCCCGTCTGCGTTGGACTGCGTTGTGCGTGAAACCCCGGTTGCGCTGCTGATGAGGGTGATCTGTGCGCCGGGAATGACGGCGCCGGTCGAATCTGTGACGACTCCGGTGAGGCTGGCGGTGCTGACCTGGGCGATGCCGCGGTTGACGGCCACCAAAATGACGACAAGCAACAAACAATGCAGCCAGTATCGGTGAATCAAGTGGTGGTGCATACGGCTCCTCCTAAAAGTCCGATCTACAGGTTCAGCAGCGGACGGGAGCATGTATACAGACCAATTATCACAGATGTCAACTAATTTTCATTTTAACAGTTTTATGAAAAATAAAGATAGTCCTCCTGGGAAGGGGTCAGCGGACCTGAATCTCCGCGGGGAATCCGGGTTATCCGGCGGGCATGCAATGGGTTATCGCGTTCGCGGGGGCGGGGAGATGATGCAATCTAGGGGAAGCGGAAGCGGTCGCGCGAGGTTCGAGTCAGAATTAAGCCACAGAGGCGTCAAGCAGCTCCGCGGCCTGGAGTTTCTTCACGAAATCGCCGGGAGACTCCTGCTCGATTTGCCGCTGTCTTCCTTTTACGGCGAAGACGATGGTGTTCTCTCCATCTTCGGGAGTGACGATCAACACGCGATTCTCAAAAGCTGTCCTGATGCGGCCGAGCGACTCCTCGTCGCGGGTGTCGCATAGATTCGCGACCATCATGCCGTCGGGGGAGAGGGCTCGGTAGCAGTCCTCGTAGAACTCCTGGGAGCAAAGCTGCGGCGGCTGTCCGTGGATATCGAAGCCATCGACGAGCAGAATCTCGGGCAGATCGTCGGTGCCTGCGACGTAGTCGGCTCCGTCGCCGCAAATCACGCGGAAGCGGTCATCGTCTGCGGGGATATAAAACTGCTCTCGCAAGGAGATGACCATTGGGCTGATTTCGATCACGGTGATGTCCGCGTGGGGGAGCTGCTGATAACACCATTTCGGCATCGAGCCGCCGCCCAGTCCGATGATGGCGATGCGCCTTGGCTCGGGGAAGAAGAGCAGGAAGGCCATCATGGCGCGGGTATAGGAGAGGAGCAGAGAATTCGGATCGTCGGTGAGCATCTCGCTTTGAATCTCGCCGATCTGAAACTGCAGACTTACTCTGTTGCCGTCCTCGCAGACCCGCGGCCGCACCTCGGCGAACCTGCGCTGCCGGATGCGCTTCACCCTGTCGATTCCCTTCGGCTCCTGCATCTGCTCCAGACCTGCTTCTCTAAAACTAACAGCGAAGGCGCCGGGTGCGCACCAGTGGTTCAAGCCAATCAACTGTGGCGAGACGACAGGCACTTGGTCAGTTCAAGGCGATTGAGATCTCCTTCCCGGACATACGCGATTCGATCGGTGAGCGCGTGAATAATCTCCAGGCCGCGTCCGCCTTCCGGAATTGACGCCTTGTCGATCGGCTCCAGATCCGGTTCTTTCTTCCCGTGGAGAAGCCTGGCTACAGTCTTTTCAGACATGGGGCAACCCTGATCGGCGATCTCGATGCGCAACGCATCGCCCTCGACGGAGATGGCCACGGAGAGCAAATGTCCCGGCTCACCCTGATAGGCGTGCTCAATGACATTCGTTCCCACCTCGGCGACGCACAACTCCATCTCGCCGGCCAAGGTTTCACCGAGGCCGAGGTGCGTACAAATTCTGTTTGTCGCAACGGTCACGAGAGACAGATCGCTGAGGTTGCTGTCGATGACCAGGCGGATACGGCCCACGGAAACCTCCGTTGCACTACGAAAGGGCGGACACCGCTTCTTCCTGGGTTGGAAACATGCGGAACACTTTGTTCATGCGGGTGAGCTTGAACATGCTGATGACCGCATCCCGGGCTCCGCACAGCACCAGTTCTCCCTCGTCACCGATGACTTTGAGGCTTGCGATCATGGCGCCGAGGCCGCTCGAGTCGATGAAGGTGATCTCGCTCAAGTCGAGAACGATGGCGCG
>Ga0335075_10014963_pt1 | contig 11631 bp, 11 predicted proteins | sample Lox_Sample_24_FD_206723 | JGI IMG/M metagenome (GOLD analysis project Ga0335075, IMG submission 206723) | Soil microbial communities from Loxahatchee National Wildlife Refuge, Florida, United States - Lox_Sample_2.4 | ecosystem: Environmental > Terrestrial > Soil > Wetlands | place: USA...
CCACTTCATCAGCACGACGTATTCCCCCGGCTTGTCGAGCCCGCCGAATAATGTCGCCATCTCGGCGCTGTGCGGCGGCCCGCCGGTCCAGGCCGTCCACTTGATCCGATCGGGCAGAGTGATCTGCGTTTCAGCAGGGTTGAGCGCCTCCGCCTCCCCGGCGCGAAACCCGCCACCATTGCAGCGAGAAGCGGGGCAAAGAGAAGCTGCCGCCGGCCGGGCAGCAGAAGGCTGCTGTTCGCGGAAATTTGATCCGTCATCTGGGTGTACTTAGGGCTAAAGGAGAATCCGGGTGCCCAGCACCTCGAGGAACAGAGACAGAAATTGCGGGTGCGCCGACCAGGCAAAGCCGCTGACGAGATTGCCGTCGCGAACCGCGCGGTCGGGCTCGGTATCGACAAATTCGCCGCCTGCCAGACGCACCTCGGGGGCGCAAGCAGAATAGCCCGAAACCCGGCGTCCCCGGATTACATCGGCGGCAGCCAGGATTTGCGCGGCGTGGCAGATCGCGGCAATCGGCTTGCTCGCCTCGGCAAACGCCCGGACAATCGCGATCACGCGGTTGTCAAGCCGCAGATATTCGGGCGCCCGGCCACCGGCGATCATCAGCGCATCGTAGCCATCGGCCCTGACCTCGGCGAAAGTGGCGTTGAGGACGAAATCGTGTCCACGCTTTTCGCTGTAGGTCTGATCGCCCTCGAAATCGTGGATTGCGGTTTTGATCTTTTGGCCAGCCTTTTTGCCCGGACACACGGCATCGACAAGGTGCCCGACCATCATTATCGATTGGAACGGCACCATCACTTCGTAGTCTTCGGCGAAATCACCGACCAGAAACAGAATTCTTTTCGCTGCCATCACCATTCTCCTCACGCGCGCTCACTGCGCCGCTTGCGACATCTCGACCCGGGAGCGCGGCGGCGGTGCCATGAATTCGGGGCCGACCGGATCGGTAATTGCCGACTTCAAGATGCAAGCGATCTTCGCCTTTGCGGCATCATCCAGCGACCATCCGAACACCTCGCTGATGGGCTGCAACTGGCCGGGATGGCGCGCTCCCCACAGTGCCGCAGTGGCGCCCTGGTCGAGGATCCAGCGCACAGCCAAATGGATGACGCGCTTGACGTAGCGTTGTCGCGCGAATTTATCGAGGCGGCGAACTGCGTCGAGATATTGTTGGTAGCGCGGCGGCTGGAATTTCGGATCCATCAAGCGCAGATCATCGCCGGAAAAATGCGAGTCCTCGTGCAGATTGCCCGACAACAGACCGCGGCACAGGGCACCATAGGTTACGGTTGCCAGACCGGCTTGCCGACAATTGGGCAGGAGTTCGTCCTCGATCTCGCGCTCGAACAAATTGTAGGGCGGCTGGACGACATGCAGTTGGGCAACCCGGCGAAAGCGTTCGATCTGCGCAACCGAGAAATTGCTGACACCGATCGCCCGGATTTTCCCTTGCTCAAAGAGCGACTGCATCGCCTCGGCCGTCTCTTCGACCGGCACCAGCGGGTCGGGCCAATGAACCTGATAGATGTCGATGTAATCTGTCCTGAGCCGCCGCCGCGAGTCGTCGACCTCGCGCAGGATCCGCTCCCGGCTGGCATTGCGGAAAACGTTCCCGTCTTTCCATTCGAGCCCGGTCTTGGTGGCGATGACGACGCGCGAGCGAAGATTGTGGTCGGCAATGGCGCGGCCGACAATCTCCTCGGACCGGCCAAATCCATAGGCTGGTGCCGTGTCGATCAGATTTATGCCGCGTTCGACAGCAGCGAGGATCGTCCGCACTGACTCTTCCTCGTCAGTGCCGCCCCACATCCAACCGCCGATCGCCCAGGTACCGAGACCAACCCGTGAAACGCTAAGCGAGGTCCCGGCAACGTTCGCAAACTTGCCGTCGATCTCTTTGGTCATTTCGTCACTCATTGTCTGCACAGGGATTGAATTGCCATCGCCGGCCTGCGGCACGTAGGCCGCGCGCCGGCCATCGATTACCAAGGAAGGGTGCTACGGGCCGCGCAATGCGGCGGCCGCCAGTGCCCGTCGCCCATGTAGCCGGCCGGTTCTCAAACCCAGCCGGCGGGGCAAGCCGCCGATGTCGCCGCGTATTGCTCGGCAGCGGTCTGACGATTTTCTTGCACCGATTGCGCTGCCGCCGATAGGGGAACGGTTGCGACCATAAGCGCTGCCATTAAATAAAGCGTATTCCACCGCATTTTACACTCCTGCGGGTGTGGATAGCAACTTTGGCTAAATCAACGCCTAAGGTCCCACAAAGGTGTATTTAGATGAAATCATCGCTGACCCCAGTGAAACGGGGTAAAGCAAGGTAAATTTGTCGGCTCATCAGTGATCAGGTTTGAAAGTCCGAGGCCGTTTTCTACTGTAGTATATATGTATAGGCGGATCTTACCATTCATGCAAAGGAAGCGACTGCATCGCCAATCGGGGCGCAGTCGTGAAGCGCATTTCGCGAGGGCGGGCGGATATGTCCGCCCGCTGACGCGACGTACCTTACTTGGCTGCAGCCTGGGGCTGCTGAGAAGCAAGATCCTGGACCTTGAGGCCGAGGGCGCGAGCAACACCGGCGCCATAGACGGGATCGGCGCGCAGACAATTGGCGATATGACGCTCCTTGATGTGCTGCCGCGCATCGCCCATCGCCCGGGCCGTGTTCTCGAACAGAACCTGCTGCTGCGCCGGCGTCATCAGCCGGAAGAGATTGCCCGGCTGCTCCCAGTGGTCGTCGTCGGCGTAATGGTCGTAGTGGGCCCCCGCGCCTTCAATGAGCAGAGGCGGCTCGGCGAATTCGGGCTGGTTGTCCCACAGCCCGGCGCTGTTGGGGTTAAAGCTGGTGGCGCCGCCGAGATTGCCGTCGACCCGCATCTTGCCGTCCCGATGGTAGCTCATGAACGGGCATTTCGGCGCGTTGACCGGGATCTGGTAAAAGTTCACGCCGAGGCGGTAGAGAACCGCGTCGTTGTAAGAAAACAGGCGCCACTGCAGCATCCGGTCCGGCGAGAAGCTGATGCCAGGCACGACGTTCGACGGTCCGAACGCCGCCTGCTCGACTTCGGCGAAATAATTGTCGGGCCAGCGGTTGAGCTCCATGACGCCGACCTCGATCAGCGGATAATCCTTCTTCGGCCAGACCTTGGTGAGGTCGAAGGGGTTGTGCTTGTGGGTCTTCGCCTGCACATCGGTCATCACCTGGATGAACAATGTCCAGCGCGGGAAGTCACCGGCCTCGATCGCAGTGAAGAGATCGCGGCCATTGCTTTCGCGGTCCTTGGCAACGACCGCTTCGGCCTCGGCATCAGTCAGGTTCTGAATCCCCTGTTGCGTGCGGAAATGGAATTTGACCCAGACGCGCTCATTCCCTGCGTTGATCATCGAAAAGGTGTGGCTGCCGAAGAGGTGCATGTGGCGGAAGCTCTTCGGGATGCCGCGATCGGACATGACGATCGTGACCTGGTGCAGCGCGTCAGGCAGCAATGTCCAGAAATCCCAGTTATTGTCGGCGCTGCGCATCCCGGTGCGCGGATCTCGCTTGATCGCGTGGTTGAGGTCAGGAAAGCGCAGAGGGTCGCGAAAAAAGAACACCGGCGTATTGTTGCCGACCAGGTCCCAGTTGCCTTCCTCGGTGTAGAACTTCAATGCAGTGCCACGGATATCGCGCTCCGCGTCGGCCGCACCGCGTTCGCCGGCAACTGTCGAGAAGCGCGCGAACATTGGGGTCTGCTTGCCGATTGCGGAAAAGATCTTGGCCTTCGTAAAGCGCGTGATGTCGTGGGTCACGGTGAAGGTGCCGTAGGCGCCCCAGCCCTTGGCATGCATCCGCCGCTCGGGGATCACCTCACGGTCGAAGTGCGCCAGCTTCTCCATTATCCAAACGTCCTGCAGCAGTGCGGGGCCGCGCCGGCCGGCGGTCATGATGTTGGTGTTGTCGGCGACTGGTACGCCGGCCGCAGTGGTAAAACGCTTTGATCTGGACATGGCAGTTCTCCTTGGTTTCGCTAGAAGAGAAGCGGCGAAGGTGATTACCCGGGCCAGGCTGAGGTCCGGATCACGCGGCAGAAATTCTGTGGCCGGAAGCACGGATCCTTATCGGCGAGCACATCAGCCTTGACGTTGCCAAAGGTGGTCTCGGGTTTCTTACGGATGGCGTCGTAGAAGGCCTGGATAATCTCTTCCTTGAAGTGGCCGGGGCGTGGGTGCGCGCGCACCACGGCCTCGCGTTCGGCATTGGTGAACTCGGAGAAAGCAATGCCGAGCACATCCATCTCGACGCCAGCGGTGACGAGGGCGACAACGGGGTGCATGTATTGCGGGATACCCGGTGTCGTGTGCAGCGCAATCGCGGTCCAGACCGTTTCGATCTCGCGCTCGGCGATGCCATGGCTGCGGAGGAAATCACGGGCGGCATTGGCGCCGTCCACCTCGAAGCGCTTATCCGCGCTGGCGTATTGCGGGGTGAGGCCCATGTCGTGGAACATCGCTCCCGCATAAAGCAGCTCGGGATCGAATCCGAGAGCGCGGCGCTTGCCGGTGAGCGCGCCCCAGTAATAGACACGGCTCGAGTGGTGGAACAGCAATGGCGGTTCGGTATCCCTGACCAGTTCGGTCACTTCGCGCGCCAGTTTGCTGTCGGGAACGATGACCCCCGCTACCGATCTGGATTTTGCATTGCTTGTGTCTGATAGAACCGAATTCATAGCTTACTCCGGCAAAATCTATGCACGAGCGATGGGTGACTTCTCGTCCCCAATTTCTCGGAGGCAGGTGCTCAGTTCGAGAACACCGTGGCCCCGGCTGTGGCGACCGTTTGGTCCTGCTCGCCACTGCCGCCGCTGACACCGATGGCGCCGATGACCGATCCGTCACGCCGCAACGGGATGCCGCCGGCGAAGATCATCACGCGCCCGTAGTTCGACGCATGGATGCCAAAGAATTGCTGGCCCGGCTGACTGTTTTCGGCGAGGTGCGCGGTTTCGATATCGAAGGCGCGCGCCGTGAACGCCTTGTTGATCGAGATGTCGATGCTGCCGATCCAGGCGCCGTCCATTCGGACATGACTCACCAGATTTCCGCGACGGCGATGTTCATCGGTTGGCCGATTTCGTGCACCTTCGCTTCTGCAGCGGCGATCTCTTGCCGTGCGTCACTGAGAGTAATCACGACATTATCCTCCAATGCTAGGCCGCTTTGGGCACCAACCCATGCGGGTCGATCACGAATTTATTCGGCACGCCGGCATCAAAATTACGGTAGCCCTCGGGCGCCCGGTCGAGACTGATCACCTTGACGTTGACGATCTCGGCGATCGGGAGCCGATCCCACAGGATCGCCTGCATCAACTGTCGGTTGTACTTCAGCACTGGGGTCTGCCCGGTGTGCAGACTGTGCGACTTGGCCCAGCCGAGGCCCAAGCGAAGGCTCAGCATACCCTGCTGCGCCGCCTTCTCCTTGGCGCCCGGGTCATCGGTCACGTAAAGGCCGGGAATGCCGATCGCACCGGCCGCGCGGGTGATCTCCATCAGGCCGTTCAGCACCACCGCCGGCGCTTCGATGACGTGACCATCTGAGCCCTGGCCCTTGGCCTCGAAGCCGACGCAATCGATCGCACTATCGACCTCGGGTACTCCCAGCACCGCGGCGACGAGCTCGCCCAGCCGATCGTGCACCGACAGATCGATCGGCTCGAACCCGACCTTCCGGGCATGGGCGAGGCGCTCCCGGTTCATGTCGCCGATGAGCACCACGGCGGCACCGAGGATGCGTGCCGCACCGGCGGCGGCAAGACCGACGGGTCCTGCCCCGGCGACGTAGACGGTCGAACCGACGCCGACCTTGGCTGTGACCGCCCCATGAAATCCGGTCGGCAGGATGTCGGTCAGGCAGGTCAGATCGCTGATCTTTTCGAGAGCCTGCGCCTTGTCCGGGAATTTCAAACAGTTGAAGTCGGCGTAAGGCACCATGACGTATTCGGCCTGACCGCCGATCCAGCCGCCCATATCGACATAACCGTAAGCACCGCCGGCGCGCTCGGGGTTGACGTTCAAGCAGACGCCGGTATTGCCCTCGCGACAGGTGCGGCAACGACCGCAGGCCACATTGAACGGAACCGATACGAGATCCCCGATGCTGAGGTATTCGACATCGCGGCCAATCTCGATGATCTCGCCGGTGATCTCGTGACCCAGCACCATGCCGGCCGGCGCCGTGGTCCGGCCGCGCACCATGTGCTGGTCGGAACCACAAATATTCGTCGCAACGACCTTTAGTATGACCCCGTGGTCGATCGTTTTTCCTGCTGGGTTTTGGAAGGTAGGATAGTCGATATTCCGAACCTCGACCTTTCCAGGCCCGAGATAAACAACACCGCGATTGGAAGGCATCTGAGCTTCCTCTTTCAAAGATTATGGACGGGTGGAAGCATGTAGGGGTGTCGGGGATGGGGCGAATCCGGGACAAGCGTCCCCTTGCTCAATCGCCGCCTGAGTCACCGGTTCGTGCGCCGGCCGCTCGCGCCCGATCACCCCGTCGGAACGCGCTCTGAGATAAGCGTAAATGTCATCGAGATAGCACATGACATTCGGATTGGTCCCAAATGCCGGCATCACGAAGACATTGCTCGTACTGTAACCGATCGACGAACCATTTACGACACCACCGTTGACAACGATGTTCTCAAAGTCGTCATGGCCGAGTGTCTTCAATCGGTCGACCAGTGACGGAGCAAAAGTGCTGCCGGTTGCATCCTGCCCGTGGCACCAATAACACGTGCCTTCGTAGTGAAGATAACCGGTGAGGTGTTTTGATCGACGACCCCATTCTTGAATCTGTGAGGTTTGGCGTCGTCGTCGGCGTTGGCCCGGAGCGACGGCATACTCGCGGCGACGGCCAACAGAACCGCAGCCGCGGTCAGCCGCCTCATTGTTCGCGCTATCATCTGAGGTCCTCCCTCCTGTAGTTCGTTGTCAGTGACTACGCTTTAGGCCTCAGCAGCTACGGATCGACCGGCAGTGCCCGGATACGTTTGCCGGTTGCTGCAAAGAACGCCATTGGAGCGCTGACGAGCACTGTCATTAGCGCCAGACGGACTTTGCAGAAGGGCGATCTCATCTTTCCTCGTCTGATTGCGACCACAATCGACCTGCGCTTCACATAGAGGCGGGTTGAATCAGGAGTTAGTATGCTGATGCCCCAACCCGAGTTAAGCAGGGTTAAAAATGCGTAAAAATTAGCGCCGGACGATCCAGTAGCGAAGGACAACGGTTTCGGCTCGCTACGCCGCTACGCCCGGCGTCGCCGCGGAAGCAACATCGAAAGATGGAGTGAGTCCGGGAGGCAGTAGCGCAGGATCGTCCCTGGCGTCGCGCGGGTACCTATTCGACCGGCAGTGTGAAGCGAAATACGGCGCCGCGAGCCTCATTCGGCGCGGCCGACAGCCGCCCGCCATGGGCCTCGACGATCGAGCGGCTGATCGCCAGTCCCATGCCCATCCCATCGGGCTTGGTCGTGTAGAATGCGTCGAAGAGGCGGTCAAGAGACCCCGGGACGAGTCCCGGACCCGAATCCCGCACCGCGACGCACACTCCGTTCCCTCCACCATATTCGGTGCTGATCAGCAGCTCTCGCAACCCTGCGCTTGTTCCGCTGAGCGCTTCGACGGCGTTGAGGATCAGGTTGAGCATCACTTGTTGGAGCTGAACTCGATCTCCTTGAGCGAGCGGCAAGTTCGGTGCGAGCCGGGTCCGCAGGGAGATCCCGTTCCTGTGAATTTCGGTTCGCGTCAGGGCGATCACTTCGAGAACTGTAGCGTTGATATCCAGCCTGTCCTTATGCGGCGGCGCCTTCGCAATGAGCGAACGAATCCGGCCAATGACATCGCCGGCCCGTCTTCCGTCCTTGACGATGCGACCGAGAGCCTGCCGAACCTCCTGCAGATCGGGCGGTTGCATATCGAGCCAGCGCAGAGCGGCCTGTGCGTTGGTGAGTACCGCGGCGATTGGCTGATTGACCTCATGGGCGATCGAGGCCGTCAGCTGCCCCATCGTCGTGATGCGATTGGCGTGCGCGAGGGCCTGCCGTTCTTCCTCCGCCCGCCGGCGCTCGGTCACATCCATCACGGTCCCGACGACTTCGACCACATCGCCAGTCGGGCCGAAAACAGGGTGGCCGATAGAGTGGATCTCTCTGACCTCACCGCCGGGATGCACAATTCGATAGCTTACGTCGAAACCTACCCTATCGCGGATTGCTCTCCTGAAATGTTCTGTAGTTCTGGCCCGGTCGTCGGGGTGGAAGCGACGCTGCAATTTTTCAAATGCCGGCGGCCGCCCAGCGGGATCGAAACCCAGCACGCGGAACGCTTCCTCGGACCAATAGGTATGTTCGCCGGTCTTTGGGATACCTGCCCAGCTGCCAGTGTGGCTCAGCCGCTGCGCTTCGGCCAAATAGGCTTCGCTGCGCTGCAATTCGGCGGTCCGTTCCACCACCTTCGTCTCTAACTCGTCGCGGGCTCTGCGAAGTTGCCGTTCGCTTTCGCGCAGCGCCTCTTCCGCGCGGCGGTGAGCGTCGATCAGGCGTGCTGTCCGAAATGCCGTCGCGGCGTGATTCGCGGCGACGGAGAGCAGCAGCTGGTCAATTTCGGAAGGAAATTCGGCGCGATCACACGCCGCTGCCACCAGTCCGCCTTCGGCATTGACGCCCACTGGGAGGACAATCCCGCGGCGTCGCCGCGCGCCATTATCAATATCGCGGACGATCACTCTGCGCGCGAGACGCCCCTCGTCGGCAAGGTGCTGCCGCAGCCAATCCGGAAATCCCGGCCATGCGCTTCCGCGCGCGATTTCGACCGAAGCACCCCCGTTGGGATCGGACAAACGAACAAACGCGAAGTCGAGATACAATGAGTTGACCAGCACGTCGGCGAGCCCGGCGGCGATGGCGGGCGGCTCTCTTCCGACCCACGCCGCCGGGACGGCAGACAGCGCCACGAGGTCTCTGAGCGCTGTTCGCAGCCGCAGCGCGTTAGCCCCTGGATCCATCGCCAATCGGTTTGTGGTCATCCCGTTCGTGCGGATCGGCGTCTCTCCCGGATCTCGAGCAAAAACTGGTCGGGTGGAACAAAGAACGGATTTTCCTGGACCACCTCTCCGATGATCACGACCGGGTGTGTCCGCATCATGTCCATTACTAAGGCGGCACTGAATTTCGACAGATCATAGGTACAGATGACGGGATTGTCGTATTTGGGAACCACGTAATTGACACGTGTTTCGTATTCCAACCAGCTATCGACGCCCGCTTTGTCTACCAACCCCGGCTCCACCCGCGAAATAAACCGGGTGAGCGGGTAACCGGCCGCCGCGCCCGACTGCAGCACCTCATCGAGCAAGGCCAGCATCGCGTCCTGATCAAAGCCATCATCGCGCAAGTAAGCGTCCTGCCAGCGTCGCAGCTCGAGCTGGCCGGTACCCATCGCTTGCGGCACATCGATTCCGGCTTCGGCGAGCCGCTTCAGGTGATCTTCCCAAAGACCGGGGTCGACGATGTGAAAGGCTTTGTCCCCCCGTTCGAAGCCCTCCTTGATGAACGAGCGAAGCACCCTGTGCTGCTCGTCGAAATCGTTGAAGAAAGCACAAATGTGGCGGTGCTGGCCGAGACTACCCCCGGCGCACTGCACTGAACCGCCGTTCGTTTCCATGCTACACCTCCTACGTTAAGGGCGGATGGTGAGCGCCGAGCGGACGCAACCGAGCAAATCCTGCTCGTCAAAGGGCTTGCTCAGGTAACCGACAACGCCCGCGGCGAGAGCACGCTCTCGAGCGCCATCGTCAGGATACGCCGTGATCAGGACCGTGGGAATCGGCTTGGCGGAAGCAGACAGGCGGTCATAAAGCTCGAGCCCGGTCATCCCCGGCATCTGCACGTCTGCTATCATACAGGCGACACTGTGGCGGCGCTTGGATTCCAGAAGGTCCTCGGCGCGCTCGAATGCAATTGCAGCATAGCCAAGGGACCTGACGAGGCTCGTCAGAGCTTCTCGCACCGACTGATCGTCGTCGACGATCGCTATGACGGGTGTATTTGGCAATTTCGGTTCCCTGCCTCAAACCCAAAATAATCGCCCCATGAGATTACGCTATTGCACTCGCGTAGGTTCTGGCCGGCTAACGGAAAGATCGGCCGCCCGAAAGGTTTATGGCGATTATACTTGGGTATAAGTCGGCCGTCTGCGCCTCTCGAAATGGCGCGCTATGCAACGTGCTCGCGCCAGGCTAGGAGTGCCAATTCTCGAGGTTTGGCGAACTGGTCTCCTCGACCGGCAACGTCAAGCGAAAGACCGCGCCATAGGGCTGGTTCGGAGCCGCCGATAGCCGCCCGCCATGGGCCTCGGCAATCGAGCGGCTGATTGCCAGGCCCATGCCGATCCCGTCGGGCTTGGTGGTAAAGAAGGATTGAAACAGCAGATCGATAATCTGCGGATCGAGGCCGGGGCCGGTGTCGCGCACCTCGACAAACACGTCGTTCGCCTGGCCTCTACCAGACGCGATTGTCAGCTCGCGCGGCTGCTCGCTGGTGTCCATCGCTTCGATGGCGTTGACGATCAGGTTGATCATCACCTGTTGCAACTGGACCCGATCTGCGGAGATGAGGGGCAAGTCGGCCGCGAGCGGGCTCTGCAATCCCACGCCGTGGCGCTGCATCTCGGCCTGGGTCAGAGAGACGACTTCGCGGATTGCCTCATTAACCTCGAAGAGATCCCGGCGGGGGGGCAGTTTCCTGACAAGCGCCCGGATGCGGCCGATAACCTCGCCGGCGCGCGTACCGTCCCGGACGATGCGACCGAGCGCCTCTTGAATTTCCCCCAGGTCCGGCTGTCGCGCGCTGAGCCAACGCAGACCCGCATTGGCATTGGTGATCAACGCAGCGATCGGCTGGTTGATTTCGTGCGCGATCGAGGCTGTCATCTCGCCGAGCAGCATGACCCGATTGAGCCGCGCGAGATCGGCCCGAGCCTGCTGCAAAGCCTCCTCCGCCCGTTTGCGCTCGGTGATATCGACGATGACTGCGCCAAGAAACGCGGGCGTGCTTTCTGTCGCCGGAACGACAAATGCGGTGACGTCGGCCCATATGACCTCGCCGTCTTTACGCCGATAGCGCTTGCGCTGCAGAGCGCCGATAGCGCCGTTGTCGATCCGCTGCTGTGTCGTCGCCCGATCGTCCTCATGGGTAATATCGAGGGTTGTTAGCTGCCGCAGCTCGTCCTCGGTATAGCCGGTCATACGCTGGAAACGTTCATTCACCGTCAGATATCTTTTCTGCTCAAAATCGAGCGTCGCGATTCCGACCGGTGCAGTCTCGACCATGGCTCGCCAACGCTCTTCGCTGGCGCGCAATGCCGCTTCCGCCCGCTTGCGATCGGTGATGTCGACGGCTACGGCGCCAAGAAAGGCCGGGCTGCTGTCCGTCCCACGAACCACAAAGGTGCTGATGTCAGCCCAGATGACCTCACCGTTCTTGCGGCGGTAGCGCTTTTCAATCCGATAGTTAGGTTGCGGCCCGGCGACTATCTGATCAACATGCATTTGCAACCTCGCCCGATCGTCCTCGTGAGTAATCTCA
>Ga0335075_10014964_pt1 | contig 11630 bp, 9 predicted proteins | sample Lox_Sample_24_FD_206723 | JGI IMG/M metagenome (GOLD analysis project Ga0335075, IMG submission 206723) | Soil microbial communities from Loxahatchee National Wildlife Refuge, Florida, United States - Lox_Sample_2.4 | ecosystem: Environmental > Terrestrial > Soil > Wetlands | place: USA: Florida...
TCGTAGACGATCGGGAATGGCTCGCCCCAGTACCGCTGCCGGGAGAACAGCCAGTCCCGCAGCCGGTAGCTGCGCTGCCGGCGGCCGTGCCCGGTGCGCTCCAGCCAGGCGACCGGATCGGCGAGGGGCTCGTACTCGATCACCGGCAGGCCGAGGGCCTCGGCGAACTCGCGGTCCCTTTCGTCGTCGGCCGGGACCGCCATGATCGCGCCGGTGCCGTAGCCGCGCAGCACGTAGTCGGCCAGGTAGACCGGGATCGGCTCGCCGGTGGCCGGGTTCGTGGCGTAGCTGCCGGTGAACACGCCGGTCTTGCTGGCCATCCGCTGCCGGTCGCTGACCGTCGCGGCACGCTCCTGGTAGGCCCGCACCGCGTCCGCCTGCCCGGCGGTGGCCAGCTGACCGGCCAGCGGATGCTCGGGGGCCAGGACCAGGAACGTGGCGCCGGGCAGCGTGTCGGGCCGGGTGGTGAACGCGTCGATGACCGGACCGCCGCCGTCCGCCCCGGCCACCCGGAACATGATCACCGCGCCCTCGCTGCGGCCGATCCAGTTCCGCTGCTGCAGCTTGACCGGCTCCGGCCAGTCCAGGCCGTCCAGGTCCGCCAGCAGCCGGTCGGCGTACGCGGTTATCCGCAGCATCCACTGCCGCAGCGGCCGGCGGTAGACCGGGAAGTTGCCGACGTCGCTGCGCCCGTCGGCGGTGACCTCCTCGTTGGCCAGCACCGTGCCCAGGCCCGGCGCCCAGTTCACCAGTTCCTCGGCGACGTACGCCAGCCGCCAGCCGTCGACGACCTTCCTGCGGGTCAGCTCGTCGAGCTCCGCCCAGGGCTTCGCGTCCGGGTTATCCGGGCCGGCCGGCGGGCGGGCGCCCGCCTCAAACTCGGCCACGAGCTCGCTGATCGGGCGGGCGCGCTGGCGGGCCTCGTCGAACCAGCTGTTGAAGATCTGCAGGAAGATCCACTGCGTCCAGCGGTAGAAGCGCGGGTCGGTCGTGGCGAACTCCCGCCGGATGTCGTAGCCCAGGCCCAGCCGCAGCAGCTGCCAGCGCATGTAGTCGATGTTGTTTTTCGTGCTGACCGCCGGGTGCTGGCCGGTGCTGATCGCGTACTGCTCGGCCGGCAGCCCGAACGCGTCGTAGCCGAACGCGTGCAGCACGTTGTGGCCGGTCATGCGCTGGAACCGGCACAGCACGTCGGTGGCGATGTAGCCCAGCGGGTGCCCCACGTGCAGGCCAGCCCCGCTCGGGTAGGGGAAAAAGTCGAGGATGTAGGCCTTCGGCTTGCCCTTGGCCGCCTCGAAGCCGTCCGACAGCGGCCCGGCGGGGTTCGGGGCCTGGAACGTCCCGTCGGCCGCCCACCTCTGCTGCCACGCGAGCTCGATCTCGTTGGCCAGCGTCGCGTCGTACCGGAACGGGGGCTTGTCATCCTCGCCGTTGCTGCTCATTTTGCGTCGTCCTCCCGCCGGGTCTGGAAATGAAAAAGCCCCTCGCTTCGGGAGGGGCGGCCGCGCTGACTGTACTGACAGGCGTCAGCGCGGCCAGGCAAGAAGGAGGATGCTGCGGTGCATGCGCTCAGGATATCGCAAGATCGTCGCCGGCGAGCTTCCCCGCGGGCGCGGGGCGGGCCGGGCTCAGATGGCCTTGCCCGGGTTCATGATCCCGGCCGGGTCCAGGGCATTCTTGATCGCGTGGTGCACGGCCATGGAGTCGTCGCCGAGTTCCATCGCCAGCCAGCGCCGTTTGATGATGCCGACGCCATGCTCGCCGGTGAGCGTGCCGCCGAGCTCGATCGCCGCGCGGAACACCTCGTCGGCCGCCGCCCAGACGTGTGCGGGCACGTCTTGCTCGCCGCGGTCGTAGACGAAGACCGGGTGCAGGTTGCCGTCGCCGGCGTGGGCGACCGTGGCGATCAGCACGCCGTGCCGGTCGGCGGCCCGCTCGATGCGCTCGATCATGTCCGCCAGCCGGGACCGGGGCACGCAGACGTCCTCGGTCAGCATGTTGCCGAGCCGCTCGGCCGCGAAGAACGCCTGACGGCGGATGTCGAGGAGCTGCCGCGACTCGGCCTCGCTGGCCGACACGTCGGCGAGCAGCGCGCCGTGCTCGGCGCACAGCTGCTGCATGATCCCGGCCCGGCGGTCCGCGTCGTCGCTGTCGGCCTGGGCGATCAGCAGCGCGTGCACCTCGTCGCCGAACCCGAGGTTCTTCCACTCATCGAGCGAGCGCAGCGTGACCCGGTCCAGCAGCTCCAGCATGCTGGGCTGCAGCCGGGCCTGCACGATCGCGGTCACCGCGCGGGCTGCCGCGGCGAAGCTGGGGAAGCTCGCGGCGAGGGTCACCGGCGGCGCGGCCGGCCGGGGGCGCAGCCGCAGCGTCGCCGAGGTGATCACGCCGAGCGTTCCCTCCGACCCGACGAACAGGCTCGTGAGGTCGTAGCCGGCCACGCCCTTGATCGTCCTTCGCCCGGTGCGCAGCACCCGGCCGTCGGCGAGCACGACCTCAAGGCCGAGCACCGCGTCCCTGGTGACCCCGTACTTCACGCAGCGCAGGCCGCCCGCGTTGGTCGCCAGGTTGCCGCCGATCGTGGATATCTCGTAGCTCGACGGGTCGGGCGGGTACATCAGGCCGTGCGCGGCGGCGGCGCGGTCCAGGTCGGCGTTGATCACGCCGGCCTCGGCCACGGCCAGCTCGTCGGCCGGGTCGAGCTCGCGTATCGCGTTCATCCTGGCCAGCGACAGGATCACGCAGCCGTCGACTGCCGTGGCGCCGCCCGCCAGGCTGGTCCCGCCGCCGCGCGGCACGACCGGGACCTTGTGCCGACTGGCCCACCGCAGCGTGGTCACCACCTCGTCGGTGCTCCGCGCGGACACCAGGCAGCGGGCCTTACCCGGAGAGACCGCCGTGGTCTGATCCCGGCCGTAGGAGTCGACGACGTCCGGGTCTGTGCTCACCCGGCCCTCGGGCAGCGCCGCCGTCAGCTCGTCAAGGTCGTCGGCCATCGGATCCCTCCATCGTCGGCACCCATCCAGCATGGGAGAGCACGTCGAGGGCGACTTCGCGTACGGAATACCTCTGCGGCCACCGTGGACTTACCAACACCCGTGGTACCGGTGATGAGCAGGGTAGGAACGGACACCTTCGCAGTCTTCCACGTCAATCCCGTGCTCGCAGAGACGGCCGAACGCACATGCATCGCGTACTCCTTTTGACTAACGAACGAATCGTTCGTTAGTTTGCGACCATGCCGCGCCGCCTCTCGGCCATGGACCGGGTGCCCGAGCTCATCCAGGCGGCCGTGAAGGTATTCGCCGAGAAGGGCTACAAGTCGACCCAGATGGCCGACGTCGCCTTCGAGATGGGCGTGGCGGCCGGCTCCCTCTACAACTATGTGGACTCCAAGGAGGGGCTCTTCGCCCTGTGCCTGGAGCGGATGGCGCAGGGGCCGGACTTCTCCCTGCAGATCACGTTGCCGTTCGCCACTCCCCCGATGGACGTCACGTTGAAGCGGCTGCACGAGCGCGTCGATGCGCTGCACCGGCTTCCGGGCCTGAACGTGCAGCCCCGGGGCAAACCGTCGCCTGCCCGCGCCGAGGAGGAGCTGCGAACGGTCGTGAGCGAGATCTTTGGTCTGGCAAACCGGACCCGCTGGGGGGTCGACATGATCGAGCGCTCGGCGCGGGAGATCCCCGAGCTGGCCGCGCTGCTGCACAACGAGTGGCGCGCGCCGATGATGGCCAGGCTGGAGGAGTTCCTGCGCGTGCGCATGGACCGCGGCGAGTTCCGGCACGTCGATGACGCCTGGATCGCGGCCCGGTTCGTGGCGGAAACCGTGAACTGGTTCGCGCGGCACCGGCACCACGACCGTTACGGGCGCCGTCTGGACGACGCACCGGTGACGGCCACGGTCGCCGACCTGATCGTGGGCGCGTTCGCGCTGGGTGAGCCGGATAGCGACATGGAGGCTCGCGATGGCGCGTGATCCAGGGGAAGGGTCCTTTGCCGACCTGGCGGCGAAGGTTGGGAGCCGCCTGCTGGACGTCCAGCCACCGCCGCTGGCGAACATGCGCAACCCGTACGCGATCCAGGACGACCCGGGTGCGTTCCAGACCACGGGGTGGTTCGGGGCCTTCGACAGCCAGCACAGCCTGCGCGCGGTCGCGGCCGAGTCGGCGGCGGACATCGCGGCCGCGGTGACGTTCGCCCGGGAGCGCGGCGTCGGCGTGGTGATCAAGGGCACCGGGCACGACTACTTAGGACGCTCCAGCGCGCCTGGGTCGCTGCTGATCTGGACCCACCGCATGCGCGAGGTCACGGTGCATGACGCGTTCCGGCCGACCGGGATGGACGGACCTGGCGTACCCGCGATCACCGTGGGTGCCGGGACCCGGTGGCTGGAGGCCTACCAGGCGGCGGCCGCGCACGGGCGCTACGTGCAGGGCGGGGGCTGCGTGAGCGTGGGTGCCGCGGGCGGGTTCCCGCAGGGCGGCGGCTTCGGCAGCTTCTCCCGGCGGTATGGCACGGCCGCGGGCAACATGCTGGAGGCCGAGGCCGTGCTGGCGTCCGGCGAGATTGTGGTGGCGAACGAGGCGCAGCACGCCGACCTGTTCTGGGCGCTGCGCGGCGGGGGTGGCGGCACCTTTGGCGCTGTCACCAGGCTGACGATGCGGACCTATCCGGTGCCGGCCACGCGTATCACGGTGCGTGGCACGATCCGGGCCAGCGGGGACGCGGAGTTCCGGCGGCTGCTCACCGAACTGGTCCGGTTCCTGCCGAGCCTGTGCAACGACCGGTGGGGCGAGCAGGTCACCCTGTGGGGCGACAACACGGTCGAGTTCGGGATGCACGCCGTGGACCTGGCCGACAGGGAGGCCAAGGCGACCTGGCGGCCATTCCTCGACTGGGTCGACGGGCAGTCCGGTGCGCTCACGTCGACGGTGTCCATCGCAGCGGTCCCGTTCGCCGTGCTGTGGGATGCCGGGCTGCGGGACCGGCTCTCGCCGGGCTCCATCGTCCGCGACGACCGCGCTGGCGTGCCCAGCGAGCGGTTCTGGAACGCCACGAACCAGATGGAGGTGTCGTGGTACGTGCACGGGTACGCCTCGCGCTGGCTGCCCCGGCGGCTGTTCGACGACGCGGACACCCTGGCCGACGCGCTGTTCGAGGCGTCCCGGATCCTGCCGTTCCAGCTCCATCTCAACAAGGCGCTGTCCGGGGCGGCGCCCGAGGCCGTGGCCCGGGACCGCGGCACGGCGATCAACCCGGCGGCGTTCGACGCGGCCGCCCTGGCGCTCGTTGCCTCGTGGCAGCAGTACGCGTTTCCCGGAGTCCCGGGCCACGAGCCGGACGCGGAAGACGCCGCGCGCGGCGCGCGCCTGGTTGGCCAGACCATCAACCTGCTGCGCGCGGCCACCCCCGGAGCCGGGAGCTACCTGAACGAGACCGACTACTTCGAGCCTGACTGGCAGGACAGCTTCTGGGGCCCGAACTACCCGAGGCTGCTCGAGGTCAAGCGGCGCTACGACCCGCAGAACGTCTTCCGGGTGCATCACGGCATCGGCAGCGAGGCACCCGGCTGGCCTGCATCTCAGGGCTGACATCAGGGTCTTTACGCACCTCGCACCCCGTGGTCACCTGGAAGTATGGGCGCACACTCAGGTCGCAGAGAGATTGTTGAACAGCGGGCCATCGAATACATCCCGCTCCGCGAGCGCCACGGCAAGCCGAACACACTGTTCACGATCTGGTTCGCCAGCAACGCCCAGATCACCGCCGTGGCGACCGGCCTGCTGGCCACCGTGGTCTTCGGCCTCAGCCTGCCGTGGGCCATTGCCGCGATCCTGATCGGCAACCTCGTCGGCTGCCTGTTCATGGCCTACCACTCGGTCCAGGGGCCGAGGCTCGGCATGCCGCAGATGATCCAGAGCCGTGCCCAGTTCGGCATGTTCGGCGCGGCACTCCCGATCCTCGCCGTGGTGCTGCTCTACATCGGGTTCTTCACCTCCAGCGCGATCCTCGGCGGCGAGGCGCTGTCGCGGCTGCTGCACGTGTCCACGGACTGGGGAATCGTGATCTGCGACGCGGCCACGCTGGTCATGGCGTGGGTCGGCTACGACCTGATCCACCGCTATGACCGCTGGGCCTCGGTGCTGTTCGCCGGGGTATTCCTCGCGATCACGGTGAAGATGCTGACCGTGACCAGGCCCGCCTACCACGGCCACGCCGATACCGCCGCGAACATCCTGCTGGTCATCTCGATCTTCGTGTCCTGGCAGATCACCTGGGCGCCGTACGTGTCGGACTACTCCCGGTACCTGCCGCAGGACACCCCGGCCTCGCGCACGTTCTGGTACACGTACGCGGGCTCCGCCATCGGCGGGATCTGGTTCATGATCATCGGAGCGTACGGCGGAGTCCTGGCTGCCGGGGCGATCTCGTCGAACACCGCCGGCTACTTCGCCGGGCTGTTCCCGTCGGTGCAGTGGCTGATCCTGCTCACCGCGGTGCTGGGGATCTTCGCTGCCAACGTGGAGAACCTCTACGGCCCGTTCCTTTCCGGTGCCGCCGCGGTGTCCCCGTCCGGGCGGGTCGGGTCAGCCCCCGTGGCCCGGTTCCTCACGGCCGGGGCCGTGGCGGTGCTCGGCACGCTGCTGGCGATCCTGGCGAGCCCGCACTTCCTCACCGACCTGTCGAACTTCGTGCTGTTCCTGCTGTACTTCATGATCCCGTGGACGGCGATCAACCTGACCGACTACTACCTGGTGCGCCGCGGCCGTTACGACATCGACGACTTCTTCAAGGTCGACGGCCAGTACGGCCGGGTCAACTGGTGGGGCGTCGGCATCTACGTGCTGACGATCGGCGTTGAGATCCCGTTCATCAACTCCAGCCTGTACGTCGGGCCGATCGCCACCGATCTCGGCGGCGCCGACATCTCCTGGATCGTCGGGTTCATCGTCGCCGCCGTGCTCTACTACCTCGCGGCCCGCCGCCGCCAGCCGACCGCCAGGACGCGCGTGACCGCTCCAACGGCCAGCCGCTAGTCACAGCAGCGCGGCGAGCGCTCCGGCGAGGACCGTCCGGGGCAGCAGCACCGGAACCCCCACGGCCGACGCCACCAGCTGCTTCATCGGGCCGTCGAAGCCCAGGCAGTCGAGGACCACGAGGTCCGGGCGCCAGGCCGCGAGCGAGCCGGCCGCCTGCGCCAGTCCGTCGAGCGGCCCGTACGGCGACGCGGCCAGTACCAGGATCTCGCCGGCCGCCACGGACCAGTCGGCGCGGACCGGCTCGATCTGGCCGGGCGCCGGCACCACCACGCCGAGGCGGTTGATGGGGCCCTGCGGTGCCGCGGCTGTGACCAGGTTCCGCACCAGCGGGCCGGGCATCAGCAGCGGCCGCGGGCAGCGGATGCCCGCCAGCGTGCCGGTGCACAGGGCTGCCACGATCGCCGCGCCGCGGCCGGTCACGTCGTCGACGGCCTCCTGCAGCAACGGCATCAGCCTGGCCTCGGCGAGCGTCACTTCCGTGCCGTCGCGCAGCCGGGTAACCAGCACCTCCTCACCGCGCCTTGGGGCGAGCCGGGCCAGTTCGCCGCCGCCGACGTGGTCCAGCGCGCCGCGCTCGATCACCCGCGTACCCGGGGGCAGCCGTGCGGCGATGTCGGGCATGACATCGGTCCTCGGCGACTGCCCGATCGTCACCACGCCCACGGTCGGCGGTCCATGATCCAGGAGCCGTTCGGGCAGCATCTGCGCGTTACGCTCCTGGATCATGGAATGCGCCGGGCTCAGCCCTTGGACCGGGGTTGGGGTGCGGACTGGGTTGAGGTTGAGGTTGAGGTTGAGGGTTGGGGCGGGGGTGCGAGCTCGGCTGGGGGCGAGGGTGCCGGTGCGGGCCGCACGGTCCCTGATGGTTCGGTACCCGACTCCACAGCGCCGGGGGGCTCGGGCATCTCGATGCCGGCCAGAACTTCCTCGGCGCGGTGACACGCCACGAGCCGGCCCGGTGCAATCTCCCGCAGCGACGGCACTTCTACGGCGCAGCGGTCGATCGCCAGCGGGCAGCGCGGGTGGAACACGCACCCGGCGGGCGGGTTCGTGGCGTCGGGCGGCTCGCCGTGCAGCACGATGCGCGCGGCGCGAGCGCTCGCGGCGATCTCGGGCACGGCCGAGCGCAGCGCACGGGTGTAGGGATGGGCGGGCGCGGCGAGCAGTTCGGCCGTGGGGCCGCTTTCCGCCACACGCCCCAGGTACAGCACGGCGGTCTGCTCGCAGAGCTCGCTGACCACGGCGAGATTGTGTGTGATCAGCAGATACGCCAGGCGCCGCTCGCCGCGCAGCCGGCCGATCAGCTCCAGGATCCGCGCCTGGGCGCGAACGTCCAGCGCGCTGGTCGGCTCGTCCAGCACCAGCATCCGCGGCTGCACGCTGAGCGCCCGTGCGATCGCGACCCGCTGGCGCTGCCCGCCGGAGAGCTGATGCGGGTACCGGGACGCGAAGTCCGGGTCGAGCCCGACCTCCTCCAGCAGCTCGCGCACCCGCTGCGCGGCCTCCCCGCGCGGAACGACCCGGTGCGCGGCGAGCGCCTCGGCGATCGCCGGGCCCACCCGCATCCTCGGGTCGAGCGTGTTGTCGGGATCCTGGAACACGATCTGCACGGCCCGCCGGTAGTCCCGCAGCTCCCGGCCGCGCAGCGCGGCGACGTCCGTGCTGTCGAAGATGATCCGGCCCGCTGCGGCCGGCACCAGCCGGAGCACCGCCCGGCCAATCGTGCTCTTGCCGGAACCGCTCTCGCCCACGAGGCCGAGACCGAAGGGGCCGGGCGCGACGTCCAGGCTCACCCCGTCCACGGCGCGGACCGGCCCGAACTGCACCTCCAGGCCGGCGATCTCGAGCAGCGCCGCCATCAGGCCCGCCTCTCGATCGCCGGCACCGAGGCCAGCAGGTCGGCGGTGTACGGGTGCTCCGGGGCCGACATGATCTTGTCGGCCGGGCCCTGCTCGACGATGCTGCCCGCCTGCATGACCGCGACGCGGTCGCACAGCTCGGCGATCACGGCCAGGTCGTGGCTGATGAACAGCACCGACATGCCGTCGCGGCTGCGCAGCTCGCGGAGCAGCTCGAGCACCTCGGCCTGGACCGTCACGTCCAGCGCGCTGGTCGGCTCGTCGGCGAGCAGCACCTCGGCGCGCAGCGCAACAGCCAGCGCGATCGCCACGCGCTGCAGCTGGCCCCCGGACAGCTGCGAGGGATACCGGCGCAGCAGATCCGGCGACAGCAGCACCCCGCGCATGGCCTGCTCCACCCGGCCGGTGGCCTCACTTCCGGTCAGGCCGTGCCGCCGCAGCGCGCGCAGGGCCACGTCGCCAACCCGGAACACCGGATTGAACGCCATCGACGGGCTCTGGAAGATCGCCGCGATCCGGCTCCCGCGCAGACCGATGAGGACCTTCTCGGGCAGCCCGACGAGCTCCCTGCCGTCGAGCTTGATGCTGCCGGCCACGGTCGCGCCCACCGTGTTCGCCAGTCCGAGAACCGCCAGCGTGGTCATCGACTTGCCCGACCCGCTCTCCCCGGCCAGGCCGACGATCTCGGCATCGTCCACGCCGAGATGGTCAACGTTCACGACGTTTCTGGCCCCGAACGACACGTTCAGGCTCCTGATCTCGAGCCTCACCGCAGGATCACCCGTCTCGGATCGAGCAGGTCCCGGAGGCCGTCGCCGAGCAGATTGAACGCGAACGCGGTGATCAGGATCGCGAGCCCGGGGAACGTGACCACCCACCAGTCGGTGGTGAAGTACGTCTGGCCCTCCGACACCATCAGGCCCCAGTCGGGCGTCGGGTCCTGGGCGCCGAGCCCGAGGAACGACAGCGCCGAGGCGGTCAGGATGACGCCGCCCACGTCCAGCGAGACTTGCACGATCAGTGGCGTTATCGCGTTCGGCAGGATGTGCCGGAAGATGATCCGCCGCCGCGATATCCCCAGCGCCCGGCAGCTCTCGATGTACGGGCGGCCGGCCACCGAGGCGGCCTGACCGCGGATCAGTCTCGTGTACCACGGCCACCAGGTCGCCGAGATCGCGATCGTGAGGCTGGTCATGCTCGGCGGCAGCAGCGCGGCCAGCGCGAGCGCGAGCAGCAGCGCGGGGAAGGCGAGGACGATGTCGGTCAGCCGCATGATCACGTCGTCCAGCCAGCCGCCGAAGTAGCCGGCCGCGATCCCCAGCGGGATGCCGACGGCGCAGGCGATCAGCAGCACGAACAGCGCGACCAGCGGCGAGACCCGCGCCCCGTAGATGACCCGGGACAAGATGTCGCGCCCGACCTGGTCGGTGCCGAACCAGTGGTGTGCCGACGGCGGCTTCAGCACGCTGAACGGGTGCGTCGCCGAGCCGGCGTCGCCGGGATCGGGGGCGATCAGCGGCGCCAGCACAGCGGCGATGACGATCAGGGCCGATATGGCGCCGCCGACCGCGAGCAGCGGGTTGCTGCGCAGCCAGCCGCGCGAGCCCTGCGCCGCGGCCGGGGCCGGGGTGGGAGCGGGGGCCGGAGCTTCCGGTATTTCGATCATCGCAGCCGGATCCTCGGGTCGATGACGGCCTGGACGATGTCCACGATCAGGTTGGCGATCACGTAGGCGATCGCGACGAACAGCGTGACGCCGAGGATGGCTGGGGTGTCGAGGGTGCCGATCGACGCCACGGCGTAGCTGCCGAGCCCCGGCCAGTCGAAGATCGACTCGACCAGGAACGTGTTCACCAGCGAGTAGCCGAAGACCAGCGCTATCGCCGCCGAGACCGGGCTCCAGGCCAGCTTCATCAGGTAGCGCCCGAACACGTCCCGCTCGGGCAGCCCGAGCGCGCGGGCCATCTGCACGTGGGTCTCGCCGACCGTGTCCAGGATCTGCGCGCGGACCATGCGGGAGATCAGCCCGGCGGGGTAGGCCGCCACCACCACGGCGGGCAGGATCAGGTGGCTCAGCGTGCTGCCGAGCATCGGCCAGTTGCCGGTGAACAGGGCGTCGAGGACCGGGAAGCCGGTGACCTTTGTCAGCGGGTTCGTGAACAGCAGGTTCGGTGAGTACTCGCCGGCCACCGGCAGCACGTGCAGGCGCTGCGCGAAGACCAGCTGCAGGATCAGCGCCATCCAGAAGATGGGCATCGACACGCCCAGGATCGACCCGGCGCGGATGGCCTGGTCGGCGGGGCGGCCGGGGCGCCGCGCGGACACCAGGCCGAGCGGCACCCCCACGGCGAGCGCGATGATCAGCGCGGCGATCACCAGCTCGAGCGATGCCGGCGCCGCGGTGGCGATGTTGGACAGCACCGGCTGGTGGGTGTGGATCGACACACCCCAGTTCCCGGAGAAGATCCCCGCGAAGTACCTGGCGATCTGGACCGGGAGCGGGCGGTCCAGTCCCAGGTACTTCGCGGCCGCGGCGACCTGGGCCGGCGAGGCGTGCGGGCCGGCCCAGCTCGCCGCGGGATTCCCGGGCACCGCGTGGGCGATCACGAACGTCAGCAGCACCACGCCCGCGACCACCACGACCGCGAGCGCTAGCCGCCGCGCCAGGTACGTCGTCAACTGCCCGTTGGCTTCAGGTCATAGACGAAGACCACGTTCGGGTACGCCGGGT
>Ga0335075_10014965_pt1 | contig 11630 bp, 8 predicted proteins | sample Lox_Sample_24_FD_206723 | JGI IMG/M metagenome (GOLD analysis project Ga0335075, IMG submission 206723) | Soil microbial communities from Loxahatchee National Wildlife Refuge, Florida, United States - Lox_Sample_2.4 | ecosystem: Environmental > Terrestrial > Soil > Wetlands | place: USA: Florida...
GACCTGGCTGGGCGGGCGCCCCGACGGCCAGCCCAAGCCTCCGCCCCGCGAGCAGGCCTGCCAGCTGGCGGGTGCGCACGCCGCATCCGGGGCGCTGCTCGGGGTCATCGCCCGGCAGCGTACCGGGCATGGCCAGCTCATCGAGATATCGGCACAGGAGGCGGTCGCGGCCACTCTGGAGGCCTCGGCCATCAGCTGGATCCACGCGGGCCGGTACCCGGTGCGTAACGGCGGCGTCTACGAGCATGTCGCGCACCGGATCTTCGCGGCCACCGACGGGTACGTGGCGGGCGGCTACTCGGGTAGCGACCGGATGTGGACCGGCCTGCTGGCCTGGATGGCCGAGTCCGGCGAGGCTGGCGACCTCACCGAGGCGCGGTGGGCCGACCGGGCGGCCCGCTGGCAGGGACGCCCGCACGTGGACGAGATCGTGGCCGCGTTCGCCGCCCGGCGCACCGCAGCCGAGCTGGCCGACGGCGGCCGGGCCCGGGCGCTGCCGTGGGCGTGGGTGGCGAGCGCGGGCGACCTGCTGGCTAACCCGCAACTGCTCGACCGTGGCTTTCTGGCCGAGATCGCCGACCGCGACGGAGCCGCGCTGCGTGACGTGGGCTTCCCGTTCGAGGCCCCCGGGCGGCCGCGGCCGGAGCGGCTGGCCGCCGCCCGCCCGGTCGTCGCCGGGGCGGTGTGGCGTGGGTCCGCCGGCGGCGCCCGGCCTGCGCGGCCCGCCGGGCCGGCCGCGGCGCCCGGCGGCGCGCTCGACCGGCTGCGGGTGCTCGACCTGACCTGGGTGCTGGCCGGGCCGTACGCCACCAAGCAGCTGGCCGAGCATGGCGCGGACGTGATCAAGATCGAGTCCCGGCACCGGCAGGACCCGACCCGGCTCGCGCCCTCGATGCACCTGCGGCCTGGCGATGACATCGATGACAGCGGGTACTTCATCAACTTCAACCGCAACAAGCGCAGCGTCGCGGTGAACCTGCGCACGCCCAAGGGCCAGGAGCTGGTCCGCGACCTGGCCCACCGCTGCGACGTCGTCATCGAGAACTTCAGCCCTGGCCTGCTGGCCCGGTGGGGACTGGACTACCCGAGCCTGCGGGCCGGCCATCCGGGCGTGATCGTGGTGTCCATGGCTGGCCTGGGCCAGACCGGGCCGTGGCGCGACGCGGTGACCTTCGCCGACACCCTCGCCGCCATGTCGGGGCTGTCCGACGAGACCCGCGACCCCGGGCGGTCGCCCGAGGGTCTCACGTTCGGCCTGGGTGACATGGTGGCCGCGAACGCCGCAGTGCTCGCCGTGCTGAACCTGGTGGCCGCCGGACTGGGGGGCTATGTCGACCTGGCCCAGCTCGAAGCCATGGCCGCCGCCATGGGCACCGCCGCGCTGGAGATCCAGTGCCCGTCCGGCCGGCCCGCCAGCCCGCGCACTACCGAGTTCCCCAACCGTCACGCCGCGATGTGCCCGCACGGCGTCTACCCGACCCGGGGCCAGGACCGCTGGATCGCGATCGCCGCGCAGGACCAGGCCAGCTGGCAGGCCCTGGCCGAGCTCACCGGCCCGGCCGGCCTCGCGCCGCTGGCCGGCCTCGACCTGGCCGCCCGGCGCACCCGCGAGGACCTGATCGACACCTGCGTGGCCGCCTGGACCAGCCGCCAGGACGGCCCCGAGCTGGCTGGCCGGCTGCAGCGGGCGGGCATCGCCGCGGCCGTGGTGAACAGCGGCCGGGACCTGGTCGATGCCGACGACCAGCTCGGCGCGCGCGGATTCTATCCCGTGCTCGAGCATCCGCTGGCCGGCTGGGTCCGCCACGAGGGCATCGTCATCAAGCTGGCCGATACCCCCGGCGCCCTCGTGCGGTCCGCGCCCCTGCTGGGCGAGCACACCGACGAGGTGCTCACTGCCCTGCTCGGGATGTCCGGGGACGACATCGCCGCGCTGCACGCCTCGGGGGTCCTGGAGTGACGCGGGCGGCGTCGATCATCCGGAGTTGATCTTGGTACTGGGCCCGTCACCGCACCGGTGACGGGCCCAGGGCTGGTTAGGGGATCTGAAGGCTGGCCAGGTACTTGCTGCCGGCCCAGGCCGTGCTGGCCGAACCCGCGGGGTTGTAAGGCCCGGTCGCCCCGGGGCCGGTGAGCGCGGCGGGCGCGTCGTCGTGCTCGACCAGGAAGTGGTGGTGTGACTGGTCGTTGAGGGCGGAGAACACCTGCGGCCAGTCGACCTCCCCCTTGCCCGGATTGGTGAAGAAGAATCGGCGCCCGCCGTTGACAGTGCCTGCCCGGGCCTCACGCGCACCGTCCGGAGCCCACCGGATGTCCTTGACGTGGAACAGCGGAAAGCGCTCGGGCTCGCGGCTGATGTAATCGCTGGCGTTGTGCCCGGCGACCGTGATCCAGCCCAGGTCCAGCTCAAACTTCACGTAGCGGGGGTCTGTCTCCTCGAACAGGATGTCGTACAGCGGCTTCCCGTCCACCAGGGTGAACTCCACGTCGTGGTTGTGGAAGTAGAAGTAGTCGAAGCCGTTGCCCACCGCTTCCTCGCCCCAGGAGTTGAACGCTGCGGCCAGTTCTTTGTACCCATCTACGGTGAGCGGGGCGGTATATGAGTGCCCGGTCCCGACCGCCGACAGCCCGAGCGCGTGCGCCTCGGCGTAGACCCGGGCCCGCTCGCCGGCGTCGTACCAGAGGTTCTGGACCATAGCCCGCGGCCCGAAGTGGTTCCCGCGGACGGTGAGGCCGTATCCCGCGGCCAGTTCGCGGACCTGCTCGGGCTTGCGCCCACCGTAGTCGCCGGCGATCTCGAACTCGGAATGGCCGGCGTCGGCCAGCATCTCGAAGGTGCCCGGCATGTCGAGCACGTCCGGAGCCAGCAAGTCGCGCACGGTGAACAGCTGGATCCCGATGTTGGCAGCGGGGATATGGCCGGAGTTGACGGACATCAATGTTCCTTTCCCTGGGGAGTTAGCTGCTCAGGAATCGCTGGGCAACGACACGAACTGGCCAGTGTTGCTTGAGGTCTCGATGGCGGTGAGCACGTCGAGCACGTGGCAGGCGGCGGTCCCGCTGGCCTGCGGTTCCCGGCCCTGCTGAATGGCCTGAGCCATCTCCACCACGCCGATGCCGCGCGCGTACTCCTCGGCCGGCTGCGGCAGGACTGCCCAGTCCTCGTCGCTATGCCGCTTCACCCGGACCTCGCCGTCGCGCTCGTGCGGCATCGGCAGGCTGAGGGTGCCCTCGCTGCCGTAGATCTCGATGAACGGCATAGTCCGCTCCCACGCGTCGAAGCTGAGGGTCAGGGTCCCGACCGGACCGGAGGCGAACCTCAGGAGTGCGCTGGCGTGCGTGGCCACCTCGACCGGCACCGAATCCACCAGGCGGTTGGGCGCGGTGACCGGGCGCTCGCGCAGCCCGGCCAACTGCACCGCGGCGATCTCGCTCACCGGGCCCAGCAGGTAAGCCAGGGCGCTGACGTAGTAGGGCCCGATGTCCAGCACCGGCCCGGCGCCGCGGGCGAAGAAGATGCCCGGGTTCGGGTGCCACTGCTCCACCTTGCTGTGCGAGGCGAAGGCGGTAACCCCGATGAGCTCGCCGATCCGGCCGCTGGTGATCACCTCCCGGGCGGTCTGCGCGGTGCCGCTGAGGATCCAGTCCGGCGCGCCGCCCGCCTGCAGGCCCCGCTCGGCGGCCAGCTCGAGCATCTGCCGGGCCGCCTGCGGGGTGTCGGCCAGCGGCTTCTCGGTGTAGACATGCTTGCCGGCCAGCAGCACGGCCCGGGCCACCGCGGCGTGCGCAGTCGGCGGGGTCAGGTTCACCACCAGGCCCGCGTCCCCCAGCCGGCCGGCCAGGGCATCCTCGGGTGAGCCACTGGCGGCAATGCCGAGCTCACCGGCTCTCTTCTCGGCCAGCGGCACGTCGAGGTCGGCGCACCAGACGATCTCCACGCCACCCAGCTTGCGCAGCCCGTTCACGTAGCGCTCGAAGATGTTCCCGCATCCGATGATCCCGGTCGGGTAGCTGGCCGTCTGACCGATCACTGCATCCTCCTGCCTCGGGAAACCTGCAAGATCACTGGCTGCTGAAGGCAGCGTCGAAACTGGCCTCGGGCGGGTCGAAAGCCAGCCGGCGCAGGCTCTGCACCGCCTCGGCGGCACCGCGTAGCCGGTCCATGCCGGCGTCCTCCCACTCAATCGAGATCGGTCCCTGGTAGCCGATGGCGTTGAGGGTGCGGAAGATGGACTCCCACGGCACGTCACCGTGGCCCGCGGACACGAAGTCCCAGCCCCGCCGCGGGTCGCCCCAGGGCAGGTGGGAGGACAGCCGCCCGTTGCGGCCGTCCATGCTGAGCCGGGTGTCCTTGCAGTCCACGTGGAAGATGCGGTCGCGGAAGTCGATCAGGAACCCGGGCAGGCTGATGCCCTGCCACAGCAGGTGGCTCGGGTCGAAGTTGATGCCCAGCGCGGGGTGGTCGCCCGCGGCCTCCAGCGCCTTGCGGGTGGTCCAGTAGTCGTAGGCGATCTCGGACGGGTGGACCTCCAGCGCGAAGCGCACCCCGGCCTCGGCGAACCGGTCCAGGATCGGCGTCCAGCGGGTCGCGAAATCGGCGTAGCCGGCCTCGATGCGGCCCTGGCTGACGGGCGGGAACATGGCGACGTAGGGCCAGATCGCCGATCCGGTGAAGCCGTTGACCGTATCCACGCCCAGCGCGCGAGCCGCCTGCGCCGTCGCGATCATCTCGGCGGCGGCGCGCTGGCGGACGCCCTCCGGCTGGCCGTCGCCCCACACCCGGGCGGGCAGGATGTCGCGGTGCCGTTCGTCGATGGGGTCGTCGCAGACCGCCTGCCCGACCAGGTGGTTCGAGATGGCCCAGCACTGCAGCCCGTGCCGGGCCAGCAGCGCCCGCCGGTCCTCGGCATAGGCCGGGTCGGCGACGGCCCGCTGGACGTCAAAGTGGTCGCCCCAGCAGGCCAGCTCCAGCCCGTCGTAACCCCAGTCGGCGGCGAGCCTGGCCACGGTCTCCAGCGGCAGGTCCGCCCACTGGCCGGTGAAGAGCGTGAAAGCCCGGCTCATGAGGCACCGCCTCTGTGCCCGGCGTCCAGGCTGGACGCCGTTTCTCCGGTACGGTTCGGCGTGGCCACCAGGACGTCGGCCGCCCCGTCACCCGGGGGCACCGGCTGCCAGGCTCCGGTGCGGGCGCTGATCATCACCGCGTCGATGGCCTGCTGCACGTACAGCGCGTCGGTGAACCCGGGCGCGTAGGGCTGGTGGCCGGACACCGCGCACACGAAGTCCCTGGCCTGGTGGACGAACGAGTGATCCCAGCCGAGGGTGTGGCCGGGCGGCCACCAGGCCTCTAGGTAGGGATGGGTGTCCTCGGTGACCAGGATCCTGCGGAACCCGCGCGCCACGTCGTCGTCGGCACCGGAGTACCAGCCAAGCTCGTTCAGCCGCTCAAGGTCGAACACGATGGTTCCCTCCGTGCCGTTCAGCTCCAGCGACAGCTGGTTCTTGCGGCCCAGGGCGGCCCGGCTGGCCTCGAAAACGGCCAGCACGCCGTTCTGCGCGCGGCCCATGAACGTGCACGCGTCGTCCACGGTGACCGGCCGCGGCCGCGCACCATTCGGCGAGTCCGGGGCGCGGCTGCCGACGAACGTGTCCAGGCTGCCGGTGACGGCGCTCAGCCGCAGCCCGGCCACGTGCGCCACCAAGTCGATGAGGTGGGAGCCGATGTCGCCCAGCGCCCCCGAACCAGCCTGGCCCGCATCCAGCCGCCAGCTCCACGGGCCGTCGCTGCTGGCCAGCCAGTCCTGCAGGTAACGCGCCCGGACATGCCGGATCTCACCGATCCGGCCCTTGGCCACGAACTGCCGGGCCAGTTCGATGGCGGGCAGCCGCCGGTAGTTGTAGCCGACACCGGCCACCAGGCCGTCCCGCTCCGCCTGGTCGGCATCGTCGGCCATCTGCCGGGCTTCGCCGGCCGTGCGGGCCAGCGGCTTCTCGCACAGCACGTGCTTGCCCGCGGCCAGCGCGCGGCGGGCGATCTCGGCATGTGAATCCACGGGCGTGCAGATGTCGATGACGTCGATGTCCGGGCGGTCCACCAGCAGCCGCCAGTCGGCCACGGCCACCGGGAAACCGAGCTGGGCGGCGGCGTCGTCTGCGCGCTGCTCGTCCCGGCCGGCCAGGGCGGCCAGCACCGGGCTGACCGGGAGCGGGTAGAGCTGGCCGACGGTGCGCCAGGCCAGGGCATGTACCCGGCCCATGAACCCGTGACCTACCAGTCCTATCCGCAGCCCCTGCTTGTCGGGGCGGTCAGGCATGTGACCTCCTCAGCGGCTCGATGCCGGGCGGCAGCTCGTGCCTGAGCGCTGGCTCCGTGCGAGAGTGGCTGGCTCCGTGCGGCTCGCCGACTGGGTGATGCGGCGTTGCAGGCTCGCCAGGTGTCGATGCGACCGTAGCAACTTCTGACATCAAAAGCAAGAAGTAAAAATTTTTGAATTAGAACTTTACATCTTATGGACCTAACTACTAGAGTCCGATCTCAACTTCTGACTGAAGAAGTGATAAGGACGCGGATGTTCCGTGCCGTGGAGGACATGCCAGTGGCCAGCCGCAATCAATCCCCCCAGGGCAGCCTCCCGCTGCTGCTCGCGGTGCTCCGCGACCGCGGCCCGCTGCCCCTGGCCGCGCTCGGTGAGTACCTGGGGGTCTCTCGCTCCAAGGTGATCCAGGACGTCGAGACGCTGGTGCGCCAGGGCGTGGTGACCAGGGGCGGCCGTGCGCCCTCCCGTGGCGGCCGCCCTTCCAGCCTGGTGGGGCTGGCACCCGATCTCTACTACGTCGGCGTCGATATCGGCGCTACGTCACTTGCCGTCGCGGTCACCAACGGCTACCTCGACGTCATCGACTTCGTCGAGGAGGAGTCCGACATCAGGACCGGCCCGCACGCCGTGCTGGGCCGGGCCGTCCAGCTGGTTGGCAAGGTGACCAGCGGACTGCGTCACCCCCGGCTGCTGGGTGCGGGGGTCGGCGTGCCGGGCCCGGTCAGCTTCCGCGACGGCCGCCCGGATGCGCCGCCGCTGATGCCCGGCTGGGACGGCTTCCGGGTCCGCGATGTGCTCGCCCAGCGTCTCAGCGTCCCGGTCACGGTGGACAACGACGTGAACATCATGGCCCTGGGGGAGATGCGCAAGGGTGTGGCCCGGGGCGCCTCGAACTTCATGTTCATCAAGGTGGGCACCGGCATCGGCTGCGGCATCGTGGTGGACGGCGCCATCCACCGCGGGGCGAACGGGTGCGCGGGGGACATCGGCCACATCCGGGTCGGCAGCTCCACGGCGCCCTGCCACTGCGGGCGGATCGGCTGCCTGGAGGCCGAGTTCGGCGGGGCGGCGCTCGCCCAGCACGCCATCCGCGCCGCTGAAACGGGGGAGTCGCCCATCCTCGCTGAATGGCTGCGCGAGCAGGGCACGCTGACCGCCGCGGACGTCGGCCGGGCCAGCGCCGCGGGCGACCAGGTGTCCAACGCCCTCATCCGGCAGGGCGGCCAGCTCATCGGCCAGGTGCTGGCCGGGCTGGTCAACTTCTTCAATCCCTCGCTGGTGGTGTTCGGCGGCGGCCTGGCCAACCTGGGCCACCTGCTGCTGGCCGAGATCCGCAGTGTCACGTTCAACCGGTCCACCCCGCTGGCCACCAGCGACCTGTCCATCATCGTCGGCGAGCTAGGGGCCCAGACCGGCGTGGTGGGGGCCGCGCTGTGCGCCAGCGAGCAGTTCGCCGCGGAGATAGCCATGACCCCTGCCCCGCCCCCCAAGGAGGTGGAACCATGAGGCTGTTCCTGCGCCGCGCGGTCTTCTACCTGGTGGCCGCCTGGGCCGCGGTGACCTTGAACTTCCTCATCCCGCGGGCCATGCCGGGCAACGCGGTCGACGCGATGATGGCGAAGTTCCCGCACCTGAGCCCGCAGGCCTACCAGGCCCTGACGGCCGAGCTCGGCAGCGGCCGGGGCTCGCTATGGAGCCAGTACGGCACCTACCTGTCCGACCTGCTGCACGGCAACCTCGGCACCGACCTGAGCCAGTATCCGGCGTCGGTCGCCTCCCTGCTGGCCCAGACAATCCCGTGGACGCTGATCCTGGTCGGCTCGGCGACCGTGCTGAGCTTCCTGCTCGGCACGCTGCTGGGCATCGCAGCTGCCTGGCGGCGGGGTGGCCGGCTCGACCAGATGCTGGTCGGGCTCACCTTCCTGCAGGCCGCGCCGTACTTCTTCCTCGCGCTCATCATCGTCGACGTGCTGTCGTTGCGGCTGGGCATCTTCCCCAGCCAGCAGGGTTACGGCAACGGCCTGGTCCCGGGCTGGAACGGCGCCTTCATCAGCAGCGCCATCGACCATTCGATCCTGCCCGCCCTCACCATCGTCATCACGTCGCTGGGCGGCTGGATGCTCGGCATGCGCAACGTCATGATCACCACGGCGAGCGAGGACTATGTGCTGGCCGCGCTGGCCAAGGGCCTGCCCAAGCGCCGCGTGGTGCTCACTTACGCCGCCCGCAATGCCATCCTGCCCAACGTGTCGGCCTTCGGCATGTCCCTGGGCTTCGTGGTGTCGGGCGCCCTGGTCATGGAGGTGGTCTTCAACTACCCGGGGGTGGGCTCGCTGCTGTATAACTCGGTGACCGCCGACGACTACCCGATGCTCCAGGCGATCTTCCTGATCATCTCGCTGGCGGTGCTGGCCGCCAACCTGCTGGCCGACGTCGCCTACGCGGTGCTGGATCCGCGCAGTCGCGCGAAGGGTGCGCTGGGATGACCGCCGCCGCCACCACGATCACTGCCTCGGGCCGCTCGGCCGGCCGTCTGGCCAACCTGGCCGGGGGGTGGCGCGCGCTGCCGCCCCGGGCCAAGGCCGGCTGCGTCATCCTCGGCATCTTCGTGCTGGTGGCGCTGTTCGGCCCGTACCTCGCCCCGGACAACCCGTCCGCGACCTCATCCGCGCTGCTGGCCGCGCCCAGCCCCCGCCACCTGCTCGGCACCACCTCGACCGGCCAGGACGTGCTGTCCCAGATCCTGGCCGGCACCCGGTCCACGGTCGTGATCGCGCTCGCGGCCGGGGCCCTCGCCACGGTGCTGGCCGTGGTGGTCGGTATGGCGGCCGGCTTCCTCGGCGGCATCTGGGACGAGCTGCTGTCGCTGCTGTCCAACGTGTTCCTGGTGCTGCCTGCGCTGCCGCTGCTGGTGGTGCTGCTGGCCTACCAGTCCGCCCGCGGCGACATCGGCACGATTCTGGTGCTCAGCGCCCTGGGCTGGCCCTGGGGCGCCAGGATCATCCGGGCCCAGACCCTGTCCCTGCGGCACCGGGACTTCGTCGCCGCCGCCCGCGAGACCGGCGAGCGGACCTGGCGCATCTTGCTGACCGAGCTCCTGCCGACCGAGCTGAACCTGGTCGCCGCCGCGTTTGTCGGTGCCGTCCTGTACGCGCTCGGGGCCTCAGTCGCCCTGGCCTTCCTCGGGCTCACTGACACCTCCCAGTGGAGCCTGGGCACGATGCTGTACTGGGCCCAGACACAGAACGCGCTGCAGCTCGGAGCCTGGTGGTGGTTCATACCGCCGGGCCTGGCGGTCGCGCTCATCGGGGTCGGCCTGGTCCTGGTCAACTTCGGGCTCGACGAGCTGGGCAACCCGCGGCTGCGGGCCGTGCCGGTGCCGCGCCGCGGCTGGCGGCGCCAGCCCAGCCGCCCCTCCGACCCGACCCCGGTCCGGCGAGGTGGGCGGTCATGAGCCAGCGGTCCTTGCTCGAGGTGTCGGGCCTGTCCATCAGCTACCAGACCGCCTCCGGCGACGTGCACGCGGTCGAGGACGTGGGCCTGCGGCTGGCGCCGGGGGAGATCGTCGGGCTGGCCGGAGAGAGCGGCTCGGGCAAGTCGACGCTGGCCTACGGGATATGCCGGCTGCTGCGCGCCCCGGCCGTCATCACCGCGGGCAGCGTGACCTACCACGGCCGCCGGGCCCGCGATGGCGGCACCGAGATCCTGGACTGCGGCGAGGCGGAGCTGCGCGCGCTGCGCTGGAGCGAGATCGCGATCGTGTTCCAGAGCGCGATGAGCGCGCTGAACCCGGTGCTGCGGGTGCAGGAGCAGATCGGCGACGCGATGACCGCGCACCTGTCCCTCGGCCGCCGCGAGCGGCGGGCCCGGGTGGAGCGGGTCATCGACATGGTCGGGATCCCCCGCCAGCGGCTGCGCAGCTACCCGCACGAGCTGTCCGGCGGGATGCGCCAGCGCGTCATGATCGCGATGGCGCTGGTGCTGGAGCCCGAGATCGTCATCATGGACGAGCCCACCACTGCCCTGGACGTGGTGGTGCAGCGGGACATCCTCGCCCAGATCAGCCGACTCAAGGACGAGCTCGGCTTCGCCGTCTTGTTCATCACCCACGACATGTCGGTGCTGATGGAGATGTCGGACCGGATCGCGGTCATGTACGCCGGGCGGCTCATGGAGGTCGGGTCGTCCGGCGCCATCCGCCAGGCCGCCGCCCACCCCTACACCCAGGGCCTGCTGCGCTCGTTCCCGTCGCTGCGCGGCCCGCGCCGGGAACTGGCCTGGATCCCGGGGTCACCTCCTGACCTGCGAGCCAGAGAGCCGGGCTGTCCGTTCATCCCCCGCTGCCCGCACTCGGCCGATGCCTGCCGCGAGGTTCCGATGAGCCTGGCGGCCGCGGGCACCGGGCAGCCGGGGCACCTGACCGCGTGCCCGGTGGTCGCGCCGTCACCGCCGCACGGCGAGCCCGCAGCGGCCGGAAGCGAGGTGGCATCGTGACCGCGCCGATTCTGGAGGCCGACCGGCTGTGCCGCGACTACCGCATCGAGGCCTGGCCCCGCCGTACCATGCTGGCCGCGGCCCGCGACGTCAGCTTCGAGCTCCGGCCGGGCAGCGTGGTCGCGCTGGTGGGGGAGAGCGGCTCGGGCAAGTCCACGGTCGCGCGGCTGCTGGCGGGCCAGGAACGGGCCAGCGGCGGCACGATCCGGCTGGATGGCACCCCGGTCGACGTGCGTCGCGGCCGGGACTACCGCGACTACAAACGGCACGTCCAGATGGTCTTCCAGGATCCCTTCGCCTCGCTCAACCCGACCCACACGGTCGGCTACCACCTGGAGCGCCCGCTGCGGCTGCGCGGCGTGCCGCGGGCCGAGACCCGGACCGAACTGCACCGGCTGCTGGATCAGGTGCGGCTCAGCCCGCCCGAGCAGTATCTGCGCACCTACCCGCACGAGCTGTCCGGCGGCCAGCGCCAGCGGGTCGCGCTCGCCCGCGCGCTTGCGGCCGAGCCGCGAGTCCTGCTGGCCGACGAGCCGGTGTCCATGCTCGACGTGTCGATCCGGCTGGAGATCCTCACCCTGCTGGACACCCTGCGCCGCCAGCTCAACCTGGCCGTGCTCTACATCACCCACGACATCGCCTCGGCTCGCTATTTCGCCGACGAGATCCTGATCATGTACTCGGGCGAGATCGTCGAGCGCGGGCCGGCCGAGCGGGTCACCCAGCACCCCGCCCACCCCTACACCCAGCTTCTGATCGAGTCTGCGCCCGATCCCGAGGCGTTCGGCCACGCCCGCGGCGCCGCCGCGCCGCCGGCCG
>Ga0335075_10014968_pt1 | contig 11630 bp, 12 predicted proteins | sample Lox_Sample_24_FD_206723 | JGI IMG/M metagenome (GOLD analysis project Ga0335075, IMG submission 206723) | Soil microbial communities from Loxahatchee National Wildlife Refuge, Florida, United States - Lox_Sample_2.4 | ecosystem: Environmental > Terrestrial > Soil > Wetlands | place: USA...
CAATGGGAGGTCTGGCGCGGTCTCTCGGGCCGGTGGCACGCGGTGCGGATCGGGCCGAAAGGGGGTGAGTTATGAGCGATGAACCCCGCGACCTCACCCGGGACGAGATCGTCGCCTGGGCACTGGGAACGACGCCCGTCCCACAGCAAGGTGCGGCACGGGCTGAGCCGGACCCGCGATCGATCGATCGGCGCCATCTGCTCAGGAAGCCGGAGGGCCGAGGGCACATCACGCGCGGACCACGGCCCATCTCGCGGGTGCTTCCCGCGGTGCCGGCGATCGCCAACCTCATCCAGGCCGATCCGGCGCGACGCCAGGAGATCCTCGGGCTCGTCGCCGACCTGGCGGCCCGACTGTCGGCGCCCGAGGGACGGCCCGGACCGGTGCCCCTGGCAATCCCACGAGCGCTGGTCCTGCGGATCCTCGACCTGGAGCCGTTCCTGGAGCCGGCAAAGACCTATCGGCTGCCGATGGCCGGCGATGAGTCCGTGCTGGCCACCGGCGCCGAGCTGCTGGCCCTCTGCCGCCGCTTGCTGAAGCTGCTCGATGCCCGGGATATCCGGTCAGCCCGAAGAGCACTCGGCAAGCTCCGAGACGTCGCGGAGGGCGAGCCATGAGCGAACAGGCTACAGCCTCCATCGCCGGGCCGGCCGGCCGTACCGAAGAAGTCTGGTCCCAGGTCCTGCGATGGGTCACCAATGCCTGGCGCGCCGCGGCGCGATGGCTTTGGGAATTCCTGATGGTGAAGGTTGACCGGGACGCCTGGGAGATCCGCATCACGGACCGGGAAATCGCCAATTTCTTCGGTCGCTCACAGCGATGGGTCCAGTATGGGCTCGCCTTCCTCAAGGCGATCGGAGCCGTCAGCACGTATTATCGCTATGGTCCGCGCGGGATCGCCGGGCGCATGATCGTCATCCATCGAATCCCCGCCCAGCCCAGGACGGCGACGAGCAGCGCCGGGCCCGAGACGTCCGGCTCTCAAACGAAGCGGGCCTTCGATTACGGCACGCCGGCCAGGGCGCCCACGCCCGAGGAGCTGGAGGCCGCCCGGCCGCCGACCCCCGAGGAGATCAAGGCCGCGGCGGCGCGGGAAGCCGAGCGCGAGCGGAAGGTCAAGGGGATCTGGGATTCCCTCACGGACCATCAGCGACGCGCAATCGAGGCCTCGATCGACCGGGAGAACCCCGGCCTGCGCCAGCGCTGGCCCAACATGTTCGTGAGTCTCTGTATCGGCCGCTGCGAGGTCGAATATGGTCTGTCGGCCGATTCGAGCTCCGAGGATCCTCGCGCCCCGTAAACGTGGTACCGATCTAGCCGGGCGGACGCGCGATCCGCCGTCACCGGCTTCCCTTGATCCGCTCATTCCGATTCCATGACCCGCAAGCTTGCAACAGCTTGGCGGGTCGCGGTGCGCGCCGCGCTCGCGGCCAATCCCCACTGAGATCGATATCCATTAATGCGTTCGATATCCATCCAATCAATCTGAAGGGTCCTTTCGATATGAATGCGATCGTTCCCTTCGATATGAATGCGCCAGTCCCTTTCGATTCCCCCTTTAACCCCCTTATAAGGAAAGAGATTAGGGGAAATAGAGGCCGCGTCGTCGTCGGAGGGAACCTCCTCCTAGCGGCCCGGGGGGGAAAGAACCCCGCGAACTGCTGAGGCTCACCCGCTCCTCCATCGTGGATAGGACCGCGGGCCGCGGTGCATCCACTCAATCGTGTAAAGCCAGCCGCCCCGTGTTGTTTTGGCGACGCCCGGGGCGACTGGCCGTGTGAACCGAAAGGTCGCCCCTCCGGTGCTTCCTCGGGAGTACACCCGACTGGATTCGAACCAGTAACCTTCGGTTCCGTCATTCGCTGCTGGGTTCGCCGCGCGGCTCAATCCATCCATGTGACAATTCGGACTGGGTAATCTACGGTAGAGTGTCCCATCCAATTCTCACCCCGAGGTGTCCCATGAATGACGAGTCGACCGTCCCCGTCCCCTTTGCGCGCTTCGCGGCCGAGGTGCTCGCCCAGTGCGAACCGCCCATCCGCCGGATTGCGACCTACCGCAAGATCCGGCAGGTGCTGGGCGAGTTCGCGGCGATCTGCCCCACGACGGCCGACCTGTCACGGTCGGCTGTATTACAATGGGTGGCCGCGCATCCCGAGCGGCGACGTCCGACGGTCCGAACTCTACTCAGCTCGCTCCGGACCGCGATCAACCTGGCCGGGGCCGATTATGGTGTGATCAATCCGTTCCTCGGGCGGAAACTGCACGCCTTCCTGCCGTCCGGGATCTATCATCCGCCGATCCGCCGTCACTTCCCGGCCGCCGAGCTGGCCAAGGTGCTCGTGCGATGCGATTACGAGGCCCTGGGAGGCTGCTGGGAGGCCCGGCGGCTCCGGGTGGTCATTTACCTGGCCGCGTTCACCGGAGCCCGTGCCCGCGAGGTCCTCGGCCTTCGGGTCGAGGATATCGACCTGGCTCAGGGGTTCGTGAAGATCCGGCCCAACGAGCGGCGGGGCCTCAAGGCGGATGAGCCCAGCCTGCGGGACATCCCGATCGCCGCGCCGCTGGCCCGGGTTCTGGCCTCCTGGATCGGCCGCTCGGACCGTCGCAGCCCCTGGCTGATCCCTCACCAGTACCTGGATGGACCGTGGCTGAACGGATCGCCGCGGAATAAGCCCCTGGCCCGGGTGAAGGCCCTCGGCGAGCGTGCCGGGGTCTCCGGACTCACAATCCTGGCCTTCCGGCATGCGTTTGCCACGCTGGCCGACCGCTGGCAAATCGGGCCCAAGGCCCTCCAGGACCTGATGGGCCACAGCTCACCGCAGACCCAGTGGACCTACCGGCATACCGACCCCGACGAGCTCCGCCGGGCCGTCGACCGGGTGCGATTCGGGTGAGGGCTGGCCATCGGCCATGGCGACGATGGCCCTGGCCTCCCGGTGCGAGAGGCCGGAGAGGGCGATCGACCCCTCAAAGGTGAGGTCGACCAGGCCGTCCTCACCATACATCAGCTCGAGCGCGCCCGGCCCGAAGCAAAATCCGACGTGCGACGGCAGGGGCAGGGGCGTCGGGTCGCACGACAAGCGCGATTCGGCTTCCGCATTCACCGCCCGGCCCTCCGCACCCGGTCCCGTCGATCCGCTCGAAACGCGGCGGCTTCGCCGCTACGGATACCTTACAGCGCGCTACGGATCGTGAGAACAACGTGTTGGTAGAAAAAATATTTGCGCCGGCCTAACCAGACCGGATTGCCAGTCCTCGGCTCCGGGAGGTAGATTGAGGCGATCCCGGCGATTGGTCCGCCGGCGACCGTCCCTCCCACCTACCCGGAGCCGGGTCATGGAGAGTCTACTCGCGCGCGGCGTCGCGTGCACCGAGAATTTATGTGATGAGTCGATGCCCGCGATCGACGATGTCCCCCCGTGTCCGGGATGCGGGGGCGTCCTGGACCTCACCCAGCCGATCGCCGACCGGCCCGATCTGCTGCTGGGGGTCTGCGCCGGCGCGGGCTGCACGCAGTGGTCGGCACTCGGGGGCTGGACCGGCCGCTGGAGGATCCAGGCCCGGGTCTTCTGGCCAGTCGAGGTACCGTGATCCGCGCACGAAAAACCCCTCCGGGAACACCCCGGAGGGGAAACGCAAGACGAATGGCCCGAGTCTAGCCGGCCGCCGGCTCGCCGTCGAGGTCCGGTCCGGACTCCCGGATCACCGCGCCCCAGCGCGGGGGCTCGAGCGGGCAGCGCTCGGCGGCGAGAGTCAGCTTCGCCGTGGTGCACCCGCACTGCCGGCACCGCGATCGCTCGCGGTCATACTCGGGGCATTGCCGGCAGATCGCCAGCCGCTCCTGATAGACCGCGCCCGGGACCAGGACGGGCTTGCCGCGGGCGGCGCTCCGGACGGCCCGGACCACGGCACCCGCGAGGTTGGCCGCCTGTACCGCCGGCGACGGGTATTCGCCCCCACTAGGGCGCTTCTGGACCATCCGGGCCCGCCAGGCCTGGTGGTCCGGGTGCTCGCCGGCGCAGAGCTGCCGGTACCGCTGGTGACCCGTCCGCGCGATCTCCGATTCCATCGCCTCTTGCCATTCTTCCATCGTATCCCCTCGCGATCCCGATCATGAGGTAATCGTGACGGTGGCGCCGCTGGGCCAGGGGGTGCCGAGCATGCTGACCTCGAGTTCGAATGGTTGGCCGACGCAGGACGTCACGGCGTGGCTCGCGGCCGGCTGGGCATAGCAGTTGCAGCCGGTACAGGCCCCCTGGGCTCCGCTATAGGGGGAGACGGGAGCCAGGCATTGGCAGGAGACCTCGCAAAAGTCGAGGTCCTCGGGCGACGGTACGGCCGGACCTGGGAAGTCGTTGCAATAATCCGTGAAACTTCCGTAACCGGGAATCCCCGGCAAGCAGTCGCTCGGCGCGCCCGTGCACGCTCCGCAATACGAGGTGCACCAACTCGCAGTGACCGCGGCGGTCCCGCACTGGCACTGCGCCATCTCATAATAGATCGTGAACGCGATCTCGCATTGCCCGAACGTATTGGTGGCCGATAGCGCACCGTCCCAGACGCCCGTCGCCGCATTCCAGGACAGGCTCGTCCCCCCATAGACCGAGTCCGTGAGGGACAGGGTCGAGGGTAGTGGCGTCGCCGCCGGGGTCGCGGGTGGTCCGCAGCCATAGCCCGTCGCCGGTGAGAGGTTCACGGTGATCAGCGGCGGCACGGTGCAATTGCTCTGGTTGCAGATCTGGCTGATCGCGTAGGAACCGCTCTGCGAGACGTAGTTCTCGGCCGTCACCTCCCAGTCATAGGTCCCGACGGCCGTCTGGCACCACGCCTGCGTCTCGCCCGAATCGTCGGTCACGAGCGTGGCCCCGTCGATCGTGACCTGTGCCCCCGAGACCGGATTGCCGCAACAGCCGTTGACCTGGAAGGTGACACAGCAAAAGTCCGCCGAGCCGGTCGGTACCAGGTACACAGTATAACTGTTGTCGCAAGCCATCGTCATATTGGCATCGAATGTGTTATATCCCGATGCCGAAATGACGACCTCGTAGGTCCCGGCGGTCTCGACGTTCAGGGTGACGCAGCCGCCGGAACCCGTGGTCCCGCTCACCGTGCCGCCCGCCGTCAGGGTGACCGTGACGCTCGCACCCTCCACGGGGGGTGGCGTACCGGTCGAACAGCCCAGGACGCAGATGGTGACATCGCAGCCGCCGCCGCCGCCGCCGCCCGAGCAATGGCAGGCGCCGATATCCTGATACACGAAAGCAGATGCCATGAGGTTTTACGAACAACTCTGGGCCAGGACCTGGTAGTCGCCGCTGCCGTCCGGCATGACCTGGATCACCAGCGACACGACCGGGCTGGCCGGGTACCAGTTGTTCACGGTCTGACTGCCCATGCTGGTGATCGTGCTGCCTGCGATTTGATAGACGGTGGCCGTGAAGCTCCCCGGAGTCACCGGCGCTCCGCTGGTCCAGGTCGCTCCCCAGGACCCCGAGCTCGGAGCCACGCAGTAATAGCGCGGGCCCGTCGAGGACGAGCCGCCGCCGCTGGTCGTCTGCCAGACCGCGGTGAGCTGCTGGCGCGCGTTGGTGAGCTGGGCCTGGAGGGCCGTGATCAGCCGGTACAGATATTCGACCCGTAGCGCCAGGGTCCGGAGCTGGGATTCGATCCACCCCACGTGTCAATCGCCTCCCAGGGGATCGGGGAGCGTATTGGCCGCGTTGTACAGGTCCGCCAGCCCGCTCCGGGCGCCCCCGTAAAGATCATTGAGCCCGGCCTGAGACTCCGCCCACGGATTGCCCGCGGGGGCCTCTGCCTGCCCCGCCGGCGACTCGATCGACTGGGGTGCGTGTTCGGCAAGGTTCTGCTGCCAGCTCGCGGCTTGCTGGGCCGTACCGGCCCGGGACTGGACGTTCGACTGGTCGAACTGGGCCTGTGATTGGAGGGCCTGATCCGAGCCCACCATCACGGCCGACGCCCCGTGGAAGCTCTCACCGCCGAACGCGACGCCCTGGATGCTCGGCCGCAAGAAATTGCCCGAGCTGTAGAGGCCGCGGCGATTGCTGACTCCCAAACTCATCTCGTAATTGGTCCCGCCCTCGGGGCCGCACCGGAAGGCGATCTCGACCGAGACCACCGGCAGCGCCAGCGACTCCCAGCCCGTCGTGTAGCCATTGCCCGCGATCGAGATCGCCTGACCGGGGGTGAGGAACGTGGCGTCGAGCCCGTAGTAGGGCACGGTGCCTTCGACCACGACATCCTGGATCGCATCCAGCAGTTCGGATGCGAACGTGTTCATGTTGTCCTGGTTGCTGTAGTCGATCCAGTCGCTGACGGTGACGATCTTGGTGCGCTCAATGCCCTCGACGGTATAGAGCGTGCCCGAGTAGGTCGTCGAGGTCGGCGCCCATGCCTGGAGGGTGCCGATCGCCACCGGGATGAAGGCTTGCACGTTGGTCGCCCACGTGACCGGGGTATTCAGCCCCCCCACGCAGACCTGCGTGGGCTTGGCGAAGTAGATCAGGCCGTTGTCGGGGTCGAGGGAAATCCCGTCGGAGACCGTGGTGTAATCGGGCGGCGTGCCCGATGAGCCCCACATCACGGTGCCGATCGGAGTGCTCACCATCTCGGCCGAGGCGCCGCCGGCGTAGAGGTAGGGCACGGGGTAAGGAAAGGCGAGCTGCATGGCCGCGGCGATGGCCGAGTTCGTGACCTTATACCTCCGACCCACGATATTTTCGCCGGCATCGAGCCCGAAGAGCTGGTAGCTCGTGTAGGTCGTCACCGGCAGCGGGCGATCGAGGGTGAGGGTCGAGGTCCCGCCCGCGGTGAGGGCCGTATTACTGACCACCCGCGCCGTATAGAACTGGTAGACGTCGGAGGCCAGGGCATCGGCTGTGACGATCACATACCCTTGCGCCTCCCCGGCGCCCTGACCCCAGTAGTTCGCCGCCCAGGTCTCGGCCGTGTTGGAGCTGGTGACGACGATATGCTCGGTATCACTACAGGTACAGGTCCCCGCGTCCTGGGCGGTGCCGTACTGGTTGGGCTGGCTGTAATCGGAGGGACTCCAGGCCGCTTTGGCCTCGGCGTTGGTGTAGGAACCCCACGCGAAATCCTCCTGGAGTCCCCCGTCCGTGAGGGTCGAGCCGGGCCAGGGGAGGGTCTGGATCGTCACGGGGACGCAGAGCGTGTTGCCGCGGACGAGCACCTGGCTATAGCGGTCGGAGAGATCGCGGGTGAGCTGGGGCATGCCGACGCGCGGATCGTCCCCATTGAGGGTCAGCGTGTTCGACGTGAAGGTCCGCTGGTCGAGGAACCGGATATTCCCGCTCGGATCGACGTGGAGGAAGTGGTTGGGGTGGCAGGTCTGGACGAAGCTCTCCAGCGACTGCAAGATCCGCTCGCCCGAGACGATCACGCGCCAGGGCGGGACCACCTCAAGCGCGCTCAAATCGGTGGTCGTGACGCTCGGTAGGGTGTAGGTGGGCGGCGAGCCCGTGGTCGTGTAATTGCCGATGCCGGCCGCGCTCAAGGGCCCGGCGTTCTCGCTCATCTGAAGGATCGCGGTCACGATCGCACCGACGGTCTGACCGGCCCGCGATCCCAGGAACAAGGGGTCATCGCCGGGGAGGTTCCAGACGGAGGTGTCCGTGAGCGTGATGCTATCTGTTACCGGGATGTAATTCGCCCGGTTGAGCAATCCGAGGGCGCGGTACTGCCGCGTCCAGCCGACCGTGTCGGGATAGAGGTCGACATAGCCGACCACGTCGCCGCTGAACACCGTGGTCCCGGACAGCGAGAGCGAGCAGGACTGGCCGGACCAGGAGTCCGGGAGACTGCCGAGCTGGCCCACCAGGCGATTGAAGCTGAGCTCGGGACAGCCCCCGCGCACGAGGGTGCGGACGGACTCCAGCACGGATGTTGTCGCGGCGAAATTGACCGCCGATCCGTTGATCGTGAGGACGTCAGCCATGGGTTACTTCGAGGGTTCCCCCTTAAAACGGAGCGCCCATATTCATGGCGGTCTGGTTCCGCTGCCATGTGGCCCGGATCTCATTGGCCACGCGAGAGCCGCGGCGGGCGAGGTCCTCGACGGTCTTCACCAGGACCTCCTGGGACTGCACCGTCTGGGCCATGAGCTGGGGGAAGTCCCGGCCGAGCTGCTTCTGGAGCTGGCCCAGCCGCGCCACCGCCGCGGCCTCCTGGCGGTCGTTGGTGAAACTCATGGGATTGGCCAGGACCTGCTGGAGACGCAGAGCTTCGGCCTGTCGCCGCGCTCGCTCCATGGAGAAGTTGGCCGCCTTGGGCGTGTGCGCGAAAAATTGCTTCCGCTGTTGCTCCTCGCGCTCTTTCAAAGCCTGCTGGCGCCGCTCGGCCGCATCCATCCGGTCCTGCCGCTTTGTCGCTTCGCGCTGCCGTTGCGCCCGCTTGCCGGCCGCACCGGCCCGCGCTCGCTCGGCGAAGGCCTCGCTGGCCTCTTGATCGACCTCGAAGTCGGCCTCCTGCTGCGCGATTTGTTCCGGAGACATCTCCTGGAGGGCCTCCAGGCCCGGCACCCCCTTGGTGCGCCCGAGGAGCTCCCGCCGTTTCGCCGCGCCGGCCGGGCCGGCCTGCTGGGCCCCCACGACGATCGCCTCGGCGAATTGACCCTTGGCGGTTTTCTCGAGGAGGAACCGCCGTTGCTGGGCGGCTTCCCGCTCCCGGGTCAATCGGCGTCGGACCTCGGCCGCGGCTCCCTCTCCGGCCCCGGCCACGCCCGGGGCTGCCAGGGCCGCCTGGACGGATGCGACCCGCGCCTGACGCTCGATCTCCTGGTCCGACATCTCGGCCGCCGGGCCCAGCAATCCCCACTCCTCGCGCGTCCCGGCGGCCGTCAGGGCCGCCTCGACGGTCTTCCGGCCCATGCCCCGCGTGATGGCTTCCCTGGCCATCTCGGCGTGCGGCCTCTGGCCGAGGAACGCGGTGATCGTCTCGGCCGAGGTCTTCTCGATGTCCGTGGGGGCTTCGGTCAGCTTGAGGAACGCCTGGTGCGTCTTCTCGATCTCGGCCCGGAGCTCCTTGAGCTTCTCCTTGGCCTTCTCGGCGGCTTCGCCGCTGATGCCGCCGAAGAACTCCTTGATCTTGGGCATCGCCAGGTAGGCCGCGACGCCGACCGCGGTGAACAACCCGGCCAGCCCCGAGCCCAGGCCCAGCGCGTTCGTAAATCCCTCGATGTTGTTGAGGATCCCGCCGAATCCCCCCTGGACGAAGTCCTGGACGATCCGCCCGGTCTGGAGCATGGCGTGGCCGGTATTGACCGTGGACTTCTCGACCTTGTCGAGCCCCGCCGCGGCCGAAGTCGTCGTCGTCTTCAGCTCGTCGAGCTTGGTCACGACCTGCTGGACATTTTCCTTGCTGACGCCCAGGTCCAGCAGGAGCTTGATCACTTCATCATTGGCCGCCAAGTCGATCCTCCGCGGAGGGATCCCTGCGATTGTTAGAATTCGGATCCGAAGGAAACGAAGGGGAAGAGCGACCTCAGCTAAAGGCCAGCGTGAAGTCCGAACCCGCTGATGGGTCCCACAGGTTATTCGAGGTGTTCGTCTGCCAGTAGGTATCCGCCAGCGGGAGCTGATCCTCGAACGGGTCATACACGTTCTGGGCGTTCAGGTTCATCGTGAAGCTGTGCGTGCCATTCGTGAACTCGATCGAGACCGACTCGCTGGTCAGTCCCTCGTAGGTGGTCCGGTCGTCGGGCGAATGGTTGTACTGAAGTCGGCTGGCGACGGTGGTCTTGCGGCCCATCCACCTCAGGTACTGGAGGAACCGGTTGTTGTAGTAGGACCGGGCCAGGGTGTTGTTGCTGGAGATCGTCAGCTCGGTGATGGCCGACCGGCTCGAGCCGCCGATCGTGACCTCGCCGCCGCAATGGATCCACTCGACCAGATCGACGGGGAAATTGTCGTCGGCCGGGGCCGGGAACGTGCTGGACGAGGGATCGCTCGAGCTGTCGAACTGGTTGCCCTGGGGCGTCGAGGCGCTGATCTGAAGGGTGAGCGTGGCGATCGTCGAGGACTCCGAGCAGGAGATCGACCATGAGTCCACCTTGGCGCCCAGGTAGACCCGGCGCTTGACCGTCCCGTCGAACTCGATGATCCCGTGGTAGATCGCGCAGGAGGCGAGGTCGCCGGCCGGCTCGGTCGTCGTCCAGGGGGCCGTCTGGCCGGTGTTGATGTTCACGCCCGCCCACGACAGCAGGAACGGGGCATGGCTGTAGCAGAGGTTGGTCGTGAGCTGCCCCTGGCAGGCTAGCTTGTCGCTGACCCGCTGGGCCATCACGGCCACGCCGCCGCCGTAGGGGATCTCCACCTGGACCGGCCGGGGCCGCATGGTGAACTGGTTGTCGCCCGGGAGCCGCTGGTAGTAGGAATCGGCGTTGGCCAGGCCGTAGGTCGTGGACGTGGTCCAGGTGACCGGGCTGGTCTTGGGGGTCTTGAAGGCCGACTCTTTGACGATCATGAGAAACTCGCGTGAGGTCGCACTCATGTGTTGCTCACTCCTCGCGATCCGAGCTGGGTCTGGACCATCACGCGGATCTGGCTGTGGGAATGGAGATAGGTGATATCGGGCTGCGGGTCGAAGGCCGGCACCGTGAACATCGGGCTCGGCGGAAAGGCCCCGGCGGCGCGCAAGAGTGCCTGGTTGGCGGCGAAGGTCGTCTGGGTCGGGGCATAGATGGCCGCGATCACGGCCCGCCAGAGGTTGTCGAGGTCGTCGGTGTTGTGCCCGGCCACCAGGATCTCCAGGTCGAGGAAGAGCGGCCCGATCATCGAGTCGGGCGCCAGCCATTTGTCCCCCGCCCCGACCGGCGTGAGCCGGATCGCCGGGGCGAGGTTGACGCCCAGGTCGGCGGCGTCGTTGGGGCCGCCCGTCCACGCGAGCCAGGTCTTGACGATATTGGCCAGGATCGGGTCATTGCGCAGGATCTGCACCAACGTGCGGAAGACGGCCGCGCGTTCCGACTGCGGGAGCGAGAGGGGCATTCAGGGGGTCCTGCCAAAGGCTTGCCGCACGAGGTCTTTCGCCCAGGCCCGCAGCGCCGCGGAGGCCTTCGCCATGCCCTCGGGCCGGACCCCGCGGAGGTCCCGGCGGGGGAGCACGACGTTGCGGGATCGGCCGCCGCCCGTCGCCCCGTTGAAGTGATAGTGGAGGAACCGGCGGCCCTTGCGGTCGACGACCTCATCCCAGGCCCCGATCGCAAACCAGCGGCCGTCGGACTCGCGGCCCTGGCCGGTCTTGAGGTTGGTGATGACCCGCGAGAACTGCCGCCGCGGGGCCAGGGGCGGCCCGTCCAGGAGCCGGTACTCGGAGCTGGTGAGGTTGTTGTGGAGTCCGCTGGGATGGGTGCCGATCCCCGCGAACTGGCCGCGCTTGAGGTTCGCGCGCTGATTCAGTCGCTGGAGCTTGGTGACCTTCGCGGGACCCGGCGATTTGGGCCGGTAGGTGACCGGGACCATCGGGAGGCCGTCCTTGTCGGTGCCGGCGAGGACGCCGCGGCGGTTGTCCTCCTGGATCACCAGCTCCCAGTGGTCCATCAAGGCGCGCGCGTCCGGGTTCACCAGGCGGCGGAAGGCGTCGGCCATCCG
>Ga0335075_10014970_pt1 | contig 11629 bp, 5 predicted proteins | sample Lox_Sample_24_FD_206723 | JGI IMG/M metagenome (GOLD analysis project Ga0335075, IMG submission 206723) | Soil microbial communities from Loxahatchee National Wildlife Refuge, Florida, United States - Lox_Sample_2.4 | ecosystem: Environmental > Terrestrial > Soil > Wetlands | place: USA: Florida...
GAGTATCCGTCTTCCCTCGGCGGCGTTGTTGCCATCCAGGCGGACCACGATCGGGTGCCTGACCTGCTCGCCGCGGGCGCTGAGCATCTCGATCGCCGACACGATCCCGTTCGCCACCGCATCACACGAGGTGATCCCGCCGAATACGTTGACGAGCACGCTGCGGACCGACGGATCGGACAGCACAATCTCCAGGCCGTTCGCCATCACCTCCGCCGATGCGCCCCCGCCAATGTCGAGGAAGTTCGCCGGCCGGACGCCACCGAACGCCTCGCCCGCGTAGGCGACCACGTCGAGCGTGGACATGACCAGGCCCGCGCCGTTGCCGATGATGCCCACCTGGCCGTCCAGCTTGACGTAGTTCAGGTGCTTGGCCTTGGCCCTCGCCTCGATCGGATCCGCGGCCTCAGGGTCGGCGAACTGACCGAAGTCATGCCGGAACGCCGCGTTGTCGTCCAGGGTGACCTTTGCGTCCAGGGCGATCACCCGCCCGTCCCCGGTCAGCACCAGCGGGTTGACCTCGACGAGCGTGGCGTCCTCGCCGGTGAAGACCGCCCAGAGCCGCTCGGCCAGGGCGGCCGCGCCGGCCTGCGCCTTCTCGGGAAGCCGGCCCCCGGCGACGATCTCGGCCGCCTTGGCCGGGTCCACGCCCGTCAGCGGGCTGACCGGGATCCTGGCCAGTGCCTCCGGGTTCGTCCTGGCCACTTCCTCGATCTCGACACCGCCCTCAACCGAGCACATCGACAGGAAGGTGCGGTCGGACCGGTCGGCCAGGAACGACAGGTAGTACTCCTCCGCGATGTCGATGTCCTCGGCTACCAGCACGGAGTGCACGGTGTGCCCCTTGATGTCCATGCCGAGGATCGCGGCTGCCTTCGCCTGCGCCTCGCCGGGGTCGGCGGCCAGCTTCACCCCGCCTGCCTTGCCGCGGCCGCCGACCTTTACCTGGGCCTTGATCACGACGCCAGGCTTTCCGGCCGCGAGGAACTCCGCGGCGATCGCGCGGGCCTCCTCGGGGGTGGTGGCGATCTTGCCTTGCTGGATCGGCACGCCGTGGCTGGCGAAGAGTTCCTTCCCTTGATACTCAAACAGGTCCACTCGGGTCCGTCCTAGATGTCTGGCGCTGTGGCCAATGACTTCGGGGGGTACAGCGCGGCGCCCCGCGCCGCACTGCCCGGGCGCGCTCACGGGGGCGCGTCCCAAGCAGGCAGCCTAGCGAGGTTCCCTGCTGATCACTCCTGCGGGCCGGCTGCCCGGGCACCGGCGTACAGCGTGCAAGCCGCCACTCGCGCCCCACAAGCACCGCTGTCATCTGCCGACCGCCGGCTGTCACCTGCGACCGCCGGGCGCGACCCGCCCTGGCACCTCAGCTCGCACATCTGAACGGCCGAGCGCCGGTACGGCTCAGGCCGGGCAAATACGATTGATTTCGGACAGCCATGGTCATTTTGGGTCCACGTCCGGAATCCGCCAGCGCGCACATATCATGCCTCCGGTGCGGATATTTCGGGCATATCACCCCCGAAAATGACTGAGCTGCATGATAAGTGGCGATGATCAAGGAAACCGCGCACGGCCAGCACGGCCAAAGGTGGCCGTCGGTGAGAGGGGGGTGGGGGGGTGGCGGGGGTTAGGGGGGTGGGGGGTGGGCGGCCGCTGCCTGGGTGCCGAGGGTGGCGCGGACCCAGTCCACGATCTCGGTTGTGGGGGCACCGGGCGTGAAGATTCTCGCCACGCCCATCCGCTCCAGCTCGGCGATGTCCTCGCCCGGGATAATTCCGCCGCCGAACACCACGATGTCGCTCGCATTGCGTTCCTTCAGCAGCTCGAGCACCCGCTCGAACTGGGTCATGTGCGCCCCGGACAGGATCGACAGCCCGATTGCGTCGGCGTCTTCCTGCAGCGCGGCGGACACGATCTGCTCGGGAGTCTGGTGCAGTCCGGTGTAGATGACCTCCACCCCGGCATCTCGCAGCGCCCGCGCCACCACCTTCGCCCCACGGTCATGGCCGTCCAGGCCCGGCTTCGCGATCACCACGCGAATGCTGCTCATGAAATGCCTCCACCCGAACGCGGTCCAGCCCGGCCCGCGTGATAGCGCTCAATCCGCAGCGTAGCCGCACATGCCGCTAGAGCTTCTCGATGGGGGCGTAGCGCAGCACCAGGTGCTTGATCCCGTAGTCGCCGCCAAAATCGATCTTGGCCTCGGGGTCGTCGCCGCGGCCCTCGACCGACAGCACCGTGCCAAGCCCGTAAGAATCGTGGTTCACGCGGTCGCCAGGCGACAGCGACGGAACCTGCCGGTTCCCGAGCGCCTGCACCCCGGGCCGCCGGGCCAGCCGCTCCGAGGCCGGCTGGGCGGCGGCCGTCGCATCCCGGCGCCACTCGATCAGAGCTTCCGGGACGTCGGTGAGGAACCTCGACTGCTTGTGGTAAGCAGGCCGGCCCCACCATGTCCGCGCCACCGCACGGGTCAGGTACAGCCGCTGCTCGGCGCGGGTGATCCCGACATAGGCCAGCCGGCGCTCCTCGGCCAGTTCCCGTTCATCGCCGATCGACCGCTCGTGCGGGAAGACGTTCTCCTCCAGCCCGGTCAGGAAGACGACCGGGAACTCGAGTCCCTTGGCGGTGTGCAGGGTCATCAGCGTCACCAGGCCGCCGTGATCCTCGCCGTCCGGGATCTGGTCGGCGTCGGCGACCAGCGCCACCTGCTCCAGGAAGTCGGCCAGCGTCCCGCCGGGGTTGCGGCTGTCGTACTCCCTGGCCACCGAGACCAGTTCCTTGAGGTTCTCGATCCGGCTCTCGTCCTGCAGGTCGTTGGAGGCCTGCAACTCGACCAGGTACCCGGACTGGTCAAGCACCGCGTCGGCCAGGTCGCCGACCGGAAGGCCGGCCTGCGAGCTCTCCCGCAGCCCTCCGATCAGGTCGTTGAACGCCTCGATCGATCTTGCTGAACGTGACGCCAGGTCCGGGATGTCGGCCGGCCGGGCCAGGGCCCGGGCGAAGCTGGTCCGCTGCCGGGCGGCCTGTGCGGCCACGCACTCCTCCGCGCGGTCGCCAATGCCCCGCTTCGGCACGTTCAGCACCCGGCGCAGCGAGACCTCGTCGTCGGCGTTGCCGATCAGCCGCAGGTAGGCCAGCAGGTCACGGACCTCGCGCCGCTCGTAGAACCGGACCCCGCCGACGACCTTGTACGGCAGGCCGGCCCGGATGAAGACTTCCTCGAACACCCGGGACTGCGCGTTGGTGCGGTAGAAGACCGCCACCTGCCCGGGGGTGGCCAGGCGCTCGTCGGCGAGCCGGTCCACCTCCTCGGCCACGAACGCCGCCTCATCGTGCTCGCTGTCCGCCACGTAGCCGGTGATCGGCGGCCCGTCGCCCGCCTCGGACCAGAGCTTCTTCGGCACCCGGCCGCGGTTGCGGGAAACGACGGCGTTGGCCGCAGCCAGGATGTTCTGGCTGGAACGGTAATTCTGCTCAAGCAGGACAACCTGAGCGCCGGGGAAGTCGCGTTCGAACTCCTCGATGTTCCTGATCGTGGCGCCGCGGAAGGCATAAATCGCCTGGTCGGCGTCGCCCACGACGCAGAGTTCGGCCGGTGAGCTGGGCTGAGCGGAACCGCCGGTGCCGCCAGCCGCCGCTGCCTGCTGCCCCGCCAGCTCCCTGACCAGGACATACTGGGCATGGTTGGTGTCCTGGTACTCGTCGACCAGCACATGCCGGAACCTGGCCCGGTACTCGGCCGCCATCTCCGGGAACGCCTGCAGCAGGTTCACCGTCACCATGATCAGGTCATCGAAGTCCATGGCGCCGGCGGCGACCAGCCGCCGCTGGTACTCGGCGTACGCCTCGGCCAGCGCCTTCTCCCGGTAGCCGGTGGCCTTGGCGGCGAACGTCTCATAGTCGACAAGATCGTTCTTGAGGCTGGAGACCTGGTTGGCCATCGCCTTGGGCGGGTGGTACTTGACGTCGAGGTCCAGCTCGCGGCTGACCATGGTCATCAGCCGCTGCGAGTCGGCCTGGTCGTAGATCGAGAACGAGGACGGGTAGCCGAACCGCGTGGCCTCGCGGCGCAGGATCCGCACGCAGGCCGAGTGGAACGTCATCAGCCACATCGCCCGCGCCCGGGCGCCGGTGAGCGCGGCCGCCCGCGCGGCCATCTCGCCGGCCGCCTTGTTGGTAAACGTGATGGCCAGGATCTCGCGCGGAGCGACGTCGCGCTCGGCCAGCAGGTAGGCGATCCGGTGGGTCAGCACCCGGGTCTTCCCCGAGCCAGCGCCGGCCACGATGAGCAGCGGGCTGCCCTCGTGCACGACGGCGGCTCGCTGCTGCGGGTTAAGCCCTTCGAGCAAGGAGTCGGCGGCTATCGCGGTCACTTACCCAAGCGTAGGCGCTGGGGCCGACAGCGGTGCTGTGCTTGGCGGGCTAGCCCAGTCGCTCCAGCACGGCGGTCAGGGCCGGTGCGGTTACGGTCAGGCAGCCGGTACAGGTGTCCGCCGTGGGGCCTGGCTCGATCACGGTGATATCGCGCGGACCGAGGTCCGCACTGGAGCCGGCGGTCACCGACACCGACAGCGTCGTCGGCGAGACGACCTTGACCGAGTTGACCCGCACGTCAGTGTCGGAGACAAAGACGCTGGGCGTCCCGGTGAAGCCGCTGCCGGTCAGCGTGAGCGTCTCCTTGCCACCCTGGGCGACCTGGGCCGGCGACACGGCGGTGATCGGCGAGCCCGGCGTGGTGACCTGGTAGGCGGTCACCCCGACGAACGGGTTGAGCCCGTCCACGAGCAGGTAGTTGCCGGCGAAGACCGGCTGGCCGAAGATCCGGTTCTGGCCAAGCGGGATGTACCTGAGGATGGCCCCGGTGCTGGCCGACAGCAGGTAGACCCCGTAATTGTTGGTCGTGCTGGCCCAGATCGGGGCGGCCACCACGCCCGCGCCGTCCTCGGTCGGGCTGCCGACGACCTCGCCGGGCAGACCCGTTTCCCACAGCAGGGCGCCCGTGGCCGGGTTGAAGGCCAGCAGGCCGCCCTGGTATTTCGTCCCATCCAGGGTGGTCGCTTGCCCGGCGCCCGCGATCAGCCGGGTACCGTCCCAGATGGCGCCCGCGACGCACAGGCCCCCCGCGCCGGCGTAAGGCTCGTTGACGACCTGCTGCCAAACCGGGCCCGCGCTCAGGTCGTCGGTCTTGAGGGCGTAGAAGATCCCGTTCTTGTTGCAGGCCCCCACCATCCTCGTCTTGACCCCGTTCAGCACGGCGGTGAACGCGGTGGCCGTGGCGCCGAAGTCGCTGTCGGTAATCTCCTGGCTGGCTGGTATCTGCCACGAGCTGAGCATGGTCAGGTTCGAGCCGTTGAGCTTGACGATCGAGTTGGCGTGCGGCGACTGCGTCGACAGGTTGTCGTTGCCGGTGGTGACGATGATCGACCCGTTGTCCCCGGCCGTTGGCGTGCTCCAGACGCTCCCGCCGACCTGGCCGGGTATCGAATGCCACTGGCCCAGTTTCGAGCCAGTGCCGGCATTGAAGCCGAGTACCCCGGCGGGTACCAGCGGGTTGTCACAGTAGGACGAGATCCCGACGTACACGTTCCCGTTGGCCACCAGCGGGGAGCCCCAGGCGTAGTAGTTGTTCTCGGTGGTGGACGGGATGCCCACCACCTCCTTCCAGAGCACGGCACCGGTGGCCGCGTCCAGTGCGTACAGGTGACCGTCCGGGGCGTTCACGTAGACCGCGAGGCTCCCGGTGCTCGGGTCGGTGGCGACGGCCGCGGTGGACGCGACTCCCGCCGACGTCTTGCTGCACTTGATGCCGGGCACAAGCCCCAAAAATCGTGACCAGAGAACGGTCTGCGTGGCCTCGTTCACGGCGTAGAACTCGCCATCGTTGGCGCCGATGTAAAGCACGCCGCCCACACTGACCGGGGTGGCGTACAGCCCGGTTGACCCGCTGTTGGTCGAGGCGGGCACGGTCCAGCGCCAGACCGGCTGCAGATTGGCGATGTTGCCCGAGGTGATGGACGTGGCCGCTGTGCTGTAGGAGGTATGGCTCGAGTTGAGCATGAACCCGGGCCAGTCCGCCGAAGCCTGCCCGTAGGCCGCCCCGCCGGAGCCGAGCGCAACCATCAGGCTGGACAGCAATCCAGCGACTGTTATCACCGCCCAGGCGGCCCGTCGCGAGGGAAATCTGGCCCATCGACGCAGTGCAGCGCGGATCATATGTTCACCCCTGGCGGATTCGACCGATTCGGCGGGGAATTTACTTCAAGCTGACCCAGGCCACAAGAGAAACGCGATGAATGACTGGCAAAAATCAGGTCGTCAACCAGCCCCGCGCTAGGCTAAAAGATCTTCAATGGCCGGGGCGGATGGCTCCGCCCCGCCGAACTTATGGGCAGGCAATCCTTTAGGTTACGGGCAATGTGAACGAACCGGTCCCTCCGTCCGGGTTGATCACTTTGAGCACGTACTTTCCCGCCGTGACGCCCGCCGGAACGGTCACAGCCACCGATAGCGATGTGGAAGTGACGCTCGTCGGTGTCCCGACCGTGGCCCCGGGGATGGTCGTGGACACGGTCAGGCCGCTGACGAAGTTCGCGCCAGTCACCGAGATCGTCGCGCTGGTCCCGGCCGCGATGCTGGCCGGGCTGATCGCCTTGATCGTGGCGTGGGGGTCGATGGTCAGGCAGGTCGAGCACGTGGCCGTGCCGTCCGGGGTGGTGACGGTCACGTTTGACGTGCCAGTCGGCGCCGTTCCGGTAACCGTCGTCCATACCTCCACGGACGTTGGGCTGAGGTATTCCAGCGAGCTGCCGGTGATCCCGGCCGCCGAGAACGACACCTTGGTGCTCGGGGTGAAGCCGGTGCCGGTCAGGGTCAGGTACCGCGCGGCTTGCTGGCCTACCGCCTTGGGTGACACAGCGGTCACGGTCGGTGTCGAGGTGACGTTCAGGCAGTTCGTGCAGGTGTCCGCGGTAGGCCCTGGCTCGATCACGGTGATGCCGCGCGGGCCGATGTCCGCGAGGGCGCCGGCGGTTACCGACACCGACAACGTCGTCGGCGAGACGACCTTGACCGAGTTGACCGTCACGTCCGTGCTGGAGACAAACACGCTGGGCGTCCCGCTGAACCCGCTGCCGGTCAGCGTGAGCGTCTCGGTGCTGCCCGCGGTGAGCTGGCTCGGCGACACCGCGGTGATGGACGAGCCCGGCGTGGTGACCTGGTAGGCGGTCAGCCCGACGGAGCTGTTGAGCCCGTCCACGAGCAGGTAGTTGCCGGCGAATACCGGCTGGCCGAAGATCCGGTCCTGGCCGAGCGGGATGTACCTGAGGATCGCTCCGGTGCTGGCGTTCAGCAGGTAGACCCCGTAGTTGTTGGTGGTGCTGCCCCAGATCGCGGCGGCCACCACGCCCGCCCCGTCCTCGGTCGGGCTGCCCACGACCTCGCCAGGCAGAGGGGTCGTCCACAACGAGGCGCCCGTGGCCGGGTTGAACGCGTACACCGCGCCCTGGTAGGTCGTCCCGTTGATGGTGGCCTTGTCCCCCGCGGCTGCGATGATCCGGGTGCCGTCCCAGATGGAGCCCGCGACGCACGCGCCCCCCGCGCCGGTGTAGGGCTTGTTGAGAGTACTCTCCCAGACCGCGCCCTCGCTCAGGTTGTCCTCGCGCACGGCGTAGTAGATGCCGTTCTTGTTGCAAGCCCCCACCATTCTGGTGAGGACTCCGTTGAGCGTCGCGGTGAACGCGGTGGACGTGGCCCCGAAGTCGTCGTCATAACCCAGCTGGCTGAGCGGCGGCTGGAACGAGTTGATCCGGGTGATAGTCGTGCCGTTGATCTTGTTGATCGAGTCGTCGTACAGCGGCTGCGTGGTGATGCTGTTGGCGTTGCCGGTGTCGACGATGATCGACCCGTTGTCCCCGGCCGTCGGGGTGGCCCAGACGCTCCCGCCAATCTGGCCGGCTATCGAATGCCACTCCCCCAGTTTCGCGCCGGTGCCGGCGTTGAAGCCGAGCACCCCGGCGTGCACCAGCGGCGTGTCGCAGTTGGATGCGATCCCGACGTATACGTTCCCGTTGGTCACCATGGGCGAGCCCCAGGCGTAGTAGTCGTTCTCGGTGGTGGACGGGATGGCCACCACCTCCTTCCAGAGCACGGCGCCGGTGGCCGGGTTCAGCGCGTACAGATGGCCGTCCGGGGCGTTCACGTAGACCGCGAGGCTTCCGGTGCTCGGGTCGGTGGCGACTTCGGCGCTGGAGCGGACCCCTGACGTGCTATAGCACGTGGTGGGGGTGATGAGGCCCAGGAATCGTGACCAGAGGACCTTTTGCGTCGCCTCGTCAACCGCGTAGAACTCGCCATCGTCGGAGCCGACGTACACCACGCCGCCCACGCTGACCGGGGTCGCGTACAGGGAATTGACCCCGGCGTTCGGAGAGGCGGGCGCGATCCAGCGCCAAACCGGCTGCAGATCAGCGACGTTAGACGGGGTGATGGAGGTTGCCGCCGCGTTGTAGGACGTATGGGTCGTGTTGAACATGAACCCAGGCCAGTCCGCCGAGGCCTGCCCGGAGGCCGCTCCGCCGGAGCCGAGCGCAACCATCAGGCTCGGCAGCAGTCCAGCGACTGTTATCACCGGCCAGGCAGGCCGTCGCGAGAGAAATCTGGCCCAGCGACGCACGGTAACGCCGGTCATATGCTCGGTCCCCTTAGGCGAACTTTACGGATTCGAGCACGGGAATTTACTTCAACTTGACCCAAGGCCACAAGGGGCACGCCGATGAACGGCTTGCGACAGGTTGCCGGCCAGCGCCGAGGTGGGCGGCGCGACGGTGGCCAGCCTGCCAGGGCCGGTAGTTCAGTCAGCCGGTCCTGGCCCGCGGCTACTCGTCGGGCACGAGGGTGGGTGTCGACCTGGTCAGGGTCTGCCGCTTGAAGTAGGCCGGCTGGGTGATCCGGAGGTAGATCCAGAACAGGAACCCGAAGAGCGCGGACAAGAACACGATCACGAACACGCCGCCGATCTGCCAGTGCAGGCCCGGCACCGTGAACGTCGTGAAGCTGTTCTCGGTCGCGACGTCGTAGTCCTGCCACATGCTGAAGCCGCCCAGCACCCACAGGATCAGCCCGCCGAGCAGCGGGATGATGCCCCGCATCCACAGGCTGCGCGCGCTGGACCGCAGGTCCTTACGGTAGTACCAGACGCAGGATAGTGCGGTCAGCCCGTAGTAGAACGCGATATAGACGCCGCACGCGGTCACCGCGTCGTAGATCACGTTGCCGCCGGACAGGTAGTTCATGCCCGCATACAGCACGATCGAGATGCCGCCCATGACCAGCGTCGACACGCTTGGGGTCAGGTGGCGCGGGTTGATCTTCGCGAATGAGGGCGGCAGCGCCTTATAGGTCGCCATCGACAGCGTGGTCCGCGCTGTCGGCAGGATCGTGGTCTGGGTGGACGCGGCCGCCGAGGACAGCACCATGAGGATCAGCAGGTGGCTGAGAATGCTGCCGAACGTGCTGGTGCCGAAGACCGAGGAGCCGAGGATGGAGATCACGTCACCCACGTGGGCCGGGTTGGCCAGGCCGATGCCCGAGGTGCCGATCCCGGCCCAGGCCTGCGCGGCGAAGATCACCACCGCGTAGGTGACGAGCAGGATCAGCGTCGAGAGGATCGCTGCCCGGCCCGGGGTCTTGGACGGGTCCTTGGTCTCCTCATTGACCGACAGGGCGGTGTCCCAGCCCCAGTAGATGAACACCATCAGGATCAGCCCGGAGGCGAACGAGCTGAACGGTATGCCGAAGGGGTTGAGCCAGTCCGCGGTCGGGTGCAACGAGACGGCCGGGTGGTGCCCGATGCCGACCCTGACCAGCGCCACAACGGAGAAGATCAGCAGCATGCCGACCTCAATCGACAGCAGTGCCTTCTGGAAGTTGGCCGAGACCTCGATGCCGCGATAGCAGATATAGGTCATCGAGACGATCCACAGGATGCCGAGCAGCAGCACCCAGCCGCTCGCCGGATTGTCCCCGATGCCGTGGGCGTTGAACAGCAGGAAGATGTACTGGCCGGCTACCTGGGCCAGGCTGGCCATGACCAGGACGTCGGCGGCGACGATCGCCCAGCCGCCGGTCCATCCCCAGCCGGGATTGAATGCCCTGGTGGCCCACGTGAACGTGGTGCCGCAGTCCGGGTCGGCCTTATTCAGCTCGTTGTAGCCGATCGAGGCGAACAGCATCGGGACGAACGCCGCAACGGCGATGGCCGGGGACTTCAGCCCGACGGCGACGACGATGAGCCCGAGCGTCGCGGCCAGGCTGTAGGCGGGGGCGACCGACGCGGTGGCGATGACCGTGCTGGAGATCAGCCCGAGCGCACCTGTTTTGAGGCCTTTCTCGGCAACCTGCTCCCCAGAATCCCCTGGCTGCGTGGCTTCTTGGATGGTGGCCATGGCTCACCCCTCCTGGCAGCGACCCGGCTCTACCGGGTCTGGCACGCGGGGCGGCGGCCGGGCCGCCGGACCCAGTGCCATCATTTCGGGCCCGCGGGCACTGCGCACTAGTACCCCAGTGCGACGGTTCTAGCACGAACCATACGTCACGGCAACGATTTCCGTTGTAACAGGTGTGTATCACAACTGGTACCGTTCGTGCCAGGTTGACCTGGGTCTAGGATCGCTTCATGCCCATCCGCCGGATACTCCTCGTGGGCGCCGGCGGCGTCGGAACGGCATTTGCCCAGATCGCCGCCCGCCGCCGGTTCGCCGACCTCGTGATTGCCGACTACGACCTCGGGCGGGCCCAGCGAGCCGCGCAGGCCGCGCCGGGCCGGTACACCGCCGTCCAGCTAGATGCACGCGATGAGCAGGCGACAGCGGACCTGCTCACCAGCCAGGGCTGCGACGTCCTGATGAACGCGACCGATCCCCGGTTTGTGATGCCGCTCTACCGCGCCGCGCTCCAGGCCGGCGTCGATTACCTGGATATGGCCATGTCGCTGTCCCATCCGGACGCGGACGAGCCGTACGCCAGGACCGGGGTCAAGCTCGGCGACGAGCAGTTCGCCCTGGCCGGCCAGTGGGAAGAGCGCGGCAGGCTGGCCCTGGTCGGGATCGGGGTCGAGCCGGGCCTGTCCGACGTGTTCGCCCGGCACGCGGCGGACACGCTGTTCAGCGAGATCGACGAGATCGGCGTGCGGGACGGCGCCAACCTGGAGGTGGCCGGTTATGACTTCGCGCCCACCTTCTCCATCTGGACCACGATCGAGGAATGCCTCAACCCGCCGGTGATCTGGGAGGCCGGCCGGGGCTGGTTCACCACCGAACCGTTCAGTGAGCCCGAGACCTTCACCTTCCCGGCCGGAATCGGCCCGGTCGAGTGCGTCAACGTGGAACACGAGGAAGTCCTGCTCATCCCGCGCTGGATCAACGCACGGCGCGTAACGTTCAAGTACGGTCTGGGGTCGGAGTTCATCGGCGTGCTGCAGACGCTGCACAAGCTCGGGCTCGATGCCACCGACCCGGTCACGGTTGGCGGCGCCGCGGTGTCGCCGCGCGACGTGGTCGCCGCGTGCCTGCCCGACCCGGCCACGCTCGGCGACAAGATGAGCGGCCTGACCTGCGCGGGCACCTGGGTG
>Ga0335075_10014971_pt1 | contig 11628 bp, 15 predicted proteins | sample Lox_Sample_24_FD_206723 | JGI IMG/M metagenome (GOLD analysis project Ga0335075, IMG submission 206723) | Soil microbial communities from Loxahatchee National Wildlife Refuge, Florida, United States - Lox_Sample_2.4 | ecosystem: Environmental > Terrestrial > Soil > Wetlands | place: USA...
GGCTGAACTTCGCCACGCCGCGCCCGATCCTCACCGAGCTCGTCCAGCGCATGGCGAAGGCCGTGAACGGCCGCTGAGCCATACCGGCGAACGTCCCACGAAACTGTCGGCGGTGGCGAGAATGGAGCGCATGAAACCGGATCGGGCCGCCCTGGCCGCCGCGCGGGACCGCACGATCCCGGACGTCCTGCCCCCGCCGGGCGAGCCGTTTCACGTACTGTTCGTCGGGATCAACCCGGGCCTGTACTCGGCCGCCACCGGCTGGCACTTCGCCCGGCCGGGCAACCGGTTCTGGCCCGCGCTGTACCAGTCCGGCTTTACCGGCCGCCTGCTGCGCCCGGCCGAACAAGCCGAGCTGACCCGCTATGGCCTCGGCATCACCAACGTCGCGCCGCGTGCCACCGCGCAGGCTGCCGAACTGACCGACGCCGAGCTCCGCGACGGCGGCGTCCGCCTCCGCGCCCTGGCCGAGGCACACCGTCCGCGCTTCCTCGCGATCCTCGGCATCACGGCGTACCGCGTCGCGTTCGCCAAACCCCGCGCCGTCGCCGGACCGCAGGACGACCCGCTAGGCCCGTCCCGCTTGTGGATCCTCCCCAACCCCAGCGGCCTGAACGCTCATGCGACCGCACCCGTGCTGGCCGAGAAGTTCAGGAAGCTACGTGAGGCCGTAGGGCTGTGAGCTGCAGAAAAACATCTGTGTAACACCGCCGGTATCCTGGGGATAGGAGCTGTGCCAGGGGGCACGGCGTTTGCAGCGGGAGATAGCAGTGACTGAGTGGAAGGTTCGGTACACCGACAACCGGGTGCAGCGCATCGAGGCCGACAAGTATCAGATCGTGGGCGACAACCACGTGTTCGAGTCAGGCGGCGTTGACATCGCCGTCATCGACCGGAAGCGGGTGGAGAGTGTCACACGAGCGGACGTGCCGGACCCTGACAGTGCGACGCCGGTCATCGGCTAGGTCAGTTATCCCGGGAGAAGATACCGCCCAAGCTGACCTGCAAGGGCGGTATCTTTTACCGCCTCGCGTCCGTGAGGTGACCGTTCTCTCAAACCTCACCATCTGCGAATGTTATAATGCTGCTTATGGAGATGCGCCAATGAGAGAAATTAAATTTAGGGCTTGGCATCCCGGTCATCCAGTAGATGGTCCAAACCGGAAAGGGAAGATACTTCCTTGGGGACAGTTTAATCTGGAAGCGTACTTCCGTGGCGGTACGCTCATGCAATACACTGGCCTCAAGGATAAGAACGGGGTGGAGATTTATGAAGGGGATGTGCTTGCGGTCACAGGCGCCCTGCATGGCACTGTCGTTTGGGAGGACGCGACAGCCTCGTTTAAACTTGATTCTGGCGGAGATCACCTTCTGACAGCAAATACAGGGGAAGTTATCGGCAACATCTACGAAAACCCTGAACTCCTAACCAAACCATAATTTAGACCTCACTCACTTTGGCTCCATGCGTCACCGGCCTATCCCACCCTGCCCGTAGGTGTCGCGGGAGCCCAGAAGCTTCACCGCGTGGTTTGGTGCACTCATGCTCGCGGAGTTGCCGGGAGCGCGGTACCTCGACACGCGCCGGACCCTAAACGGACAGGGGTAGCCAAGCTGCTCACAGGCGTAGTCGGCCCTCCACCGGCCTGAATGCTTATGCAACGACACCCGTCCTGGCGCAGAAGTTCCGCGAGCTGCGCGAGGCGGCCGGGCTCTGACCTCAGCTGAGTGACACGGGAACGCGGTGGTCGGGCTGGCCGTCCTTGGCGAGCATCGAGTGGGAGCCGGCGGTCGCCCGGTAGAGCCGCAGGCCGGCGCCGGACCGGACGTCCTCGCTCGTCCACTCCGGACCGCCGTGGCTCACCGAACGGCGGGAAAACGCCTCGATTCCCCGGGCGGTTTCGCCATCCTCGAGCAGCTCCGCGATCGCGGACACGTACACGCCCTGGCCGGTGCCGATCGGCGCGCGGGAGTCGAAGATCACGATGCTCACCTCGGGCCGGATCGCGATGTTGCGGGAATGCGTCACCTCCGGTGAGGAGACCCAGAAGAACTCGGTGAAGCCGATGTGCGCGAAGTAGACAGGCGAACTCCACGGCCGGCCCCACGCGTCGGCGGTGGCCAGGACCAGGTAGCGGCTGGCCTCGATGAGGTCCCGCGCGGTCTGCGCGACGGGACTGGGGGCGTCTGCTTGGTTCAGGGTCACGACGATCACTCCGCTCGTCACCTAACAGGGATGCGCTCACCGGTACCGACTGCGGCGGCCAGGCGAACTCATCGCCACCGTGGGATGCTTGACGCGTGGACGTGGCGGAGCTGCGGCACCTGCAGCGGGCGCGGGACCGGATGGACCGCGAATACGCCCAGCCGCTCGACGTGCCGGCGCTGGCGCGGGAAGCACTGATGTCGAGCGGGCACTTTTCGCGGCAGTTCCGCGCGGCCTTCGGAGAGACGCCGTACGGGTACCTGATGACCAGGCGGATCGAGCGTGCCAAGGCGTTGCTGCGGCGCGGCGACCTCTCGGTGACCGACGTGTGCCAGGCGGTGGGCTGCACCTCACTCGGGTCGTTCAGCGCGCGGTTCACCGAGATCGTCGGAGAGAATCCCAGCGCGTACAGGGCGCGCCGTCATGACGCCGGGGCGGCGATCCCGGCGTGCGTGGCGCGGATGTGGACGCGGCCAGTTAGGAACAAGGTGCCCGCGCGGGGAATCGGTCAGGAATGAAGAAGCACAGGCAGCGGGGCTGAGCGTACCGTTCCTGGCATGGACCTCAAGCTCTCGCACTGCTTCATCACCGTCGATGACCAGGACAAGGCGCTCGTCTTCTACCACGACGTCCTCGGCCTCCGGGTAGTCAACGACGTGTCGTTCGAGGGGATGCGCTGGCTCACCGTGAGCCCGCCGTCGCAGCCGGAGGTGGAGATCGGGATCGTCACGGCGAACGGAAACCCGGACGCGACGCAGGCCGACCGCGAGGCGGTGACGTCGCTGCGCACCAAGGGGCTGCTGAGCGGCATCATCTTCGCCACCGACGACTGCGACGCCACGTTCGAGGCGATCCGGGCGTCAGGGGCCGACGTGCTCCAAGAACCCATCGACCAGCCTTACGGAGCGCGTGACTGCGCGTTCCGCGACCCGGCCGGCAACCTGCTTAGGTTCTCCCAGCCCCAAGCGCAAGCCTAGCGGGCATCCTCAGGGGCGGCGGCCGGTGAAGTACAGGAACGCCGCCTGCGGGTCGGCGTTGCCGGGGGCGGGGATGCTCGGTGCGAACGCCCCGGTGGCCTGAAGATTCGCATAATGAGGCAGCAGCGCCAGGTGGGTCCGGGCGACCAGTTCCGGGGCTAGTCGTTCGTCACCGCCGATGGCGCGGGCCAGGTCCCAGGTGTGGACCAGCAGTTCCATGATCCCGATAACATCCGCGGCATGCCCGGCGGGCACCGGGCCCAGCGGGCCGCCCGGCAATCGCGTCGCGGCCCGGTCCGGGTCACTCAGCATCGCGTGCATGTCCTGGCGGCACCGCTGGAACGCAACGGCCACGTCGGCCCCCGGCGAGACGGTCGGCGCCCCGGCCATGGCCGAGACCCCGACACCGTCGGCGGGCACCGGCCGCGTGCCGTTAACAACGGCCAGGATGCCGCGATGGCCGTTGATCACGTGCGCGACCACGTCCTGGGCCGTCCAGCCCGCGCACGGGCTGGGCGCGTTCCACCGGTCCGCAGGGGTGGCCTGGATGCGTGCCAGGAACCCGCCGGAGGCAACCCAGTAGCGGTCCGCGACCTCGGTCATGACCGTCCCTGGCTGATTGCCTTGGCGAGCGACACCGTGAGGTGGCCGCGCCATCCGCCGCCCATGACCCGGAATGCCTCGCTCTGACCCGGGTCGGTGTCATCGAAGCCGTCGTGCACGAGGAACAGCCTGGTGCCGTCCGCCTCGGGGACCAGCGTCCAGGTGACCGTCGTCTCGATCGGCGGGTGGCCAGGGCCTTTGCGCCCCACCCACCGGTAGGAGAGCCGCCGGCCGGACTCCACCTCGGTGACCTCGCAACGCACGAGTTCCCCGCCGCCCCGGTCGAAAGTGAACCGGCAGCCGACCTCGGCCCGGAACCCGTCCGCCGGCATGAACCAGTCGCCAAGCAGCTCTGGGTCGGTCAGCCCCCGCCACACGTCCCCGGCCGGCTGCGGATACCAGGCGTCGATCTTTATCGCCGCCATCAGCCCATCAGCCCTTTCCCGTCGTCTCGTCAAGCACCCGGCCGAGCGCTTGCATCCGCTCCCGCCAGAACAGCTCGTAGGCCGCCACCCAGTCCTCGACCTCACGCAGCGGCCGGCCGTCGAGCTGATAGTGCCGCTCCCGTCCCACCTTGCGCTCGACCACCAGTCCCGCATCCAGCAGCACCTTCAGGTGCTGCGACACCGCGGGCCGGCTCATGTCGAACGCCGGCGCGATCTGGTGCACTGGCCGCGGGCCCGTTCGCAGCAAGTCGAGCACCTGGCGGCGGACCGGGTGGCCGATGGCGTCGAAGACGTCAGCCACCGGTGGTGGCCTGCAGCACGATCCCGTTGCCGTCTGGGTCATCGAACGTCACGTACCGCCCCCACGGCGCCTGCTGGACCTCGCTGGGGGAGACGCCCTGGGACCGGAGCCTCGCCACGTCGGCGTCGAGGTCGTCGGTTTCCAGCACGACGCCCTTCAGGGACCCGGGCGGCATGGTGTCGAACCACGTCACCAGCGTGAAGGACGTCTCCGCGCCGGCCGGGGCCACCTGCACCCATCGCTCGTTGCCCATCCGGGTGTCGGTCACTAGGGAAAGGCCAACCGTGCCGACGTAGAACTCCTTGGCCCGGTCCTGATCGCGGACCGGCACCGAGAACAGCTGCACCTTGCTGATCGTCATGGAGACATTATTGGTAAGGAAATGCTTACGCGTCAACTCCCCGGGCCCGCGCGCCGCTGAGCGTGGACTATGGCAGGAAAGGTGGGGTATTCGTCATTGCTGACACGCCGCGGGCGCCGCCAGACTGAGAGACGTGCCACGAACCGTACTGATCGTCTTGTTCGACGGCGTGCAGAGCCTCGATGTCACCGGGCCGCTCGAGGTGTTCGCGAACGCGCCCGGATACCACGTCACGACCGCGAGCCTCGACGGCCAGCCGGTCACCACGTCGAGCCGCCTCACGATCGTCCCCGACGCCAGCCTGCGTGACCTGAGCGGCCGGACGGACCTGCTGATCGTGCCGGGCGGCGAGGGCGCCCGCCGCCCTGACCAGGCCCTCGTCCGGTGGATCGCCGCCCACGCCCGGCACGCGGCGCGCGTCGCGTCGGTCTGCACCGGCACGTTCCTGCTGGCCGAGGCGGGCCTGCTCCACGGCAGGCGGGTCACCACCCACTGGGCGTACTGCGCCGAACTGGCCGGGCAGTACCCGGATCTCACCGTGGATCCCGACCCGATCTTCATCGTGACCGGCGACCTCGCCACCTCGGCCGGCGTCACCGCGGGCATCGACCTGGCGCTGGCGCTCGTCGAGGAAGACCTGGGCCGCGCGGTCGCGCTCGCCATCGCCCGCCACCTCGTCGTCTTCCTGCGCCGCCCCGGCAGCCAGTCCCAGTTCAGCACCCAGCTGTCCGCCCAGGTCGCGGACCGCGCGCCACTGCGCGACGTCCAGCAGTGGATCGCCGAACACCCCGCCGGCGACCTCTCCGTCGACACCCTCGCGCAGCGGGCCAGCCTGTCTCCGCGCCAGTTCGCGCGCGCGTTCGCCGTCGAGACGGGCATGCCGCCGGGCCGCTACGTCGACCGCGCCCGGCTCGAGGCGGCGCGCCGCCGCCTGGAGGACACCGCCGGCGGCGTCGAGGAGACCGCCCGCGCCTGCGGCTACGGCACCCCGGAGGCGATGCGCCGCGCGTTCGTCCGTGCTCTCGGCGTGAGCCCCGCCGAATACCGCCGCCGATTCCGCCCCAAGGAGCCCCATGCAGATCGTCATCGCCCTCTTTGACCGCTTCACCGCCCTCGACGCCGTCGGCCCCCACCAGGTCCTGACTCATCTCCCGGGCTCCGAGGTAATTTTCGCTTCCGAACGTCCCCGTGGTGTCTCCGACGACACCGGTACCCTCACCTTGGTCGCCGACGCCGCGTACGCCGACGTCCCCGCCCCCGACATCCTCCTGATCCCGGGCGGCCCCGGCCAGGCGGCGCAGATGGGCGATGGCCCGCTCCGCGACTGGCTCCTGGCGGCTGACACAACCACCACCTGGACCACCTCCGTCTGCACCGGCAGCCTGATCCTGGCAGCAGCAGGCCTCCTCACCGGCCGCGAAGCCACCACGTACTGGCTAGCCAAAGACGAACTAGCCCGCCTCGGCGCCAAACCCCAGGACACCCGCTACGTCTTCGACGGCAAATACGTAACCTCCGCCGGCGTCTCGGCCGGCATCGACATGTCCCTGGCCCTAGCCGCGAAAGTCGCCGGCGAGGAAGTAGCCCAGCGCATCCAGCTAGGCATCGAATACGACCCCCGCCCCCCGTTCAACGCCGGCTCCCCGGCAACCGCCCCGCGCGAGGTCGTAGCCGCTTTCCGCACAACCAGCCGCTTCCCCTAACCAACCCCGCACCACCAACCCCGCACTCCGCCAGCCCCCGCTGGAGCACCGGCCGCCTCACCACTCCCGCACCAACCGCCCCTGCCGCCCAGTCAGGGGTGCCCCTTCGCCGCCGAGCCCGTCGCCGGGCCACGCCCCGACGTCACACTGGCACCAGGAGCACCTCCCGCCCCGCAAGCGTCAGCCGAGCGCGGCCATTGCACCATGATCGCGGAAACTTTTTTCTTGATGGAAATTCCGCACGCGTATGGCGTGCGGAATTTCCGTGATCATGGCATTCCGGCCAGGCGCTGTGACTCCGGGGGAGCAGGGGGCGCTGGTGGTGTTACCCCGCATCGGTCGCGGACCCAGGGGGAAGCGAGGACGCCGGTGGTGTGTGACCCCGCGTCGGTCACGGCCCCCGGGGGAAGCGGGGGGCGCAGTGGTGTTAAGGCGCGTTGTTCGGGGCCTCCAAGCAGGCCCCGACTGAACGCGCCGCAACACCACAAGCCCCGCGCGCCCCACGCTCAGGGAGTCACGTACACGCCGGCCCGCGACGAGTAGTCATAGTGATAGACCTCAACGCCCCCGATGTAAGCCGCCTCCGCCCGTGACATCACGTCCAGCGGGTCCCCGGACCACACGACGAGGTCCGCGTCCTTGCCGGCCGTCAACGACCCCAGCCGGTCGGCCACGCCGATGATCCGCGCCGGGTTGATCGTCACCGCGCGCAGCGCCGTTTCCCGGTCGAGCCCTTCCTTGACCGCCAGCGTGACCTGGTGGATCAGGAAATGGATCGGCACGACGGGGTGGTCGGTGGTGATCGCGATCGTGACGCCGGCCGCGGCGAGCCGGCCCGGGTTGGCCAGCGACCGGTTCCGCAACTCGACCTTGGACCGCGAGGTCAGCAGCGGCCCGATGACGACCGGGATCCCGGCGGCGGCGATCTTGTCCGCGAGCAGGTACGCCTCGGTGCCGTGGTCGATCACCAGGTCGTAGCCGAACTCCGCGGCGATCCGCATCGCCGTGGCGATGTCGTCCGCGCGGTGGCAATGCTGGCGCCAGGGAATCTCCCTGCGCAGCACGCGAGCCAGCGCCTCGAGCTTCAGGTCCCGGGGAGTCGGCCCCGTACGTTCCGCTCCGTTAGCCCGGGGGGACGACCCCCCGGAACCCCCCGCGAGCTGGTTTTTCTCGAAATCCTGCTTGGCGATGTAGTTGCTCGCCTCGACGAACGCCGACCTGATGACGGCCGCCGTGCCGAGGCGGGTAGCGGGGGTTTCCTTCTTCTCGCCGTAGACGCGCTTGGGGTTCTCGCCGAGCGCCGACTTCAGCCCCGCGGGCTCGCGCAGCACCATGTCGTCGACGGTGCGGCCCCAGCAGCGGATGGCCACGGTCTGGCCACCGATCGGGTTGCCGGAACCGGGGTTGATGTTCACCGCGAGCACGCCGCCGGCGATCGCGTCGCGGAACCCCTCTTCCGCGGGGTTGATCGCGTCCAGCGCCCTGACCTGAGCCTGCACCGGCCCGGTGAGCTCGTTGGTGTCGGCGCCCGCCCAGCCGGTACCCTCCTCGGACACGCCGAGGTGGGCGTGCGCGTCGATGAATCCAGGCAGCACCCACTTGCCGGTCGCGTCAACGATCTCGGCGCCGGGCGGCGGCGTGAAGTCGGGTCCCGCCACAGCCGCGATCTTGCCGTCCGTTAGCAGGACCGTCCCGTCATCGATGGGATCGCCCTCGATGGGAACGACATGCCCGCCCGTGATCGCGATGCTGTTGCTGGCCACGCCACCGCCCCTTCTGTACGCACTTGACCGTCTTTAATTCTTACCGTGCCACCTGGTCGCCGTGCGGCTCGGTTTCCGGACGTCCGAGCCACGCGCGGGCCTTGGCGGTGCGCACCGCTTCCTCCAGTGCGGCGAGGTCGTAGGCGCCGTAGTACCTGGTCCCGTTGATGAAGAACGTCGGGGTGCCGGACACGGTCGCCAGGTCGGCGGAGTCGACGTCTTCGGCGACCCGGCCGGCTCCGGCGTGCTTGCGCAGGTCGGCGCCGAACTTCTCGGTGTCGAGCTCCAGCTCGGCCGCGTACCGCATCAGGTCGGTGAACGTCAGCGCGTCCTGGTGGTCCATCAGCGTGTCGTGCATCTCCCAGAACTTGCCCTGCAGGGCCGCCGCCTCGGCGGCCTCCGCGGCCAGCTGGGCGTGCGGGTGCACGTCGGTGAGCGGCAGGTGGCGGAAGACGAACCGCACTTCGCCGTGCCCTCTGAGCAGCTCCCGGACCTGTGGTTCGGCCTGCCCGCAGTAGGGGCACTCGAAGTCGCCGTACTCCACGAGCGTGATGATCGCGCCCTTCTTCGGCCCCCGGATGTGGTCGCGCTCCGGATCGACGGGCACCGCGAGATCGCTGACCGTGGACGCGGTGCCGAGCAGCGCCCGGAGCCTCGCCCTCGGCGGCAGCCTGTCGATCACGCGGAAGAACGCCCAGGTGAGGACCGTGGCGCAGACGGCGCCCGAGAGGATGCCGAGCTTGGCTTCGGCGAGGTTGGTGCCGGTGAAGGCCAGCGAGGCGATCAGCACGGAGACCGTGAACCCGATCCCGGCGACCACGCCGGCGCCGGTGACGGCGCCCCAGCCGACCGGGGGCGACAGCCGGCCCTTCGACACCTTGGTGGACACCCAGGCGGTGCCCGCGGTGCCGAGTGGCTTGCCGAGCAGGTAGCCAAACATGATGCCGAGCGTGGCGGGGGAGGCGTACGCGTGTGACAGGAAGGAGTTGCTGAACTTGATGTCCATGTTGGCCAGCGCGAACAGCGGGACGATCACGTAGCTGGCCCAGGGGTGGTAGCGCTCCTGGAGCCGCTCGTTGGGCGAGATCGCGGTCCGCACGACCTCGCGGGTCTCGGCCGCGAGCCGCGCGGTGGGCTGCTCGCGGAATTCCCTGAACGTCTCCGTGGCCAGCGTCAGGTCGTCCCGGTTCGCCGGGTAGGCGCAGGTGAGCAGGCCGATGACGATGCCGCTGACGATCGGGTCCACCCCTGACTCGAAGAACGCCACCCAGGAGGCGACCCCGATCAGCGCGTAGACCGGGCCGTTACGCCATCCGCGCCTGGAGAGCACCGCGTAGGCGGCGAGCAGCAGCGCGCCGATGATGAGCGGCATCCAGCGCACGTGGCTGCTGTAGAACGCGGCGATGACGATGATCCCGCCGAGGTCGTCGACGACCGCGAACGTGAGCAGGTAGGTGCGCACCCGGTCGGGCAGGCGGCTGCCCCCGGCCAGCGCGAGCACGCCGAGCGCGAACGCGGTGTCGGTGGACATCGCGGTGCCCCAGCCGTGCGCGGTCGGGCGGCCGCCGTTGATCGCGAGGTAGATCGCGATCGGCACCACCATGCCGCCGAGCCCGGCGAGCACCGGGAGCGCCAGCCGGCTGCGGATCCGCAGCTCGCCCATGTCGAACTCGCGTCGCGCCTCCAGCCCCACGACCAGGAAGAACACGGCCATCAGGGCGGAGTTCACGAACGTGCGCAGGTCCATCGTCAGGCCGTGGCTGTCGACGCGGAGCAGCAGCTCCGTCGACCACAGCCGCTCGTAGCTGCCAGCGGCGACATTCGACCAGACCAGGCCGAGGAGCGCCGCGGTGGCGAGGATGGCGGCGCTGCCGGTCTCGGTCTGGAGGAATTGCCGCAGTGGCGTCTTGTGCAGCGGAATCCACGGCGTCCTGGCCGGCTGCGCGGCCGCCGCGGCGGTCTGGGGCTCGGTCATGTGCTTATTGTCTCCCGATGGGGAGAATGGGCAGCCCGCCGAGCCCCGTTGGCGGTCCCGGGCGGTCCCGGGGCGGCCCCCGCTGGTGGCCCCGGACGCCCGCCTCAGCCGGCCGGGTGGTGGCGGGCGACCGAGCCGGCCTCGCCGCCGAACCCGGTGCTGATGACCACCTTCCGCAGGTGGAACTTCTTCGTCACGCGCTTCTTCACGATGATCGTGCACACGTACACGGTCTTGTATCCCCCTGGCTTCTTCAGCAGGGTCGCCGCGCCCGCCGAGGGGCCAGTGCCGTGCAGCGTTAGCGGTGCGCCGGGTACGCCGACGCTGACCGGCGGCGGCGTGACCGTGCTCGAGCAGGACACCAGCGTCACGAACTGACCGCCGCCGAACTCGCTGTCGAACGTGATGGGCGGGTCCGTCTTGGGTGCCGTCTTGGCCGTCGGCTTCGCCTGGTGTCCCGTCTTACCTGGTGCCGCGACCGCCAGACCGCCCCAGGTGGTCGCCACGGCCAGCGCCGCCACGGCCACCGCGGCGCCCGGCAGCGCAATGATTCGCTTCATTTTGTCCCCCGTACAATCGTCGCGCTTTTACGGTGGCAATTATTGCAAACGACTGGCTTTTTTCTCGTATTGACCGGCTGCCACACCGCCGACACGATGATATTGTCCAGATAATGACGGGTCGCGTAGTCAAAGTCACCACCGCAGGTAATGAGCCACAATAGGTGCTTTCCCGTGGAACCGAAGACTTCGCTGACCGGGAACTGGTCCTTCGATACCTCGCGGATCGAAGTGACCCGAAAGCGCACCCGGGTGCCGTTCATGTCCACGTAGATCAGGTCTCCGCGGACCAGCAGGTACAGGTCGTAGAACACGGCGGACGAGGTGTAGGTGTCCACGTGGCCGACGACGACCGCGTTGCCAGGTGTCCCCGGCAGCGTTGTGAACTGGTACCAGCCGACGTCCTGGGCCTGCGCCAGCGTCGGAACTGGCAGTGTGTCGCCGACCGGATCACCGAGCGTCACCATCGGCGCGGACACCCCGATGCCAGGGATGTCGATCCTCCACGCGGCCTCGCGGGCGGCCGTCCCGGCGGGCCGCGCCGCCGGGTCGCGGGCGTCGCGGGCGCCGCGGGCCGGGTGCCGCCCGGTCGCGGCGTACGCCTGCGCGCCGATCGCCAGCACGGCACAGGAAAACAGTGCGCCCGCCGCGTATTTCCACCGTCCCAGGATCGCTGGCATTGCCCCGATTCTCCGTAAATGCCCGCCGAAACGAATTCGCACGCCCGGTTAGC
>Ga0335075_10014972_pt1 | contig 11628 bp, 9 predicted proteins | sample Lox_Sample_24_FD_206723 | JGI IMG/M metagenome (GOLD analysis project Ga0335075, IMG submission 206723) | Soil microbial communities from Loxahatchee National Wildlife Refuge, Florida, United States - Lox_Sample_2.4 | ecosystem: Environmental > Terrestrial > Soil > Wetlands | place: USA: Florida...
GCGGGCGCGGTGAGCGACCGGCTGCAGGCTCACGTGCATGACCGTCATCCGGGCACCGAGCTGATGACTTATAACACCGGGCATCGCGGCGATGCCCTGCTGATCGGGGTCGAGTAGCCATGGTCGCGCTGGGTGACCGGCTCGATTACGTCCTCGGCGCCAAAGCCGCGAAACCGCTCGACGAGGTGTTCGGGATGCGCACCGTCGACGACCTGCTGCGTCATTACCCGCGCAGCTACGTCGAGGGCACGAGCGTGCGCGGCGTCGGCGACGAGCGGCCGGTCGAAGGTCAGCACGTCACGCTTGTCGACGAGATCACGGAGGCCGCGATGCTTCGGATCAAAAATCGCCCTAGAGACAAGCTGTTTCGCGTCACGCTCGGCTCCGGTCGCAATAAGGTCACCGCGACGTTTTTCCATCCCAAGCCGTGGATCACCGACCGGCTCACCAAGGGAACCCGCGTCATGCTGTCCGGGGAGGTGGGATACTTCCGGGGCGCTATGCAGCTGACCCATCCTGACTTCCTGGTATTGGACTCCGCGGACGGCAAGCACCACGGCAGCCGATCGCTGAAAAACATCGCCCACGCCTCGCAAGCCGTCAGCGGCGAAGTGTTGCAAGAGGCATTCGAGCGCAAGTTCTATCCGATCTATCCGGCCAGCACCAAAGTGCAAAGCTGGGACATCTTCAACTGCGTGCGTCAGGTGCTCGAGGTGCTCGACCCGGTGGCCGAGCCACTGCCGAAAGCACTGTGCGCCAAGCACAATCTGGTGTCAGAAGACGAGGCCTTGCGCGCCATCCACCTGGCCGAGAATGACACCGAGCGGCGGCGGGCCCGTGAACGGTTGACCTTCGACGAGGCCGTCGGGCTGCAGTGGGCGCTGGTGAGTCGCCGCCACGGCGAACTTGCCGAGTCCGGGCCGGCGGCGGCAACGCGTTCGGACGGCCTCAAGCAAGAACTTTTGCAGCGCTTGCCATTCGAGCTGACAGCCGGTCAGCGCGAGGTGCTGGAGGTGCTTTCCGGCGAAATCGGTTCCACCCGCCCGATGAACCGGCTGCTGCAGGGTGAGGTCGGGTCGGGCAAGACGATTGTCGCCGTGCTGGCGATGCTGCAGATGGTCGACGCCGGCTACCAGTGCGCATTATTGGCGCCAACCGAAGTCCTTGCCGCACAACATCTCCAGTCGATCAACGACGTCCTTGGTTCACTTGCGATGGCCGGCCAACTCGGAGGTGCCGACAACGCCACCCGGGTAGCGCTGCTCACCGGCTCGATGTCAGCGGCCCAGAAGAAGCAGGTGCGCGGCGAGATCACCAGTGGCCAGGTCGGCATCGTTGTGGGCACCCATGCGCTGCTGCAGGACGCGGTGGAATTCCACCGGCTGGGCATGGTCGTCGTCGACGAGCAGCACCGGTTCGGCGTGGAGCAGCGAGACCGGTTGCGGGCCAAGGCCCCGGCCGGGATCACGCCACACCTGCTGGTGATGACGGCGACTCCGATACCCCGGACGGTGGCGCTCACCGTCTACGGCGACCTGGAGACGTCGACGCTGCGTGAGCTCCCGCGCGGCCGGCAGCCGATCACCACCACCGCCATCTTCGTCAAGGACAAGCCGGCGTGGCTGGACCGGGCCTGGAGCAGGATCATCGAGGAGGTCGGCGACGGGCGCCAGGCCTACGTGGTGGCGCCGCGGATCGACGAGACCGACAACAGCGGCCAGACCGAGAACGATGGAAGGCCTTCGGCGACAGCTGAAGAGCTGTTCGCCCGTCTGCGCGGTGACCAGTTGGCCGGTCTGCGGTTGGGACTCATGCACGGTCGGCTGCCCGCCGACGAGAAGGAAGCCGCGATGACGGCGTTTCGCGCCGGAGACATCGATGTGCTGGTGTGCACCACCGTCATTGAGGTCGGCGTCGACGTCGCGAACGCGACCGTGATGCTGGTGATGGACGCCGACCGGTTCGGTATCAGCCAGTTGCATCAGTTGCGCGGCCGTATCGGCCGGGGCGGGCACGCGAGCCTGTGTCTGCTAGCGAGTTGGGTGGCGCCGGATTCCCACGCCGGCCGGCGACTGAAAGCCGTCGCCGAAACCCTCGACGGGTTCGCCCTGGCTGACCTGGATCTTAGGGATCGTCGTGAAGGAGATGTGCTGGGCCGCAGCCAGTCCGGCCGTGCGATCACGCTGCAACTGCTGTCGCTGATCGATCACCGGGAAGTGATCGAGGCGGCTCGGGAATTCTGCGAGCAGGTCTACGACGACGAGGCCGCCAATCCCGGATTGGCGTTGTTGGCAGCACCCTTCACCGGCAGCCAACGCATCGAATATTTGGACAAGTCGTGACCCGCAATACGCTGTTGTGGTTGTCGGCGATCGCAATGCTCGCGGTGCTGGTCGCATTTCAGGTGGTGACGACCTCGGTGGCAGACCGTGCCCGGGAGTTCGCGGCGCGCGCCGACGTTCCGAAGGTAGTGCCCGGTGTCGACGTGCTCAGCGGAATCGTGTTGGTGCCGGCCAGGATCCATCGCTACGACTACCGCCGACCGGCGTTCGGCGACGCCTGGACCGACGACACCGACGCGCCCGGCGGGCACAACGACTGCGACACCCGCGACGATATCCTCAACCGCGACCTGGTCGACAAGACATACGTGTCGATCAAGCGCTGCCCCGACGCCGTAGAAACCGGCACCCTGCACGACCCGTACACCAACGCCACCATCACTTTTCACCGTGGCGCCGGGATCGGGGCGTCGGTGGAAATCGACCACATCGTGCCGCTGGCCCTGGCCTGGGACATGGGCGCCCACGAGTGGCCGATCTCCGAGCGGGTGCGCTTCGCCAACGACCCGGCCAACCTGCTGGCGGTGGCCGGTAAGCCGAACGAGGACAAAGGCGACGCCCAGCCGGCCCTATGGATGCCGCCCAACAACGGGTTCTCGTGCCAGTACGCCATGCAGTACATCGCGGTATCGCGTGGGTATGCGCTTCCCGTCGACCAGGCTTCGGCGGACACCCTGCGTCGCGCCGCAGCCACCTGCCCGGTCGGATAGCGCGGCGACAAGCTAAGTGCCGCTGTAGGTCAGCGGATCCTCACGCACCCGGGTGCCGTCATGGAGCCCGTTGAGCGCGTCCATGTGCTCGGCGGCCAACTCGAAATCGAAGACGTCGATGTTGTCGGCGATGCGCTCGGGTTTGGCCGACCGCGGAATCACCACATTGCCCAGCTGCAGGCTCCACCGGATCAGCGCCTGCGCGGGAGTGCGGCTGTATTCGGCGGCGACAGACGCCACCGTCGGGTTATCCAGCAACCTGCCAACGGCCAACGGGCTGTAGGCCTCGGTGACCACATTGTGCGCAGCGTTGGCTGCGCGCAGCTCGGCCTGGTTGAGCAGCGGGTGCAGCTCGATCTGGTTGACCGCGGGGGTGACGAAGGTCAGGTCGATGACTGTTTGCACGTTCTCCTCGGTGAAGTTGCATACGCCGATCGAGCGCGCCAGACCGTCGCCGCGCAACTGGATCAGCCCGCCGAAGCTGTCCACGTACTCGCCCAATTGTGGCGCCGGCCAGTGGATCAGGTAGAGGTCCACGTAGTCCAGGCCGAGCCGCTCCAGGCTGGCCCTGCAGGCGTTCTGCGAAGAGGTGAAACCCTGGTCGGCGTTGGCCAACTTGGTGGTGACGAACAGCTCCGCGCGCGGAATCCCGGACGCGGCGATAGCACGGCCGACCGCGGCTTCATTGCCGTACACCGCGGCGGTATCGATCAGCCGGTACCCAATCTCGAGTGCCGCCGAGACTGCGCGCTCGGTCTCGTCGTCAGATAATTCGGCGACACCGAGGCCAAGCGAGGGAATGGTGTTCTCGTCATTCAGTGCTATGGAAGGGACCGAGGCGCCCGACTCGCCGGTCAACGTCATTCACCTGCCTGTGAAGTCGAAGGTTCGTGGATCAGGACCAAGTCGGTTGCCGTCGTCGAGCGAAGAGATAGACGCCATCGCATCACTGCTGAGTTCGAAATCGAACACGTCGAAGTTGCTCGCAATCCGCTTAGGGTGCACCGACTTGGGGATGACGATATTACCGAGCTGAATATGCCACCGAATCAGAACCTGGGCGGGTGTTCGGCCGCAGCGTTCGGCGATTCCGGTAATGGTGGGATGGGCCAGCAACGATCCCTGCCCGAGCGGTCCCCATGCCTCGGTCGCGATGCCCAGGCGAGCATGCGTCTCCCGCAACTTCGTTTGCGGCAGCCGCGGATGCAGCTCGACCTGGTTGACGGCGGGAACGATCCCGGTCGTATCGATGAGGACATTGAGGTGCTCGGGCTCGAAATTGCTCACCCCGATCGACCGGATGCGGCCCTGATCGCGCAGGTGCGCGAACGCCTTGAAGGTGTCGACGAACTTGTTTCGCTGCGGCAGCGGCCAGTGGATCAGGTAGAGGTCCAAATAGTCGATCCCCAGCCGTTCCATGCTGGCGTCGAATGCCGCCAGCGTGCTGTCGTAACCCTGGTCGGCGTTCCACAGCTTGGTCACCAAGTAGAGTTCGTTTCTGGGCACGCCGGACTCGGCGACAGCGCGGCCGGTTTCGCGTTCGTTTTGGTACATCGCCGCGGTGTCGATATGGCGGTAGCCGGTGCGCAGCGCGGCGCCCACCGCCTGCTTGGTGTCCGCGGGCGGGATCTTGAATACGCCGAATCCGACGGCGGGAATGCAGTGACCGTCGTTCAAGGTGATGAGGGGACTTGAGGGGCTAGCCATGACACGAAGTCTGCCAGGCGCGCCGGACCTGCAGGCCAAGGCGCTGAGGGCGCCCAGGGGCTGGGCCAGTCGGCTGCAGAACGCCGCTACCAACGTCGGTATGAAGGTGATTCCCTGGGTCCCGCCCGGCGCCGCCCGGCTGCTGGCCGGGGGCCGCTCGGTCACCATCGACGGCAACACGCTGGATCCCACGTTGCAGTTGGTGCTGTCGGCCCAGCGGGCTGTCGGCATCAACGGCTTGGTCCTCGGCGACGACCCGGCTACCTCCCGTGCCCAGGCACGGGAGATATGCCTGGCATTCGCCGGACCGCAGATCCACGTCGGCGTGAGCGACGTGTCGATCCCCGGACCGGCCGGCCCGATCGCCGCCCGCCACTACCATCCGGCCACCGCCGAGCCGGCGCCGTTGCTGGTCTTCTACCACGGCGGCGGCTGGACGATCGGCGACTTGGACACCCACGACGCGCTCTGCCGACTGACCTGCCGCGACGCCGAAATCCACGTGCTGTCCATCGACTACCGGCTGGCCCCCGAGCACCCGGCACCGGCCGCTGTCGAGGACGCCTACGCGGCGCTTCGATGGGCATACGAGCACGCCGGCGAGCTGGGCGCGATCCCGGGCAAGGTGGCCGTCGGCGGCGACAGCGCCGGCGGCAACCTGGCGGCTGTGGTATCCCAGCTAGCGCGCGACGACGAGGATCCCAAGGGCCCCAAGCCGGTGCTGCAGTGGCTGATCTACCCGCGGACCGACTTCACCGCCAAGACCAGGTCGATGAGCCTGTTCGCCGACGGCTTCGTGCTGACCAAGCACGACATCGACTGGTTTGAGGCCCAATACCTCGGCGGCTCGGGCGTCGAACCGACCGATCCGCGGGTGTCGCCGCTGCTGGCCGACGACCTGTCCGGGCTGCCGCCCGCGCTGATCGCGACAGCTGGCTTCGACCCATTGCGCGACGAGGGAGATCGCTACGCCGCCGCCTTGCGTGCTGCCGGAACTCCCGTCGACCTGCGCTCGATCGGGTCAGTGACCCACGCCTTTGCGAACCTGTTTCAGCTGGGCGGCGACAGCGCCGTCGCTACCACCGAGTTGATTTCGGCGTTGCGGGCTCACCTCAGCCGCGTCTGACTTCGATTGCCCGCCCGTCTCGCCCCCCTCGCCGCTACCCGGCCGGGGGGACCCATCCCGGGCCGTACCGGCCCGCATCGTCGCCGGGCGGAGCTATTACGCCGGTACGCTTAGACGCTATCGCCGACCGCGCCGCGGTCGGATGCAGCGGACGATCACACAACGGAGGGTGAGCAGCCCATGGGCGCCAACGCCGACAAACCGAAACGCCCTGCCAGCTACGACCTGAACGCCGCCGGGCGCCGACGCGACATGCTGGTGCGGATCGGGCTCACTGCGATCGTGATGCTGTTCGCCGTCGTTCTGGTCGGCTACATCGTGATCTCGCACAACAAGAAGACGTCCGCCAATGCCGCGCGGTCAGTGCGGGTGACGTCGAGCAAGCTGGTCACCAACAACGGCAACCCCAAGGCGGTCGTGACGTTCTACGAGGACTTCCTTTGCCCGGCCTGCGGGAACTTCGAGCGAGGCTTCGGACCCACGGTGTCGAAGCTGATCGACACCGGCGCCATCGCCGCCGACTATTACATGGTCGGGCTGCTCAGCAGACCACAGAACGACGATTACTCGTCGCGGGCCGGTAATGCGGCCTATTGCGTCGCCGACGAGTCGGTCGACGCGTTCCGCCGATTCCACACCGCGCTGTACACCAAGGAAATCCAACCGTCCGAGACCGGCACCACATTTCCCGACAACGCGAAGCTGATCGAGCTCGCCCGCGAGGCCGGCGTGGTGGGCAAAGTTCCAGACTGCATCAAGGCCGGCAAGTACATCGCGATGGTCGACGGGCTGGCCACGGCCACGGGCATCCACGCCACCCCGACGGTCCGCATCAACGGTCAGGACTACCAATGGTCGACGCCGGATGCGTTGGTGGCCAAGATCAAAGAGATCGTCGGGAATGTCCCGGGTCTCGACACGGCTGCGACCCCCGCGGCGTCGTGATCGTCGCGGCGTCAGCGCAAACTGGCGAGCCGGTTGAGGATTCGGCTTCCCCGTCCCGACGGGCAGCCACGGTGCCACTGGCGAGCGCTTGGTGGGTGCTGATCGCCGGGGTGATCGGGCTGATCGCGTCGGCGACCCTGACCGTGGAGAAGATCAAACTTCTGCTCAACGCGTCGTACGTGCCGTCATGCAACATCAACCCGATCTTGTCGTGCGGTTCGGTGATGACGACGCCGCAAGCCTCGGTGCTGGGTTTCCCCAACCCGCTCATCGGTATCGCCGCGTTCACCGTCATCACGGTCACCGGCGTGTTGGCCGTGGCGAAAGTGCCTCTGCCGCAGTGGTATTGGATTGGAATTGCTACCGGGACAGTGGCCGGCGCTGCGTTCGTGCACTGGCTGATCTTTCAGAGTCTCTACCGGATCGGGGCCCTGTGCCCGTACTGCATGGTGGTGTGGGTGGTCACCATCTCGCTGTTGGTGGTAGTCAGCACGGTCGCCTTCCGGCCGGCCGGTGCCGGCCCCGACACCGTGGTGCTGCGTGAGCTCTACCGTTGGCGTTGGTCGATCGCCGCGCTCTGGTTCACCGCCGTTTTCCTGTTGATTCTGGCCCGATTCTGGGCCTACTGGTCGACGCTGCTGTAAACAGTCGAAGTGAGGGACGCGCGTGATTTCGAAAGTTTTGGTAGCCAATCGTGGCGAGATCGCCATCCGCGCGTTTCGGGCGGCCTACGAGCTTGGTATCGGCACCGTCGCCGTCTACCCCTACGAAGACCGCAACTCGCTGCATCGGCTGAAAGCTGACGAGTCGTACCAGATCGGCGAGGTGGGCCACCCGGTGCGGGCCTATCTCTCGGTCGGCGAAATCGTCGATACCGCACGCCGTGCCGGCGCCGATGCGGTGTACCCGGGCTACGGGTTCTTGTCGGAGAACCCCGATTTGGCGGCCAGGTGCGCGAAGGCGGGGATCACCTTCGTCGGCCCTAGCGCCAAAGTGCTTGCGCTGACGGGTAATAAGTCGCGCGCGGTCGCGGCGTCGCGGGAAGCAGGTCTGCCCGTCCTCACCTCGTCCGCGCCGTCTGCATCCGTCGACGAGCTGGTGTCGGCGGCGGCGGACATGCAATTTCCGTTATTCGTCAAGGCGGTTGCCGGCGGCGGGGGCCGCGGGATGCGACGGGTCAGCGAGGCCGACGCGCTGCCCGAAGCCGTCGAGGCAGCCAGCCGAGAGGCCGAATCGGCGTTCGGGGATCCGACGGTCTATCTCGAGCAGGCGGTGATCAATCCGCGCCACATCGAGGTGCAGATCCTGGCCGACATGCACGGCAACGTGATTCATCTCTATGAGCGGGACTGCAGTGTGCAGCGGCGCCACCAGAAAGTCGTCGAGCTGGCACCCGCACCGAACCTGCCTGGGGAATTGCGGGCCAAAATCTGCACCGACGCGGTGGCCTTCGCCCGCCACATCGGTTACAGCTGCGCGGGCACGGTGGAATTCCTGCTTGACGAGCGTGGGCATTACGTCTTCATCGAGATGAATCCGCGCATCCAGGTCGAGCACACCGTCACCGAGGAGATCACCGACGTCGACTTGGTCTCCAGCCAGCTGCGCATCGCGGGGGGCGAGACCCTCGAGGATTTGGGCTTGCGGCAGGAGACCATCCGGCCGCACGGCGCGGCGCTGCAATGCCGGATCACCACCGAAGACCCGGCCAACGGCTTCCGGCCGGACACCGGACGAATCAGTGCCTACCGCAGCCCGGGCGGGGCGGGAATCCGGTTGGACGGCGGCACCAACCTGGGTGCGGAGATCAGCGCCCACTTCGATTCCATGCTGGTCAAGCTGACCTGCCGGGGCCGCGACTTTCACGCCGCGGTGAACCGCGCGCGCCGTGCGATCGCCGAGTTCCGCATCCGTGGCGTGTCGACGAATATCCCCTTCCTGCAGGCGGTTCTGGATGATCCGGACTTTCAGGCCGGTCGTATCACCACGTCGTTCATCGACGAGCGCCCGCAGCTGCTGACGGCGCGGTCATCGGCCGACCGCGGCACCAAGATCCTCAACTACCTGGCCGACGTTACCGTCAACAGGCCACACGGCTCGCGACCGTCGACGGTGTACCCGCACGACAAGCTGCCCGAGGTCGACCTGTCGGTCGCACCGCCGCCCGGGTCCAAGCAGCTGCTGATCGAGTTGGGGCCTGAAGGTTTCGCGCGCTGGCTGCGGGACTCGTCAGCGGTCAAAGTCACTGACACGACGTTCCGCGATGCCCACCAGTCGCTGCTGGCGACCCGGGTGCGCACCAGTGGGCTGAACAAGGTCGCACGGTACCTCGCGCGGACCATGCCGGAGTTGCTGTCGGTGGAGTGCTGGGGCGGCGCGACTTACGATGTGGCGCTGCGCTTCCTCAAAGAGGATCCCTGGGAACGGCTAGCCGAGCTTCGCGAGGCGATGCCCAACATCTGCCTGCAGATGCTGCTGCGCGGCCGCAATACCGTTGGCTACACACCGTATCCGGAGCTGGTCACGTCGGCGTTCGTGCAGGAGGCGACGGCCACCGGTATCGACATCTTCCGGATCTTCGACGCGCTGAACAACCTCGAGTCGATGCGCCCGGCGATTGATGCGGTACGCGAAACCGGCACTGCGATAGCCGAAGTCGCGATGTGCTACACCGGCGATCTGGGCGACCCGGGTGAGCGGCTCTACACGCTGGACTACTACCTGAAGCTGGCCGATCAGATCGTCGACGCGGGTGCGCATGTGCTGGCCATCAAGGACATGGCCGGACTGCTGCGCCCACAGGCGGCACAAAAACTGGTCAGCGCGCTGCGCAGCCGCTTCGATCTGCCCGTGCACTTCCACACCCACGACACACCCGGCGGCCAGCTGGCCAGTTATGTGGCGGCGTGGCATGCGGGTGCCGATGCCGTCGATGGTGCCGCCGCGCCGATGGCGGGAACGACTAGCCAGCCCGCGCTGAGCTCGATCGTCGCCGCCGCCGCCCACACCGACTACGACACCGGTTTGTCGCTGTCGGCGGTGTGTGCGCTGGAGCCGTACTGGGAGGCGTTGCGAAAGGTGTATGCGCCCTTCGAATCTGGACTGCCGGGGCCGACAGGGCGGGTCTATCACCACGAGATCCCGGGCGGTCAGTTGTCGAATCTGCGCCAGCAGGCCATCGCGCTGGGACTGGGGGACCGGTTCGAGGAAGTCGAGGAAGCCTACGCCGGCGCGGATCGGGTGCTCGGCAGGCTGATCAAAGTCACGCCCTCGTCGAAGGTGGTCGGTGATTTGGCGCTGGCGTTGGTCGGCGCGGGGGTGAGCGCAGACGAATTCGCCGCAGAGCCAGCGCGATTGGATATCCCGGAGTCGGTGCTGGGGTTCCTGCGCGGGGAGCTGGGTGATCCAGTCGGCGGCTGGCCAGAACCGTTGCGCACCAAGGCTTTGTCCGGCCGCGGTCCGGCTAGACCCGTCCAGGAGCTGACACCCGAAGACGAGTCGACGCTGGCTCTGGTGGGGCCGAAGCGGCAAGCGACCCTCAACCGTTTGCTATTCCCAGGCCCGACAAAGGAATTCGAGGTGCATCGGGAGGCCTATGGCGACACCTCGCGGCTGTCGGCGAACCAGTTCTTCTACGGCCTCCGGCAAGGCGAAGAACACCGGGTGCAGTTGGAGCCGGGTGTGGAGTTGCTGATCGGCTTGGAAGCCATCTCCGAGGCCGACGAGCGCGGCATGCGCACGGTGATGTGCATCATCAATGGCCAGCTGCGGCCGGTGGAGGTGCGTGATCGCAGTATCGCCAGCACGGCTCCGGCCGCGGAGAAGGCTGATCGGAGCAATTCCAACCACGTCGCTGCGCCGTTCGCCGGCGTCGTCACCGTTGGGGTCGCCGAAGGAGATCACGTGACCGCCGGCCAGACCATCGCAACCATCGAGGCCATGAAGATGGAAGCGCCGATCACCGCGCCCGCCGACGCGACCGTGCAGCGGGTCGCAGTGGCCGACACCGCTCAGGTAGAGGGCGGCGATCTGCTGGTGGTGCTGGCCTGACACGCATCATCGGTGGCGTCGCCGGGGGCAGGCGCATCGCGGTCCCGCCGCGGGGAACCCGGCCGACAACCGATCGGGTCCGCGAGTCGCTGTTCAACATCGTCACCGCGCGGCGAAACCTCACCGGCATGTCGGTGCTTGATTTGTACGCCGGCTCGGGTGCTCTGGGGCTGGAGGCGCTATCACGCGGTGCGGCGTCGGCGCTGTTTGTCGAGTCTGACCGCCGGGCGGCGGCCGTGCTCGAGGGCAACATCACGACCCTCGGACTGCCCGGCGCGACGCTGCGTCGCGGACAGGTGACAGCCCTACTGGCCGCCCGGGCAGCCGCGCCGGTCGATCTCGTCCTGGCCGACCCGCCCTACGATATCGAGACCGCCGATGTGCACGCCGTTTTGGCTGCGTTGACCACACACGGCTGGGTCCAGGAAGGAACGCTCGTCGTCATCGAGCGCGCAGCCGCCAGCACGCCGCTGGGTTGGCCGACTGGCTGGCACCCCTGGCAACAACGGGTTTACGGCGACACCCGTTTAGAGCTGGCCGAATGGCTACAGCCAGGCGTGTAGCGTCTTTTCTCATGAGCGCCGCTCCTCCTCATCGCTTCGTTCTGCATCGTCGGCGGCGCGCGTCATGAGAAGCCCTGTGTCAATCCGTTCGTTGGCCTTGCAGGACGCGTTGGAGGGCGCGGTGCGTGGTGGGGTCGTAGTCGACACCGTCGTGCCAGCAGTGCCAGATGATGGTGAGCCAGGCG
>Ga0335075_10014973_pt1 | contig 11627 bp, 8 predicted proteins | sample Lox_Sample_24_FD_206723 | JGI IMG/M metagenome (GOLD analysis project Ga0335075, IMG submission 206723) | Soil microbial communities from Loxahatchee National Wildlife Refuge, Florida, United States - Lox_Sample_2.4 | ecosystem: Environmental > Terrestrial > Soil > Wetlands | place: USA: Florida...
GAGTCCGACACCGTGTCACGGGTGAAGGTCAGTGTCGGAGTGAACCGCACGCCGGTGCCGGCCCCAACCTTGGTGCGCAACACACCCTTTGCGCGATCCAGGGCTGCGGCGGCGCCGTCGTAGTCGGGCTCGTCGTTCAGTGTCGAGCCCATCACCGTGTAGTACAGCGTCGCGTCGTGCAGGTCGCCGGAAACCTTCCCGTCGACGATGGTCACTCCGGCCAGTCCCGGGTCTTTGATCTCGTATTCGATGGCCGTCGCGACGATCTCGGAGATCCGCTTGGCCAGTCGGCGGGCCCGGGCCGGGTCAGCCATGCCGTGGGGTGAGCTTGTCGGGACTCATCTTTAGGTGCGTTCCTTCTCAACCAGCTCGTAGGTCTCGATGACGTCGCCCTCCTTGAGGTCGGAGTAGGTCAGCGTCAGACCACATTCGTACCCGTCGCGGACCTCGGTGACGTCGTCCTTCTCCCGTCGCAGCGAGGCGACCGTGAGGTTGTCGGCCACCACGATGTTGTCCCGCAGCAGCCGGGCCTTGGCGTTGCGGCGCACGATGCCCGAGGTGACCAGGCAGCCGGCGATGACACCGACCTTCGACGACCGGAACAGCGCGCGGATCTCGGCGCGGCCCAGCTGGTTCTCTTCGTAGATCGGCTTGAGCATGCCGCGCAGGGCTTTTTCGATCTCGTCGATCGCCTGGTAGATCACCGAGTAGTACCGGATGTCCACGCCCTCGCGGTTGGCCAGCTCGGTGGCCTTGCCCTCGGCACGCACGTTGAAGCCGATGATCACCGCGTCCGATGCCGACGCCAGGTTGACGTTGGTCTCGGTGATGCCACCGACACCGCGGTCGATGACGCGCAGTTCCACCTCGTCGTCGATCTGGATGCCCATCAACGCTTCTTCCAGCGCTTCGACGGTGCCGGCGTTGTCGCCCTTGAGGATCAGGTTCAGCTGACTGGTTTCCTTCAGTGCCGAGTCCAGGTCCTCCAGGCTGATCCGCTTGCGCGACCGCGCCGCCATCGCGTTGCGCTTGCGGGCGCTGCGCCGGTCGGCGATCTGGCGGGCTATCCGGTCCTCGTCGACGACCAGCAGGTTGTCACCCGCGCCGGGCACCGAAGTGAAGCCGATGACCTGTACGGGGCGCGACGGCAACGCCTCCTCGACGTCGTTGCCGTGCTCGTCGACCATGCGACGGACGCGGCCATAGGCGTCGCCGGCGACAATCGAGTCGCCGACCCGCAGCGTGCCCCGCTGGATCAGCACGGTGGCCACCGGGCCGCGGCCGCGGTCCAGGTGTGCCTCGATCGCCACACCCTGGGCCTCCATGTCGGGGTTGGCCCGCAGATCCAGCGCGGCGTCGGCGGTCAGCAGCACCGCCTCCTCCAACGCCTCGATGTTGGTGCCGGCCTTTGCTGAGATGTCGACGAACATCGTGTCGCCACCGAAATCCTCGGCCACCAGACCGTATTCGGTCAGCTGGGACCGAATCTTCTGCGGGTCGGCGCCTTCCTTGTCGATCTTGTTGACCGCAACCACGATCGGCACATCGGCGGCCTGCGCGTGGTTGATGGCCTCCACCGTCTGAGGCATGACGCCATCGTCGGCGGCCACCACCAGGATGGCGATGTCGGTGGCCTTCGCACCGCGGGCACGCATGGCGGTGAACGCCTCGTGACCCGGCGTGTCGATGAAGGTGATCGGCCGTTCGTCGCCCTCGAGGTCGACGGTCACCTGGTAAGCACCGATGTGCTGGGTGATGCCACCGGCCTCGCCCTCGCGGACGCTGGCGTTTCGGATGGTGTCCAGCAATCGGGTCTTACCGTGGTCGACGTGACCCATCACGGTCACCACCGGCGGACGGGTCTGCAGATCTTCCTCGCCGCCCTCGTCTTCGCCGTAGGTAAGGTCGAAGGACTCCAGCAGCTCGCGGTCTTCGTCCTCTGGGCTGACGACCTGGACGACGTAGTTCATCTCGCTGCCCAGCAGCTCGAGCGTCTCGTCGCCGACCGACTGCGTGGCGGTCACCATCTCGCCGAGGTTGAACAGCGCCTGCACCAGCGAGGCCGGGTTGGCGTCGATCTTCTCGGCGAAGTCGCTCAGCGACGCGCCGCGGGCCAGCCGGATGGTCTCGCCGTTGCCGTGCGGCAACCGCACGCCACCGACGACTGGCGCCTGCATGTTCTCGTATTCGGCCCGCTTCGCCCGCTTGGACTTGCGGCCACGCCGCGGCGCGCCGCCGGGACGGCCGAACGCGCCGGCCGCGCCACCACGCTGACCGGGACGGCCACCGCCGCCGCCACCACCTGGCCGGCCGCGGAAGCCACCGCCGCCACCACCGGGGGGCGCGCCGACTCCGCCACCACCACCGCCGCCGCGGTAGTTACCGCCGCCGCCACCACCGGGACGGCCTCCGGCCGGGGCGCCTGGGCGGCCGCCACCGGGGCCGGGTCGCGGTCCGCCGGGACGCGGCGGCCGGTTTTGTCCGCCTGGGCCGCCGCCCGGCCGGGGCGGCATGCTGCCGGGCGATGCGCCGGGGCGCGGCGCACCGGGCCGCGGGGCGCCGGGGCGCGGTGCCACCGGACGCGGAATCGGCCGCTCGACGGGTTGAGCCGTCGAGAACGGGTTGTTGCCGACGCGCGGCGCGCGGGCGGCTGGTTTCGGAGCGGCCGGGCGCGGGCCGGGCGTCGGACCGGGGCGGGCCGCGCCGGGGGTCGGCGCGGCGGCCTGCGGCTGCTCGGCGGCCGGGGCCGGCGGCGCGGGCGGCTCGGGCTCGGGCGCCGGCGGCGCGGACGGCTTGGGGGCGGCGGGCTTCTGCGCCGCCGGTGCAGCGTCTTTCACGGCGGCCTTGGCTGCCCCCGCGCCGTTGCCTGCGGTCTTCTCCTGGGCGGGCTTGCCACCGCCGAACGACTCACGCAGCCGACGCGCGACGGGCGCTTCTACCGTCGACGATGCGGATTTAACGAATTCGCCCTGTTCACTCAGCCGGGCGAGAACTTCCTTGCTGGTAACACCGAGTTCCTTAGCCAACTCGTGTACGCGGGCCTTGCCTGCCACTACATCTCCTGTCTATGAGGCGACAGCGGTGGTGGGCCGCGCCTCGGGTACTAGCTGTAACGCATCGGAATGGGAGTCATCGGGACTTCACGGTGTGCTCATGTTCTTTGCTGCCTGTTCTGTTGGCGGTTTGGTCGACCGCGTCGAGATTGACTCGATGTGCTCGACCATCGCTGACGTGTCCGGTGCACCGGCGATGCGCAACGCTCGAGCAAAGGCTCGCCGCCGAATCGCTTCTCTGGCGCACTGCGGAACGGGATGCAACCACGCACCCCGCCCCGGAAGATTACCCGCTGGATCAACCGTCACGGCACATTTACCGTTCCCGGCCGACACAGCTACCACTCGAAGCAGTTCGACGGCCAACTCTCGCTTTCGGCAACCGACACATGTCCGCACCGGTCCGTCGGTACGTCGATGCGCCGAGGCCGAAATCTCGCGCTGGATCACGGCTTAGTTTACCTGCACCCAACCAGTGCTCAGCACCACCCGTTGGGTCCGGTCGGGCCAGGTCACCCGGACGGCTCACCGGGCTGTCCGCCCACCTCCAGATCGTCCGCGCTTGGCAGTGCAGGACCCGGCGCCGACGGGCGGTCCAGGTAGAAGATCGCGGTCGAGGCGATGTCGTCGTGCAGTGGCCGGTACCGGCCACGCGACATCCAGCCGAGGGCCTGGATGTCCACCCTCAGGTCGGTGTGGAAATGGATCGGGTCGGGCAGGTGCCAGCGGTACATCCCGAACCGCTGTTGGCTGCGGTATAGCCCGTCGGGGCGGATGACCTGATGCAGCCCGAGGAACGGGGTGGAGTAGCCGGTGTAGCCGTCGCCGGGAACGTCGAAGTTCCAGGCGCCGCCGAAGTAGTCCTCGGTGCCGGTGCCGCAGATGGTGGGGAATTCCTCGTCGCCGTCGAGGTAGAACTTGACCTCGCCCTCACCCCACCAGCCGGGGTGGTTGGCGCCCCAGGCGATGTAGGTGCCGACGTATTTTCCGACGCCCTGTACGCGGTCCAGGATCGGGTGCAGCGCACCGGCGGCGAGCGGGTTGCTGCGGTGAAACTGGCAGTGCAGATAACCGGAATCGGCGACGTCGACGTCGATCTCGTAGCTGATCTGGAAGTAGATCGTGGCGGTCTGCGGCGAACGGTTCTCCAGCGTGAGCCGGGCATGACCGGGCACCGGCATCGGCCAGTAGCTGTTGAAGCCGCCATGCGGGTTGGCGGCGATCGGCACCGACGACAGCTGGGCGAACTCGCACCAGCCCTGGCCGAAGAAGTCGCCGAGCGGCACTTCGATCGCGGGCCCGTCGGCGTCGTCCCAGTAGGCGCGCAGGATCAGGCTGCGCCAGTTGCCGCGGTGGGTGGTCAGCCAGAGGTGCGTGATCAGCGCCGGCCCGTCGATGGCGGCCAACTCGAACGTGGTGTGCCCGCCGATGTCGACGCTGGGCGAGACCTTCCAGCCGGTGCCGAGATGCGCGGCCGCGGCCGCGCCGGTGCCGTCAACGGCGCGCCCGCCACCGCCCTTGGCGCCGTCGAAGTTTTCCGGGCTGATCGACCGGGATTGCGCACCGCTCAACCGGGCCAGCGAATGAAGGTCGATCACGGGTGCTAGCGGTCGTGCGCAAGCCCGTGGGCGGCACCGTGTTCGGGATTGTCCGCCTCCGACTCCGGTGAATCCCCGCGGATGTCGATCCGCCATCCGGTGAGCCGGGCCGCCAGCCGCGCGTTCTGCCCTTCCTTGCCGATGGCCAGCGACAGCTGGAAGTCCGGCACCACCACCCGGGCCGCCCGCGCGTTCTGGTCGATCACGGCCACCGACACCACTTTGGCCGGCGACAACGCGTTGGCGACGAACTGCGCCGGGTCCTCGTCGAAGTCGATGATGTCGATCTTCTCCCCGGACAGCTCGCTCATCACGTTGCGGACGCGCTGGCCCATGGGACCGATGCAGGCCCCCTTGGCGTTCAGGCCCGGAACCCGCGACACCACCGCGATCTTCGAACGGTGACCGGCTTCGCGTGCCACCGCGACGATCTCCACCGAGCCGTCGGCGATCTCGGGAACCTCCAACGAGAACAGCTTGCGCACCAGGTTGGGATGGGTCCGGGACAACGTGATCACCGGTTCGCGCACGCCGCGGCTCACACCCACCACGTAGCAGCGCACCCGGTCGCCGTGCTCGTAGGCCTCGCCCGGAACCTGTTCGGCGGCCGGAATCACACCCTCGGAGCCTTTGGTCTCGCTGCCCAGCCGGACCACGACCAGACCACGCGAATTGGCCCGGCTGTCGCGCTGAATGACGCCGGCGACGATCTCGCCCTCGTGGGTGGAGAACTCGCCGTACGTGCGCTCGTTCTCGGCGTCGCGGAGCCGCTGCAGCATCACCTGCCGCGCGGTCGTCGCGGCGATCCGGCCGAAACCTTCAGGGGTGTCCTCCCATTCGCTGAGCACGTTGCCGTCTTCGTCGAGCTCGCGGGCCATCACCTGGACCGAACCCGTTTTCCGGTCGATGTCGATGTGCGCGTCTGGCTGATGCCCCTCGGTGTGCCGGTAGGCGCTGAGCACCGCGGCCTTGACGTCCTCGAGCAGATCGTCGAACGAGATGCCTCGTTCCACCACGATCGCGTGCAGAGCGGCCATGTCGATGTTCATGTTCTGCCCTCCGTCTCCGCGCCTCGCTCGACACTCGCCAACTCCAGCTCACGTTTCGAAGGCGGCGAAAACTCAACTTGGACAACGGCTTTCAAGATGTCATCGAGCGACACCGGCCGTACCTTCCAGTCCCGGGCGCGGTCGTCGCGAACCACCAGGCTCAGCGTGTCGTCGTGCATTTCCCCGACCCGGCCGGTGACCTGGGTGCCGTCCGCCAACGCCAGCTCGATCTTGCGGCCGCGCGCGCGACGGAAGTGCTTTTCGCTGGTCAGCGGACGCTCCACGCCCGGGGAGCTGATCTCCAGGACGTAGCGAGCGTCGATGCCCGGCACCGCGTCCAGCAGGGTCGACGCCGAGCGCGACAGAGCGGCGATGGTGTCCAAGTCGAGTGCGGTGTCGCCGTCGGCGATCACGGTGATCCGCGGCGGCTGGGCGCGCGCGTCGATGACGACGTCCTCGATTTCGTAGCCTGCGCGCGCGAACTCACCATCGAGCAGCTCGATCACCTGCGTCTGCGACGGTAGCCCGGTGGCCACGGCGAGCTCCTCATCTTGAGTTGTCCGGTCAGGCGGCTCCGCGGTGCGAAGAATCACCGCTTCCGCAGAACCAGCATTCAACGATACGCCAGGAATGGCGTATAAACCGTGATCGTCGCGAGGTCAGGTGGTGTTACAGCCGGCGTTCGATCGGGCCGGGGCGGCAAATGGCAGGATGTTGCTGTGCCAAGCACAGAGCCCGGTTTCGGGCCGGCCGTCAGCAGGCGACGTGTGCTGGTGGGCGGCGTCGCGCTGGCGGCGCTCGCAACGGCGTTGCCCGCGTGCAGTTCTCCGCCGGCGCCGCCGGCCGTCGACGAACTCGAATCGCAGGTGACGTTGGCCCGCCACGACAGCGAGCTGGCAACGGCCGCGGCCGCGGCGGCGGCACCGCCGATCAGCACGGCGCTGACCGAGGTCGCCGCCGAGCGGACCCAACACGCGCAGGCCCTGACGACCGAGATCGCGCGCCTGGCCGTCAGCAAGACATCGACGTCGAGCGCGACGACGAGCCCCACGACCACCGCTTCGGCCGCCGCGGCTCCCCCGCCGTCGCTGGCCGACGTGGTCCAGTCGCTCAAGGCGTCGGCGGCCAGCGCCAGTGAGCTGGCCGGCACGTCGCCCGGCTACCGCGCCGGGCTGCTCGGCTCGATCGCCGCGTCCTGCACGGCGTCGTACACGGTCGCGCTGGCGACGGGAGAAGTCGCGTCGTGACCTCCGCCGAGCCGTCCCCGACCACGCCGTACGACACCGCGTTGTTCTCTGCGCTGGCGACCGAGCACGCCGTCATCTACGGCTACGGCATTGTGTCGGCGCATTGCGCGCCCGAGGTCAACACGATGGTGTCCGCCGCGCTGACGCAGCACCGCTCGCGCCGTGACCAGGCCATTGCGACGCTGGCCGGCCGGTCGGTGACGGCTCCGGTGGCCGCCGCGGGCTACCAGCTGCCGATGCCGGTCAACAGCGCAACCGATGCCGTGCACCTGGCCGTGCGGATGGAAAAGGACACCGAAGTGGCCTGGCGTGCGGTGATCGAGCAGGCGCAGAACCCGCAGGACCGCGGTTTCGCCGTGACGGCGCTGACCCAAAGCGCGGTGCTGTTCGCCCGGTGGAAGCGGGTCGACGGCGCCTGGCCGATCACCACGGCCTTCCCCGGCGCCGACTAGGCCCCACCACCCCGGCGAGCAGTCGCAAAAGGCCTCGACACGCCGCGTCATGAGGAGCTTTTGTGTCTGCTCGGCAAGCTAGCCCGAGATCGCGGTCGTGATGTCGGTGGCCAGCCCGGCGCCGACGGTCAGCTCTCGGGTCTGCCCGCTGAACCGGTCCCGCAGCTCGACCGTGCCGTCCGCCCAGCCGCGGCCGACCACGACGATCCACGGCACACCGAGCAGCTCGGCGTCCTTGAACTTCACCCCGGGCGACGCCTGCCGGTCGTCGAGCAGCACCTCGATGCCCAGCCGGTCCAGGTCGCCGGCCAGCGCGGTGGCGCCGCTGCGCGCCTCGGCGTCCTTGTTGGCGATCACCAGGTGCACGTCGAACGGCGAGACCTCGGACGGCCAGCGCAGACCGAGCTCGTCGTGGTGCTGTTCTGCGATGACCGCCACCAGCCGCGACACCCCGAGGCCGTACGACCCCATGGTCAGCCGCACCGGCTTCCCATCCTCGCCGAGCACATCGGCGGTAAATGCGTCGGCGTATTTACGGCCCAGCTGGAAGACGTGGCCGACCTCGATCCCACGGGCGGAGACCAGCGGCCCGGCCCCGTCGGGCGACGGGTCGCCGTCGCGCACCTCGGCGGCCTCGATGGTGCCGTCGGCGGTGAAGTCGCGGCCGGCGACCAGCCCGACGACATGTTGCCCGAGTTTGTCGGCGCCGGTGATCCAGCTGGTCCCGTCCACCACCCTCGGGTCGAGGAGATAGCGAACTTCGTTGTCCTGCAGTGCCTTCGGTCCGATGTAACCCTTGACCAGAAACGGGTACTTGGCGAAGTCGGCGTCGTCGAGCATCGCGTACTCGGCGGGTTCCAGCGCCGCGCCCAGCCGCTTGTCGTCGACCTCGCGGTCGCCGGGCACCCCGATGGCCAGCAGTTCCCAGTCGCCGCCCGGCTCGCGCACCTTCAGCAGGACGTTCTTCAGGGTGTCGGCCGCGGTGACGGCGCGGCCCAGGCCGGCGCCGTTGGCCCACTCGACCAAGGTCGCGATGGTCGGGGTGTCGCCGGTGTCGTGAACCACCGCTTCGGGCTGCCCGTCGATCGGCAAGGTCTCCGGCCGGGCGGTGACGACCGCCTCGACGTTGGCCGCGTAACCGGACTCCAGGCACCGCACGAAGGTGTCCTCGCCGACCTCGCTCTCGGCCAGGAACTCCTCGGACGCGCTGCCGCCCATCGCCCCGGATACCGCCGAGACGATCACGTAGCGCACGCCGAGCCGCTCGAAGATGCGCTGGTAGGCCTCCCGGTGCCGGTGATAGGCGGCCTTGAGCCCGGCGTCGTCGATGTCGAAGGAGTAGGAGTCCTTCATCACGAACTCGCGGACCCGCAGGATGCCGGCCCGGGGCCGCGCCTCGTCGCGGTACTTGATCTGGATTTGGTAGAGCGCCAGCGGAAAGTCCTTGTAGGAGCTGTACTCACCCTTCACGGTCAGGGTGAAGACTTCCTCGTGGGTCGGCGCGAGCAGATAGTCGTTGCCGCGCCGGTCTTGCAGCCGAAAGATGCCGTCGCCGTACTCGGTCCACCGGTTCGTGGTTTCGTAGGGCGCCCTCGGCAGCAGCGCAGGGAACAGCATCTCCTGCGCGCCGATCGCGTTCATCTCCTCGCGCACGACGCGCTCGATGTTGCGCAGCACCCTCAGCCCGAGCGGCAGCCAGCTGTACAGGCCGGGCGCGATCGGTCGGATGTAGCCGGCGCGGATCAGCAGCTTGTGGCTGGCGACTTCGGCTTCGGCGGGGTCGTCGCGCAGCGTGCGCACGAACAGCTCAGACATCCGGGTGATCACAGCGCGCAAGCCTAACGGCGTCTAGCTATACGGGTGAAAAGCGGGAGCTCAGAGCTCGCCGGCGTCGAGCGCGTCCTTGACTTCCTGCGCGTGGGCCACCTGCTCGGCGCTGTAGCCGATCAGCAGCGAAACCCCACCGACGATGACGGCCACACCGGCCACCCACAGCAGCCCGTAGGTGTAGCCGTGGTCCAGCGCATGCAGCTGAGCCGCGTTCATGTACTTCACTGGGCCGTTGGTGCCACCCAGGTACAGCGTGCGCGACGTGATGACGGCCTGGATGACGGCGAGAACCACTGGGCCGCCCAGGTTTTGCAGCATCAACGCGATCGCCGAGGTCGGGCCGATCCGGTCGAAGCCCACGCCCGCGATCGCGCATAGCGCCACCGGGACCACGATCATCCCGATGCCGATACCGGCGATGACGACGGGCACGATCAGGTTCGGGAAGTACGGCATGCTGCCGTTGAACGTCGATCCGTAGAGCATCGCGCCGACCACCAGCACGCCGCCGGCGATGACCACCAGCCGCGGCTGGAAGCGCGACACCAGCTGCGACGAGCCGCCCAGCCCGATGCCCATCGCGATCGCGAACGGGATGAACCCGACGCCCGCGCGCAGCGCGCTGTAACCCATGATGTCCTGCACGTAGATCGCTACCAACACGGTCACGGTGAACAGCACGCCGCCGGCCATGAAGATCGCGACGAAGGTGGCCAGCCGGTTGCGGTCGAAGAACAGGTCGAACGGCACGACGGGGTTTTCCGCGGTGCGCTCGACAATGGCGAACGCGACGAACGCAATGAGCCCCACCACGGCGGAACCGATCGTGGTGACCGAAATCCAGCCCTTCTCCGGTCCCATCGAGAACGCGAACACCGCAGCAGTACAAGTCAATGTGGCCAGCACCGCGCCGGACGCGTCGAGCTTCATCCGCTCGCGATGGGTTTCCCGCAGCGCGGTGCGGGCCAGGTAGATCATCAGCAGCCCGATCGGCACGTTGACCAGGAACGCCAGCCGCCAGGACACCTCGGTGAGCGCTCCGCCGACGACCAGGCCCATGACCGACCCGACGCCGGTCATCGCCCCGAACACCGCGGTGGCGGCGTTACGCGCCGGCCCCTTCGCGAATGTCGTTGCTACCAACGCGAATCCAGTCGGCGAGGCGATCGCGGCGCCCACGCCCTGCAGCAGCCGGGCGATGCCCAGGGTGACGTCGCCCCACGCGATACCGCAGAGCGCCGAGGCGATGGTGAACAGCGTGACGCCGACGATGAAGGTCCGCTTGCGGCCGATGGTGTCGCCGAGTCGGCCACCAAGGAGCATCAGGCCGCCGAACGTCAGCACGTAGGCGGTGATCACCCAGCTCCGACCGGCGTCAGAAAGGCTCAGCTCGTTCTGGATCTTCGGCAGCGCGACGATCGCAATGGTGCCGTCCATGGTCGCCATCAGCTGCATACCGGCGATGGCTATGACGGCAGCGAAGAACCTCCGCGACGGCACCCAAGTCGTAGAACTCTTGGAGCCAGCGGTCACGGCGGTCTTTGCGGGGTGCGCTGGGGGCATGTGAACTACTCGCTTCGAGGGTTCAGTTGTCCATTTCTGGACAGCCCGCTCTGCATCGTTGAGAGCCGTCATAAGAACTTACCCTACAGTAATCTTAGGGATCTTTTAAATGCCGAATGCGGCGACTGAACCGATAACGATGATCGCAGGAGGTCGGATGCCCTCCGAACGAATCCTTTCCGGCGCGTCGCCCAAGGTGGCCCGCAAACTATGCTCGGCCGACGTCGTACCCTGCTGAACGATCAGAACCGGCGTATCCGCAGGTCGGCCGCCTTTTAGCAACGCCTCGGTGAAAAGCTCGATGCGTTCCACGGCCATCAGCAAAACAATCGTCCCGGACAGCGCGGCCAGTGCATCCCAATTCACTAACGATTCGGGGTGCCCCGGCGCAACATGGCCGCTCACCACCACGAATTCGTGATTTATCGCGCGGTGCGTGACCGGGACACCGACCGAGGCGGGAACGGCTATGGCGCTTGTCACACCGGGCACCACTGTCACCGGGATGCCGGCCTCGGCGCACGCCAGCAGCTCCTCGTAGCCGCGGGCGAACACGAACGGGTCGCCGCCCTTGAGCCGCACCACGAACTTTCCGGCCCGGGCCCGCTCGATCATTACCTCATTAATGGCGTCCTGCGCCATCGACCGGCCGTACGGGATCTTGGCGGCGTCGATCACCTCGACGGTTGGGGGCAGCTCGGCGAGTAGTTCCGGCGGCGCCAACCGGTCGGCGACGACGACATCGGCCTGCGCGAGCAGCCGCCGCCCTCGGACCGTGATCAGTTCGGGGTCTCCGGGTCCCCCGCCGACCAGTGCCACCCCACCGCGCACCACG